>Ga0116218_1000044_pt1 | contig 85988 bp, 78 predicted proteins | sample Sb_taG_2_FD_88966 | JGI IMG/M metagenome (GOLD analysis project Ga0116218, IMG submission 88966) | Peat soil microbial communities from Weissenstadt, Germany - Sb_50d_5_LS metaG | ecosystem: Environmental > Terrestrial > Soil > Wetlands > Peat | place: Germany: Weissenstadt | collected 2010-09-21 | reverse complement strand
CGCATGGTATGTGAATTTGGCATGAGTCCTCTAGGACTTATTTTATTCAAAGCCGATTCTGAAAATACTTCTCCTGTCAGCGCTGAGACGGCTGCCAGAATTGACAAGGAGATTTCATTGCTTGTTGAACAAGCTTACCAGACTGCACTGAACATCCTGAACGAAAAGAAGGATAAACTGATTACAATATCAGAGCATTTGATTGAGGTCGAGACAATTGACGGTTCAGAACTTGATGCATTGTTGTTTGCGGAATGACACGAACTTTTATTGCGCTCGAATTGAATGAAGCACTTCAGCGTTTTCTTGGTGAAATCATAAGCCAGATTTCACAAGCATTACCAGACTTGCGATGGGTGGATCCTCAAGGTATCCATATTACCCTGGCCTTTCTTGCTGAATTGAGCGATGAACAATTAGTAAAAGCTATTGAAGCTGCTAAAGAAGCAGCTCACAAGGCTACACCGTTTGAATATCGTCTCACCGGGCTGGGTATCTTCGGTTCACAGCAACAACCCCGTGTGATTTGGATGGGCGTTGAAGACCTGCCATCAGGCAAAGTACAGGGATCACCTCTTCAACAAGTGCATCGTGTACTTTCAAGAGAGCTTGAATTACGGGGTTTTGAGGTTGAAAAACGGCCATTCTCGCCTCATCTTACACTTGCACGTATTAAGCAACCTCTTACACCTGATGCCCAACAACGATTGCAGCGCCTGCTACATAGTAGGCTGGCTGGTTCATCCTCAGCCATCTATGCTGTGAATACTCTGTGTGTCATGAAAAGCGAACTCTCTCGAGCAGGCGCAAAATATACGTGCCTGGAGGAATGCTCCTTCTCGAAATCTACTTCATTTTCGTAAGAGCAAGTAAAGCTTGCTTGTGAGAAGCCTTCGTTTAGCCTATTCATGGGGTTACATTTAGCGGCAAACCTGTTAAAATAGAGATGCTTCGCTTCCCAATAGGATATATTGGCGATGGTTGACTGAATAGAGATGCATCATAGTAAAGGATACTCACATTGGTACTTGTACCGCTACCCGTCTCAGTGGCTGTCTTAACACCTGCAACATCTGCAAATTTAGGACCTGGATTTGACACCCTTGGACTTGCGCTTCAACTCTATAACCGTTTCGATGTTGAAATAATAGAGGGCGATCCCTGGAATCCGCACATAGAAGTTCAAGGTGAGCTGGGAGATAAGCTCTCAAAGGGACCAGATAACTTGTTTTTCCAGGCTTTTGCGTTGCTCTTTCAACGTAAGCAAGCAGATCTCCCTGCCGTAAAAATTCGTATGACCATAGCCATTCCTCCCGGTTGCGGGTTGGGTAGTAGTGCGACTGCTGTCGTAGGTGGTCTGGTTGCAGCAAATGAGCTTTTGCGCATCAAAGGTCTAGGAGTGCCGAAAGAGGAATTACTTCCCCCTGCGGTAGAATCTGAAGCTGGCAATCATCCTGATAATGTTGCTCCAGCATTGCTAGGCGGACTGGTTGCAACTACAACGGTGGATGGTGAGATTCGAGCTGTGAAAACGCGTTTCCCTGATGTATTGAAGGCAATCATTTTTACACCCTCGTTTCCAATGGATACTGTAACAGGTAGGAAGTTGCTACCCACCGAATATTCCAGGAATGATGTCACTTTCAATACAGGACGTGTTGCGCTTTTTTTAACTGCATTACAGACGGGTCACTATGAACTTATTGGTGAAGCTATGCAGGATCGCCTGCACCAACCTTACCGCCAGGCGCTCTTTCCCGCTATGCCAGATATTATTCAAGCGGCACTTGATGCGGGAGCGTATGGAGCGAGCCTTTCAGGTGGTGGTTCATCATTGATTGCTCTTGCAAGTTCTAATTTTCAGGCAATATTGCGGGCAATGCGCGAAACCGCGCGTTCAGCAGGTGTGGATGGAACCGGCCTGATTTTACGAGCAGATCAGGTTGGAGCAAGAGTAATTACAACCAGCAGAAGTAAAAAGCGAAAGCAAAGTAATTATGACTTTCCTTCAAATGCTCTACCTTAAAATCACATCTTTCCGAACATGAAAGGACTTCAATACCCATTATGGGGGAGACTTCTATTGATCTACAGCCAGATCGAGCAAAAAGTAGCGCACTGAAACAATTAGCAACCGTTATTGAACTGCGTTGTGTTGAATGTGCCTCTCTTTATCCAGGCATAAGCGATCAACCTCGTTATCGCTGCGATTGTGGTGGCGTCCTTGATGTAGATACAACAATTCATTATCCAATGAAACAGGAGCCTGCGTCACAGAAGGAAATTGAAACTCTCAAAACTTCTGAAGGCGATGTTAATATCTTTGCGGGAACTCGTTGGCGACAGCTCTTTAAACAACGTGCCTCGCAATCTATCGCATGGCCTGTCAATGCCGATGAACACTTACCCAACTCCAGCGGTGTATGGCGATATCGCGAATTGATCCTGCCTATTCCTGAACACTTCATTGTAAGCCGCCCGGAGGGAAATACTGGTCTGTATCCTGTAGGTAGAGAAAATTGTGGCAATCACCGGCCAGGGCACAGGCGCATTGGCCAGTATGCAGAGCTGGACTATCTCTTTCTGAAGCACGAGGGTGAAAATCCTACAGGAAGTTTTAAGGATCGCGGATTGACAGTTGGAGTAACAATGGCTAATCTCCTTGGAGCACGTGCAGTCGCTTGTGCTTCGACAGGAAATACCTCGGCTTCATTAGCGTCGTATGCCGCACAACTTGGGCTGCCAGGTATCGTTTTCTTACCTGCAACTAATGTTGCAGCAGGAAAGTTGGCGCAATCACTGGCTTATGGGGCCACTACTGTCCAGATCGAGGGTGATTTCGATGATGCTATGCGGTTAGTTGAACAAGTTTGCAACGATCTGGGTATTTATTTGCTTAATTCGCTCAACCCTTTTCGTATCGAAGGGCAGAAAGCTATTGGATTCGAGCTGTTACAACAGCTCGAGTGGAAGGCACCCGACTGGCTTGTATTGCCTGCAGGCAATCTGGGTAACACCTCAGCTATTGGTAAAGCTTTTCGGCAAGCACATCGACTTGGTTTGATTGCACATGTGCCTCGTATCGCCTCGATTCAAGCGTCAGGAGCTAATCCTTTCTTTCGTAGTTATATGAGTGGTTTTAGTCATAGGGAGCATGTTCAGGCGCAGACCATCGCTACTGCCATCAAGATTGGTGATCCAGTTAGTTATTCACGTGCGCGCCTTGTCATTGAAGAGACAAATGGAATTGTTGAAGAAGTCACAGACGAAGAAATTCTGGCAGCCAAAACAGTAATTGACCGCTCTGGCATTGGCTGCGAACCTGCTTCTGCTGCTACTTTAGCAGGCATTCGCAAGCTTGTAAAGCGTGGTGTCATCAAGCGCGAAGAGCAGGTTGTCGGTATTCTAACTGGCAATCTACTCAAGGACAGCCAAACAGGTATCCCTCAGCTCAAACGAGGAGATGCGATCACGGCAAGCTTCGAAGCAGTGAGAAGATCTTTAACTAGCAAACTTTCTTTTTAGGTACAAATTGTACTTTTGCCTATTGAAGAATAACTGCAATGAGGGCGAACCCTTCTGGTAATGGAATGTCAAACACGTATTTCGATTCAATACAAACTGCTCAGGAAATCTATCCAAAAAGAAGAGCCTTCCTGAGTAAGTTGGTTAGCTGGTTTTGTATATGGGAAATCTATCCAATTATTGGTATAGCTGCTTTCTTGCGTTTTTATCAACTTACTACTACTGAGTTTGATGCGGACCAGGCCATGGTTTTCCGAATGGCCAGGGATGCAATTAACCATGGACTCATTCCTGCTACCAGCAATATTGCTTCTATTCGTATAGTAAATCCTCCCGCAGTGATTTACCTGCTTATGATCCCTGCCGCTTTTAGCTCCAATCCATTCTGGGGCGCCATTTTTGTAGGACTCCTGAATGTCATCGCTGTACTTCTTACCTATATATGTGTGCGTCGTTATTACGGAAGAATCGCGGCGATCATCGCATCCCTGCTCTATGCGACAGCCGCGGAGCCATTGCATTACAGTCGCTTCATATGGCAACAAAACATGATCGCACCATGTGTGGTGCTTTTTATTTTTGTTCTTTTCTGGGGTGTTGTCGATCGTCGAAAGGGCTGGCTTATCCCAGCGCTGATATTGTTAGGAATACTCGTCCAATTACATGAGACTACAATTATTTTATCTTCGCTATTGCTTGTGGCGTTTTTGCTTTCTCCAGGTACAGTACGCTTAAGAGACCTGGCTCTGGGTCTTACATTTCTCTTGCTTCTCTTCTCTACCTACTTGCTCTGGGAGATCTCTATAAAATTTGGCGATCTGAAGATCCTCTTCCAAACATCAAATCTCCATTCTCACTTTGATCTGACAGCACTCAACTATTATGCACTTTTTTTAAATCCCTACGCTAACATTCCAACGAATACACATACGTTCGAGTATGAGCTTGTGCCTTTGCTCGAATGGTTACGTCCATCTATGGTTATCTTCATACTATGTGGATTGGTATTCATTGCAATGAAAGTAATCTCTTCCTCACAAATGCAGAAGAGGGATAGCGTTGTATATGGGGAGAGTAAAAGTTCTCGTCACCCTTTATGGAGTTCAATGCGAAGAGTGAATACTCTGTGGACAGATTTTCGCGCATCTCCCCGTCGGTGTGGTTACTTTTTACTATTAACATGGCAAATTGTGCCAATAATGGTTCTTTCATATCACTCTGTGCCATTATTCCCATACTATCTGCTCATGGTCTTGCCAGGTCCATTTATCATTATCGGGATTTTGCTCTCTTCGTTAGCAAACTGGTTTAGAAGGCGGCGCTGGTTTTGGAATACCGCACACTACGGAGTTTACGTATGTACATGTCTTGTAATCGTTGCGCAGTTACTAGGCAGTACTGCAACGTTGATTGACGAAGCCAACGGTAACAATCTGCATGGATATGGTTATAATACGCTAAATTCTTTAGAGGATGCACTGAACCAGGCTGATCAGTTAGCCAGGTTGCATAATCTCAACCATGTGTATATTGCTACAGATGAGTATACACAAACCTCTCTTGGCTATCTTGCTGAACAGATGCATACACCTTCAACGCTCTTTGATGCGTCACGCTGTCTTGTTTTACCGAGTACTACTGCTGGACCCGCCGTGTTGCTTATAGGTCCCTACGATACATTGTCGATAGCGTTGCTGAGTCACTTCGCTAGAGCCACGTTGGTTAGCCATCCAGAACGCCTTGGGGGAGTGCCATTCCAACTCTATATTGTTCAGCCTATTGCTGCTTCAAAGTTGGTTCCATCTCATGAAGCTTTTGTGCATCATTTGCAACTACTTGATAAGCAGGTTCAACAGTTCAGTTTTGATAAATCATTCTGGCTTGCTACACGTTGGAGTTATATACGTTCTGCTATAGCAGATTATCGTACTACCTATACATATACTATGACGGCGCTATTGGATGGCAAGACAGCCATTTCTAGCCAATGTATCTCAACGTCTATACGAGCGGGTGATCAACTCATAGTGACTTTCCCACTTTCCAAAAGCGTCAATACTCCATCATCAATGACTATAACCGCAAAGTCTTTTACGACAATGCCACTGAATGTATCTTACGGGTCATTTCATCTAGAAAATATCAGTGATCAAAATACACAGACATTATTCCTTCAAACTACAGAAGGTAAACCAGGCATTTCTCTTGCAACCTCGTGAAATACCCTAGCGTATGTAATAGTAGACTGATACAATATATGTGAAGAAGATACTTTTGTTACGCAATGTCTGAGCGTGCATCTGCTTCTTAAGAGGGAACTCATAGGAGACATAGTGAGATACTTAAGACCGAAACGCGAGCTAATACCGCCTTGGGAAATGCCTGCCGATCCGGTGAAAGCTGTGTTCTGGTTTATGCACTGGCTTCTCAGAGTGCTTGTGCGCTTTTTTTATATACTCATTCTGGCAGCAGTCATCTATGAAAGTATTATCAATGGCTTTGTCGGTTTCTTTGGCACCTTACTTGTCGGCCTTGGAGTTTGGGCTGGACTTGCACTACTTTTATTTGTATTTAATTTGAGTACCGGTGTCACTCAGGTTTTTAGTGAAGTACAGCGGATGCAGCGAGGCTTTCCTCCGCGTTACCCTTTCGATAATTTCAGAGACCAGGATGTCAATGATCGCATTGTTGAAGGTACTGTGACTGACCTGGAAGAAGAACGCAAAAAACGCAGACAAGAGCAATAAGCATTGAGAATCGTTTCCGTTTTTCGTTCGACAAAAAGAAGATGTAGATAGTTCTTTTGCACGTTTGCAACCAAATAGCCTTTCGGTGGGTTCCCTTGCGTAGGGCCAGGGGTAAAAAGTGCTACCGAGTTACTATGTCGTGCCAACCGATACATGAGTTGCTTTGAGCTCTCGTCTCGCTCGTGTGGTTGAAACGAACGACTGGTGTGGGACGACACACCAGAGTCATTCCAGAAGCCCTCGGCGCGGGAGCCGTAGGGAGTCGTCACAATCCATTCTTTGCTTCCCACGCACGCCAAATCTCATCTTCAGGTCCTGGTACATAAGAGTACAACAAGGCTCCGTTCCCCTCTATGCAAAAAGTTCCTAGCTCTGCTGGTAATATCATCGTCTGTCCTTTTACAATCTTTTCATTATAGTCAAGAGCTTTACCATATCGAACGATGACCTCAGCACCTAACGACGTTAGGATACTGCAACTATCATGGATTGTGTTTTTCATATAGTCGCTCATTATGGTATTTTTGTGAAAAACCAGTTCGCAGGTTACGAAATATTGGCAGGCAGCCAGGCAACGATTTTTAAAACCTTCTTCATTTTGGAGAAGGAGAGATTGCATTTTGACATGAGGCGAACGATCGTAGCGTGAGACATCGAGGGAGCGTTCTATATGCAGTTCACGAGGTATCCCTGCACTGGTAAGGCGGCCATAATCGTACAAACGATATGTCAGGTCTGAGTACTCCTGAAGTTCATAGAGCAAAACGCCTTTACCAATCGCATGGACTACACCAGGAGGAACAAATATGATATCTCCGGTTGAAACATGTACCTCGCAAAGTAGATTCTCGAGGGTGAGATTCTGGATGGCTTGACGAACTTCTTTTTGTGACGTGGCAGCCTTAAAACCATGTATTATAGATGCACCTGGTGCAGCATCCAGAACATACCAGAATTCTGTCTTGCCCAATTTGCCTTGCTCATGCAGGCGTGCGTATGTGTCATCTGGATGTACCTGCACAGAAAGTTTGGCATTTGCGTCAAGGAATTTTGCGAGCAAGGGGAAGCGATGTCCAAAACGAGTAATTACTCGCTCTCCAAGTAACCTCGAATCTAATTCTTCAACAAGTGATCCAAGTGTTCTGCCAATATAGGGCTCATTTTGAGCTACAGTAGTTAATTCAGTTTCCCATGACTCGCCGATAGCTATATTGCCCGGTGGAAGTAGTTTCCAACCATCATGTTCTAGCCGACGTCCGCCCCAAATCGTCTCATGTAACGATGATTTCAATCTAATTGGATGTAAAGACTGCACGAACCTCTCCTACCACAAAATCTCTGGAATTAAGAATACGATGGCCCGATGTACCCCTTCGCATTGTATACTGCATAACGCAGTATGTAACACGATACATCGGGCCATTAAAACACAATATTCTAGGAATTGCTGATTAATCAAGTTGCGAGTAGCGCGCCTTCGACCTGGCGACGCAGTTTGTCACGCATTACTATACCTTTAATGCGATTGATCTCCTGCCCATTTTTGAAAAAGATTAGAGTGGGAATACCATCAACATTCCACTGGCTTGTAAGCGTCTCATTTGAATCAACATCCAGTTTAGCGAACGTTACTCGTCCCTGGTATTCCTCACTGACTGCCGCAAACTCCGGATTAAATATCTGGCAAGAGCTACTGCGCTCTGATGAAAAATCAACTATCACCATCTGTTGTGCATTAAGCACCTGTTCGGGAAAATTCTGGCCTGTTACGTCAATGTAGCTAGCTTTTTGTTCTTTGTGCTTTGCCATTCTATCCTCTTTACAGCGTTTTCGTTTCGCTTCACTTGTGTTAAAAGCGTATCATCGTTGTGTTGTGATGTCAAGGAAATTATTCTGTTTTACCGCACATCAATATACATGCGTTGTAGTTTCGTTGGCGAAGTTCCTAACTTGTAGAGAGTACGCAGGTACCACATGAAGAGGACACTGCGGATTAAACCAATTCTTTCGTGGCGTCGTGCAGATGTTGTGACGTACTGGGGTAAAAGAACAATGTTGCCGATTTTGCGCAAGCGCGTGATAATCTCCAGATCCTCCATTAATGGCTGATCGGGAAAGCCTCCTATAGCTTTAAAGCTGACGGAACGCACAAAATATGCCTGGTCACCGGTAAAGATTTTGTAGATGCGCGAACGCAGGTTTGTGGTAAATGCAACCAATTGATAAAGCCATTTGTCGCAATTGAAACAAATGCGGAATGCTCCTCCGACTACCTCGTGTGCTTTCAGCGCCTGCTCAATTACACGAAAGGCATCAACTGGAAGTAGTGTGTCAGCGTGGAGGAAAAGAAGGACTTCGCCTTTTGCTATGTCGGCACCGCTATTCATTTGTGCGGCTCGACCTCGTCGTGAGGAAATGACTTTGCCAAAGCGCTGAGCAATTTCAATCGTTCGATCTGTGCTCCCGCCATCGACTATGAGTAATTCGCAATCATAGTGAGTAATCTGGCGAACAAGGTTACCAAGATGATACTCAAGGACGGCTTCCTCATTCAAAACCGGCATGATGATCGAAAAGAGCATTAAGGCCTCTGTCTATAACGATAAATTTTCTGGTTGTTTTGTGCGGCGTGCAGGTATTGGTACAAATGAACTTTCGCTCGCGTGTGGCTGAGCCGGGCGGATTTTCGCGTTGAGTGCGCAGAAAGACATAACTCCTCGCGGAGATGCATTATGGAAGCAACAGCGTTCAATGCGGCTCATATCAATGTCGCTTTCATCCATGAAAGGTTTGACGAAAAGCGTAAGAGTTTTACGACTGGTCCAAAACGATGGGTCACTGCCAATATGCGGCCAGAGAGTTTTCATGAGCTTAAGGCTGCCTCCGATATTGGTAACAATCTGAGGAAGTATGGCGGCTCGTCCACGTGTCAACATGCGCAAGGTCATGTTTGGGTGTGGTCCCACTACTTCCATAAATTCTTTTAAAGTGAATTTGGGCGCGATTGGTTTGTAGCCTTCTTTCGTGTACTTGAGCAATGTGAAGGCATTGCACAGGGGCGATCCTTCTCCAACTGGGAAGAATAAATTTACAGGCACACCCGACTGTTCCTCGATGAGAGTAAGGATTTCGGGCATACGCAGTTTACGTGGTGTTGGAGGGTTTTCAGTGGATGAGGGTTCGTTGCTGATGGTTTCACTATTGCTCACCTCAAAACGGCCAAAGGGCGTGGCTGCCTGGAAAGCGATTGCGCACACAGTATCTGGATGCTGCCAGGCAAAATGTATGACTTGCTGGATCTGATCTGTATTGAGGCCATCATAGAGCGAGACTGCCAATGTAGAGGGCAATTTTACACGTTCCAGTGCAGCGATGGCTTTTTCACGCACACTCCATAAATCTTCACCTCGCAGTTTTATGATATCTTCAGGACGCGTGCTATCGAATTGTAGGTAAACGGAGGTGAAACCCCACTTGACAAGTTTCTCAGCAAAATCTGTTTCTCGTGCCAGGCGGATTCCATTGCTGACCATTTCTAATTGGGCAAACCCTTTGCTTTTAACCATGGAGGCAATGATCTCCAAATCCTTACGGACGGATGGCTCCCCACCAGATATCTGAAGCGAAATGCCTTTTCCTTCCACCTCGATCAACTGGTCGAGACGGGTCTCGATCTCCTCAAGTGAGTAGTCACGCTCAGTTGGACTGGAATAGGCATAGCACATTGGGCAGGTGAGATTACATCGCTCGGTAACTTCCAAGATAACTAGCCCCGCCGGTTTACGCAGGGGAAAAGGAGAAAGCCCTTTGGAAAGATCGGTGTCCCCACCATCGCCATAGCGTTCGAGCATGAGTTTCTCCACCTCAAATGATTTGCGGTAGAAATCAGCATGATTTCCTAGATCTGTGCCTGCGACTCCATGAGTGGGGCAGCTACGTGTGAAGATTACTTGATTATGTTCGCTTATTGTGTAGGCTGCTGGGATAATCTCACCACATGTCGAACAAATACTACGAGTCTGTTTGAGTATTTCAGGCAAGATTCATCTCCTTTGTTGATGTTCTAACAGGTTATGAATGATCGATTATCTCTTCTTAACATCAATATTCACGGTTTTCGGCCAGCCTATTTACGCAGCGGTATAAGCTTACGCATCCTTTCGAGGAGGAGTTCACTTGCAATACGAGAGTAAAGGACATCCCGTACTCTCCTATACACATCCAATTGCTCTTGAAAAGGTTCACTAAGAGGTGGAATGTCTTCCATGGGCCAATAGTGATGCCGAACGGCACCTGGTACAATCGGTCAGGTGTCTGTCATGCCGCTGCATAGGATGATACCATGATCCCATTGTAGTCCAAAATTTGGCTCAGTGGTCTGAGGTTTTTCGACAAGCGGGATACCTATATCCGCCAGGACGTTGTGAGCAAGAACACGCTCTTGTTGCTCCTGGATAGGAGTACTCCATACATCCCACTGCTCATGTCCTCTCAAGATGAGGATGCTTTCTGCTATCTGAGAACGGATTGAGCGTTGTGCACACAGGAATAAGATACGTTTCTTCATTTATCCAATCTTCCCAAGTAACAATGACCTTCTGCTTCCTACCAGGTATTAGTTTTCTAATATCGAAACTCGTCTGCTTACTTTCTCAAACGTAGAAGGGTGCGTACAATTTTACGATTGCTTTTAATACCGGCTCCAAGGATATAAGCCTCGAATGCTGTCTGTTGAATGCCTGTACTCATCGTCGGATAGGCGTGAATGGTATCAAGGATATCGTTAATCGTAAGATGGTGCTGCATAGCAAGAGCCAACTGCCTAGCAACTCACCCGCGTGTGCACAAACCAGATGTGCTCCCACTATTTCTTCCTTCTTGCCTGCCAATACTAACTTGATAAAGCCTCTCGTCTCACTTTCAGCCTGTGCGCGATCAATATCGGCAACTGGAAATTTCACTATGCGTGTTTGTTTATAATGATTGTCAGCTTCATCTGCGGTCAAGCCAACCCTAGCTAATTCTGGGTCGGTAAATATGCACCATGGTACAACCCGATAATCCACTTTTTTCTTGCTAAAAGGTACTAGGGCATTACGTATTGCAATTGCTGCTTGATATGCTGCCATATGTGTAAAGAGATATCCGCCTATTACATCACCGATGGCGAAAATATGTGGTGCTGAGGTCTGAAGATGTTCATTCACCTGTATACCTTTATGACTATACGTGATTTTTGCGGCTTCCAGGTTCAGTCCCTCGACATTTGGTTGCCTTCCAATGGTTAGAAGGATCTCATCAGCCTTGATTGCCAGGTGTTTTTCACCCTGCTTTGCCGTCACAACTTTTTTATTCCCATCGCGTTCTGCCTTGATGAACAGGGCGTTGGTAACAACATTGATTCCCTCGGACCTCAATACCTCGGTTAAGGTAGCGGAAACCTCAGGGTCTTCTTTGGGTAATATGCGATCGAGAGCTTCGATAATAGTCACATCAGTACCAAGACGTCTGAAAGCCTGTGCTAGTTCCACTCCAATTGGACCACCACCTACAACTAGCAAGGATGAGGGTAGAGACATGAGATTAAATACATCCTCATTGGTCAAATAACCGGTTTCTTCCAGGCCCTCTATTCTGGGGATGAGTGGTCTTGAGCCTGTACTGATCAGCGTATTACGGCTAGTAAAGGTTTCTCCATTCAAAGTAAGTTCGGTGGCAGATTTGAAAGAAACCTCTCCGAACTTGACAGTGACGCCTTCTGTATAGACTTTTTCACCTTCTGCTACCCGTCCAATGACTGCTTGAATATGGTTGTTGACTTTTGCCATATCAACCTCAAGGTTGACTGCCAACAATCCTAGATTTGCTGCATTCCTGGCCTGGTGAATTATGCGGGCTGCGTGAATCAAGCTCTTGCTGGGTACGCAGCCCGTATACAGGCAATCCCCTCCAAGGCGTTCTTTATCTATGAGTAAGACATTCGCGCCTAGCGATGCCGCCAGGCGCGCGGCAGTCAATCCACCTGATCCACCGCCGATGATGGCCATATCGTAGCGAGTGTGAGTCATTTTTGTCTAACCTGCCGTGACGCTAGACGATGCCAACAGTTCTTCTGCATCCTCGATCACGTACCTGTATCCTTGTTCTGTCAGAAACAATTGGCGATTGGCTGAGAACTCCTGGTCACGTGTATCGCGGGTTACTATCGAGTAGAAAAACGCAATCCCTCCATCTGGCTTGGGACGTAAAATTCGTCCTAAGCGCTGGGCTTCCTCCTGTCGTGAACCGAAGGTGCCAGAAACTTGAATAGCAACATTTGCATCAGGAAGGTCAATTGCGAAATTTGCAACCTTGCTTACAACCATCCGTTTGATTTCACCACGACGAAATTGCTCATATAACTTTTCTCGTTGTTTGTTCGATGTTTTACCCATTAACAGAGGCGCATTAAGTTCTTCGGCAAGCACCTTGAGCTGGTCAATATACTGACCAATAATTAAGACCTGATCATCACAATGGCGCTCAGCAAGAAAGCGCACTACATTGAACTTTTCAGGGCTTTCTGCCGCAATTCTATATTTCTCCCTTTCATCCGCGACGGCATAGTTCAATTGTTCATCTTCAGTCATGCCCACTCGTATTTCGTGGCATTCTGCTGTAGCAATCCATCCCTGCCGCTCTAACTCGCGCCACGGTACATCATATTTTTTGGGGCCAATCAAGCTGAATACATCGGCTTCTCGACCATCTTCACGAACCAGTGTTGCTGTTAATCCAAGGCGCCTGCGTGCTTGAATCTCAGCAGTAATACGGAAAACTGGCGCGGGTAACAAATGGACTTCGTCATAGATAATCAAGCCCCAATCATAGCTGGTGAAGAGCGAAAAGTGAGGAAAATCATCTGGATCGGCATCATGTATCGCTTTATGAACCTGATCTTTTGTATTGGGACGCCGGTATGTCAGAATCTGGTAGGTACTCACTGTAATTGGACAAATTTCCTTGCGATCTCCAGTGTATTCACCTATCATCTCTGGAGGGATATCTGTCTTGTCAATAATTTCTTGTATCCATTGCCTCACAGCTATAGTATTTGGTGAAAGGATCAATGTAGCTCGCTGAATATCAGCCATTGTAACCAATCCAACGATAGTTTTCCCAGCTCCGCAGGGTAGTACGATGACCCCACTACCTCCACTAGGTGCACCACCTGCATAAAATGCAGCCGAAGCTCCGTACTGGTATGCCCGTGGCTCAAAAGCTTTTCCTTCTGTTGTGACAGGCTTCAATTTCATCGGCAATGGTGAGCCATCGGTGTAACCGGCTAAATCTTCAGCGGGAAATCCGATATGGATCAATGCTTGCTTAATATGTCCCCTGCGTGCGGCATTCACTTGCAGCGTGTGCGCATCTAACTGGCGCAGCAAAAATGGTTGCGTGCGTTTGTGGTGCATGATTTCAGCAATGAGTGCTACGTCACTGGAAGAAAGGAGGAGTGCATCTCCATCGCGAAACAGCTTAATACGTCCATAACGACCAATATATTCTCGAATTTCGAAGATGATATTTGCCGGGATATCGTATTTGCTATAACTAGTCAGCAACTCAATGATCGTTTGTGCAGTCATACCACCTGCTGCCGCATTCCAAAGCGAAAGTGGAGAAAGGCGATAGGTGTGAATATGCTCTGGTGATTTTTCCAATTCTGCGAACTGAGCAACGGCATCTCTTGCTTCAGCATGCAGCGGATGATCAACTTCTAGCAAAATTGTGCGATCGCTCTGAACAATTAATGGATTACTTGGATTCATATTCCCCTTTTATACTCCTGGCATCTCCGCCCAATTTCTGACATATTTTAATATAGTGCTAACAGTAGCATCCTCATAGCCATGCATAAGATAACGAGCACCAACAATGACCTTAATTCCCTTTGGGCCTTTGAGCTGTTCAACAAAAGGTTCAAGTTTATATAACGGGCAAATTTCGTCGAATTCACCCGTGATAAATAGTTTGGGGCGTTCGAAAGGCTTTGGAAATCCGCTTTCAGCGCGGAAAAGCGGCAGGCTTATGCTTACTACAGTGCGTATTCGTGTATCAAAAGGAGCATACAAAAAGGCGATATAAGCGCCAAATCCGTGACCAATCACACAGATTTTTGTTGGATTACCTCCCGATTGCGATAGCGCAAAGTCGATAGCACCTGCTAGATCAAGCGGCTCCAGGCGTCCATCAGTTTGTTGTCCCTGGCTTTTCCCAACTCCCCTAAAATTAAAGCGCAACGCGAACATACCAGCTTCGGCCAACCTACGAGCAAGAGCGGAATTCAATGTATCGTTCATGTCGCTGCTAGCTGGTTGAGGGTGGCAGAGTACGATTATGGGGGCAATTTCAGTATCGCCTGGAGAATGCAGCACACCCTCTAAAAGCAAAGAAGGTTGCCCACGGCTAGAAAAACTGATAGGTCTCTCATCTGTAACAGAAACTGAGGTCATTTTCCCCCTTCATTCTATGAGCGCTGGTTACGCATCGCATATGTATCTTATCGCAGTCAATGCACTGAGTCAACTGAGTACATGTTTTGAAAAACTTTTTGACATTTTAATAGTTATGTCTTCGAATGTAAAACGTTTTAGTATATAGAGCCTGAAAAATGTAAAATCTTGTTATAATATCTGTAGACCCTTTGCATATGCGTTAGTAGATGTTATACTGGTTAGTAATGACTTGAACTTGGGTTTTTGATTCATGTCGGCTAATTAGTGCAACTCAGTCAAAAACTGAAATTCTATTTTCGATGGCTTATCTTGGTTTCATGGTTGCTACAAGAGCTTTCTAACGCTATCTTGCGATAAATGTCGGTGTGGACCATGTATCAGGTGCCTTTCCTTATTTTACGGAAAGCCTCTTAAAGCAGCTTCTGCTTTTGCGATATCCTTTGGGGGGATGGAGGTCGCTAAGCTTCTAACTGACAATTTCATCAAAAATCAGGAAACTCCACCAGCCAGGAAAGTTTAGTACTACATCAGTAGAGGCAGGAGCGTATATGGCTGATATTTTGGTTGTTGAGGACGAACAATTAATCGCCAGATTATTGAAAGAAACGTTACAGACCGAAGGTTATAATGTAGTAACCGTCCTCAACGGCGAAGATGCCGTCCAGTTTGCTCTCTGTGAAACGCCGCATCTTATAATCTTAGATCTCATGTTGCCTGGAATTGATGGTTATGAGGTTGTTCGGCGTTTACATGTATACCCCAAAACCATACATATCCCTATTATTGTACTCAGTTCCCTCGGAGAGCCAAAAGATAAAGTTAGCGCCTTCGAAACAGGAGTAGATGACTACATCACCAAACCATTTGATACTGATGAGCTATTAGCTCGCGTTCATGCCCAGCTTCGTCGAGTACAACAAAACTTCCTTTCTCCTCTTATCGGGCTACCGGGTGGCTTTCAGGTTGAGTTAGCAATTAAATATAAGCTGAGCAGCAAAGAACCATGGAGTCTACTCTACCTTGATCTCGACAATTTTAAAGCTTTTAACGATGCATATGGTTTCCTGACAGGCAACGATATGATTCGACTGGTAGGACGAATATGTCAACGAGTTGTTCGTAAATATGGTAATCCTGATGATTTTGTTGGACATGTTGGAGGGGATGATTTTGTTGTAGTTACAACTCCAGAACTGGCACATACTCTGTGCAGTTATATTTGCGAATATTATAAAGAGGAAAGTATCCTACTTTATCGTGCAGATGATCTCGGACGAGGATCGATCAGTGGTGTTGATCGTAAGGGACGATCATATCAATTTCCTTTAGTCTCTCTCTCAATCGGTGTAGTTAATAATCAAATTTGGCAACCCCATAGTATACAAGAAGTGAGTTATTTAGCGGCTGAAGCAAAGAATCATGCCAAGCAATCAACTGACAACGTGTACCATATGCCACCGCGACGTGTTTTGGCTGGTCATGATGGATCTACATATGTTCCCTCTCGCTATGTAGCTTCTTCTCCTCTGCCTCCAACTCTTGCACAGATTGCTCAAGGCAATGCTTATCACTATCCTCTTTTTGGAAATTTAGAGGAGAACATTCTTGAAGAGCATGGGCAATGGATATAATAAAACTCCTGCGTTAGTAGAAAGTGGTGTATGTTACGGACCAGGATGAGAAAAACGTGGAAAGCATATTGAGCACTGAAGTTGATGAGGCACAACGTCAGGCTGTGCGAGAGAATGCAAAGCGAGTTTTACAGGAAAGTGGTCTTGCCGAGATGCTCAAAACGCTCAATAAAAATGCACTTAAAGGCAGGGGTAGCTTTTACGAGTATGACTCTATGCTTCTTCTCAAGTGGGGAACAAGTTATACTCGTCGTCATATGTGGATTGAAGTAAACGGAAATACAATTCGTTTCAGGCTTGCTCCTCATCGCCAGTGTGCGACTACAATGCCAATCTGTGATGGTGAATATCATACATTTACAAGTGCTATGTGGGCAGATAGGGAATTCTTGTTGAATGAATTAAATAAATATTATGCCAGGCCGATAGCTGAGACTTCCTCCGATTAACTTCTCTCATCACCAGGAAATGTGTCCTACATTGGATCGAGCGCTAATATTCGCACAACACCAACACTACTGAGGAAACCATTTATTGCTTTATAGTTCTGATCAGCATAGAAGTCTTTGCGTTGTGTTGCACCTGGCCAACTAAGTACATTCAAAAAATTCGAACTATAATTGTTGGTCGAAACCTCTGCAAACTGGATGTTATTTAACGTAGATTGATCGTGAATGAATGCGCTATCCTCGTTTCTACCCCGTGCCAGAAACGAATAGGCAAGCGTTGGTTGCGTTACTAACCTCCGTAGGCCTTCCGTCCAGCTTCTTTCTACTCGCTGGGCCTGGTCTGGTCGGACGGTGACGATATGTGCTGCCGCAATCACAGGTTGAGCTGAAGGGCGACTATAACCCCAGATATAACGCATCAACCATTGTTCAGGATACGCCAAAAGTAACTCTGCTGTCGATGCTCTTAAAAGATTTTTGGGGTTATACCTGTCCTGTGCTTTGTACCAAAAATCTTCGTCTTCCCAAGTTGTGAGTATGAAATAGTATGATTCAGGTTCTTTGCTCCGATAAAAGCGAGCATTCATTAGCCCTGGCGCGTGTTTTATTGTTTCGGAAATGAGATTCAGGTGTGTTGTGCCATCATCTTTATCCAATGCCATATGTGCCAATGTTGCAACTAATAATTCCATTCATGACCTTTTCTATAAATTTCTCGCACCGTAGCATGACATAGGCCTTCATTTTTGTCAATGTATGAGCCTATGAACACTTTGAACTGGACAATCCTCTTGATCGAGAACTATACTTTTAACAAGGCTCCTGTCATGATAGGTTAGATGAGTACTAGTAATGCCAGGTAAACCAATTCGATTGAATGAGGAGGCTTAGCAATGTTTGATCCTGAGATAATGCACGACAAAGTAGAATGGAAACAAGCCAGGCCCGAAGATGCAGCATTATGGGTATCTGTTACTCGACGTAGTGCCGATCAGATGCCCTTAGAGAGCGAAGATTCACAGATAACCCGCTATAAAGAAGAAGGGCTTGAACAACAATCCCAACGTTTTCTGCTCTGGCGTGGCAACGAACCCATTGGACGCTTACGTTTTTATGCACAAGAGGATACCGCCGAATTGGATGGACTTGTGCTTTTGCCTGAGGCAGGTGGTAGCGTGGCAGCTCAGGTAGTAACCGAGGCATCGCTCAGAGCCGCTGTTCTCAATGTTCGTCATCTAAAAGCGACCTACCCAGCTGTCTATATTGCATCATTTGCGGCAGCAGGATTCCAGGAACTACGGCGTAGCACCGGTATGATAGCCTCAACAAACATTACAGTACCTCAGCTTTCATTGCCGAACTCTTTACATATTAGACTTATCAAGGAGGGCGATAGCGATCAGATTGGTACATTACTGCAGCATGCTTATACTGGAGGTCCGGATGATCAACATCCAGATCTGGCTGGTTGGCGAGCAGAGGTTCGTGCCATTCAGGATGGACATTTTGGCCCTTTTCTGGCTGATACCTGTTTTGTGGTTGAACATACCCTCGATCGCTTTCACCTGGCAGGAGCAATTCTGGTGCATCTGGAACGGAATGTGCCACACATTAGACACATGGTCGTAGCTCCCCTGGTTCGTCATGTGGGCCTTGGGCAGTTATTAGCAGTCAAAGCCATGCAAAATCTTTAGGAGGCTGGCTACCCAACAGTTATTCTCTATGTAACACTTGGAATACCGGCTGTAAACCTTTATCATAGGCTTGGATTCGTCGAGGCAGGTCCGACATACATTGAAGCGGAACGTATGCTGTCGAGATGAAGATACTGACGGATGCTTATTGCCAGGTAATAGAGTTCTTGCTCAAAAAATCGTTATCCAGCAGCTGTTATTGAACGTAGGAATTTGAATGATCCTAAGATTCACGCGCAAATGAACGTAACGCAAACGTAATCTGCTCTTCAAGTGTCATGGATTGGTCTTGTGGGATTTTACTTAATGCAGCCTGCGCTTCTGCCGCAGTAAATCCTAAACCCATTAATGCTTCAAGAACTTCAGATTGCAACTTTCCTGATGGGGAGAGCGCTCCATTGCTTGCAAGTGTACCCAGCGATGGAAGTTTTCCTTTTAGTTCAAGAACTAACCTGGCTGCAAGTTTTTTGCCGACACCAGGAGTCAATGCGAGGCGTTGCTGATCTTCATCGGCGATAGCTCGATAAAAAGTTTGCGCATCCATCATAGATAGCAATGCCAGTGCTAGTTTAGGTCCAACCCCGCTGATACCGATCAGCTGCTCGAAAGCATCCCGATCTTCTTCACTGGTGAACCCATAGAGAGCCATTCCATCTTCTCGCACATAAAAATGCGTGTAAAGAGATACCTCCGAGCCCACTTCTCCAAGGCGATTCGATGTCGTAGTCGGTGCGAAGACACGAATACTAAAGCCGCCGATGCGCACAATAACATAACCAGCTCTGCGAGCTTCAAGAATACCCATAATACTGGCAATCATCGTTACGTTCCTTACCTCTTGTTCAATGGTTCATGCAAGCCAGACATCGTGAATTGAAAAATCACATGTCCTTTAGAAGATCTGGGCACGAGTGAGAAACGAGGCGGTATGCAAATGACAGATAGCCACTGCCGCGGCATCTGCTGCATCATCCGGGCGGGGAATTGATTTGAGATGTAGTAGAATACGCACCATTTCGCCCACCTGCTCTTTGTTGGCTCCACCATAACCTGTTACCGCCTGCTTGACTTGTTTAGTAGTATATTCAGAAACTGCAAGACCTCCATTTGCCAATGCCAACATCGCTACTCCACGTGCCTGTCCTACGGTCAGGGCTGTACGAGTATTTTTTGCGAAGAAGAGTTCTTCCATTGCAGATTCGTTTGGACGATACGTGGTAATAATTTCGTTTAAACAATGATAGATGTGTAGTAAACGTTCAGGCATCGACATGGTGGATGGTGTTGTAATCACGTCGCATGCAATCATATTCAACTCGCTACCCCGCGATTCGACAACTGCATAACCAACAATAGCCGTTCCAGGGTCTATACCAAGTGCTACGCGAGATGATGGAGAAGGAGAGGATGGGCTTGTTAAACTGCCCATCTCTTAACCCTCGTACGAAGCTGCAAAGTCCTCCGGGAAGTCAGCATTTGTATACACATTCTGCACATCGTCCAGGTCTTCAAATTTCTCCACCAGGCGCATTACCTGGTGTGCTACCTTTTCATCAGTGAGTTCAACTCTGGTTTTCGGCAGCAGTGTACTCTCAGCCTTCACTATTTTATACTGTTTTGATTCGAGTGCCTGACGAATCGATTCGAGATCAGATGGGTTGGTATAAATAGTGAGGACCTCGTCGTCAGGACCTACCGGATCAACATCATCAGCGCCTAGATCTATTGCCTCCAGGGTGAGTTCATCGGGATCCTGCCCTTTCAGCTCTACCTCAAGGATACCTTTTGCCTCGAAGAGCCAGTCAACGCAACCGTTTTCACCCATATTTCCGCCGTTACGGTTAAAAGCGTTACGGACTTCAGCAACGGTACGGTTTCTATTCTCTGTCAAAGCTTGAACCAGTAGAGCAGTACCTCCTGGTCCATAGCCTTCATAGGTAATCTCCTCAAGCGCATTGCCTTCTGCACCTCCCATTGCGCGCTTGATTGTCCGCTCGATATTATCCATTGGCATGTTGGCATCTCTTGCTCTTTGCACTGCCATTCGAAGCCGAAAGTTTGCATTGGGATCTCCGCTACCACCTTCACGCACGGCTACAACAATTTCACGTCCCAACCGTGTAAAAAGTTGGCCTCGTCTAGCGTCGTTCACTCCTTTGGAACGACGTATTTGTGCCCATTTAGAATGACCTGACATTCTATCGCCCCCTAGTTATTTTTAGGTTAAACAATTAAAAAATATGTGCGTTGTGTGTTAGAGTTTTGAGAAATCTCGTTGATAGCATTGTAACATGAATGCCCTCAGAGCGTCGAGTGGTTCATGAAACCTCTTGTAATCATGCGCGCTCTGATATATCCTTGTCACAATGCAATCTGGCAAAAGGTATTTACTGATTGCACACTCATCGGTGATAAGGCAGGGGCCTTTACAACTCGTTCGTAAAACAGAACGTATTACTTCATGAAAGTGTAAACTCTTGAAGAAAGATATTAAGGTTAAAAGCCATGCGAAGCCAACAGCGCGTCAGGGTCTGGGTCGCACGGGTGAACGACTTGCGGCAGAAGCGCTTTTGAGCAAGGGATATCGCATCTTGGAGCAAAATTTTCGCTGCCGTCAAGGCGAAATTGACCTTGTGGCTGAGGACGAGCAGGATTTAATCTTTGTGGAAGTAAAGACTCGACGTGGTGTTTCATTTGGCTTGCCTGAAGATGCAGTGACAATGCGTAAATGTCGCAAGTTAATTGAAGTTGCAGCATATTACCTGGACCTTCACACGTGCTCTGATCGTTCCTGGAGAATAGATGTGGTAGCGGTGCAGTTCAGCAGCAGTGGAAAACTTGAAGAGATACGAATTTATAAGCATGCCGTTACAGATATCGAGTAGAATATACGAGCATAAAGCATGGTTCAATGCTAAAGAATAGTTCTTGTATGTGTGAGGGATCAAGCGGTGAGATTCTTCGCTGACGCTCAGAATGACACATCGGCGAACATTACATAAACCAAATAGATAGATAGATATCAGAAGGGGAGAAAGTACATGGCAGACTTCTTAGAATCCGCAAAAAGTATGGTGAACGCAGCAGTAAGTCGTACGAGTTGGGAAGCACAGAAACAAATGCGCGTTCGCAGTAAACAAACCGAAATTGATAAACTTTTAGCCCAACGCCAGCAGTTACTTGACGAACTTGGACAAGTCGCAATGAATCTGTACCAGCAAGGGAAATTGAGCGATCAACAACTTTCACGCTTATGTGCCAGCATTCAAGAGTTGGATCATGATGCACAGAACCGTGAGACTCAACTCCAGGAGATTAAGAACGAAGTCTACCAGGCGAATCAATTTGCACCGGCGTCGACTCCAGATTATGCTCCTCCAGTCTCATCGTCGACATCTTCAACTTCTCAACCTTCAACAGTAGGAGCGAAATCTCTGCTTTGCCCTGTATGTGGTGCTACAATACGCCCCAATGCTCTGTATTGTCGCAGTTGCGGTACAAAATTGCGTTGATTGGCGTAAAACAGTGTGTTACAATGATTGATGCCTCAGATAGTTATTGTTATTGAACGTCAATAGCTTTTTTTGTGGTATAGCAGTTGTAAACATAGTGGACAGGTAAGCAGCTTGAAGGGTGCTCTATTGACTAAACGTTCTCAGAGAGAAATGACCCTAACTCTCGACTGTATCAGTCACAGCTCAGCCCAGACACAACGACTAGGTATGCGTTTGGGGGATCTTCTCCAAGGCGGAGAACTCATCTTGCTCGACGGACAACTGGGAACAGGGAAGACAACTTTTACTCAAGGCCTGGCGCAGGGTTTGGGTATAACTGAGAACATTAATAGTCCCACCTTTACCCTCCTCAAGGAATATACGGGTCAATCTCAAACTGGAATTTCAACGGGTACTTTATCCTATAGAAAGCTATATCTCTACCACTTTGATTTGTATCGACTAGATAATCCCGATGAAATAGTTGATCTCGGTTTTGAAGACTATTTTTTCAGTGATGGTGTCTCTGTTATTGAATGGGCAGAGAAAGCTGGCTCATACTGGCCAGAAGAGCACCTAAATATACGCTTGAAAATAATGTCTGAAACGAAACGGGGTTTGTTGTTTATCGCAGCTGGAGAGCGCTACTGCGAACTGTTGCGACAATTTCAGAAGAATGCTTATGTTACTACTGGCTCTTGATACATCTACCCGCCAGGCGAGTATTGCGCTCTGTGATGAGCAAACGCTTCATGGTGAATATAGCTGGCACATAGGGAACAACCACAGTGTTGAGTTGCTCGAACGCATTCAACGCCTGGTAGAAGTTGACAATGGTAGTAGCTTACAAGCTATTGATGGCGTAGCTGTTGCTACAGGGCCTGGTTCCTTCAATGGTGTAAGAGTTGCAGTTGCGACTGCAAAAGCATTTGCGTTTGCATTGCAGAAACCTCTTGTCGGAGTCAGTACCCTTGAGATTATTGCTGCACAACAGGATATGTGGCGCGGTCCTGTATGTGCTATTGTGGAAGCTGGTCGATCTGAACTTTATGCGGCTTGCTATCTTTTTGACGAAATAGATACTAATGGTGAGATCTTATACCAGATAAGGCAACTCGGCGACTATCTCATGCTTTCTCCACAGCAACTCGTTTCCTATGTAAACGAACATATGCATGAATGGGCTGGAGTACCGGGAAAACGTCAAGTCTCGCCAATTCTCTTTTGCGGAGAATTGAGCGAAACAACTCGACATGTGATATTCGAGCAAATGCAAGGGCAAAGCCTTTTTATCAACAACGTGCAAGCCATACGACGTGCTTCAACCCTGGCTTTGCTTGGGATTCAACGTTTATATGTAGGTAGGATTGAAGATCCCATGTTACTTGAACCATTGTATTTGCGTCGTCCTTCCATCACAAAGAGTGCTCGTAAACAGCCGCTCCTGGGGCAGAAACAAAATCAGTCGTCCGATCTAAATCAGACAGAAAGGGAAGAGGGTGCGTTACGTCATTGATCGCATGACAATGTCAGATGTGCCTCGTGTCATTGAGATCGAGCGTCTAGCATATCCATCAACCTGGCCTCCGAGTGCGTATCGCAAAGAGTTGCAGGAAAATCGTTGGGCACATTACATTGTGTTACGTGATAAACACATTGCCGAGGAGCAGATGTCAGCCTCCGTACAAGAACCGGAACGGCATCGCCGTTTCTTTCCACTTACGCTATTGCCAGTTCGGTCCTCTTCAAGCATTTCAACCCCCAGCCTGGCTTCAATCATTGGTTTTGCGGGGTTGTGGCTAATGGTTGACGAGGCGCATATTACTACCATTGCCATGCATCCGGATTTCCGCCGTCGTGGTTTAGGAGAATTCATGCTGGTGAGCCTGATAGATATTGCGTTCGACATTAATGCCAGATGGGTTACGCTTGAAGTTCGAGTTTCCAACCATAATGCGCAGAATCTCTACCGGAAGTATGGATTTCGGGAAGCAGGTTTGCGTCATCGCTATTATAGCGACAACCAGGAAGATGCTTTGATCATGTGGACGGATGAGATCAAATCCCCTACTTTTAAGCAAAGATTCCAGGAATTGAAATCCTTACTAATGCCAAAACTTGAAGCACAGTAGTGCTAAGATTTATCTTTATTGACGATAACATAATCAGGATCATCTTTTATGCTTATATTAGGTATTGAAAGCTCATGTGATGAAACAGGGGCAGCTATCATCAAAGATGGCCGTTATCTGCTCTCAAATGTAGTAGCTTCGCAAGCTGAAATTCATGATCGCTACGGCGGTGTGGTACCAGAAGTTGCATCACGCCAACAACTGACTACTATTATTCCAGTGTTAGAAATGGCGCTCGAACAAGCTGGATGCGGATGGGAAAACATCGATGCTATTGCAGCCACTTATGGTCCCGGTCTGGCTGGATCCCTGCTGGTAGGTCTTACGGTAGGCAAAGCTTTGGCTATGGCACACAATCTCCCATTTCTTGGTGTTAATCATCTTGAAGCACATATCTATGCTAACTGGTTGCGAGGAAAAATTGGGCTTGATTCAAATGAATCGGAGGATTCTGATTGGGAGTATCAAGAGGGTGATCCGATCTTTCCTTTGATGTGCCTGGTTATCTCGGGAGCTCATAGTGAACTTGTGCTTGTGCGTGGCCATGGCCAATACGAACTGTTGGGGCGTACTCGCGATGACGCGGCCGGAGAAGCTTTTGACAAAGTAGCACGTATTCTAGGTCTCAGCTACCCCGGTGGTCCGGCTATTCAGAAAGCTGCCCAACATGCACAGGAGGAATTGGAACAACAAGGTAAATCAGCTCTACAGGCACTTAACACCTTTCGCTTACCTCGTTCCTGGTTACGCGGAACTTATGATTTCAGTTTTAGCGGGCTGAAAACAGCGGTTCTTCACCTGGCTGAAGGTGTTGCAGGTGAGCAAAATATCCATAACACACGTTCATCAGAAAATTCGGGGAAACAGGTTAGCCAGTACACGCGTATGGGCCTCCAGGCAGCACAGAGAGGTGGAGCGAATGTTGAGTTACTTGCTGCTAGTTTTCAGGAAGCTGTTGTAGATGTACTGGCAGTAAAGACTCGTCTTGCAGCACAGGAATATCATGTGAAGCAAGTTGTGCTTGCAGGTGGTGTGGCTGCAAATGTCAGTCTGAGAGCACGTCTGGAGGGGGAGCTCCGACCGCTTGATATCAGTCTTAAGTATCCAGCGATTGAGTTTTGTACCGATAATGCCGCAATGATTGCAAGCGCTGCATTTTTTCACCTGCTGAGAGGTGAGCAACATGGACTTGACCTGGATGTGGAGCCAGGATTGAGTCTACCATTTTCAAAAAAGTGAGAGTATCGTATGGCAAAACAGAAAGTATATGCATTAGGTATTGATCTGGGCGGAACGAAAACGCTGGCTGCTATTGTGGATGTTACCACAGGAGAAGTAATAAGTTCAGAGCGAAAACGCACACGAGCTGAGAAGGGGCAAGAATATGTCTCACAGCACGTTATAAACCTGTCAACGGCCGCACTAGAATCAGCAAAATTACCGACCGGGAGCAAAATTATTGGGATTGGTATTGGAGCTGCCGGGCAAATTGATCGTAAAAATGGGGTTGTCCTGGATGCACCGAATCTTGGCGTCAAAGATATGCCCATGGCTGATATACTCAGCAAGCAATTTGGGGAACCTGCTGCAGTTGGTAATGATGTCGAAGTGGCAGCTCTGGGAGAATACATTTATGGCGCGGGTCGAGGATATTCAACCTTTGTAGTTATTTTCGTCGGCACAGGTATTGGCGGTGGCATTGTACAGAACGGTCGTTTATATTCTGGCCTGACGGGTACGGCTGGTGAAATTGGACATATGACCATTCAAGCGGGTGGGCGTCTTTGCCCCTGTGGCAGTCGCGGCTGTTTAGAAGCGTATGCATCTCGGACTGCTATGACAAAAGCAATTATGGCAGAAATTCACCATGGGCGTGATTCAGTTCTAACCGAGGAAGCTGAACTCCAAATGATGGAAGGAGAAACCATTATTCGTTCTGGAATACTGGCAAGTGCGCTGAATCGTGGTGATGAGCTGGTCAAGGAAATTGTTACGGAATCGGCGGATTTTCTCGGGTATGGCCTGGCTTCAGTTATGAACTTCTATAATCCAGAATGCATTATTTTAGGAGGAGGAGTTATTGAAGCCATTGACCTGCTCTTTGAGCAAGCAGTTCATCGCGCTCGAATTACTGCATTGGCTGATCCAGGACGAAAAACGAAGATAATTCGGGCAAAACTGGGAGATTTTTCTGGTGTCGTTGGAGCTGCTTGTCTTGGGGCACAAGCAGCGGGATTTACTTTTCCACTCCAGTAGTTAGAGCAGTAGGATTGCAAAGGGCACGGAGCTTAGAAACCCTGTAAGAAAAATCATGTATTAGCCCTGTGAATGGGGGAAGATTATGGATGGAACACTGCCCGCAATTGATGTACGATCTGTAGCCATCACAGATGCGCTTGCTCTACACGAACTGGACTACAGTTTTGAGACAGATAGAATCTATACTTTACGTGTAAATGGAAATTTGTCGCAAAACGATGATGTCTCGCAAACTCTGGAGAAACCAACACTAGCTTTTGAGCTTTGGGAGACGCCTGTCGATCCACCTCTATATAAAAGCTTTCGCGAATATGAGCATAAACTTGAGGAAGTTGAAAACAGGCTGAGTTGTGTGGAGGGAGGTTACGTTGCGCTGGCAGGTGGGCAAATAGCAGGAGTAGTTTTGCTCAACGTAGAACAATGGCGTTCTGTAGCGAGAATCGAGGATATCATTGTCGGTCGCCAGTTCCGTCGTTTTGGAATTGGCTCGTTACTACTCAATTGCGCTTCAGACTGGGCACGCAACCGAGGCTGCTGGGCAATCGTGTTAGAGACACAGAACGTCAATTACCCGGCTATACAATTTTATTTACGTAATGGCTTAGATGTGTGGAGTGTCCATCAACACTTCTATTCGCCAGGGCCAGTGGAGCACGAGGTGGCTATTTTTATGGGAAAGAAATTGCGATGAGCATCAAGGAGTGTCCATGAAAATTCTTGCAACCATCTTCGGCATAATTTTAATCGTTGCTATCCTGGAAGACAGTTTCGAGACGATCATTTTGCCTCGCAGGGTATCAAGGCGCTTCAGACTGTCGCGTTTTTTCTACGCTTCGACCTGGATATTGTGGTCGTCAATAGCAAAAAAGGTACGTCCAGGGAATCGACGCGAGTTTTATCTGAGTATCTATGGTCCGGCATCGCTCATCGTCTTGCTTGTTTTCTGGGCCGTAGTGCTTTTCTTCGGTTTTGCACTTCTGCAATGGGGACTGAGTGACCCATTGACTGCACCAGAGAAGCAGTTGTCGTTTTGGACGTATCTCTATCTGAGTGGAACGACATTCGTTACGTTAGGGTACGGTGATGTCACACCACTAACAGGGATGGGTCGCTTTCTCGCTGTTGCAGAAGCCGGCATGGGCTTTCTCTTTCTCGCCTTGATTATTGGCTATGTCCCTGTAATTTATCAATCCTTTTCACGCCGGGAGATCAATATCTCTCTGCTTGATGCGCGTGCTGGCTCACCATCGTGCGCAACTGAATTGTTACGCAGGAGTTATAGAGACCGGAAAATAGATGAACTTATCCAGTTCATGCGTGAATGGGAACGATGGTGTGCCGAATTGCTGGAAAGTCATCTCTCCTATCCAGTTTTGACGTATTATCGCTCCCAGCATGAAAGGCAGTCATGGCTGGCTGCCCTAACAACCATCCTGGATACCTGCGCGCTTCTCATCGTTGGCTTCGAGGACGTTTCAGCTCCTACGATGCGCTTCACGTTCGCCATCGCGCGTCACGCGGCTGTTGATCTTGCTCAGATCTACGGGACGCCACCAGTGAATCCCAAACTCAGTCGCCTCTCGCATGATGATTTTGTAAGACTTCATGATGCACTTACCGAAGTTGGGTTAGAATTTCGTCATGGTGAGGATGCTGAACGACACCTCTATGACATTCGACGCTCGTATGAACCCTTTGTCAATTCACTAGCAGACCACTTGCTGGTGAATCTTCCACCCTGGATTCAGACGACCAAAACAGTCGATGATTGGCAAACAAGCGCCTGGGATCATTTTGCCGAATGGTCGCCTGAAAAGCTCGATGAGATTACACATATTATTATCGATCATAAGAAGAAAACGCCTGATCGCCATAGTCACACGCATAGTGCACAAACAAACGAGCAGCTCTCAGATGATGGTCGACAAGAAGCATCTTCAGGGTAGGAGGGACTGCAATTCTACTGGGCGGTTGCGAACTCTTCTAATTTCGGGAACAATGGTGTTGGAACAGATAATTTCATGCCTTCTGGAACTCCAGCAAGTTCCCACCTGACATTATCAACCTGGCCTTCGAACCCCAGAAAATGGTGTAGCTTTTGAGATGAGAATGGTAGATATGGGCAGAAGAGTACCCGCAATCCGCTCAATACTTGAAGCATAACATATATTGTCGTTCCTGCTGCTTCGCGATCTACTTTAATCTGTTTCCAGGGTGCCTGCTCATCCAGGTAACGGTTTGCCGCATGTGCAACTGCCATAGCGGCGTTAATACCATCTTTCAAATGGCAATTCGCAATGTTATGCCCTACTACTGTGAAGCCTCGCTCCACCTCTAGTAGGATTTCGCGATCCGCCTGGCTTAGGGTTTGTGGCTGCGGTACGATGCCCCCGAACTTACTCTGTAGAAAAGTGAGCGTGCGATGCACCGCATTTCCATAGGTGGCTACCAGTTCGTCATTATTTCGCCGGATCAATTCCTCATAAGTAAAATCGGTATCGCGTCCTTCAGGAGCAGTTATCGAAAGATAATAGCGTAACGCATCAGCATCATATTGATCTAATACATCTTTTGTCCATATAACATTGCCTCGACTACTTGATGCCTTTGCCCCACTCATTGTCATAAACTCATTTGCAGGTACATCATAAGGTAAATTGCGATTACCATAGCCCAATAACATCGCGGGCCAGATAATGGCATGGAAAGGAATATTGTCTTTTCCGATAAAGTAGTAGGATTTTACTGGTGGTTCTGCCTGGCCAGGTACCCACCAGGTTTTCCATGCTTCTGGCGTTCCGCGTCTTTCCGCCCATTCAACTGATGCAGAGAAATAGCCAATAACAGCATCAAACCACACATAAATGCGTTTATCCTCGTAACCATCAATCGGAATTGGAACACCCCAATCAAGGTCGCGAGTGATCGCTCGCGGGCGCAATCCTTCTTTGAGCCAGTTCAGAGCAAATCCCAAAGTATTAGTACGCCAGTAATCTTTACCATCTGAAAGCCAGTCCATCAAGGGCTCCTGCAACTTAGGTAGATCCAGGAAGAAGTGTTCCGTTGAGCGTATTTCCAGACTGGCTTGTTTGCTGCCACATAGACGGCAACGAGGAGCGATCAGATCAACGGGATCGAGTGTTCGACCACAATTATCGCACTGATCACCACGAGCAGATGTATAGCCGCAATGCGGACAAGTGCCTTCAACATAACGATCGGGCAAGAAGCGGCGGTCTGTAGGACAATAAGGAGATTCCATAGAATCTTTGAAGATGTACCCCTTATCGTACAGCGTTAAAAAGAAATCTTGTGTAATACGATAGTGGTTTTCTGTTCCAGTTTCAGTATATAAATCCCAGGACATACCCAGCCTATCCCACACTTCACAAATCTGATGGTGATAGCGCGCAACGAATTCACGGGGATTGATGCCTTCTCGTTCAGAGTCAACAAGAATAGGCGTGCCATGTTCATCACTTCCAGAAACCATAAGAACGTGGTTTCCTGCCATACGATGATATCGCGCAAACGTGTCGGCAGGTAAATATGCGCCAACTATCTGGCCAACGTGAGTGGAGCTTTTTGCATACGGCCACGCCACACACACAAGAATATGTTCATTCATACTAATTATGAATCTCCCTAATTGTTAGAGGTGAAGAAAGGTTTCAGGTTAACCTTGCGTATTATAACATAGGTTAAGATGAGTACAAGGGCTACGACGACAAGAGTGATCGCCGTCATCTTCTCTCACATCCCAATATACCGTGAGTACACCGACAATGCGACTTGTTCGTCATCTGTTCCCTTGATAATCGCTCGCGCATCGGGGAAAATAGTCAGTTCATAATCATCAACGATGAAGCGTAGTAAAAAATCATTGAAAGAAACCTGACCAACGGGGCGGAGTCGTTCAGCCAGATCGGGTAAATGTATCTTGGCATGCTTTCTACCACTTCGCACCTGCACTGCATTGCGTCCGCAGAGGCTAGCGCTGCTTGTACCGTTCAGGGAGTCGAGGAATTCATACTGGTGTAATCCACAGGTTGGACAGTCAGCCTGGCGTGGCAACTCTATACGCTCACTGGTATTCTCCCAAACGTCCATCCAGAACATAGCGCGACTCACCTTATCGCTTTGCAACAATAACTTGAGAGCCTCTGTAGTCGCCACTCCTGCGATTGCTCCTACAATCCCATTGAGTACACCGGCAGTATCACAAGTAGGGGTTGTGCCAGGCAGCGGCATTTCTGGAAATATGCAGCGCAAGCAAGGAGTGTCCCCAGGTATAATATTCATAGTCACACCATATGAAGCTATTACTGCGCTGTAGATCCAGGGTCGTCCATATTTGACACAGGCATCATTGAGCAAGTAACGTGTTTCAAAATTGTCTGTAGCATCAAGCACCAGGTTTACATTTTGAACCAGAGATTCAATACTATCGGCATTAATATCTTCTACGAGTGCCTCTATTTTCGTAGTGCTGTTCACTCGATGCAATTTTTCAGCAGCGGCAATGGCCTTCGGTAACCGTCGTGTAATATCTTCCTCGTCAAAAAGAATTTGCCGCTGAAGGTTATTCAACTCAATAAAGTCACGATCAGCAATCACCAAACTCCCAATACCGGCTCGACAAAGGTTGTTAGCAATTACCGTTCCCAAAGCCCCACAGCCAATAATGGCTACTGAGGAGTCGCCAAGTTGTTTCTGACCATCTTTACCAATTGGGCTGAATAGTGTTTGACGTGAATAGCGGTCGAGTGTAGACGTCCCAGACATCAAAGTAGCTCCCAATATTCGTGTTGGTTCAAATTTTCTCTACGTTTCTATATTCTACGAGACTGCTCAAAAATCGCTTCATAGCAGAACCTGGCTCGCAAGCGAGCCATTTGTGTGAGAGTGTGAAAGGTGTTTGAGCGCCCGAGGGCGCTCAAACACCTTTCACACTCTCATATGAGCGCGCCGCAGGCGCGCAGAAAAAAGTCACACAGCGACATTTGAGAAGCCCTGTACCATTCTAGCACAAAATGCTTAGAAAAGGTTGGCAGTTATCTATTACTGTGCTACAATGCAAAAAGGCGACCGAAGATTTCTAGAAATTGGTACACTGTACAATTCAGTCTTCTAGTGCAGGGATATCATGAAAAAAGTATTGGTTATCGATGACAATCCCACAATAGTAGAACTTATAAAATATGCTGTGAATCTACAAAGCGCATATGAGGTTATCGTCGCCTATGACGGTGAAGAAGGTTTAAAAAGCGTCTATGCTGAAAATCCTGATTGCGTCATTATCGATGTGAAGATGCCCCGCATGGACGGCTATAAGCTTGTTCGTTGCTTGCGTGGAGATACTCGTACAGCAAATATTCCTCTCATCATCTTAAGTGCGATGACACGTGAAGAAGATCAGATGACAGGTTTGCTTTCGGGAGTCGATGAGTATCTTACAAAACCATTTAAACCAGGAGCGCTTAACGCAGCTATTGAACGAGTTTTACTCCTGACACCGGCGGATCGTCAGCGCAGAATGGATTATTTGCTACAGACACATGCTGAACGAGAATAATGGTGTATGAACTACACATTCTTTTAGTAGACGATGATCCAGGTGCATATCATAGAATTCAACAGGCGATAGGTAGTGATTTTCATCTCTATCATGCTCAGTCTCTTCTTCAGGCCAGGCAGCACCTCATAGAGTATATTCCAGACATTGTGATCTGCGAGGTCCAACTTGGTACGGAGAGTGGCCTTGAGCTATGCCGTTTTATTCGCAACACTCCAATTATTCATCATCTCCCGATTATGTTACTTACCTCACTGACAACTCTCCAGGATAAAATCGCGGGATTTGATGCGGGCGCTGACGATTATGTGGTAAAACCATATGATGCGCGCCATTTAATGGCACGCATCCGATTGCTTACACGTATGAAGAATCTTGAACAACAAGATGATTGAGTAGTCGGGCTTATCCAGGGAAATGGCAGGCAGCCCAGTGATTTGGCTGTTTCTCCTCTAATGGAGGAATGACCTGGCGACAGATCTCCTGTGCTTTCCAGCAGCGAGGATTGAAATTACAGCCTGGAGGTGGATTAACCGGACTCGGGACATCACCTTCCAGGATGATACGTTTGCGCCGTAGTTCTTTCTCAGGATCAGGTACTGGAATGGCGGAAAGGAGCGCCTGGGTGTAAGGATGCAGAGGTAGCTCGTACAACTCTTCACTATCGCATAGTTCTGCAACTCTACCAAGGTACATTACCGCTATGCGGTCGCTGATATGTTTTACCACTGAGAGATTGTGCGCCACGAATAAGTAGGTCAACCCAAATTGTTCCTGCAAATCCTCCATCAAGTTGAGCACCTGTGCCTGGATCGATACATCAAGGGCAGAAACAGGCTCATCTGCTACAATGAATGAAGGGTGGAGAGCCAGGGCGCGCGCAATACCAATACGCTGGCGTTGACCGCCACTAAATTCGTGAGCGTAGCGGTTGACAACGTAAGGGTTGAGACCCACCACTTCAAGCAAATGAGCAACTTGATCATCGATTTCTTTTGAAGAGCCTTTGTTGAAGTTCACCAGTGGCTCTGCGATGGTCTGACCAATTGTAAAACGAGGACTGAGTGAACCATATGGGTCCTGGAAGACCATTTGCATATCTGCGCGTTTTTTACGGATCTCGTTGGGTGGCAGGGTTGTCAATTCAGTTCCATCCAGTTTGACGCTGCCCTCTGTGGGCTTAATTAATTGTAAAATGGCGCGGCCTGTTGTCGACTTACCACAGCCACTTTCTCCAACCAGGCCTAAGGTCTCGCCACGTTTGATGAACAGATCAACGCCATCGACAGCCTTGACCTGCGCTACCGTACGGCTAAAGATACCCCCTTTAATAGGGAAATAGACTTTTAAGCCTTTTACATCTACCAGCGTAGTCCCGGTCACCTTTGTCGTTTGAACTTCTTGTGCCATGTTTTCTTTCCCCTCAGTTTTAGTCTGGATAGAAGCAGGCGGCCACTTGATCGCCACGCCCTACCGGAGTAAGTTCCGGACGTTCCTCCCGACAGCGGCTTTGAACCTTCGGACAACGAGGAGCATATGGACAGCCAGGCGGTGGATCATGTAAGTCGGGTGGTTGCCCTGCGATTGGATTGAGCCTGATGCCGCGCTGATCGTCCAGGCGGGGAATGGAATGTAAAAGACCTACGGTATATGGATGTGCAGGAGTCTCGAATAGTTGCTTTACCGGAGCAGATTCTACAATATGCCCTGCATACATCACATTGACGTTCTCAGCAGTGCCAGCGACTACTCCCAGGTCATGGGTAATCAGCATGACTGATGTGTTGAATTCTTTTGAAAGGCCCTTCATCAACTCAAGAATCTGAGCCTGGATCGTTACATCCAATGCTGTTGTTGGCTCATCCGCAATGAGTAGTTTCGGATTGCATGCCAGCGCTATAGCGATCATGACGCGCTGGCGCATTCCTCCGCTAAACTCGTGTGGATAGTTCTTAGCGCGTCGTTTGGCATCGGGAATGCGCACCAGGTCAAGCATTTCAACGGCGCGTTTCCAGGCCTGGTCCTTGCTCATGTCTTTGCGATGCCGCTTGACGGTCTCAGCGATCTGGGAACCAACGTTAAACACCGGATTCAGCGAAGTCATCGGATCCTGGAAGATCATCGAAATTTGGCTGCCGCGCAAATCGGTCAGTTCATCCTGGTTCATTTCGAGGATGTTCTCATCGTTGAAGTTAATCTCACCACCAACGATTTTACCCGGAGGATTCGCAACAAGCCGCATCACGGAAAGCGCGGTAACGCTTTTGCCACAACCGCTTTCACCTACAACACCCAGAGTCTCACCGGGGTTGATCGCGAAAGAAACGTCATCAACTGCCTTCACGACCCCGGCGCGCGTAAAAAAGTATGTCTTAAGGTTATTTACCTCAAGGAGATGCTCTGCCATATGTATTCCTCCGCTTCCTAATCTTTTGATCTTGGGTCAAAGGCATCGCGCAACCCATCGCCAAGGAACGAGAAAGCCAGCACAAAAATCGTCAGCACGACAGTGGGCACGAGAATTTCCCAGGGATGCGTGGCAACTTGAGGTTGTGCATCAGAAATCATCAAGCCAATACTGGAGCCAGGGGGTTGTACACCAAGTCCAAGTAAGCTGATGCCGGCCTCACCAATGATAGTACCGACGATGTTCAGTGTGGATGCGACAATCACGATGCTGAACAGGTTGGGGATAATATGGCGCAGCATAATGCGAAAATCACTGGTGCCCGCCGTACGCGCAGCTTCAATAAATTGCTGCTCTTTGAGCTGGAGTGTCTGGCCGCGCACGTAGCGGGCCATCAACGGCCATGCCACGAATGCAAGAGCAATCGAGACCACTAGCAGGCGAGCATTGCCGTTGGCTCCAATAATGGGGATATTACTCAAGGCTGTATCGGCCCATTCACCCCAGATTCCAGACACCAGGATAATAAACAGCAAGCCGGGGAAAGCAAAAATAATGTCGGTAAAACGCGCCAGTACCTGGTCTATCGCTCCACCATTGTAGCCAGCCAGCACGCCCACAGTGATACCCGCGCCTACATCTACCACCTCTACCAGTAATGCGACTGTTATCGATATAAGGATACCCTGCATCAAGCGCGCAAGGATATCACGACCAAGTTGATCTGTTCCCAACCAATACTGGAAGGATGGTAATTGACGGGCTTGCATATCGGCCTTGCCCAGATCTGAATAGAAATAGTATACCCAGGATGGCAATTCATCCTGGCGGGTGAGTTCCTGGTGATAGAACGTGTGGTATACTTGCGGACCTATTGGACCAGCGATTGGACTATTATAAATACCACCGATGTGCTGGTAGATGAATGGGCCAAAGAGCGCCAGCAACACAAAGAAAATAATAATACCAATACTTGCCATGGCGCGTTTATCACGCCGGAGTCTTCGCATTGACTCCTGGAAAGGTGTTGCCGGCTTTTTCAGCGGTTCCTTCAGGTCTTTCAGTTCATTATCACCGAGGGTGGTAGCAATATCACTATCGGTAAGTATTGTGAGGTTCATCTCAATTGGCGCCTGGCTCATCCCCGAATCAGGCGTCATAAATGATTCGGCGGCTAAGTCCTGGTTCTTATCCCTTGTATCCATCGCTTGTCAACCTCTTATGTATTTTTAATGCGCGGATCTACCAACGTATATAAAATATCTGATATCAAGTTGCCTATGACAACTGCCACCGCTAGAAGGACCACCGTGGCCTGGATGACGGGATAATCGCGGTACTGTGTCGCCGCGAGCGTCGCTGCACCGATACCAGGGATGTTGAAGATGTCTTCGAGGAAAAATGTGCCTGTGACAATCAGACCAAGCGAGAGACCGAGGACAGTGACCAGAGGGATGAGCGCATTACGTAGAGCATGACGGTAGATCACAACACGCTCCCGCAAACCCTTTGCACGCGCGGTGCGTACGAAATCCTGGCGCAAAACCTCGAGCATACTGGTTCGTGTAAGGCGCGTTAAATAAGCCAGACCTGCTAGCGCAAGTATCACAATCGGTCCTATTTTGAATTGCAGATCAGACCAGGTGTACTGCCATGGGTTACCCCAGTTGGCGACCGGCCATTGAGCCCCGGTATGGGTATCAATCTCGACTATAATGACCTGGAAAAATACTGCGAAGACGAATACCGGTAGTGAATACATCACCAGCACGATAGCCATATTGGTGGTATCAATCCAGGTATTCGCTTTCAATGCGCTGAGGATACCTAGAGGGACTCCTACCAGAGTTCCCAGGAATAGTGCCCACAATCCAAGCTCCGCCGAAACCGGTACTCCTTGTTTGAGAATGTCCCAGACCGGCTCATTCACATATTCATAAGAAAGCCCAAAGTCAAGCCTGAACAGACCCTTCAAAAAATTCCAGTATTGTATCCAGAAAGGTTGATCCAGTCCATAGGCGTGCTTCAATTGTGCGTAAAGCACAGGGTCAAAATGGTTCCCCAACATCGTGCGGACTGGATCTCCGGGGGCAAAATACCCCATCACGAAGGTAATGAACGTGACACCGATGATAACGAAGATGAGGCCGATGAACCTTTTGATCAAGAATTGAACCATAGCGTGCCCCTTACTCCCTTGAGAGCTTCTCATGTTCAAAAGATAGCCTGTTCAACGATCCAATTCCAGTGTTGCATAGCTCATCAAACGCCTGTGTTAGAAAAGTAGGTTCAATGAAACAGCTTCTTTTCATACACATATAACGATAGATGAGAATAACAGGCATTCTATAAGTGGACTTTTCTTAATTTTAAGAGACATTCCTGCCATTGTCAAGCGTAAGTTAAAGGAGCGAAAGAAGGGATAGTGATCATTGTGATCGCTATCCCTCCTTTCGCTACAGTTGCTACATCTTCAGGAGCAGCTTCACTACATTAGTGTGTTGCGATGAAGACGTTGCCCCAGTCATCGGGTGGAATTAACAACTGTGCATTGAAGACCAGGCCCCTGACATATGGCTTAAGCACCTGGACGGATGCACTCTGTTGAATTGGCAACCAGGCGACGTCGTTGACCAACTGCTGCTCAGCTTGATTATAGGCCTGCATGCGAGAAGTATTGTCGGGATTTACGTCAGCCGCTGCCAACTGCTGTTGAACTTGTTGCTGAGTGGCCGCGTCAGATGTGTTGTTCTGGCCGTAGTTCATGTAGTTATTGGGAACGCCCTTGCCGAACTGCAACGTGGTCCAGTCCTGCGGGTCCGGATAGTCAGCAATCCAGCCGAGCCACCACATTTGCAGGCCATTTGCATTGTTCGTAGCGGCAACGGTATCCGAGAGCAGCTTATTGAAGTCTTCGGGATTAGCCTTGACACTGACGCCCAGTGTTGTCTGCCACATCTGTATCTCGGCGGAAATCTCGTTCGTCGTATCTGGAGAACCACTTGGATAGGTGAGCTTGATAGCGGGCATCTGTGAAACACTCGTCCATCCTTCTTCCTGCAATCCCTGCTGGAGGAGTGCCTTGGCCTTGGTTGTGTCACCACTGGTACCCGTCACACCGTCTGGACCTGTCAGAGTTGGGCTGTAGCCAGGCATGCCTTTTGGCACGATATGGTTCGTGGCGATGGAAGTATCCTTGTAGACGCTATGGACAATCAGGTCCTTGTTAATGGCCAGATCAAATGCCTGGCGGATGTGGATATTATCGAACGGCTTCACCAGGTAGTTCATCGTGAGGTAGAAGATTGCCAACTGCGGCACCAACTGGTACTGGTTGTTCGGCAGCGCCTTCGCTATTGAGATGTCGGCGGTAGGAATAGCGTAAGCATAGTCGGTCTGACCCGCCTGGTACGCTTCAAAATTCGTGGCCGTATCTTTGTAGAACGGGTAAATCACTTTCGACAACTGTGGCTTGGCACCGTAGTAGTTGGGGTTCGGCACGACCGTGATATTCACGTTATGAGTATACGATTGAACCTCAAATGGGCCGGCACCGCCTCCCTCGTTCAGGTGGTCTGTCCAATTTGTACCATACTTGTCGATCACGCTCTTCTCAACCACCCAGGAGCTGGGGTAGGCCAGCGCATCCAGGAAGTAAGCAGCTTTTTTGTTGGCGATGATCTGAATGGTGTTCGGATCAGGTGTCAGAAGGCTATCCCCGATGATGGTTGGAATCTTGCCTGCATTCAACTTATCCGAGTCTTTGATCAGGGCCAGGTAAATGGGAGCAGTGCCAGATTTGGTAGCGGGCAGCAAGGCGCGGTTAATGCTGTAGGCGACGTCCGTCGAGGTCAACGGAGTGCCATCACTGAACTTCAGGTTGGGTTTCAGGTGGAACGTCCAGGTCAGGCCATCGGAGGCCAACTGGTATGACGATGCGAGTTGCGGCACAATAGCCAGCTGGTTATTAACCTGCACCAGGCCGGTAAATACCAGGTTGATAGCTTCGGTGGAATTTAAGTCCGACACCAGAGCCGGATCGAGCGTCTTGAGGTCCGAAACACCGTTTTGAAAAGGCATATTCAGAACTTGCTGGCTTGCGGGAGCCTTTTGGGAGGGTACCGGCGTTGTTGATGACGAGGTTGAACCACCACACGCCACCAGCAGCATGGACATCAGGACGAGCAGGGTTGGCAGAAGCTTGATACCTAACTTCTTGCTTGATTGCATTCGTTACTTCTCCTTATGTCTATAATTTTTTAAATAATCGGGTATGATATTTCCCTCAATTTCGAGAGGGAAGTTGTTTTGAAAGGAAAGTGCCCTTAATGATGAGGTTGTCACTACCTCTCTATTTTCTCCTGCTGAGGGAGTCTTCTTATCGTAATTGCCAGCTTTTCTAATGTACCTCCTTTCAAAGAGCTGGATAGTAGCCGGCTCGTAAGCTCCAGGCATGCATAAAATGCTGTTTGGAGACGTATGTCTTGTGTTTACACACATGTAAAAACTACCGCAGTTCCGTGCGTAGATAGTAAAACCCGTCTGCACATGTAGTTAGTTACAAACGGTGGCACATAATTACTACGTTTGAGGATATTTAAATCTCACACTACAATCAACCAGGCGAGCGTTTTGAGGTCAGTTGTCAATGTTGCACGATATAGATATGTGCCCAATTATCGGGAGGAATAAGCCCTTGCTGGTTTTCAACCATGCCAATTACATAGGGCTTCAGTAAATAAACATCTGTTACCTGTTCCATTGGCATCCATGCTACGTCATTGACCAGTTGTTGCTCTGCTTTTTGATAGATCTGCATGCGCACATCCGGTTGAAAAATTGAGTCCGCTTTTTCTAGTTGAGTTTGTATTGATTGCTGTTGAGACGCATTGCTACTGGAATTTTGACCATAGTTCATGCTGTTATTTGGCACCCCTTTGTCAAACTGCCGCGTTAGCCAATCTTGAGGATCGGGATATTCAGCTACCCAGGCCAGGCCCCAGAACGCTATGCCTTGCGGATTGTTCGTTGCCGCAGTGACTTGATCGAGGAGTGTATTGTAATCTACAGGATTGGCTTTTACTGTTATTCCGAGGACACTTTGCCACATGGCAATGAGCGCTTTGACCTCCTGATCAAAGTTGCTCACACCTGTCGCATAGGTCAATTTGATTGGAGGTATCTGTGCAATACTTGACCAACCCTCGTCATGTAATCCTTGCTGCAGAAGTGCTCTAGCCTTATCAGGATTCCCATTCAAGGATTGTGTTCCATCCGGGCCGGTCAGGGCTGGATTATAACCTGGCATATTTGGTGGAACAATATGGTTCGTGGGTATCACTGTTCCTTGCCAGATATTGCTTGCGATTGCCGTTTTATCGATAGCAAGGGCGAATGCTGCTCGCATATTGATGCTGTCGAATGGTTTCACCAGGTAATTCATAGTGTAATAATTAATCCACAATTGGGGAATCTGATGGAAATCCGTGCGCTTTTTGTCGTTTTCAAGGTTAGCAAGTGGTACGCCTGTCCTATCAACCTGACCATTTTGATATGCCTGATAAGCGGCCTCCGCTTGAGGGTAAAAAGGGAAGATCACCTTTTGTAATTGTGGTAATGCATTGTAGTAGTCAGGGTTGGGAACAAAGTCAATCTCTTTACCATGCACATACTGCAATACTTTGAAAGGCCCATCTCCTCCACCTAGATTCAAGTGATCAGTGAAATTCGTACCGTATGTTTCAATCAAGCTCTTCTCGACAACAAATGAACACGAGTGTGCCAACATGGTCAGGAAATATGCTGCACTCTTGTTAGTTTGAATCACAACCGTATTTGGATCAGGAGCCAACAAGCTATCATTCATTAAACTCTGTATTCTACCGCTCAGCAACTTATCAGAATCTCTAATGAGAGCAAGGTATATTGGCGCAACTGTGGATTTCGTTGTTGGCTGCAAAGCTCGATCGATACTGTAGATCACGTCGGATGAAGTAAGCGGAGTTCCATCGCTAAATTTCAGGTTGGGTTTTAAGTGAAATGTCCATGTCAACCCATCGGAACTTTGTTGCCAGGATTGAGCAAGTTGCGGGTGTATCTGGAACTTGTCATCGAGCTGTACCAGACCTGTGTAGATCATTTGAATAGCTGAAATAGAAGCGGAGTCGTATGCAAGTGCCGGATCAAATGTAGTAATATCCGAAGCACCCAGGATTGGAGCAACAAATACCTGATCCTTAGCTGGAGCCTTCACGGGTTTGGCTGGAATGTTTGGAGTATTGCTTCCAAAGAGATCGCAAGAGGATAATAGTAGAACAACCAGAACTAATAAAAGCGGCGCAAAACGAGTAGGATATGTCTTTTTTTTACTGAAGTTCATTGGTATATTCCTCTTCTGAAGGCATCAACCTAAGAGAAGCCCCTCGACATCCGTAGGGGCGACCTTGATGGTCGCCCGCCGTGGGTCGCTTAAGATGTTGGTTCATCGATGCATGGCCGTTTACCCGCCACCCCCGGGCGACCATCAAGGTCGCCCCTACAGAATCCTCGGTTGATGCCTATTGAGCGACCTCAAGGGTCGCCTTATCACCCCTCGCTACAAATTATCAACCAACGAGTTATATTGGGCGATGGCGATAGCACGCAAGGCCACATGTATAAAGCCCTCGATGTTACTATCTGCGAGAGCAGTGGGCCAGCTTATATATTCTTCACCTGCCGCTTGTACGACTTGCATTGTATGTCCCTGGTCGGCAGCAGCATCTGCTCTGGCGGAAACAAGGCCTATGACTGCGAACAACGAACGCGCATCGTGCCCTAACTGGATATAACGGCGTGCTGTCGAAAATGCTCCGATCAGATCTTGTGTTTCCAGTTGTTCACGCAGAGTATCTAAGAGTGCAGGCGCTATCAGGCCACCGCCTAATATTGGCGAACGCGTACCAGCTGGTTGAGCAGTAACGATCTGTTCTCCCAGTTCTTTATGGAGAGCATTCAGATACGAAGCTGCCATGAATAGGAGGGGCAAGGCTTCCACTTCCTGCGTCTGAGAAAACACCAAACGTACGGCGGCAGTGAAAAGCAGGCCATGCGCAGCGTTTATAAATTCATTGCGATCACCATCTCCAACCCTCTGCATGAGATCAGTTGCCGTGAGTGCAATTATCGAGCCGACTCCACGAGAGGATGCTCCATTTTTGATGAGCGCTTCGAATACTCCCTGGCAAATCTGGAGTGTATCGGCATCACTAAGTATCAGACGGCGTAAAGGGAGCGCATTTTCTTCTTTTGGAGCAGCCAGGCGCGTGCGGTAACTGGCAAGGCTATGACTTGGTTCAGAAAGAAATGAGCGAATTGGAAGAACCCAGTCAGGTTCTTCTGTATGCAGAGGTAGATGTGGCGCAAGCCAATGAAGAATATTGGGCGCTCGATCACCCCACTCAACAGCATCGAGTAATTGCATACCTCGCACTGCAAATATGAGAGGGTGTCCGGCATGTTGAAATGTAGTTGAAATACTATCATACACTCGAATTTGCATGCTGCGATAATCAGCACCAGTACCATAGAGACCGAGTATCAAACGTTCAACCATAGACCTATCATTGCCAAAAATAGCATCATGCATTGCTGAGTTAACAGTTTGTCCCTCTGCTAAACCGCTCGGAAAGAGCGGCACAGGATATTCCTTTTGTGCTTCCTTTCCTGCGCGAACGGCTGGTGTTGCAACTGCCAGTGCCTGTACAAGGAAGGGTAAGCCTCTTGTATTGTCTGGTGCATTTTCCGCAAGAGTGTACTGGAGTGCCAGAAGCCAGCGGCACATCATGCTTGCAGCGTCGAGAGTGAGGATTGTATGTCCATCACTATCTCCGTGAGCAGCAATCATGCCCACACGTCCAATCAATTCGGAGGCATTTGCACCGCGTTGTGTCAGTTCACGAGCGACAGCAATGATCTGATCAGTATTACCGGACACGGTGGCATCGATAAGAGAAGAAACATCGATATTCATTCCTACAGATGGCATAAGTGTTACAACCTCTACTATTGTAATTCTCGAATAGCTCGTTCGATACTGGGTATATCGGCGTATTCCTCATCAAGCAATTTGTAAGCTCGTTCTAAGTACAATTCAGCAAGCCTCGCGCCGCGCCCATCAGGATCAAAGGCTGCTTCCGTGAGTTCGGCACTACGGTACTTGTCTGCTAAAGTCTGGGATACTCGTCGCATACGCTGCCTGGTTTCTTGCAACTGCTGTTCGTCATGTCCTTCCAGGGCATACCGCGCTACTCCCACAAGTTTTCCCAACTCTGCCAACCGTTGCCGATCTGTCATAGTTTGTATCAGGAGTTCATCTGCATCAAGATCATCTAAAGCAATAGGGGCTTCATCCTCGATTGCGGCGAGATTCCCGACTTGTGCAAAGCTTGAAGCGAAGGTCACGTAGAATTGGCCGTATTCCTGGCATCCCTGAGCAACTAATTGCATGCGTGCACCCTCGTCTTTTGGATTAACTGTACCGATGTCGCATAAATCATCATCGCGCTGCTCTGCTAGCATTTGGAGACGCTCAAATGTATTGCCTTCTTCCAACATCGGAGGGATTGGCATGACAGGAACATTTGTAGCCTCTTGCAGGTCTTCAGGGGAAAGCTGAGAAGCTAGAAATGAAGGTAGATATTTCGCAAGGGAAAGCGGCATAGGAGGGACAACACAGTAGGTGGCTAAAACTGTGCGGCTATCGGTGGCGCTACGTGCAAAAAAGATGGCATGCCCCTTTGGCGCCTGTGAATCACCACGTATGAATCGTATGGTCATAGCGAAGAATCCTCTCTGCTATTGTATTGTTCTAATTTTTGTTTATATAGGTAACGTTTTCTCTAGCATTATCATATGCTCTTTGGCTTTACTTAGCAAGCATTCTTTCTTTTACAACTTCTTGCGTAATGTTCTCAAGCGTTTTACCAGTTCTCTGTTGACTTGCGCTTCATTTTCGCTCATTTCTTCGGTTGTAGCAAGAATGGAGTTTTCATAAGCCATGAGATAATGCAGGATTGAATCTCTACCTGTAATACGCACGAACGCCGAGAGGGTTGATAGAGCCTCGCTATCTTGATTTCGTCTCACCTGAATGATGGCAGTTTGTGCATAAAGTTCTGCATATTGATGTAAGTATGTGTTCCATTGATCTGCTGTACTCAACGTATTCATAACCTGTTCAACTAGTGCTATGGCTCGAGTCAGGTCATTCATCGCAAGATCAAACTGATCATTTAGAAGCATAATACCAGCTCGCTCGTAACGGGCATCAGCTTCATCTAGTGGGAGGTGATATTGTTGGTACAAAACAACCGCTTGTTCAAAATGGCTGGCTGCTTCTTGCAGATCACCATTACCTCGGTGTGCAAGGCCTAAAGTAAAAGTAGTATCGGCTTCTCCAATCAGATTACCACTCTGATGAAATCGGGTGATTGCTCCTTCACAATGTTCAGTTGCTTCATTCCACTGACCTTTCCCTATGAGCGTTTGGGCTATCCCAAGCATGGCCTCGCCGTCTCCATCTGTGCTCTCCAATAGTTGAAACTGCCGTCCTGCCTCAAGAAAACTTGCCGACGCGGCGTCCAATTCCTGACGAGACAAACGCGTTTGGGCAAGACCGAGCAGCGCCTCAGCGGCAAGCAAAGGTTGCTGGAGAACTTCAGCCTTGCTATATGCCTTACTAAAACGATTCTCAGCCTGGGAAAAATCTCCCCGTGTTAAGAGCAGTTGTCCTTCGGCAAGTAATAGATCAGGTTCCGCTTGTGGTATTGAGTGATTTTCTGACATTATTGAAAAGGCTGTCTCCAGGCAAGATGCCGCTTCGTCCAGTTGGCCTGTCAGAACTGCTAATCTTGCTTTACGAACCAGTATCTCCACAGTAGTGATGCTATAAACAGGATCAGAACGGTGTGCTTCCAATCGTGTTTGTGCTTCATACAAGTAGTTACTCGCCTGGAGAATCTGCCCCTTTTTACTATAGATAATGCCAAGACCAAGTAAAGCTTTACTTTCAATTAACTCATTGCTAAGCGAATGAGCAATCTTACTAGCTTCTTCAAAAGTCTGTATTGCTCGTTCGAGAAATCCTCGTAAAAGTTGAAGTTCACCTAAACTAATCGTAACCTCTGCCTGTCCATTGCGGTAAGCAATTGCCTTGTAGGTGCGCAAAGCACGCTCTAGCATGCTATTGGCGTATGAAAGCTGTCCACGACGCATGTTAATCTCACCGAGTAAGCGACTTGCATTGGCCGTACCAAGTGGATTTTGCATATCTGTATATGTTTGTAATGCAAACTGAGCGCTTGTTAAAGCTTGTTCGACTTGATTTTCAAGTAATGAGATTTCTGCCAATCCCAGATTGCTATCAGCCTCACCCAGTTCGTATTCAATCGAACTTGCCAGTTTCCCACCTTCTGCAAAGACATCTGCGGCTTTATCGAATTGCAGTTGATCCAGGTATATATGACCCATGCCTACCAGGGCATCGACGACTCCAAAATTGTCTCTATTTGCTTGATAAACTTCCAGAACGTGTTGGTATTGGGTTATTGCTTGATTAAAATGTCTCGTCTGCCGCAGTAGATCAGCAATACTCCGACGCGCATCTGCTTCATTGATGGTATCGTTAGCGCTAACGAAAGACGAAATTGCTCGTTCGTAGTGTTCAATCGCACGTGCAGTTTTGCCACGTTGCATCTCTATATGCCCCAATGCCAGAGCCACATTTCCCTGCCCCTGTACATTACCCTGGTCTACATAAAGATTCCAGGAGGTCTGATAAGCCTCTTGCGCCTGGTCCAGATGTGCCAACTGCCGTTCGACATGTCCAAGAGAGAGCGAACTTCCAGCTACGTATAATGGGTAATTTGCTTCTTTATAGAGTCGCATTGCTTTCTGATAGCTGTTAGCTGCCTGTTCAAGCTGATTCTGCTGGCGTTGCACATCGGCCAGCATTGTACGGCTGTCTCCAGATCGCTTAAAATCACCAAGTAATCTGAACCGTATTTCGGCATCTGAAAAGGCATCTGCCGCCGTGTCCAACTTGCCATCGTAAAATGCGTCAATGCCTGCTTGTAATCGTTTCTCCGCGGCTTTCTCGTCCTGTGCCGACATGGATATTTGACCCCTATATTTTCTATCAATGAATTTTTGTGATTTTATTGTAGTCCCTCGGAGTAGGAAAGTCAAAATCATGCTAGGCATGATGGGGTTTACCATAGTTGACAAATTTGAATAATTTGAGTAATATATCCTTGTTATGCGAACAGAGAAAACACGGATGCTTCGTTCAGGAGAAGTAGCAAAACGCTTAGGCCTCCATCCACTGACTGTGCGGCGGTGGGTCAAAGAAGGCAAGATAGTCGCTGTCCAGGTTGGACGAGAGGCTCGTATTCCCATCACTGAAGTGGAGCGGCTTCTGGGGCAACAACGTACTGGGGTCGTAGTCCTTTACGGTCGGGTCAGTGGGCATGATCAAAAAGAGGATTTACAGCGACAAGTGCAACAACTTGAACAGTGGGCGCTGGTTGCGCGGACCGGACACAAGACGCTGAACTTGACCGATATTGGCTCTGGTCTCAATACCGAACGCAAAGGTTTGCAAAAGCTGCTTGTTCTCATACAGGATTACCAGGTGGCAGAAGTGGTGGTGACCTTTTCGGATCGCTTAACTCGTTTTGGCCTCTCGTACCTGCAAGCACTCTTTTCAGGATATGGAGTCACTTTGACGGTGCTACATCCAGATGACGACAAAACTCCTGAAGAAGAGTTAACGCAAGATTTACTGGCAATTATCGCCTCATTTGCCGGACGCTTGTACGGATTGCGCTCTCGTCGCCAAAAAGCGCTCTTGGACTGTGCGAAACAGGTCCTCGCAGACCAGGAGAAGTGAAGTGGCCAAGACACAAACGCTCTCCTTTCCCATTCGCTTGCCCGATGGACAACAGGCCGAGGCCCTGCGTCTCCTGGATGCCAGCCGTCCCGCCATCAATCAGATGGTGGTGGATCTGTGGCCACAACTGGATCTCTTTGTGGGAGAGCGCACCGGCCTGGCATGGAAACAGGTTGAAACCCATCTCGTGACACGGAGCGGGCATGGGAGCCGCCAGGAACGCTGTGAGATGGAGCAAGCTGGCCGCATCCTGCGGGCGCAGGCCACGCGCAAGCAAGTGTTCCTGAGCGTCCTGCCTCTACTTTCCGAAGGGCTGATCCGACCAGCTGAGGGGAAACGTCCCGCAAAAAAAGACTATCAGGCGATCAAAGAGCAGGTCCGCAAACTCCGAGAAGAGTCAGAAGATGCTGACACCCTTATGGCGATGACAAATGTGGTCGAGCAAGCCTGTAACAGGTTCCTGGACACAGGCATTTTCCCCACCAGCTATGAAGAACTCCAGCAGGTTCCCGTGCAAGAGGTGGCCCAACTGACCTTTGCTGGCGATGATGGGATGAACGCCGGACAAACCTATCGAGCGAGGGTTTCTGTCGCAAGGTTTTGTGACGTGACGAGCCATCAAGAGCATGAGAGAGCCTCACTCAGGCTTTTGCTCCGCTCACCTGACCAACAAGGGCAATGGAGCTGGGGGGAGTGGAGTGAGGAGATTCCTCTGCCACAAGCCGTGTGCTCTTATCTCTGGCAGGGAGCCATTCCTCAGGCTCCCACCTTGCGGGAAACCACGCGTGACGATGGCAACCGCGTGGCCGTCCTCGATCTGATCCTGGAAGTCCCGGCGAAGTACGTGTCTGCCCTCGACCAGGAAACCCGCGTACTCGGATGGGACTGGGGCGTCAGGTCGCTTCTCACCGTTACCATCTTGGAAAAACCGGAAGGCGACGAGCCGTACCGCCAGGTGAGCCGCCCGGTCTTTCTCGACACCGGCGGCCTGGATGGGCGGCAAGCACGTTTGCGCCGCGAAATTGATCGCCTCAAAGCGTGTCAAGAGCGCTATGACACGCGCGTCAAGCAAGCGCTCAAAGCCAACCGTGAGCAGCAAACACCACTGCCCCTGCATTTTCCTGGCTGGCAAGAACACGTGAAAGCCTATGAAACCCGCATCACAACCTGCTGGAAGAAGTACGAGCGGCGCAACCGCGAACTCGCTCATCTGGCTTCCAATCTGCTGATCTTGCTTGCGTTGCTTTATGAGTGTCGGCTCATTTGTGGGGAGAACTTAACCACACTCAAAACCGAGGGCAGGGGCAGGGGGGTTCGGGGACGCTTTCGGAATTGGCGGAACAATACCACGGTGCGTGGCGAGTTGTGGCGGGTGCTCAAGTACAAGTGTTATCTGTTGGGCATCCGCGCGCGCCAGGTGGAGGCGCGCGGCACCACGCACACCTGCCCCCATTGTCACCAGCCGGCCAAAACGTATCTGTCGCCCGCCAAGCAGGATCGCAAAAAGGCCAGTGACTGGGCTCCCTGGCTGTGTTGTAACAATCGCGCATGCCTGTGGAACGGCGCGCGCGATTATGCCGCCAGTCTCAATATTGCTGCTCTGGGAATGGCCTTTCTAATCACCTATCACGACACGAAGCGGTACCAGGCGTACCGCATGACTGATTCGTCAGTCAAGCCAGCTTCGTATATCGGGGCTGGCGCGACGCTGCTGTTGCCGTCGCAGGGGATCACACCCCGCCCTCCCGAGGGCAACCATGTGTACTATGCCGGTTGGTCCTTTTCCATCTCATTACGCACCTCTCAGAAGAAATATCTGCTGTCTTCGCTTTCTACTTCTCGACTCAGAAAGCGCGTGCTCAAAAGTGCGTAATGTTCGCATAGTAGGGTGGTTTTGCGACGGTAGTTGTGATAAGATAACCTCTAAGTACCGAATAGCCTGGCGGTCGGATCCAGTACACAACTTAGTACAAAGGAGTTAGCCTCATGCACGAAGATGCCCTGGCACATGTAGAACTATTTGCAGGTTTAGAAAAGAAGGACTTACAACTACTCGCAGGTGCTTGTCGAGAACGCAAGTATAGCGCGGGGTCAAAATTAATCAAACAGGGTGAAACAGGTGTTGGACTCTATATACTAACCGATGGCACGGTTCGTATCACCAAGGAGACTGATCCCGACAAAGCAGAGTTAGATCTTGGCACTGCTGGTCCAGGAAATGTACTGGGTGAAATGTCACTACTGGATGATTTACCCCGTTCGGCTAACGTTACCGCTGTGAGCGATGTTACAGCTCTTCTTCTACCGGTCTGGGAATTTAGGACAACCCTACGTAATCATCCCGATATTGCTCTACGATTGTTAGCTACCCTTAGTCGCCGCTTGCGAAAAGCTGAAAGTATTAGTCGCGATTAATCGGTTCACAATTAGCATATATAAAGCAAACAGGCAACGACGCGTTTGCAAGTATAACTCACCTTTTCTATGCTTCGTTGTCTGTTTCGAAAGAGAGTTCTTGAATCTGTCCTGATGGCTCGGCTTTCTTTCGATATAAGAGATCCTGTAATTCCTCAAGCATAGTCTCAACGTCGTTAAAAGAGCGGTAAACACTGGCAAAACGAATATAAGCTATTTTATCCATCTGCCTCAGCCGTTCCATGACAAGTTCTCCAATAACACTACTCTGGACTTCTTGCTTGCCTTGTCGGTACAATTCCTGCTCGATCTCTTCAACCGCATTCTCGATCTCATCTACTGATAATGGACGTTTCTCACAAGCCTTACTTATACCTACAAAAAGTTTCTGCCTATCGAAAGCTTCCCGTCTTTGGTCGCGCTTTATGACCATCAAGACGGATTTCTCGACCCGCTCATATGTACTGAATCGTCCCTTGCACTGTTCGCATTCGCGTCGTCGGTGAATAGCATCACCGACATCGCGCGAATCTTTCACCCGGGATTCTGTACCTCCACAAAACGGACATTTCATGCTGCTCTCCCTGACTGTGATAAAGGAGTCAATGCAGCTATTGTAACATTAGCAGCATGAAAATGACACTACCCTATCAGGAAGCTATCGCGCAGGGTATTCTGACCCGTTTCTACAATTATCTAGCTGGTGCCTCGTGTAAATTGGTTCCCATTTCGGAACATTCTTTTCCAATATATCCTGATCTTAAACGTGAACCTTCACGCCAGTAAGCATACCAGTAGGGACCGTGTCCCTGCCCCTCGCTGCAAGTTCTGCATGTTTGTTTCCCACATTTGCGAAATTGTAGTTGATATGTTATATGCTGATCACCAGGTAACTGTATCATGTTTATTTATCTCTCCACTCATCAAAATAAATCCAGTTAATGGATATATGTATGGTAGGATCATACCATTCACATATGAACAAAGAATGAATTTTGATCAGGAGAAAAATGACGTTATTTTCATCTTTAAACGTAACAAGGTGTTCAGTTGGATAACAGGATTTTCATGCGTGGGCCGCCGGATACCCCTATCTTTCAAGTAGGGGTAAGGCAGCCCCAACGACTCTTCCAGAAATATAGAACACCTGCTATAATTTCTGTGTATGGATGTGCAGCACACCAAACATGTTACATATAAGCTCGGCTACCATTTTGTCTGGTGCCCCACATACCGCGAGAAGATTCTTGTGGGCAAGATCGCCACGTTCATCGAACAAGAGATTCGTCGCATCTGTGCGGATCACGCCTGGACCACTGGAGTGGTGAACATCCAGCCCGATCACTTGCATCTGTTTCTCTCGAGAAATGTGACCATGAGAACGCTTCTGGTCCGGCAAGACTGGATCAGGACGGGCATCTTGTCAATGTGCCCTGATGCGTCGGACAAGGAAGCCAAAGCAGCGCGTCTTGCCAGATACGCTGAGTTGCGGTGGAGTCCAGATGCAAGCCTCCGCTCTCAGAGCGGAGGTCATTGACTCAATATACTGAAGTGTAAATTTCATATTTTAACGTCTACTCGTGAGCATATTGTGATGTAGGATAGTTGAACCATTGCTCAGTCTTTCAGCGTAGAATGATATAATACAGTATGTGACTTTCCTGATTCCTGTTGTGGAATTTCTGGCTCCAAATGTTTTGTCATTTTGTTGGATCTGAAAGAGAAGGCAAACTATGCAAATCATCATCAAAGGTAAACAGACTGAAGTTCAACCGCGTTTGCATGAATACATCGAACGGAAAGTACAAAAGCTCTCTCGTCTTGTTGGTCCAAATGCTCGTATTGAAGTAACTGTTTCTGAAGAAAAAACACGTAGCTCTCGCGACCGTTATACGGTACAACTGGCAATCTCGAACAATTCCCATCCTATTCATAGTGAAGCGAGCGCAGCTAATGCCAATATGGCTCTTGATCTGGTGTTAGATAAAGCTACAGCACAGTTGGGCCGCTATAAAGATCGTCAGACGAGCACGCGCCGTCATCGTACCCCACCTGTGAAAGTCCTCTCATTATCTCGCTCTGGTGGTCTTTCTTCCATTGAGGAGGAAGGTGTTGAAGAAGAAGAGCTTGTGGCCACTCCGATAGCCGAAGAGCGGAATGAGGAAATCTGGTCTAAAATCATGGAAATTCGCCAGATTCAGACCAAACCGATGAGTGATCAAGAGGTCATTGCAGAAATGGAGATGAATGGTCTCTCCTTTTACCCTTTCTTTAATGAGGAGATGGGGAACGTCAATGTTATGTACCGATTAGATAACGGTGGCTATGGGCTACTTGTACCTGCATTAGAGCATGTTACTGAATGATCTAATCGGGCATTCTACAACGTTACCTCAAATTGCCAGGGTTGTAATGGGGGATTCTCGAACTGGCCCAAAGGATCGACCGAGCGAATCGTCAATGCAGATGTATCAGCGGACATAGGTGGGCTAAAACGCGCACTACCCTGATACACTGCTTTATACGAGTCACTTGCAAGCTCTGAGCGGGCAAGAAGCATGCCACCACGATCTCCAGACCATTGAAATCCGTTATTATCCTTTATCAGAAAAATCATGCGAGGAACAAAAGCGAATCCCGCCTGCAATGGTGGCCGTATCCATATGTAATGAAGCTCGAAGTGTTTCTGAAAGAGTTGCAATTGTTGTAGCATCAACGTCATATCATACTGCTTTTGTTCCAGTTCAATTACTATAGTACGCAATGGCGATTGTGCTGGTGATTCTGGTATGCCCTGTTGCCAGGTTTCGTGTGGAGCAGCTACTACAACTGGAGGGCGTGCTGCAAGTTCCAGGGCTCTAGCAGAAAAAGGCGAGGGGTCGTTTAAAATATCATTGCACAGTTGCAGGCACAATTCACATATGTAGGCGGCACCCGGACCTGCTACCATACGTTGAACTTCAGGTGGGCGTTTTCCGCAGAAAGAGCATCGTGCCTGTGACCGATCCATATTCATGAGCTACTTCCTAAAGAGTCTCGTTTACCCTCGAACTGATCTGCTTTTTGGGCAAGTGAAGAATTGTTCCTACATCTCTATACGAACGTAAAGCGTCAACGGCTGCATTGTATAATCCCAAACGTTCTAGAATGAAGGCATGAGCCTCCCACTCTAAGGTGTCATCCATAGGTGTAAGGAACGTAAATGGGTCATCTTTAACAGTAGATTGGATTTGATGATGCTTCTTTGAAGACCTTTTTCCTGTCTTTATTCCATCATGAGAGGGTGTAGATCCATTTTGTGAGGCTACCAGGTGTATCAGACTTTCAGGAGTACCATCTCTTCTACCATACGTTCGGGCTAATGCCAGCGCAATGAGATGATCTGCAAAGTGCGGATTCTTTGGTAGGAGCGAACCATGCATATAAGTGCCAAAGGAGTTACGATACACTGCTCCCTCTGTATGATCTTCTGCATTGTTCCCATGACCCTTGAGAACCTTCCCCAGTGGTTTTGCAGTGCCAAGATATGTACGACCTCCATGATTTTCAAAACCAACCAGGGTATTACCATTCCAATCAATCGCTATATCCCCTATACATCGAGGCTCCTTAGCTCCTTTATGAATAGTCCATGCATCAAATACCCCAAGTCCCCGCATATCAGGCCCTTCTGCAGGTCGATAGTAATGTGCCAATAACTGGTAACCACCACAAACTGCCAGCACAGGAATGTCATCTTCAATCGCTGCCCATAAGCCGATGCTTTTGATCTCGAGTAAATCTTGAGCAACAGGAGCTTGCTCTTTATCCTGTCCACCTCCAATGAACAACATGTCGTACTCATCTGGCGCCAAAGCATCACCAATGCCCAATTCGACAACTCGTAGCTCAATACCACGGAGCTGACAGCGTCTTTGTAAGGTCAGAATATTTCCTCTATCTCCATACAGATTTAATTGATCAGGATATAAATGCCCCAAAGTAAGCGTAATGTGTGGTGATAAATCGTCGTTCAAGGTCCGCTCTCCTCCCAATATCGAGGCGTTAAACCGCGATGTTCCAGTTCGCGATGGATTTCTAACAAACCGGTATACGTTGGTATAACGAACAATGTCTCACCTGATGGTGTTTGTCGGATAGCTGTGTCCAGTGCATGACTTATTCCATAGGTCTTCGTTGATGTGTGATTCTTTGTACTTTCATCTAACGCAGTTATTTGAGTAGCTCGCATCGCTTCTTCATTTCGCGCTCGCCTGCGCTGACGTGTATTGCGTGTCTTTGTTTCGCGAGCGACCTTCAAAGCACGTAATGGGGCTGAGGTCACGATAGCCATTGTTTCCTGTTCTATTCCCGCATGCTTTAAACGTAATGCAAGATCGAATGCACGTGTCCCTGCCACCGTTAAGGTTGCGAGATGGTGAGTAGTTCGTTCAAAATCAACATCCCAGATCCATGAAATATCCTGGCCATCAGCAATGTTGTCATTCAGAACAAATAACACGTGCCTTCGTATTCCATCGCTAAAGAGGGTACGAAGTACTTCGTTGAAGCCGGTAGGGTTTTTCGCTAAAAGCAAGCGTAATGTACGCCCTTCAACGTGAACACGCTCGCCACGCCCGAAGGCTGGTTTAAATTGTTCGATACCTGAGACTATCGGCTCCCAGTTGATGCCCAATGCCTGGGACGCTGCGACTGCTGCCAGAGCGTTATAGACATTATAAAAACCGGCTAGAGGGATCACAATTTCTCCCTGCTGCGTTTGTGTTTCAATCTGGATGCGCAAGCGGTCAATACCATCTGCAACTATTTTCACTGCTCGGACGTCTGCTTCAGGGCGTTCACGCTTGCACTGCGAGCACATATAGTGTCCTAAGTGACTGTAGTATTGTACTGAGTACAGATATTCCCCACCGCAATAGGGACATGTACGCGTATCTATCACCTGGTGCTGTTCAATACCTGAACCTTCGTTGGCTAGATCAAACGAAGCATCATCGATACCGAAAAAGACCACTTGACCATGGAAATATTCGCTAAGATAAGCTGTAGTAGGATCGTCAGCGTTAAGGATTAGAGTCGCATTTTCAGGGAGCAGGTCGATTGCTTGCTGCCATCGCCTGGAAATAGTGTCAACTTCACCGAAGCGGTCAAGTTGATCGCGGAAAAGATTCGTGAAAACCGCAACACGAGGAGGTAAAATCTGTATAGCTTGTGGCATGACTGCTTCATCAATTTCAAAAATTGAAATCGCTTGCCCTGCACGGCGTAAGTTACCATCTGGTTGGGCGCGAATGACCAGGGCACCTGCAACTCCTTGCATCAAATTTGAGCCTTCCCTGTTTCGCCATACTCGCAAGCCAGCATCGCTCGAGATTGCTGCGATAAAACCGCTGGTTGTCGTTTTGCCATTTGTTCCTGTTACCAGGACACTTCCATGAGCCAGTTGTGTAGAGAGATGCTCAACAATGTCAGGGTAGAGTCGTTGAGCAACCATACCGGCGATACTTGTACCACCACCAAGATGTAAACGACGACTGAGCGCTCCTGCGGCTCTGCCTCCCATTACTGCCAATCCTGCACGAAGAGAACTACGCCGCCGGCGTTTAAAGACACGTTTGCTACTTGCAGCTTTGCTAGAGCGGTTGGCTGGCACCTGGTCTTTTGTGCTGCTGCTCATGGGTCTTTTGCGTGTCTCTTTTTTCGTTGAGCCAGGTGGCTTTTGTTCGCTCATGCTTTTCCTCCAACGTGTGCTATTTACATAAGTGTTCCGGTTGCAGCATAGCATGCAAGGTTATCGTGGTCAAGGGCGTCTCTCTAAGACTCTCTAAGACTCTATGAGAGGCTATGCCTACTTGTCTTCTTGCTGCAGGTGTCATTAAATGCTTGGTCTAGCTAGTTGTGTGAGACCTTATCTATATGCCTGGTGATGCGCATCCGAGTGGCCACGAGACGGATCGCCCCTGGCATTTCCGCTTTTCCAATGTGTGTAAAGAACTGACCTATAGGAACTTTGACAACTGAATGTTCCGTGATCCATTAGCCTCACGGGTACAGACACACCCATCCCATCCTCTCCAGATCGGTTCGTTCCGCTCGTGTAGAGTTCAGCATGGAGAGCAGGAGCAGTGAGCCTTTCTCGACGAGCAAGTGACTCACGAAAGACGTGCTTGCTGCACCGAACCTCGACGTCCGTGTCTGCTGAAACTTGTCTCTCCCTCCGACGAGGCTCTAGCGCGGGAGAGAGGTACGCAAGGCGTTGGCACAAACAGAAGGAATTTCTGGAATGCGCAGAAACTGGGCTACACAGTCTCTCAGCTATCCAATCCGCTTACCAGATGTGGTGCAGGTAGATGCGCTGCGCCTGCTCGACGTGTCGCGGGAGGTGATCAACGCGACGGTGAGCGCCCTCTGGGACCGGCTCGATGCCTTTGGCATGCGGGAGTCCACGTATGCCTACAAACAGGTCACGGCGATGATCGGATCATGTGATCCTCTTGGGGACCGACAATGGCGCTGCGAAGCCGAGCAAGCAGGACGAATCCTGCGTGCGCAAGCGGAACGCAAGAAGCAGTTTGCCCTCATGCTGCCCGTTCTATGCCAAGGAATGATCTTGCCCAGGACGGAGAAGAAAGCTGCTGGCAAGAACCGCAAAGCCATCAAGCAGGCACTGGCTGATCTACGTGACGAACATTCTGATGGGGGTAGCGGCGTCGAACTGCAAAGCCTGATCGAGCAGGCGTGCAACTTCTACCTCAAACATGGATGTTTTCCCGACACCTATGAGGAAATGCAGGCCATTCCGGTGCTCAAAGTTGGGGTCTTGCCCTATGCAGGAGACGATGGAGGCGAAAAAGGGCAAGCATATCGGCTTCGCCTCGATCTAGAAGGGCGTAGCTGCTTCTTTGCGTTCCGCTTCCCAGATGAGGCAGGAGTCTGGGCGGGTACGTGGACTGAGCCGCAGATTCTGCTGCCCTTGCCTGATCCTGTAGTTGAATGCCTCCAAGTAGGAGTGGCTCTCGCCCCGACCTTGCGGGAGATTCGGGAGCCGGATGGCACGCGCTACGTGGTGCTTGACTTCATCGTTGAGATTCCTGTCACCGAGCCTGCCGAGTGGAAACACGTGCGGCGAGTGTTAGGGTGGGATTGGGGTGTTCGCACGCTGGTGACAGCTACCGTCTTAGATGTGAAGGGCAACCAGGTGGCTCCCCCTTTGTTCCTGGATTCAGGCTGTCTCGATGGCATACAAGCTCATACGAGGCGGCATATTGATCGGCTCAATGCCAAAGTGGCCAGTCTGGAAAGCCGACGAGATCACTTCCCAGAGGGAGATCCTAGGCGGGAACCAGCGATGAGGAAGCTGGCCGTGCTCCGCCGGGAGATCGCTTGCTGCTGGCGCAAATATAGCGCTCGCAATCGTGATCTGGCGCATCTGGCCGCCAATATCCTCTTGCTGTTGGCGAATGTCTGGGGAGTGGAACTGATCGCTGGTGAATCCCTCAAATCGCTCAAAACGACCGGACATGGTCGCTCGGCCAGGGGTAGGTGGGTGCACTGGCGCAACAATTCGCAGATCCGGGGCGAGCTGTGGCGCTGCCTGCGCTACAAATGCCATCTGGCAGGCATCAGGTTGGAATGGCAGCAGCCCAAAGACACCTCGCACACCTGCCCTCGCTGTGGAAAACCCGCTCACACGTATGCCTCCCCTTCACACCTCTCCACGGCCGTCGATGCGGGGGCATGGCTCAGCTGTGCCGCATGTGGCTGGAACGGGGCAAGAGATTATGCTGCAGCGGTAAACATTGCTCGCTTAGGGATCGCTTTCCTCAAGCAGCATCTGCAAACAGGACGCATCTCACATCCATACATGACCGAGACAGAAAAGGTCAAGAACTCGGCGTCGTATATCGGTGCCGGGCTGGCGCTACGGTTGCCGCCAACGTCCCCTCGGGGCCGCCTGATCGAATCAGGAGAGATGTATGTCAACGGATGGATCAAAGCTGTCACCTTGCGTTCAGCATTACCACAAGACACCATGCTTCGCTTGTGCGGTTAGCTGTTTCTTGTGATAGATTGATCAACCCAGGTATACTTCTTAGCAACGGTCAAGAGTAATCGGGAATAGCCTATAGACACAATGTGTTATCCTAGCATAGGATTTTCGTTGGCAAGTACATATGTCTCTCCCTCTTGCAAGTATGTGCTATTGTATGCCATAAGATTAAATGCATGATTTCATTTGATTATAGAGGGTCGGATAGAAGGCAACGAAGGAAATGGAGTTGAAGTAGGGTCGATGACAAAAAAACTTGTAATCGTAGAATCACCTGCGAAAGCGAAAACAATTGAGAAATTTCTTGGGCGTGACTTTGAAGTACGTGCGTCCATGGGACATATTATTGACCTGCCCAAAAAAGGTCTCGGGGTCAACACGCGTAAAGATTTCACTCCGCAATATGAAATCATTGAGAAAAAAGATACATTAATTAACGAACTGAAAGCTGCTTCCAGGCGTGCAGACGAGGTATATCTAGCTCCCGATCCAGACCGTGAAGGTGAGTTCATAGCCTGGTCTTTAAAAGAGACACTGGGGTTGCAGAATCCCAGGCGTGCAGTCTTCAATGAAATTACAAAAGGCGCAGTTCAACAAGCCATTAAAAAACCTCGAGATATTGATGAAGATCTCTTCAATGCTCAACAGGCACGCCGTGTTTTGGATCGATTGGTTGGATATAAAATCAGTCCTTTGCTCTGGCGGCGTATTCAATCAGGCACAAGCGCCGGGCGCGTGCAATCAGTCGCACTTCGCCTGATTTGTGATCGTGAGGCCGAGATTCGCGCATTTGTCCCTGAGGAGTATTGGAGTATTACCGCATTGCTCAGTAAACAGGGACAAATGGAGCGCTTCGAGGCAAACTTAATCTCTCGTCTCAAAGATATCGCCGAATTCAGTACCGTTGATAGTACAATTGAGGGTGATGAGCAAAATGTTCCTGCCCTTAACGGACAAAACGGCTTGAAGAAATTACAAACAGAAAAAGGCCGTATTAAAATATCTACCCAGGAAGAGGCAAATACCATTTTAACAGAGCTGCAAGGCGCTGTGTATACAGTCTTAAAAGTAGAAGAGAAAGAACAGCGACGTCAGCCCAATCCACCGTATACAACCAGTACTATGCAGCAAGAAGCATCGACTCGTCTCTCAATGAAACCGAAGAAAACGATGAGTCTTGCCCAACAACTCTATGAGGGAATTGAGTTAGGCGCCCAGGGACATCAAGGATTAATTACATATATGCGAACGGACTCTACGCGCGTTTCTGATGAGGCGCAGGTGAAAGTAAAAGAATATATCGCAAAAGAATATGGCCAACCTTATGTTGGGCAGGGAAGGACAGGTAAGGCTAAAGCAACCACTCAGGATGCACATGAAGCGATTCGCCCAACTGATATCACCCTGACGCCTCAGGCGGTTAAGCCTCATCTTACCGCCGAACAATTTAAGCTTTATAACTTAATCTGGCGCCGTTTTGTTGCTAGCTTTATGACTCCTGCCATCTTTGATACGGTTCGGGTAGATATCGTAGCTGGCCAATATGTTTTTCGTGCCACAGGATCCCATCTCAAGTTTCCTGGCTTTTATGCTGTGTGGCAGCGTGATGATGAGGAGAAAACGCTTCCAGCTCTTAGTATGCAAGAAGTGTTGGATTTGCATCGAGTAACACCGGAACAGCATTTCACTCAGCCACCGCCACGTTTTAGTGAAGCGAGCTTGATTAAAGAACTTGAGGAGCAAGGTATTGGTCGTCCTAGTACCTATGTACCCATTATCAGCACTATTCAGGACAGGGGATATGTTGATCAAGAGCAGAGGCGTTTTGTACCAACCTGGCTAGGCGAAACTGTGAATGAAGTCATGAATAAACATTTCCCCGATATTGTGGATACGGGTTTTACGGCAGAGATGGAGCGAAAGCTTGACGATGTCGAAGGAGGGCGGCAGTCATGGATAGAGTTTCTTCGCGATTTTTATGGCGACTTCAAAGTGACGATGGAAAAAGCCGAAGCGGAGATGGATCGCGTACAAAAGCCGGTCGAAGCAATAGATGAACTTTGTCCTGAATGTGGTCGCAATCTAGTTATCCGTTCGGGTCGCTTTGGACGTTTTATCTCCTGCTCAGGCTTTCCAGAATGCCGTTATCGTCGCTCTGTTGTAAATAAAACAGGCGCACTGTGTCCGGTATGTCAAGGTGACCTTGTAGAACGCAAGACTAAACAGAAGAAACGTATCTTTTACGGGTGTAATAATTATCCTACCTGTAACTTTGCAACCTGGGAGAAGCCAGTTCCTGAACTCTGTCCTGATTGTGGCGGATTGATGATTGTGCCTCGAGCAGGTCAGAATCCTGTATGTTATCGAGAATTTGTTGATAAACAAGAAGTTGCTGCGAAAAGACCTGAACAAAATGGCGCATCCACACGCAGAAGTACACGTAAAAAAGTCGCAACCATTGAAGATACTGTAATACTCTCCCCAACGTCAAATAGAAATGGAAAATCAGCTACAGTTGCAAAAAGAACTACAGCTCCCACGGCTCGAGGAAGGACAAAGAAAGCTACTACTGCTTCTCGAACAAAAAGTAGTACGAGGGCGAAAAAGGCTACTTCAGGAACCAAAAGAGCTACTACCAAGAAGGCTCCTGCCAGTTGATCCTGGCCTTATGCAATCCACGAATGAACGTCAAAAGGATTTGCTTCATACGAACCAGTGCGGATGATTGTGCTATAATCAGTTGTTGATTATGTACCCTTTAACAGAACCCACTCTCTTATGGAGGATTTCATGCCCTACCCGGTTACACTCATCCCTGGCGATGGCACCGGCCCCGAAATAACCGAGGCTACACGCCGAGTTCTCGAAGCTACTGGTGTCCCATTTTCCTGGGAGATACAACAGGCTGGATTAGAGATGTTAGAGAAGTATGGTACTGTTTTACCAGATGAAGTAATTGAATCGATTAAGCGCACAAAAGTAGGGTTGAAAGGACCGATCACAACTCCGGTTGGTAAGGGAATTCGCAGTGCAAACGTGGTTCTGCGCAAGAAGCTAGATCTGTATGCAAATCTTCGCCCTGCGAAAACGTATCAAGGATTGCGCTCGCGTTACTCGAATATTGATATGATTATCGTACGCGAGAATACAGAAGATTTGTATGCGGGGGTAGAGTTTCAAAATGGGACACCCGAACAGCAAGAAATTATTGATACAATTGCCCGCACGACCGGAACTCATCTCGATATCAATTCGGCCATCAGTATCAAGTATATTTCAGTGATGGCAACTCGACGTATTGTAAAATTCGCTTTTGACTATGCCCGGGCTCACAATCGCCATAAAGTAACTGCAGTTCACAAAGCCAATATCATGAGATTTTCTGATGGATTATTCCTTGCTACGGCCCATGAAGTCGCGAAAGAGTATGCAGACATCCATTTTGAAGATCGTATTGTTGACAATATGTGCATGCAGCTTGTTCAAAAGCCAGAGCAGTATGATGTATTAGTGTTACCTAACCTGTATGGTGATATCATTTCCGATTTATCTGCTGGCTTGATAGGTGGGCTGGGAGTTGCCCCTGGTGCAAACATTGGTAGTCAATATGCCTTATTTGAACCGGTACATGGAAGCGCACCTAAATATGCTGGACAGAACAAGGTCAATCCGATGGCCATGATGTTTTCTGGAGTTTTGATGTTACGTTATCTAGGCGAGACTAATGCATCATGTCGCTTAGAGAAAGCTATAGCCGCAGTCATCGCTGAGGGTAAGAATGTCACGTATGATCTCAAACCCCGACCAGATGACCCTTCAGCGGTTGGAACCTCTCAAGTCGCAGATGCTGTAATAGAGAAATTGCTCAAATTGCCCTGACTGTCTCGAGGGATTGCGCAATTTTCTTCCTTCAAAAATGGATGCAAAATCCTCCAGACGAAGAGGCATTTTCAACTAATTCGAGCTATACCTAAAGCGCCATGTTCTTTCCGCCACTTATGGCGTGCCTGGATATAACGCACAGTACCAGAACGAGAACGCATCATTACAGAGGACGTGCGCGCTCCCCAGCCAAAATACTGTACGCCGTCCAGTAATTCGCCACTGGTAATGCCTGTTGCAGCGAACGAGACATCTTTGCCTTTTACAAGGTCATCCGTTGTAAATACTTTGTCGACATCAATGCCCATTTGGCTTAGTCTTGCGTGTTCATTTTTGAGTGCCAGATCAAGGTTTCCACCTTCTTTGACGATTTTTTCCCGCTCTTTATCTGTAAGTAGCCAGATTTTGCATTGTAATTCGCCACCTATGCATTTAATGGCGGATGCAGCCAACACTGCTTCAGGTGCTCCGCCTATTCCCATGAGCACGTCGACTCCTGTGTAGTCTTCCATTGCTACCTGAATTGCTGCTAATACATCACCATCGCTAATCAAACGAATGCGAGCGCCAGACTCACGGATTTTTTGCATGATGCCAGCGTGGCGGGGGCGATCCAGTATCACTACAGTTAAATCGTCAACCTGAGCCTGGCGTGCTTGCGCAATTCGCTGAAGATTAGTTTCTATTGGTGCATTGATGTCGATAACATTTCGGGCGATTGGGCCAACGGCAATCTTTTCCATATAAAACACACCCTGTGGCGCAGAGTACATCGTTCCACGCTCAGCTGTTGCTACAACAGCAATTGCTCCAGGAAGACCAAGGGCTGCGAGCCGGGTCCCATCAACAGGGTCTACAGCTACATCCAAATAGGGTGGATTACCGTTTCCCACTTCCTCACCGATAAAGAGCATGGGAGCCTCATCTTTTTCACCTTCGCCAATTACCACGACGCCATGCATATCGACGCCGTCAAGCGCAAGCCGCATGGCATTTACCGCGGACTGGTCGACTGCAATTTTATCGCCTTTGCCCATCCAGCGACCAGCGCTGAGTGCAGCGGCTTCGGTTACACGTAACAACTCCATGCCAAGATTGCGCTCTTTCGTACCCGATTGCTCAAATCGTTCTGTTGACATAGATCACCTTCCTTTTTGTGATGTTAAATATTGATATGACGGACTTGCACACGACAATGTTCTGCCAACATTATGGCCCGCAGACAATCAACTGCCTCTTGTAAGTGCCCATCCCGATTTGTGACCAGGTAGTCGTACCAATGCTGTTCTGCCAACTCTTTACGGGCATCGGTTAATCTTCTCTGAAGTTCCTCTTCCGTCTCTGTTTGTCTACCTGCCAACCTCTGGGTAAGTTCCTCTAACGAGCCTGGGATTAGAAAGATAAAAATTGCATCCTGTACTTTACTCCTGATCGTAGCAGCTCCTTTAACGTCAATTTTCAACAATACATCCCGGCCCGCAGACAAATTATCACGTATAAGTTTTCGCGGTTGCCCATACCAGTTACCATGTACATTAGCATACTCAAGTAATTCACCCTGGCTCACCATGCGTTCAAAAGTTTCCTGGCTCACAAAATGATATGGATTACCCTCGCTTTCGCCATGACGAGGAGAACGGGTTGTGATAGAAGGCACCACATAAAAATTCATGCCTTGTTGTTTGAGAGCATGTATTACGGTGTCTTTTCCTGTCCCTGATGGTGCTGAGAGCACAAAGAGGAGCCCATGACGAGTTGAGGACTGGGCGGATGCGTGATGCTGATTTTGGGACACAAATTGCTCCGTCTCAGGTTGCATGCCTTTTCCTACAATACTGGACTCGGGAAGGTTAGTATACGAACAAGACTCTCTTTGTTATACTACGGGAACTGATCTTGACAGTATTGTACAACACAGATGGATTTCTTTGTAAATGGAAGATGAAGTGTATGCAAATTGATGCCATTACGCTTGCGGCTCTTGTCGATGAATGGCGCCTGTTGCTGACAAATGCGCGAATAGACGTTATCATTCAACCAACAGCCCACTCGATTGCAATACAATGTTATGCCCCTATGCAAGAACAAGGGCAAGGAGGCAAGAACCGCTGGCTCTATCTGTCAGTTCATCCCCAGTTAGCTCGTGCGCATATTACAGCAATCAAGCCTTCCAGAATTGTCAATGAACCACCGGCATTTGTAATGTTATTGCGAAAATACCTTGAGGGCACGCGCATCGAAGCCATTGAGCAAGCACGTTGGGAGCGCGTTTTAGAAATCAGAGCAGGCCATCGGAGTGCTTCAGATCCTGAAAATCATGCGAGCTATCGACTGGTAATTGAATTAATGGGGCGCATGAGCAATATTATTCTCTGTAACGATCAAGGGCTGATTCTTGGAAGTCTGAAACATGTAGGAGCTGATATCAATCGTTATCGTATCATAGATGCAAATGTCCAATATGTTCCCCCACCTCCCCAGCAACGTATGGTCTCTGGTCTATCCTTACCTCGTTTGGAACCTACGATTGTGACTGCTGCTCAACTTGCTCAGTGCGAGAGAGAGGATATTGAACTTACTCGAATAGTAGAGCCACGAACCAGGAGAAAATCTACAAAGATACAAGAGCCAAAAGTGTGGCAGCTATTAACCAGGAATTTACTTGGATTCAGCCCCTTGTTGGCACGTGAAGCAGTCTACCGTGCCACAGGAGACGCGGAATTGGCAATCAATACTGGTGATACCGATTTGGGAGAACTGGCCTGGAATGTACGAGAGCTGGCTGTTCTATTTGATAACCATACATGGAAGCCTCAACTTGTCGAGCATGTCGGAAGTGTTGGGGGAAATCAATTATCCTTATCACAGCCTGTTCCTATAGCCTTTGCTCCTTATGTTCTTGAGCAATATACAGATATGCCAGGCATGCGAATAAGGGAATCAGCATCTATCAATATATTAATTGACGAGTTTTATGCTGGCGCTGAGTGGCGCGATGCAATGGAAAGTGTGCGAAATCCTCTGAGGAAGGTCTTACAGACACAGTTCGAGCGCTGCAAACGTAAATCAGCTTTGTTGCAACAGGAGTTATCCGTCTCAGAAGATGCCAGCCGTTATCGTCTACAGGCTGAACTGCTACTTGCCTATCAGCATGAAGTGAAACAGGGTCAAAGTAGTGTTATCTTGCAAAACTTCTTTGAAGATGAAGTCCACCCAACAGAGGTGCCTATTCCACTTGATCCGCGCCTTGACGCCGTTGGCAATGCCAATCGCCTCTTCCGCAAATATCATAAATTGCGCCGCGCTCTTGCACTTATCCCTGATCAGATCGAAAAGAATACAGCTGAACAGGCAACGGTTGAGCAGCTATTAGCGGACTTAATGCTGGCTGATACTCCTGCTGAAGTAGCACTTGTGAAAGCGGAAGTGCAGAGCGCAGGTTATAGACGTGGATCTAAAACTTCCAGGTCTGCAATTACAGGTCCAAGGAAGCAATCAAACAAATCCAAAGCCGGCAAACAAAAGAAAGCGAAACCAGTTCCACCAGGTGGTGGCGTTCCTCTTCATATTCAGAGCCGTGATGGGTTTACAATTTTAATTGGCAAAAATAGCCGCCAAAATGAAGAGGTGACTTTTCACCAGGCTTCCGCTAATGACATCTGGCTGCATGCGCGTGGCGTTCCTGGTGCGCATGTAATTGTCAAAGCAGGTGGTCGCGACATCTCTCGGAGTACTCTTGATCAGGCTGCAAGCCTGGCTGCTTATTATAGCCAGGCGCGAGGAAGCACCAGTGTACCTGTCGATTATACCATGCAACGTTATGTACGGCATATGAAAGGTGGAGGTCCCGGTATGGTTATTTATGAACGTGAAAAGACTGTATACGCGGAGCCGTTAGATCCATCCTCTATTGAGTAATGCAGCATGTGCTGCCTCCTGCTCAGCAGCTTGTTTGTTGCGACCCTGACCCCTTCCGGCCACTTCATCTCCTAGCAGCACTTCCACAGTGAATTCGCGGTTATGCGATGGCCCCTCGTGGCTTACAAGACGATATGTCGGTGTGATGCCAACCTGTGCCTGTGCCTGTTCTTGAAAGAGGGATTTTTGATCTTTGAACAATCGTTTGCTCACAATGTTCTGTGCCAGGGGTTCTAATCGAGGTTTCAGGAACCACTGCACAGCCTTTATTCCTTGATCTAGAAATAGTGCGCCAAGAACAGCCTCAAATGCTGATGCGAGTACACGTTGACTTACCCCGCTGCTCTGTTCGCCCTTTCCCATCAATAGGAAATTTCCCAGATTGATTTCTTGCGCGAAGGTCGCAAGAGTTTCGCGTCTCACAAGCGCAGCCCGCAAATCGCTCAACTCTCCCTCATTTAACTCGGGAAATGTGCGGTACAGATAATCAGCACTGATAAACGCGAGAATCGAATCTCCCAGGAATTCAAGTCGCTCGTTTGAACTCAGTCCCTCCCCAGCTGTTTCGTAGATATAGGAACGATGTATCAGAGCTTGCTGCAAAAGAGATGTGTTTGCGAAATGTATACCTAATGTCTCTTCCAACGTTTCGTGCATTACTATGGCTCCCAAAGAATCTTTTATCTTCCGCGATGCGCGTACTTACCTGGAATGTCTTTATAGTGTTTGCTTGTTATTTTTATAGTGTATAATGGCAATCGCGGTCATTGTAGCGTGTTTTTGTTCATATCGTCAACTAACTAGACGAGCGTGTGAACATGTGTTACCCTAGGTACGGTGGGTTTGAGTAAGACAGGCAATCGCGTGCTACTCGGCACGAGGAAAGTCCGAACTCCATAGAGCAGGATGCTGGATAACGTCCAGTGAGGGTGACCTTAAGGAAAGTGCCACAGAAACATACCGCCCGGCAACTTTAAGAAATGTAAAGATGGCATGTATTGTCATTTGTCGGGTAAGGGCGAAATGGTGAGGTAAGAGCTCACCAGCAGCCAGGTGACTGGCTGGCTGGGTAAACCCCATTTGGAGCAAGACCAAGCAGAGGGGATAGTATGCACTGAGTGCATGCTTGCAGATTGCTCGTCTGTCAACTCTCGGGTTGGTCGCTGGAGGCGTCAGGTAACTGTCGCCCTAGATAGATGATTGCTACCCCTGTCAACGCAAGGCGACAGGGGCACAGAATTCGGCTTATAGTTTGCTCGAACCCACTCCAGCCATCTTACAGGGTGTTCGCATTGGAAGTGAATACCCTTTTTTGTACCTTAGACATACTGACTGAGAAGGAACCAGAGTGGGTAGTCTGGACTACCCACGATGATAGAGAGTCTATGTTGCCGGGCCTGGACTTGCGCCTTCTAGCTTCTGCATATCACGCATGTCACGATAGTATTCGGCACTACCTCCTCGTTTGAAATGGGAGTTCGGGTTTACATCGCTGCAAAGATAGCGGCAATGCCCTGGCCTCCACCGATACACATGCTAACCAGCGCATACTTGCCTCCGGTGCGACGGAGTTCGTACAGGGCCTTCACCGTCAGGAGACAGCCCGTCGCAGCAACCGGGTGACCTAGCGAGATGCCACTCCCGTTCGGGTTGGTACGATCTAACGGTAAGTCCAACTCCTGTATTACGGCCAGCGCCTGGGCAGCAAAGGCCTCATTGAGTTCGATCACATCCATGTCCTTGATGGTCAGATTGGCTCGTTCAAGCACCTTACGGATGGCTGGGACCGGTCCAATGCCCATATACTTCGGGTCTACCCCGGCATGCGCATACGCTATCAACTTGCCCAACGGATGCAACCCGCGTTGCTGCGCGAGACTTCCCTCCATCAGCACCACTGCCGCTGCTGCGTCATTGATACCCGCTGCATTGCCTGCGGTCACAGTCCCATCAGCTTTGAATGCCGGGCGCAGTTTCGCCAGCTTCTCCAGCGTCGTGTTCGCCTTGACGTGCTCATCGGTATCAAAGACTATGGTCTGTCCCTTGACCTTGCTTTCGATCGGCAGGATTTGTTCCTTGAAGTACCCTGCAGCGATCGCTGCTGCTGCCCGCTGGTGGCTTTGAAGCGCTAACTCATCCTGTGCCTGGCGTGTGATACCCCATTTCTCTGCTACGTTCTCAGCTGTCAGACCCATGTGACAATCATCGAATGGATCACTGAGACCTCCTAGCATTGCGTCAATCACTTTTCCATCGCCCATACGTTGACCCCACCGTGCCCCTGGAAGCCAGTACTGGCTACGGCTCATCACTTCGGCGCCGCCGCCGATCGTTACCCTGGCATCGCCCATATAAATGATCTGTGCCGCCGATATGATCGCCTGTAAACCACTCCCGCATAGGCGGTTAAGCGTCAAGGCAGGTGTTTCAACGGGTATGCCAGCGTTCACAGCGGCCACGCGTGCGAGATACATGTCATGGACATCAGTATGGATCACATTGCCGAAAACCACGTGCTCTACCTGTTCAGGTTTGATGCCCGCTCGCTTGATTGCCTCGCTGGCAACAGAAGCACCCAGTTCGGTAGGCGGTCTGTCCTTCAAACTTCCTCCATAATCTCCGATGGGGGTACGTACACCGCTCAAAACGACAACTTCTAATTGTGTCATGATCTTTGCTTTCTTTCTGCACTGCTTGGAAAAAGCAGTGAGAGATGTCTGTCTAGAACTCCTTCATTCCACCGCATCCCTAGGACTCTTACAGTAAGTACGCTCCACCATTCATGCTGAGCGTAGCGCCAGTAAAATAATCCCCGTCTACGATGAGGTAGCGCACAGCGCGAGCTACCTCTAGAGGTGTGCCGGCCCGACCCAGAGGTATACGAGCCAGTATCGTCTCCTTCATCTTCTCAGGAATCGCCTCGTACATCTCTGTGGCGATAAACCCAGGACAAATCGCGTTGACCGTCACATTGAAGCGAGCCAACTCCAGGGCCGCTGTTTTGGTGAAGCCAAGAATGCCGGCCTTGGCGGCTGCATAGTTCGCCTGGCCGAAGCTCCCTGTTTGGCCGTTCATGGAACTGATGTTGATGATTTTTCCACTCTTCTGCTGCATGAAGTAGGGCAGTGCTGCTTTCACCGTGTAGAAGTAGCTGTTCAGGTCAATCTGGATGACCGTATCCCAGTCTTGTGGGGTGAGATTCTTCATTGAGCGATCGATATTAATGCCGGCGTTATTGACCAGCGCATCTATGCGGCCAAAGTGGCGAACAGTCTCTTCAATGAGTTCGGCCGCCTGTGCTGCGTCCGATACATCGGCTTGCAGCGCGATTGCGTCGGGTGACCCGTTCTCCTTCAGCCTGGTTACCAGGTCCTCGGCAGCCTCCTTGCTTTTCGAGTAGTTCACGACCACCCTGGCCCCATCATGCCCGAGTTCCTCGGCTATGGCACGTCCTATTCCCCGCCCTGCCCCAGTAACGACGACAACTGCATCTTGTAGTTTGCCCATCCGGATCCTCCTTTTCATTCTTGAGATCACTTGCTCAAAACTCCTGTTGTGCATCTGTTACAGACGTAGGGAGTCTCAATGCCACTCATGTGGGTGCATTGGTGGTTTTCTTTTCATACTATCGGTGACAATTCCTGCTCACTCCATTCCACATCATGCCTTCTATCCTTAAGGATATTCATGGAGCGTTATGAAAAGCGTTAAATGAACATCTGTGTCTCTCCTTTCCGCTTCTTCTCAGCAAAGATGGGAAGGATTTAGCTAGCCTAGTGCAGAGACCTGTCTTAATGGTCTTTTCAGCCATACCAACATCCCACTCTATGCGAGGAATGTGGACAAAATCACCGTCACCATGGTAGCCAATGTTTGAGATGGTGCCACCGGTCCAAGCGTAAGGTTTTCTCGTGGGCCAATAGCTTCACCTACTGTATGAGAGTCCGAGGTGCAAATCAGGGCCATGGTCATTTTGATAATGGCATCATTTGGACCAGCGTGAGGGATGGGTTTCTCCATGAACCCCACTTGTCCTATAGCTTTCATTACAAATGCTCTCATGTTCTTTCCTTATTATCCTGGCTCCTGGTGGTGGTGTATCTCGTTCAAGAGCACCTTCTGCATCTGATCGATAGGTAAATTGCCATTCACTTCTACTAGCTTCTGCTGACTTTCATAGTAGTCGAGGAGATGAATGGTTTCGTTGAAAAAGATATCCAAGCGCTTTTGCACTGCTTCTCCTGTATCGTCAGAGCGTTGGTAAAGCTCACTCCCATCGAAGTCACACACGCCGGATACTTTTGGTGGATTGGCGCGTATATTATAAACGTGTTGGTTCACCCGACAAATATACCTACCCGAAAGTCTACTCAACAATTCCGCACGTGGAACGTTCAAATAGAGTGCCAGATCAATCTGTCGTCCTACCCTATGTAATCCCTTGTCCAACGCCTGGGCCTGCAAGATTGTGCGCGGAAAGCCATCTAATAGAACGCCTCGTACGCAATCCGACTCTTCAATGCGACTGAGTACCATCGGTACTGTGAGATAGTCAGGAACCAATTCCCCGCGATCCATGTAGGCTTTGGCTTTTATCCCTAGCTCAGTCTTTTCATCAAATGCCTTACGGAACAGGTCACCGCTAGCTACGTGGAGAATACCCAGCGCTTGCGAAAGCTTTTCAGCCTGCGTTCCTTTTCCAGAACCTTGAGCTCCGATCAGGAGTAGATCCATGTTTTCCCTCCTCTGCGATTGTGTAACAAACCTCATTTTGCCTGTGAGGAGTTACTCTATTCACTCCTATCAGAACAACGCTTGAATGAGGGTACTCCTGCCATACCAAGTGTAACCCGTTGGTTGTCAGTAAAGCGCAATCGGCAGTTCGTCTAGATCATATCGAAGACCAGCCTGGCCGGGATGCGAGCGTGCTCAACTTCCTCCATGGCCTCATTGACCTGCTCGAGGCGGCGCGTCTCATAAATCACTTTTGTCCTACCCGCAGCGTGAAGTTGGAATACTTCCGCCAGGTCCAAGGGCGTGCCGACAATCGAACCGACGATCTTAATCCCATTGAGCACCGTCTCGAAGATCGGAAGCTGCATGTAGTTATCCGCCGGCATCGCCACAAAAACCAGGGTACCCCCGCGCCGCAGTGCCTTGAATGCCTGCTCGTAGGCTCGCTCCCCGACCGCCACACATACGACCGCGTCGGCCCCACCGAGCTTCTTGATTGCCTCAACAGGGTCTTCTTTCTTACCATTCACGGTGTAGTCTGCACCGAGCTTCTTTGCCAACTCCAACTTCTCGTCAACCAGATCCACGGCCACGACCGTAGCGCCAGCAATCTTGGCATACTGCACGGCCAGGTGCCCGAGACCACCAATGCCGAAGATGGCGACCAGATCTGAAGAACGTGCACCGCTCATCTTCACTGCCTTATAGGTGGTGACACCTGCGCAGGACAGCGGAGCCGCTTCCAGGGAATTCACGTGTTTGGGCACATGAATCACATAGTTCGCAAAAGCCAGGGCATATTCCGCGTAAGCCCCGTCGATAAAATACCCGGTGTCGAGCTGCTTCTCGCACAGTGTCGACCACCCGGACATACAGTATTCGCAGTGCCCGCAGGCATAGCCGAGCCAGGGTATGGCGACCCGATCCCCCTCTTTGACCCTGGTCACGCCCTGCCCAACCATTGCGACAATTCCTACGCCTTCGTGACCGGGGATTAACGGGAGTTTGGGCTTGATTGGCCAATCTCCATGAGCGGCATGGATGTCCGTATGGCAGAGCCCCGATGCTTCGATCTTAACCACAATCTGCTCTGGGCCTGGCTTCGGCATAGCAACATCCTCAAGACGAAGCGGTGTTTTGAATTCATGCACGACTGCTGCTTTCATGAGCGGTTTCTCCTTGTTCTTTAGGGTGAATACAATCCAAACTCTACAATAGAGAATGCGAAGAACAACCTACTACTGTTCTTCGTCGCATGACGGCTCTGCTTCCAATTGAATCCTCAATAAAACGGCAAACGTTTGAAACAAACCCAGCGACACTACGGACTGAGGTCAGAGTCGCAACTGAGTCCAGGAAGATTATGGTGATCGCTTCAACCAACGGTCGATGCTTCCAAGTCAACTGAATCATCGCTCGCATCCAACTAGCTTCTATTGCACTCGTTACTTTCCTAGTAACTACTCTACACATCATGCCTACTATCCTTAAGGATATTCATGGAGCGTTATGAAAAGCGTTAAATGAACATCTGTATCTGGGATAACTCATATTTCAAGAGAAGAGTTGAAGGATGTGGGAATTTTTTCCCTCCGAAAAAAAAAGGAGGGGGAACTCACCTCAGATGAGGCGAGTTCCCTCCATTCTTCATGGAAGACTTCGTACAAAGCGCTTTACAATTTGATGCAGACAGACTTGATCTCGGTGTAGTTTTCAAGCACCTCGTGTCCCATCTCCCGGCCCCAACCAGACTGCTTGTAGCCACCAAAGGGCATGGCTGCGTCAAACACATTGTAGCAGTTGATCCACACTGTTCCAGCATTGAGATGCGCGGCGAGCAAGTGTGCCTTACTGAGATCTTTTGTCCAAATGCCTGCGGCCAAACCGTACATCGAATCATTGGCAAGTGGCAGAATCTCATCGAGATCCTTGAATGGCAAGGCGACCACGACTGGACCAAAGATCTCTTCCTGGACTACCTGCATGTCCTGCTTGACATGAGCCAGGACTGTCGGCTCGAGAAAGTAGCCCTGATCGCCATACCTGTGACCACCACTGAGTGCCGTAGCTCCACTGGCGAGGCCAGCCTTCACATATTCAGAGACCAGACTTAATTGATGATCGGATACCAGAGGCCCCATCTGGGTCGAAGGGTCGAGGCCTGGGCCGACCTTGATCTTCCCGGCGTGCTTCGCGACTCCCTCAACGACCTGCTCAAACACAGCTTCCTCAACGTAGAGACGCGATCCAGCGCAGCAGACCTGTCCCTGGTTGAAAAAGATGGCATTGGCAGCGCCTTGAATGGCGACTTCCATGTCCGCGTCTTTCAGGACAATGTTAGGCGACTTGCCACCCAATTCAAGCGAAACCTTCTTGAGGTTGCCTGTCGCTGCATGCACGATCTGCTTGCCAACTTCCGTTGACCCGGTGATGGCGATCTTGTCCACATCAGGATGAGCGGCCAGCGCTGCTCCTGCAGTCGGACCAGGTCCTGTTACGATGTTTACCACACCTGCCGGAAAGCCTGCTTCGATGAAAAGCTCTCCAAGCCTCAAGGCTGTGAGTGGGGTCAGCGACGCCGGCTTGAGGATGATTGTGCATCCTGCTGCAAGGGCTGGACCCAGTTTCCAGGCTGCCATAAGCAAGGGGAAATTCCACGGGATGATCTGGCCGACGACCCCGACAGGCTCTCGCAACGTATAGGCGAAGTATTTGCCTGGCATGGAGATGGGAATGGTGTTCCCTTCAATCTTGCTGGCCCAACCAGCCATATAGCGGAACAGATCCACTGCCAGGGGGACATCAGCCGCACGAGTTTCCGTGATGGGCTTGCCATTATCGAGCGATTCGAGTTGAGCAAATTCCTCTGAATGCTGCTCAAGGAGTTCAGCAACCCGCCAGATGTAGCGTCCACGTTGGGAAGGGGTCATAGTGCGCCAGGGGCCACCATCAAAGGCTTTGCGTGCCGCCCGAACGGCGCGATCAATATCCTCTTTGTCGCCCTCTGCCACCTGGGCGATGATTTCACCAGTCGCTGGATTATAGACTGGAAAGACCTTGCCAGAAGCGGCTTCAATCCACTCCCCGTCTATGAGCAGCTTATGGGGCTGGGCGATAAAGCGGGTCACTTCTGGTGCAATTGCGATCTCTTTGTAAGAAACTGCCATGTTCTTGACTCTTTCTACTGTTCTTCGTTAAAGGACAGCTCTGCTTTCAATTGACTTCTCAAATACAGCCTGACAAGTGCGAACGCATTCTCAGGTGCATGTGAACAATAGTAATTGTATGGTAAGTCAGGTTTTCGTGCGGTCTCCGCAATGTCAGAACACCGTAGTGTCGCATCCCTGGCTCCTAGTCTAATCGACATAGGGGATGTTTTGTGGCCTTACTGGGGTAGCACAGAAGAGGGGAAGTACCGAAGACTCTTCTGGTGGAAGCAAGAGCGTCGTACATGCTTTTGCTTCTCTTCTATTATATCATAATATTCAAAAATAGTCAATGTATAAAAAATTGATATTTTATTATTTATAGCATCTCTTGCTGCATCAACAGCAAGAGACCACACACTACCAAAACACACCTTATGGGAGCGATTTTGCCGGAGACGCTGCTGGAGACGCTGCTGGGGGTGTCACTTGAGATCGAAACCAGCTTCCAGGTTTCCATGGCAGCCCGAGGGCAGGGAGCAACCATCGGTCAACACCGATCCATCCGCAGACGCGCCACGATAAGCACAGGAATAACCCAAACATGCCTAGCACTGGATTAATACTAACAGTTCCAGCCAGGAGATAATTCATGTTCATCAAGACACCAAAACCGGCTGCGATGCCAGTGAGAATTCCTAAGAGGACCCCAAGTCCTACAGCAGCTTCTCCCCAGGTAATCACGAACGAGAAGAATCCCGCATTGGTAAGAACCACATGCTGGAGGAACCACGCATACCATCCTTGCACCGACGGACTGGCCCCGGACGCTTTGGCAAGCGCTCCTGCGGCAAAACCAGTCAGGGCTTTCCCGGATGTGCCCCAGGTTGGAGAGTTGATCTTTTCCCATCCCGCCAGCAGCCACGCTGCACCTACATTCATGCGGATGACAAACCAAAGTGCAGCAGATCTGTCCGAAGCCAGGAAAAACTTCGAGATTGAGGGCTCAGGAAACCGCTCCGACGAAGCATCAACCTTGCGTACAGACCGCTCTTGAAAAAATTGCATGAAGGCGACAATCAGTGCGAGGAAAAAGAGGATCAGTAATGCGACCCCCCAATAATCATCCGAGGTTTGTCCAGCGACATTCCAGATGAGATGAAAAATCGTCCATGCTCCCGCAAGCACAACGATTGCAAGCATTCCCCACTGGAGTGTTGAATTCCCTTGCTGTGTTGCATCCTGTTGTTGTGTTGCATTCCCATTCAGTGTTGCGTTCCGTTCCTGTAACATAGGAGTTTTTCTTCCTTTCTCTTCACGTTTCGCTCCTGTTCTGGGCAGTTCGTAAGAAATGTCCTCCCACGAGAAGGTGCTTCGAGCAGAAATGGGAACGATTGCTCTGCTAACATCTTTTTCCGCGTGATCTCATGTAATACGTTGACTAAGCTATTTTCAGTATAAGCAAGGAGCGTTAAAATAAACGTTAATAGAACGTTACAACACTCATGGTTCGCTTATGTTCTCGACAGTTTGTCCTCTTATGGGAAGGTGTTTTGACCAGGCCACTAACTCGGCTTCCATCAACTCCCCCCCTTTTTCGGATAGCCAGGACAGCTCTCAACATGATCGTTGCCAACATTTTCTGAGAAGTTTTTTCTCTCGCCAGTTGCTCGGAAACTAAGGAAGGAGATCGATCGGCACTTCTAATTCGCGGCAAGATACTGTTGTGCTTGTCTTTAAACACGCTGCTATAGGTATCTCTAATAACGTTCTTTTAACGCTTGCATTAACGCTCCTTGCTTATACTGAAAATAGCTTAGTCAACGTATTACATAACCTGGCTACCATTATTGAGAGAATCTCATAGGCTATGGCCAAACCGTGTTCGTGAAGCGGTTGTATTGGATGTTGGTGTGATGGATAAATGGAGAAAACAATTGCTGCCATCACGCTTATGGCTGCGCCCACAAATTGCAAGTGATCATTCTTGGAAAATGTTCACTACCAGTAATAATTTTGTCTAGACCGATTGGAACAAATCAATCTCATTCAGGCCGATTGAAAAGAAAGGAAATCTCCTATGTCAGCATCACTGATTGAACGCACGCCCTCCGCATACGACTACCCATTGCTCATCAAACATTTGCTTCACACTCCGCTGGTGACGGCCCCAGATCAGGAAATCGTGTATCGAGAAATATATCGCTATACCTACCGAACACTGAGCCAACGTATCAGTCGGTTGGCAAGTGGCCTTGCTGGATTGGGAGTTGGATCGGGTGATACGGTAGCAGTGATGGATTGGGATAGCCATCGCTATTTGGAGTGCTACTTCGCCATCCCAATGATGGGAGCTGTCTTACAAACCGTGAATATCCGCCTCTCTCCTGAACAGATTCTTTACACGCTCAATCATGCTGAGGCCGATGTCATCCTCTGCAACACCGATTTTTTGCCGATTCTCGAGTCCATCAAAGATCGAATGGAAACGGTGAAAATCTTCGTCATGTTAAGCGATGAGCGCGATGTTGCACAGGGCCTTGCGTCTTCCCTTGACTTTGTTTCCGAGTACGAAGACCTGCTGGCAAGAGGTACTGAGGATTTCGATTTTCCTGACTTCGACGAGAACACCCGCGCGACAACCTTCTATACTACGGGTACCACCGGCAATCCGAAAGGGGTCTATTTTAGCCATCGGCAACTGGTGTTGCACACCCTGGCATCGCTAGGATCGCTGGCAGGTCCTCTTGAGCAGCAATCGCTCCATCGTGGCGATGTCTACATGCCCATTACGCCGATGTTCCACGTCCATGCCTGGGGGCTCCCATATGTGGCAACAGCTATGGGCCTCAAACAGATCTACCCGGGTCGCTACCTGCCGGATGCGTTGTTAGCCCTGATCCAGCGGGAACACGTGACCTTCTCCCACTGTGTACCCACCATTCTGCACATGATGCTGTCCAGTCCGGCGGCGGCCGATGTTGATTTGTCTGGGTGGAAGGTGATTATCGGCGGTTCGGCCCTACCAAAGGGCCTGGCGAAGCTGGCTATCGATAAGGGGATCGATATTTTCGGTGGTTACGGTATGTCAGAGACATGTCCGATCTTGTCGCTCGCCCAACTGAAACCCGGCATGTCCGAACTCGATGTTGACACACAGATCGAATACCGAACCAGGGCTGGCCTACCGATCCAACTCGTTGATATGCGCATCGTTGATGAGCAGATGCGTGACGTGCCCCATGATGGCAAGTCAACCGGCGAAGTAGTTGTCCGCGCTCCATGGCTCACCCAGGGTTACCTGAACGATCCGGAAAATTCCGAGGATCTCTGGCATGGCGGCTATCTGCACACAAAGGATATAGGGACTATCGATCCCGAGGGGTATCTGCTGATCACTGATCGTATCAAGGACGTCATCAAGAGCGGTGGCGAGTGGATTTCTTCTCTGGCGATTGAAGACATTATTTCTCAGTACCCAGAGGTAAGTGAGGTGGCGGTCATTGGCATACCAGACGAGAAATGGGGAGAGCGCGCTCTGGCTTTGATCGTGTTAAGAGAGGAGAGCGTGGGCATGGTCACAGAGGAGCAGATCAAGCTCCACGTCAAAGTAAGTGCCGACCAGGGTGCTATTTCAAAATGGGCGGTACCAGATGTGCGATTTGTAGACATCCTGGAGAAGACCAGTGTTGGCAAGCTCGACAAGAAGATATTGCGCCAGAAATACGGCTAGGAGTGTCCATACTCCTGGCTCAGGGAAACGCGAGCCAGCCGTACGACGATCCTAGTGGAAAATGCAAGGAAGAGCAATGTCCAGCTTAGGGCTTGTTAACACATAACTTCCTGTCTTCAACCAGGGCTAGCAATAGTATTGCCAACTATGCGGAAAGTTATGTGTTAACAAGCCCATATTGCACTTGAGAGCATGTCAAAGCTATATGGGCGTTGCAGTAACGGTGGTTCGTGTTATGGCTCAAATACGTAGGAGCCTGGAGCTGGTATTCCCGGCTGATACTGATCATTGCCGAGTTCCTGAGGTGCGGGCTTCTGCTTACCAGCTCGCTTGCCCAGCCATTCTCGATAATCGTCCCACCAGGAGCCTGCCAACTGCTGTGCTCCGGCAAGCCACTGTTCTGGATCGGCCGAATGATGCGCATTGACGAAGTATTTCGCCTTCTGGTTCCCAGGTGGGTTCAGGATGGCCTGAATGTGGCCGCTGCTACTCAGAATAAACTTGCACTTCCCACCCAGCAACTGAGTGGTCGCATAGCTTGCCTGCCATGGAGTAATGTGGTCAGTGATGCCAGCGATAATATAGGCATCATTGGTCACTTTTGAGAGATCGATAGGTGTCCCCAACACATTGAGCATCCCAGGATGCGTAAATGCATTAGTCTCGAACAGGTCGAGCATCTCGCCATGAATCTTGGCTGGCAGGCGGGTCGTGTCGTTATTCCAGTACAGCACGTCGAATGCTGCCGGGTCATTGCCGATCAGGTAATTGTTGACCCAGTAATTCCAGATCAGATCGTTCGGACGTAGCCAGGCAAACGCTCGTGCCAACTCCTGACCCTCAACCACTCCTTTCAAGCGTGATGCCTGCTTGGCGGCTTCAATCGTCTCCCTGGTGGCGAACAGCCCCATCGTCGACTCCATATTGGTGTCAAGTACCGTCACCAGGAAGGTAGCGGCCCTCACTCGGCGGTCTCCCTGTGCTGCCAGGTGTCCCAGCAGCGTAGCGAGGGTCATGCCAGCCAGGCAAGCTGCCAAGACGTTGGCGTCCTCGCTGCTTGTAATAGCGCGAACCACGTCAATGGCTTCTAGTATGGCTCGGTCGTAGGTTTCGAACCCCCAATCGCGATGCTCCGGTGTGGGGTTGCGCCAACTGATGCTGAAGACCTGCATCCCACTACCGGCCAGGTACTGCACCAGGCTCTTGCCCGGTGACAAATCCATAATGTAGAACTTGTTCACCTGAGGCGGGACGATAAGCAAAGGGCGGCTGTACACCTGGGGTGTTGTCGGCTTATATTGGATCAACTCGAGCGCCTCGTTCTTAAACACAACGGCTCCCGGCGAGAGGGCGAGATCCTTCCCAACCTGAAAGGCCTTCATATCGATCTGAGAAGGTAAGCCGCCATTATTGGCGAGGTCTTCGATCATATGGGTGAGGCCCCTTACCAGGCTGGCCCCGCCCGTCTCATACATCTTCTTCATCGCAGCTGGATTGCCTAGCAAGGTGTTGGTCGGGGCAACAGCTTCGGTAAATAGCGAGAGCATGAAGCGTGCACGCTCGGCATCCTTTTTGTCAAGGTCAGCGTCGTTGATAAAGGCATTCAGGCTATCACGCCAGGTCAAGTAGGTTTGCAGGTATGTGCGGTAAAAGGAGTTTGTTTTCCACGCTTCGCCGGCGAAGCGTTTATCCTTCGCGTCCGGCTCGACCGTAGACTGACCCAACATTACACGGTCCATCTCAAGGAGAAAATTCGTAGAGTGTTTCAACATGAATTGCGGCTGCTTTAGCGCTTGCTGGAACATCTGCTGACTAACATTGAAGATATCTGTGCCCTGCAAACCAACAAAGGGAGCGAGGCCGAATGCAGTCACCTGATCACCCGCCGAGTCTGGTTCTTGTTCGGAGGCCTCAGTGCGTTTTTCAGTTGCGTGTCGCTGTTCTGCGAGTGCCTGCTGTGACTGGGCAGCCTTCCGTCTTTCTTCTGCAAGCGTCGCTTCGACTGCTGTCAGCCTTCGTTGCAAATCCTCCACAGTTGCTTGTGCTTCGGCAGCTTTGCGTCGTTCCTCCTCGAGTGCTTCTTGTGTCGTTGCTTTGGTGCTGACCTTCTGCCGGGATGGGCTGTTAGTGGAAGTTGTTTTCTTTTTGCTCGGCTTTGCTTGATGAAGCTTTGCCGGTGTACCGCCGTTCTGCGCGCCTGCTCGCCCTGTATTCTTGCTCCCCTGCATAATTGACCTCCTTGATAGGCTCCAGCTCTCTGGAGTTAACAATCCATCGATAAATGCTACCCCGTGCAGCTTCTTGTCTCCTGTCAGCCTGCTGTTCACAAAGATAATGATCTCACACAATGCGAATCTATCCACACAATTCCATTACAACGGTGGGCAGGTTTGTGGGGAGTCAGAACAGCGCATTCTGGACAGTAGTATGCTCAAGGAGAGTGAAGAGGCTAATTGACATGCTTCTCACGTCCTTCCCATTCCTTATCACGTAGCACAAATTTCTGAATCTTTCCTGTAGAGGTCTTCGGTAAGGAGCCGAACTCTACCTCCGCAGGGCACTTGAAGTGGGCGAGGTGCTCTCGACAGAAGGTGATAATCTCTTGCTCGGTCGCTGTTTTCCCCACTCTCAACGTTACATACGCCTTGGGTCGTTCTCCCCATTTCTCGTCAGGGATAGCGACGACAGCACATTCCAGCACTGCGGGATGCTGAGCGACTACCTGCTCCACCTCGATGGTCGAGATGTTCTCACCACCCGAGATGATCACATCCTTTGCACGATCGCGCAGTTCAATATAGCCATCTGGATGCCACACACCGAGATCGCCAGAGTGAAACCATCCACCCTCAAAAGCCACACCTGTTCCCTCGGGGTTCTCGTAATACCCCTTCATCACGTTATTTCCATGCATCACCACCTCACCCATTGTTTGACCATCACGAGGCACATCGTTCATCATCCCATCGACAATACGTACAGGATCAGAGGTCACATTGTTCTGGCCTTGTCGTGCAAGAAGGCGCGCTTGTTCTCCGAAGGGGAGATCATTCCAATCTGAATGCCACTCGCAAATGGTATACGGGCCATACGTTTCAGTCAAACCATATACATGGATAGGACGGATATTCAGCTCTCCTAACTGTTCGAGCAAGGTAGGTGAAGGAGGTGCACCAGCGACCGTTACGGTCACCTGCTTGTCGAGACGGTGTGCTTTCGGATGGTTGACCAGGAAAATTTGCACGGTAGGAGCACCGTTATAGTGAGTCACACCTTCTGATTCGAACAAGTCCCACACAATGCCTGGGTCGATCGCCCGCAGACATACATGTGTCCCTCCAACGGCAGTCACCGCCCAGGTAAAGCACCATCCATTGCAATGGAACATCGGGAGTGTCCACAAGTAGACACTGTCACTGTTCAACCCTATCTCGATGACTTCAGTAAGCGCGTTCAGATAGGCTCCACGATAAGTATACATAACGCCTTTCGGATTGCCGGTGGTGCCTGACGTATAGTTAATTGAGATCGTCTCTTCCTCATCTTCCAGCCAGCTCTTGAATGGCTCGGGCGACCCGGCTGCCAGGAATTTCTCGTAGGGGTCCTCGGGTGAGCCTGTATCATCGATACGCACGACCTGCAAGCCTGCGATATTCAGTGGCTCGATCAAGTGAAAGAGTTCGGCATCCACGAATAGGAACTTCACGCCGCAATGAGTGAGGATGAATGCAATCTCATGGGAGTTCAAACGGGTATTCAAAGCCACCAGGATCCCTCCAGCAGCAGGGATCGCATAGTGTGCCTCGAGCATTGCAGGTATGTTGGGGCACAAAAAAGCAACCCGGTCGTGTCTCTGAAGCCCGCTCTCGCGCAGATGCGAGGCAAGGCGATTCACACGCCACGCAAACTCACGATAGGTATACTGGCGATCGCCATGGACGATGGCTGTCTTTTCTGGGAATACAGAGGCGCTACGCTCCAGGAAACTTAGAGGCGTGAGTTCTGTTCGATACACTTTCTCATGCATGAGAAACTCCTTCTGTTGTGTTATTCACGGCAACGACTCTATAGATATACTCTCTTTTTGGTACGTAGACCTTAACTTGCGAATTACTTTATCTCAGTTACTTTCAGTATAAGCAGGTAGCGTTAAATCAAGCGTTAAAAGAACGTTGCTGCACTCATGGTTCGCTTATGTTCTGGGCAGTTTGTAAGAAGTTCCGCTTTGACACGGCCCGGTGTCATGTATCTTGTCATGAAGCGCAAAGTAGCAAGCAGGAAATACCCTGTCTTGACACGCAAGAGCAGTCAGTGGCGTAAGACCCTGACAAAGCCACCAAATACTTCACTTCTGCTCTGAACAATAGCAGAGCGATATCGCTCAGAAATGCGATCAATGCCCCTACCAGACTTACTTTGGCACTCTCGCTCACCCCAAACCAATTGAGCAGCCCGTGAACCCAGCGAAATACTACTTGGTTGAAAACGTGCACAAGAACTCTCTTGAGGGCATTTCTTAACTCACGAAAAAGTTGGTTTCAAGAAGACTTGTGTACTCGGATAGCTTCCTCAATCCTTGCTACGTCGGCGACGGGATCTATTACCTCTATGACTAACTTGGTAGAGTGCTCATGAGCGAGATTGATGGTGAGAGCTTTGTAGGGATCTTGGACATTCCAAAATACCCATCCTCCAGAGATATAATAACCGCCCGCAGCAATCAACCCTGGCACATGAGGCCCTCGTAATGTTCTATCTTTGACCAGGTCGTCCCAATGCTCTCCAACGGCTGGATCTACTTCGGCATTTACTATGTGAATGAGCGGAATCTCAAGCTGGCTCTTGAATGACCAGAATGAATCTGTGCCTCTGACGAGGACAATCAATGTGTTTTCAGTAAGCTCAATTTCTGTCATGGTTCCCTGTTTCTATTAGCTGATTGTTCAACTCTTGTGCCGTTCGTGGAAGTAGACCCTACGCTCCAAGCGAGCAAGGTTCAAAACGGTCCTCGAAAGAGTGACTCACAGATGAACGCGATTACAAACATACTGTAGAGAAAGAATCCTCGAGTTTGTCTCGAATGTGTCCCTAGAGGCTTCAATAAACACATCAGCGATGGCTATAGCGTGCCGCCCACCAGCTGAATACTAGAACGGCTGCTGCTAGCATGTACATGACGGTCTCGATCCCCAGCGTGTCTCCAATGACGCCTGCAAAGAGCAGGACCGGAATAGAGCCAGCATTATAAAACGCCGATTGGAAAGAGAACACTCGACCTCGTTCTTCCATGGGTGCTTGCTCCAGCATGACAGTCTGTGCGGGGATATTCACCATTTCCAGCACTATACCCAAGACAAACGTGATCGCACCCACAAACAAGAGGATTCCCAGAGTAGGCATAGCCAACAGCGTCAAGAGGAAGCGACCGAGAGGTAGAAGTATCAAACCACCAGCAGTACACAGGCTGCCCAAAACGATGGTGCGGCTCTTGCCTAACTTTCGGGTCAGGTAGGGCATGAGCACACCACCAAGCACCAAACCAAGACCGGCAGGAGCTAAAATGAGGGGCATTGCCTGGACGGGTAGTTGCAAGACAGTGACGACGAATGGACCCGCTAGCTCGCCGATCACCAGCAGCAAGATGCTGACATACGAGACCCGCAATAAGGCGAGCAGCAAAAGGCGATCCTTGCGGATGTAGGCCCATGCCTCTCTCACGTCGTGTCGGATAATCTTCCACGTCTGCTTCCCAAGCGAGAGCGATCCAGGCGACACTGATTCTGTACGCTGCTGCTGCTGTAATGCGCGTGCGGGAATCGCCAGAATCAGCAAGGCACAGATGACATAGACAATGGCAACTATCGTGAAGAGCATATCAAAGGATTGGACCTGCACATTCAGAAAACCGAGTGAAAGATGAAAGGGAGGAAAGAGCGCCGTGATCAGCCCACCGAGGAGCAAAAAACCGAGAGCTTGCGCGATGGTGAGGGTAATGTTGAACAGCGAGAGCGCAGGCCCCAGGTCATTCTTGCTCACAAGCAAGGGGATGGCAGATGCCTCGGCCGGTGTAAAGAACTGGCTAATCAATGAGATGGCAAATGCCAACACGTAGAGCGGAATGACTGTATGAGGGTTCCAGAGCAGCGCAACCACCATGAGACCTGTGGCCACAGCTCGCAGGGCATTGCTTACCCATAGTACGAGCCGCTTGTTCAAGTAATCCACATAGACGCCCGCAAGTAAGCTAAATGGCACGGCGGGTAGCGTAAACGAGATGATAGCAACTCCAACCAGCACTGTTGAGTGGGTGACAGCCGTCACGATGGCAATGACGCCATAATTGGCCGCATTAAAGACGATCTGTGAAAGCAGCTGTGCTAACCAGAGAAGTAGCAGAGGGGTTATCGTCCCTCAGTTCAGTCTTCATAAAGCTTCTTCTAGATTTCTCTTGTATTTCCTCAATGAAACGCAGGTCGCAAGGTGGCCAGCGTTGCCTTTGTGTTCCCCGTGGGTAGGGGTGATCCGTTCGAGTGTCAATTGTGTGCGGGATGTCTGGTCGCTGATGGGTAAGACCACTAGCAGCACACCATTGCCATAGGTGACGTTGGCACACACTGCATTGACCGGGACTGGGAGTGCGAGTTCGCGGTGATAGACGCTAACGCTCCATTCATCGACCAGGAGTTCCTTGACCTCCTTGAGCATGGCGCGCTGCTCTCCATGGAGAATGAGGCGACCCTCATTGGTGACTTCGATCAGGATGTTCTCGGGTTCCAATCCAGCCATCGGAGCTGCGATCATCAAGCGCTTGTCTGTTCGGTAGATCTTGACCGGAATATGCTGCTGTTTCGCTTGTTCTTGCACACTGTTTTCCCTCTAGAATACTTTTTCCCTCTTGATGAGGTCTCATCAATGCCTTATGCTCTTCATGGTAGCTACGGAGCGTTAGAATAAGCGTTATACAGGCGTTCCTTCAGGAGATGCCTGGCCCGAAAGAGATGGGTCTTGATTGTGCCAATTGGGAGAGTAAGGATGTCGGCCATCTCTTCATACGTCATCTCTTGAATGTGGCGCAGGGTCAAGACAATGCGATACTTCGTCGGCAGTTTCTCCAACTGCTCGCGTATAATGGCCTGCCGGGCGCGTAGCTCCAGAATATCTTCCGCCTGCTTCTGCTTGTTAACGTCCTCCAGGATCTGTTCCGCTTCAATGGCCACCAACAATAATCGCTCCCGCTTGCGCCGTTCAAGCTGTTTCAAGGCGCAATTGTAGGCGATACGATACAGCCAGGTAGCAAAGCGTGCCTCACCGCGGAATGATGGTAGCCCCATCCATGCGGCCAGGAAAGCTTCCTGGGTGATCTCGCTGGCCTCTTCGTAGTCCTGAAGCATGCGCAAAGCCATATTGAAGACGAGGCGCTGGTGTCTTTGCACCAGGGAGGCAAATGCTTCCTGATCCCCCTGTTGGCTGGCTATCACAAGTTGCGTGTCATCCTGATCCGATTGTGAAGAGATGACGTCTGGGAGTGAAATCTCCGGGCTGTGTGCCATGTGAATGAGCTCCTCGTTTAAGGATAGAGTTAAAAAATGGTAATAAAGCCACTTGCGTTTACATATATCTTACATGGCATTCAGACTCAGTTGGTCTTTCCTATGCCAGGCGACCACCTACGAGCCATCCAAGACCGAACGTGATAGAGGCAGCCACTAATCCAAGCAACACCTGTCGCCCACCTGATTTGAGCAGCGGTGCTCCTGTGGTAAGCGTGATGCCTATACCAACGATGAACAAGCCGAGAATACCAAGGAATACACTGGCCAGTACAGCCATCCATCCACTACCGAAAGCAAATGGGATCACAGGGATGGCAGCTCCTACCGCGAAAAGCATGAACGAGGTTATCGCAGCTTCCCAGGGAGAACCACCCAGTTCTTTAGGATCAACGACGAATTCTTCACGGGCAATAGTATCGAGTGCAGCTTCATATTCCCCATCCTGCTTATCAGCAGCAATGATACGTGCAGCCATTTGCCTGGCGGCCTCCGGCTCAACACCTTTGGCCTGGTAGATGAGTGCCAGTTCATCCTCTTCTTCCAGGGGAATATCGGCAAGTTCCAGCCGCTCGACCTCAATTTGATGGGTATAGAGTTCACGGGCGCTCTGTACCGAGAGCCATTCACCAATCCCCATTGAGAGTGCTCCGGCGAGCATCCCAGCTAAACCAGTGAAGAGAATAGCATGCCCTGGCAGGTTGGCTCCGGCAACACCCATCACCAGGCTAAGGTTCGTGGTGAGGCCATCGCTCGCTCCTAGTACCGCAGCACGCAGAGCATTCCCACCGCTGGCACTGCGGTGACGTCCCTCGAAACGTGCCAGTAAAGGTCCGTCAATACCTGAGTGAGTGGATAGTTGTACCGCTCGAAAGATGCGTGCATGCGAGCGTTCATCAGCGGGCATAGCAGCTGCACGCGCTTCTGGCTGTGCTTCATAATCACGACTGGCACCGCGTTCTCTCCTCGATATCATTGGTAACACCGAACTAACACCAAAGCGCTTCGCCATCCATACCAGCATACGCATTCGTACACCAAGACTATAGGTAGGGACAGCCTGACCTGCAGCTTGCAGGCGCTTAGCCCAGATGGAAGCATGGCGCTGCTCAGCATCAGATAGACGGCGATAGAGTTCTACCAGATTTGCATCCTGTACTGTATTGGCAAGCTCTTGGTAGAGGAGAGAGCCTTCCTGTTCAGCACGAAAATTCGCCTGGTAGCGTTTAATAGCACTTTTAACTGCCATGAGGTTATCCCTTGTGAGCATCGATGCCGTTTCAAAAGTCTCATAATCATGAAGCAAGGGAAGATATGAGGAAGACCGTGGCATTTCTTCTGCGGTCTAAAGCGTATTCAATACTACACGCACATCATCAACTAGTTCAGGAGTAAGGTTATTGTGTAGACGAGCAACGTCGGCTATACTCCATACTTTATTCCATTCCGCACTATAAAGTTTATCTTTTTTGACTTTCTTTCCCGTATAATCGCTCAAATATATATCTAATCGCATTGAAAGTCGCTGTTGAGTTATGTTATCACTCATCGTTTTCCCTCTAACATAAGATTTCTAGCAGGATTCATACTATCTTACTGCTTCGTAAGGTTAGCCATGCTTATACATACATGGAATGTTCTGTGTTTTTTTCCAGAATCAATACATTCCAGGATACATAACAAGACGTTTGCTTTGAATGCCTCTCCTCTTAAGTGTAGCTACGGAGCGTTATATCAAGCGTTAAATAAACCATCTGTGTCTGACTTTATCGCTGCTGTAGAGCATGAGATCAGAAAGGTTCTGGCTGTATTGGATAGCCGTCACTCGCTTCGGAAAGGTCTCCTAGGCATATCGTCTCATCAAGCGTTGCTTGACGAGTTCAACGAGGAGCAAGTAGCTCACGACCATCACTGCCAGGAAGAGAAAGTACAGGGCTGGTAGTGGTGTGAAACCAAGTGGTCCGGACAGTGGCGTATACGGGAGCACTCGTGGTAAGCACCAGGAGGGCATCGATCACTGATAACCAAAGCGCAATCTTCGATATTTTCATGAGTTCCTTTCCCCTAGATTTTCCCTAAGCCATGGGCTCTTCCTGTCTTACAGAAAGCGGCCCAGAAAGCCCCGGTCTTTCCAAGCCGGGGATGAATGGGCGTTCCTTATTTGGGGCAGGAGGGGTGGGGATGCCGTTTCAAACAGAGACGATCTCAGTTCTCACTTTG
>Ga0116218_1000039_pt1 | contig 88182 bp, 75 predicted proteins | sample Sb_taG_2_FD_88966 | JGI IMG/M metagenome (GOLD analysis project Ga0116218, IMG submission 88966) | Peat soil microbial communities from Weissenstadt, Germany - Sb_50d_5_LS metaG | ecosystem: Environmental > Terrestrial > Soil > Wetlands > Peat | place: Germany: Weissenstadt | collected 2010-09-21 | reverse complement strand
TCTTTGGAGGAGGGAACGCCTGGGGAGACGTGGCCGCTACTACCGCGCTTGAGAGGGCACGGCAGCAAGCCATCTCGCGGAACCAGGAACCCCCGGCTTTCTAAGCCGGGGAGTGTCAGAATATGGGTGCATTAGAACAACTAACCACTTACAAATGATGTTATCTTCATGAAACGAACTGTACGAGGACGAACAAATCAACCAATGGCACATTCGAACTCTTGGTGGCAAACAGGCGTCATTTATCAGATCTATCCACGCAGTTTTCTCGATAGCAATAGGGATGGAGTAGGGGATCTCCCTGGTATTGTGAGCAAACTAGACTACTTACGCTGGCTCATGGTTGATGCTCTCTGGCTTTCTCCTATTTATCCGTCTCCTATGGCCGATTTTGGCTACGATATTAGCGATTACACTGATGTTCATCCACTTTTCGGAACCCTTCACGACTTCGACATGTTGCTTGAGCAGGCACACAAGCGCAATCTCAAGGTCATCATGGACTTTGTGCCCAATCATACCTCCGATGAGCATCCCTGGTTTCAGTTGTCACGATCTAGCCGCACGAATGAAAAACGTGACTGGTACATGTGGAGAGATCCGTCTCCTGATGGTAGTCCACCAAATAACTGGACGAGCGTTTTTGGGGGCTCTGCCTGGCAATTTGACGAGCAGGCTGGACAATATTACCTGCACATTTTCGATGTGAAACAGCCCGATCTGAACTGGCGCAATCCTGATGTACGCCAGGCGATGTATGCTGTTCTGCGCTTCTGGTTCGATCGTGGCGTCGATGGTTTCCGTATTGATGTACTTTCAAGGCTCCTTAAGGATGAGCAGTTCCATGATAATCCAATGAACCAGGGTTGGAAGCCGGGTGATTCCCCTAAGTCTCGCCAACTGAGTCTCTATACACAAGATCTGCCAGGCATACACGAAATCGTACAAGAGATGCGTGTTATAACGGATCATTATGATGAGCGCGTACTCATCGGCGAGATCTATTTACCAGTAGGGCGAGTGGTGCAGTATTACGGTGAGCAACTCGACGAGATCCACCTGCCTTTCAATTTCCAACTGGTGACCGCGTCAACCTGGGAGGCAAGCACTATTCGCCAGATAGTCGATGCATATGAAGCTGTTCTGCCGCCGCGTGCCTGGCCAAATTGGGTTTTGGGTAATCACGATCAACCTCGCATCGCCAGTCGTGTGGGACGCGAACAAGCTCGGGTTGCTCAGATGTTATTACTCACTTTGCGGGGGACGCCTACCTGCTACTATGGAGACGAATTGGGGATGTTGGACGTCCCAATTCCGCGGGAGCTAATTCACGATCCGCCAGGAAAAGAGCATCCTGAGTACAGTCGTGACCCAGAACGCACGCCGATGCAGTGGGATGGTGGCCATAATGCGGGCTTCTGTGCTCCGGAAGTGACCCCGTGGTTACCGATCTCAAATGACTACCAGATCTTTAATGTGGCTGATGAACAGAGCGATCCACATTCCTTTTTGATGTTTACACGTCGCTTATTGGAACTGCGAAGAGCTTTACCTGCGCTGTGCATTGGTTCGTATCAATCCATTGAGCAGGAAAATGTCAATTGTTTCGTTTACTTGCGCCAACACGATGATCAGCGCTACCTTGTGGTCCTCAACTTCTCAACTCAAGACCAGGTGGTGACCGTAGCAGGATATACCCAGGGATACATTGTCCTCTCCACTTCTGTAGATCGTGAGGGCTTGATCGAACTCTCTGAGGTCCATCTTCGTAGCAGCGAGGGTATTCTTATTAAACCAGGATAGTTGTAAGCTGTAGCGATTTTCTAACTATCGAAAGGATGCATCTTTGGGCTTAAACAGACGCTTCCCACCATCGTGGGAAGCGTCTCGCTTCGAACAGAGAGGTGAATCTGCTAGAAGATTGCTAAGCCTGTCTCAGTATCGAAGAGATGAATATATTCAGTATCGACATGCATCCTTGCAGTAGTTCCTGGCTGTGTTCGTGAACGAGGATCGAAGCGCGCAACGATATTTTTACTGCCAGTGTTCATATACACAAGTAACTCACTGCCAAGGTGTTCTACGACTTCAACGGGCGCTGTCAGTATGGAATGATCTTGCGCCTCTGGAGGCAGCAGTGAGACATCCTCGAGGTTCTCAGGCCGTACGCCAAAAGTGAGTTTCTTGTCGGCTGCTGCCCTGGCTCTTTCAGCAAAGAGAGGTGGTGCCTCTACCTGCCCGACACCCTCAATTGTGATTGTGGTCGTATCGCCATCGCTCGTTACATGTGCATTTTCAAAGAAATTCATGGCCGGGGAGCCGATAAAGCCTGCGACAAACAAGTTCGAGGGATGATCGTAGAGTACTTGCGGTGGCCCAATCTGCTGGATGATGCCCGCGTTGAGAACGGCGATGCGAGAGCCCATCGTCATGGCCTCGACCTGGTCATGGGTCACATAAATGAAGGTCGTTTGGACGCGCTGGTGGATCTTGGTGATCTCCGAGCGGGTTGCTACGCGCAGTTTCGCATCCAGGTTCGAAAGTGGCTCGTCCAGGAGGAACACCTGTGCTGAACGCACCAGCGCCCGTCCCAGCGCCACGCGCTGGCGTTGTCCTCCGGAGAGCTCTTTGGGTTTGCGCAGGAGAAACTTCTCCAGACCCAGGATATCCGCCGCATCTTGGACGCGCTTCTTGATTTCGTTTTTGGGGAGATGACGTAGCTTGAGGCCAAAGGCCATGTTGTCGTAGACAGTCATGTGGGGATAGAGGGCGTAGTTTTGGAAGACCATGGCGATATCGCGATCTTTGGGATCCACATTATTGACGACACGATCACCAATGTAAATATCACCTTCAGTGGCATCCTCCAGACCAGCGACCATTCGTAGGCAGGTACTCTTGCCACAGCCAGAGGGACCTACCAATACCAGGAATTCTTTGTCTACAATATCCATGTTGATGTCATGGACGACTTCGACTTTGCCGAAACGCTTGTAGACGTGTTCAAATTTGACACCAGCCATTACAGTAACTCCTTTTCGCTCTGATAACAGGAATATGCCTTATCCCTGTTACGCCTTAAAACAATAGAGCTATCGCTTGGTGCACGCATTGCAACTGAAATGAGTTGGGAGTCAGTCAATGCGGCCTCTTAACGTTGTATTGTTGAAATTCAAAGAGTTGAATATCCAACGAATAAACGTTAAGTGAAGTATAACATAAGAATTGTAAAAAAACAGACTTTACTGGGAGAATTTTAATGAGATGGCTTCCCTTCACAACGAATCTCAACATCCCAACTCTGGCCAGCTTCAAGTAATAAAGGCCAGACCAGAGTAAGGCAACTGCCCTGGTGGATGCGTTCAAAGCCTGCCTCTGAACCGGTCACAGTATCGATTGAGAAACGCCAGAGCGTTGTTGCTTCACTCAAAGTGAAGGCCAGGTCCTGCTGTATCCACGAGTTTCCGATGTTGAAACTGCTAACCTGGACTACTTCGCCTGTACTGTCAAAGTGTTCGTTATCCAGTTCCTGGCCCTCAACATGGTAGTATGCCTGATCATTGCCTCCGCGTCCGAGGAAGAGGAAATTGAAATTCCATTCACAGGCAAAGCGTGTTTGCAGAAGAGTTTGTGCCCTGTTTTCGATGGTATAACCAACTACCAGTTTCTCTTCTCCAAAGGGAACAAAAAGAATCTTCCTGAGAAATACTTGTAGAGGTCCCAATGCACCTGGACGCCGCACATGCCCATCGCGAAACAGCGTAACCCTTATGCCATCGCTATCTTGCTGAATTGAGGTTTCGTAAGGTAATTCAATGAAATTGCCCATCTCTTCAAAATCGAGCTGCGCAAAGTCGGAAAGTGTTGTAGCAGGCGGAAGAAAGTGATCGATCAGGCTGTTCCGGCGATAGCGATCAACGACGAGGTAGCGATCAAGGTCGGGTTCTTTCGTTCTTACTGAAGTATGGGGTGAAACTGGTTGTGTTGAGGTATCTGCGCTCTGCTTTGCTGCTAGAGCCTCGCGTTTACGTCGCTCCTGTTCGTATTCTCGTAACGCGCGATGGTATCCTTCCTCGTGACGTGACATGACAGACAACATATTGTGCATGCTGCGACGTGCATCCCATTCGAAAAATGTGCCGCCAAGTTGCGGGTCAATATAGATGTTTTGCTGATCGTTTTCGATGATCAATTCATTCTGACCGTCTTTATCGAAGTCGGTGAACTTAAAGTGTTGCCAATGTCCATCGCCAAAGCGTATCCTGTCAGCAGCGTTCTCTGCTTTGATGAGGTAATGATAGATCGCGGATCGCACATGATTCATATAAATGCCGCCAAAAAGACCGTGCCAGTACGTATCGTTAGCCTGTGCCTTCCACAGTTGAACCACACCAGCCTCTTCAGTCCCGCCCGCAACATAGACCGCGTCATGGACACGCAACATTTTCTTATGCTGGTTATTGACTTCTGGGTAACGAACAAGAAAGTTCCGCCAGAAACCGCCGCGTATGAATTGAAGAATATCGTCACGGTGCTCGTCTTCTAATTGGTGAACCAGTTTGCCGAATAGATAGGATTTCTGGGGTGGCAAAGCCCATTCTGTCATTTCTATATATGATGAAGTAGGGATGTAGATACGTCCAAGCGCTGGATAATTACGAGCATACTCTCCCGGCGGTGTTACATGAATCCAGTCATTATGCTCTTCTAACGCGGTAAAAAATTCATCCACCCAGCCTTTTTGCTCAGATGAACCCCAGCAATAGTCACGCGTGCCGGGCCAACTGCCAAATTTCTCTCCATCATCGCCCATCACCACAATACGTTTTCCGTCTAGTGTTGCCAGTGAATGCAAGGCCTCGATCGTTTCTGCGACAGGACGAAAAGGAATAGTGTAACGCATTTTTTTACTGGTGGCATAGACCTTTAAGATGCTGCTCTGATCCTCGGTGGCATAGTATCCATACAGGTCCCTGTCTTCCAGGCCAACATTCTTAAAATGTGCATCGTCGAGAATGATCCATTCCAGGCCAGCTTCTCGTATCAGGCGTGCAAGGCCCGGTTCCCAGACTCGTTCCGCTATCCACATTCCGCTGGCGTTTACTCCAAAGTCTTTGAGGAGCCGCTCATTGAGGCGACGAATTTGAGCGATTTTGTCGCGATCAGGGATAGAGGGAAGAATCGGTTCATAATAGCCGCCGCTTACGATCTCTACTTGATTACGTCGAACCAGCGCTGCGATGCGTTCAACAAATTCAGAATGAGCCTCGTGAAACCAATCGAGCAATGATCCTGTATAATGCAGGGAGAGGCGCACTCGGGGGTGTTGTTCTAACGCTTCGATCATGGGGAGATACGATTCTTCGTATACCTTTTGAAATACCCAGGGGAAATTGCCTACTGGCTGATGATTGTGGATGACCAACCCGAGATGGATGCTAGACGAATGCTCTTTTGACATATACCTCACCTACAATAATGACTTGCAACATCGTTCTTTTCCAGAACTATAGCGTAAATGCGGCAAGGGGTCAAACATACAGTTTTGTCATCCTGAGCGAAGCGAAGGATCTCACTCGCTGTGCCGAGATCCTTCGCTTCGCTCAGGATGACAAGATTGTCGCTCAGGATGACAGTGGTGTTCTTCCTGGCAATCTCATGGCAGCAAGGCAGGCGAGGCCGATAAATGCAATGACAAATATATCGATTACAGCTATTCCCCAACTCTGTGAGCGACCGGTTCCTGCTGTAAACGCTATGATTACTCCTCCCAGACCAGTACCAAGGGCAGTTCCGAGAACGGAAGAAAGCTCCATTGATGCAGATGCTGAACCTACCTGATCTTTTGGGGCTGTTTCCAGCACAACAAGGCTAATTGTAGAATAAGCCAGGCCCATGCCAAGGCCTCCGACTCCCCATGCTCCTATCGCTACCTGGGCCGGGATAGCAGGAATGAGGATGATTGCAATGCCTGCAATTCCAATAGCAATGATAAACAAACCGATCAAGACAAGCGTGCGGCGACCTTGTTTTGGCGCAAAGTGCGCTTGCAGCCATGAACCGGCAGTCCAACACAAGGTAGCTGCGGTGAGAGCTAAGCCGGCGATAATTGTATTTTGACCACGTAACGAGATCAGCGTCAGGGGAAGAAAGGCTTCACCACCAAAGAAAGCTATGCTGAGTAGACCTATCGTCACAATAGCTGCGGGTAATCCTGCTTTTACGCGCAGCGTACCAGGAGGGAGCACGAAACGGAGTGATGGTATACCTATTGCCAGACCAAAAAGCAGCAATACAAGAGCAAGAGGAACTGATTGCACCTGTAAAGCTGTCAACGTCATTCCTGCTCCTACTACCAATCCTGCTGTAGCCAGGAGACGATGGACATCATATGTTCTTGCTTCTCTATTCTTCTTTAAAAGTGTAAGCTTTTTTAATGCTCGGAGTACAAGTCCGATTCCTAGAGGTAAAATGAAAACCAGGCCAAGGAATACCCAGCGCCAACCAAAAAAATCTGAGATGATTCCCGCAAGCGCCGGGCCAATCAATCCTGGGATTACCCAGGCGCTGGCGAGCATTGCCACCATTCGCGGCTTCAATTGCTCTGGATATCCTTGTCCAACACAAGCATATATGACTGAGACCAGAATACCTGCTCCAAAACCCTGGACTGCCCTACTCAGGACGAAAACGACCATAGTGGGGGCAGTACCAGCCAGAATCAATCCAAGCACGAACGCTACCACTCCGATCATGAAAGGCAGTGCAGGTCCTCGCTGGTCCGCTTCGTCACCCGCCAGTATGAGACCTACCAGTGTAGCCAGCATATAAGCACTGAAAGACCAGCCATAAAAACTCAGCCCACCCAGATCGGTAACGATTTTGGGGAGAATAGTCGCAACGGCCAGTGCCTCGAATGCTGGCCCTAATATTATCAAGATGAGTCCGAGTGTGAGCTGGCGGTAATTGGCGCTCAACACACCTTCGGAAGAATTGGCATCCTCTTCTTGATTCTTTACTGGTGGTAGCGGACGTGACCTTGACATTTCTTTTTCTTTACAGAGGTACAGGTATTATAAAATCCACGAATCAGTTTTATAGGAAAAGTATACCAGAAATGGCATTGAGAAAGAAAAAGCCCACTCAAGCAGTGAGCTTTTTCTTGTTCATGTACAAAGAAAATGTATATATGTCGCTATGCCTTTGGACCAGTGATGTTCACCAACCATTGAACCCCGAACTTGTCTGTGCACATACCAAACGAGTCACCCCATATGGCTTTTTCGAGTGGCATTGCTACCATGCCGCCAGCTGAAAGCTTCTCGAAGTACGCTTTCAATTCTGCTTCGTTGTCACCGCTCAGAGACATACTCATGTTATTCCCAGGGCGATATTCCATACGATTTGGGGTGTCAGAGGCCATAAATGTAATACCGTTATCAGCTTCCAACACGGAGTGCATAACCAGGTTGTCTTCGCTCGGATCTTGAGAGGCGTGATAGTCTTTGAATGTGCTCAAATCAAGTTTGCCGCCAAAGACCGTCCTATAAAATTCCATTGCCTCGCGGGTTTTGCCTTTAAAGTTGAGGTATGGGTTCAATTTTGATTGCATAGTTCCTCCTTTGGTTACTTACGTTACAACGCTACTTCTAGTAATACATAAACGAGGTTTGGTATCAGTTCTGCAGTGAGTTTGGACTTGCCATTTCTCTCTTTGTCTGCTTTATCTGATCAGAAGAGATAGGATAGCACAGGTTAAACTCACAGCAGAAAGCATGTTTTAGTACATATTTTCTACTATGAGTTAGTATAGCCGAGATTGAACCGAAAGACAAGAAAACCTTTTGAAACAGTTAATGCTAATACTTGAAAATGCCATAAATGTTAGATATACTTTCTCGGTGGACAATTCCCTCGGGTATATTGAGACAAGTCTACGGTATTTTTAAATGTGTTCCATTTTGATGAAAGTGAAAGGGGCATGATATGGCCCGCTTTGATAATCTGCCCAGAGATGCCTCCCCGGATGCTATCTATACAGAAGCTGGTCAAATATTTGAGGAGCAGGCAAAAGAAGATCCAGAAAAGTACGAAGACCCAGAGGCTTTCAATGCGGCCATATGGTATATAGCGGAAGCTGCACAACGTCAGGATTTCATACATTTACGTGACAAGTCGAAAGAGGAAATTGCGAAAAAGATAGGCAACTCTGTCTCTGGGTGGTTGAGGATAGGTGGGAGCCAAACAGGTAGTGAGGGGTACAGGAGGTCTTCGATGAGCAAGCCTACTTCCATCGCCGACATTGACCTGACTCCCAAAAAGGAAAAATACTGGACTTGTGGACGCGAATGGCGAGAGGAGTTCATTTACTTCCTCCTTGTAGACCGTTTCCATGATAACGAGATACGGCGCCCAGTACCCACCCCAGAACCTGCGCCCAGTGAAGAAAAACTGAGCAAATTTTGTGGCGGGACCCTTAAGGGCATCCGGGAGAATCTCGATTACATTCATGAGTTGGGATGCACCGCGCTATGGATCAGCCCTGTATTTGAGAACAACGAGGCTCCCTGTCTCAACTCAGATAAGTACCATGGCTATGCCATTCAAAACTATTTGGATATTGACAAACGCTTTGGTAGCAAAGAGGACTTGATCAAGCTGGTCGAAGAGGCTCACGAGAGAGACATGCGTGTGTTTCTTGATATAGTCCTCAATCACTCAGGTGACAACTGGTACTATGAGGGGCAGGAATGGGGAAGAGAACCCTCCTATCACGAAGACGAGCAATATCCCTTTGGAGAATGGAGATTGAAGCACCGCCCGTTACCGGAAGAATTAAGAAATCCTGATCTCTATCATCGACGCGGGCGAATTCAAGATTACAATTCCTATCCGGAATACCAGCGGGGGGATTTCTACGACCTCAAAGATTTCAACAACGATGAGGACCCCGATGGCCTAAACCTGCAGAATATTTTAATTCTAGTCCACTGCTACTGGCTGCGGGAAACCGATATTGACGGCTTCCGGTTGGATACTGCAAATTACATGCCACAAATGGCGGTTGCCCGTTTTTGTTCCACCCTGCATGAATATGCCTACCGCTTAGGCAAGAAGGAGTTCTTCTTATTCGGAGAGCTGTTGACAGGAGACGACATCATTGATCAGTACATGAGGCCGATTACGAATCACCAAACAATATATCATGGACTCGACTCCGTGATTGATTATCCCCTTTTCGGTGCCGGCTTGCCTGACGTAATTAAGGGACGCGGGGATCCGGAGAAGCTCATCCTCCGTTATGACAGGCTGAGAGAGCATGCCCGCAATCGGAGCAAATGGGGCGAATATCTGGTGACGTTCCTGGATAATCACGATCAGCATCAGCGGTTTGCGGCGGATGCTGAGGACGATAGGCAAGTAATCGCCGGGATCGGCTACTTGCTCTGTGCATTAGGGATTCCCAGCCTTTACTATGGAACTGAGCAAGGGTTTACCGGGCACGGGGACAAGTACGAGTTTGTTCGCGAGCCGCTCTTTGCCTTGAACGATAAGGTTACGAACTATCTCAATCGCGACTGTCAGATTTACCGGGAAATCGCCAAGATTGCCAAAATCCGTGCAGACAAGGATGCCTTACGCTTCGGTCGGATGTATTTTCGTAAAGTCTCTGATGAACGTCTTCGCTTTGCTCTACCACGAGAGCAACCTTGTACCCTAGCCTTTTCACGGATTCTCATGGACCAACAGGTCTTGGTGGCTTACAATACCTCGACCAAAGAGCGGCGCAATGACTATGTTCTAGTCGATAACCAGTCGTATAGCCCTGGCAAGATGCGCTTCCTCTATCCTAAAGAAGAAGGAGAGATCTCCATACAGATGCATCCCGATCTTAACAATCCCTCGTTATATATACAGCTAGACTTGGAGCCCATGCAGTTTGTTATTTTGGAGTCTGTCAAGTAATTTGTGTAAATTGGTTTGAAACTCATTGCGGGAACCGACAGGCAAATTCGCTAGTGCTGCGTGCGTTAAGTGTTGTAACAAAACGGACGGCCTTTAGCGGCAGCTTATGCAGTTTTGAGCGACATGAATGTTTCAAGCGGATTTAACGAACGCAGTACTAGTGTTCTAGAGAAAATGAGTTGTGGGGCTAATGATAGCAAGCATGATATATACCTCAAAGCACTTCACTAGGGATGTAGATACCCATCAGGCATAGTTGCCCCTTTGAGTGACTTAGCTTTTTCCAGTTCTTCAACAGCAATGCCAGTCGCATGTTTCAAAATAGTTCGGGTTAGATCGACTCCGCTCATGGCAACTTTGCTTAGGTTAGCTTTGCTAAGGTCGGCACCTCGGAGATTGGCACCTCGGAGGTCGGCACCTCGGAGATTGGCACCTCGGAGATCGGCACGCCGGAGGTCGGCACGCCGGAGGTCGGCTTGGACTAGCTTAGACTCGGTCAACTTCGCTTCACGGAGAATAACATCTGGGAGCAATCTGTCACTTAAATCAACATAACGTAAATTAATGTAACTTAAATCTCTTTTAGTATCAGGTGTGCTTGATTGGTCATTCTTCACTTCTTGACACTTCTCCAGCTTGTCATAGACACAGCAATCAATAGGGATCTTTTCATTAGGAAAGTACGTTGGTTCTAAGCAAAGTAGTTCCTCCCTTTGCGGATCCCTCATTGGTATCTTCTTCTGGTTAACTCGAGCCCCTTTCCACTTCACTCCTTCCAACATTGCTTCACTTAGATCCGCTCCTCTTAGATCCGCTTCTCTCAGATCTGCCCCTGTCAGATTAGCATAGCATAGCTTAGCTCCTCGTAGATCAGCCTTGACTAAGTAAGTCTCGCTCAAATTGGCAAGGCTGAGATTGGCCTTGAACAGCATTGCCCTAAAAAGGCCTGCACTGTAGAGTTTAGTATTGCACAAGATGGCCCGGTATAGATTAGCCTCGGAAAGTTCAGAGAAACTTAAATCAATGATACGTGTGCTTAAAAGATGAGACTCAGACAAGAACTGAATTACATATCCTTTCCGCTCCGGGTTTAACTGACGTAGCACGTTGATAGTTCGTGCCCGCGCCACTATGCACATCTCTTCTTCTGGTTGCGTCTTACGTAATTGCTTCTCAAGGAGTTCTGACATTTTATCAATGTACGATTGAAGCGCTGTTTCACGTTGGTTGTCTTCTCTGCTTTCGCGTTCCCTATCTTTTAGTATTTGATTGAACCAAAATCCAGCAACAGCAAGAACTACAGGTATAAACAGCAGTTGCAACCAGTCAAATAATGTTTTACTTGGTAAATACACTGTGATATTGGTGGGTAGAGTAGTTCCACGGATTGCAATCGATTTGATGGTAACGGTATAGACATTGAAGCCTGTCCAATCCCACTGAAACAGATATCCTAAGAGGATAAGCAAAATTATACTTATACTTACGAATACAATGATTACTGTAGCTACCCAATGTTTTCTTATGTATTGCCACCATAAACGAAACCTTATCATCGTGTCACCTCTGGTGAAGCCCCAACTTTGCGGGGATAAAGTTAATTATCCTGTTTCTTTTGCAGTTGCTTGATCTCGCATATGCATCGTTATCAGAAGCGAGAGGATTATCCGATAGACTCAAGGATGTGTCCTTTGTGTGTTAAGCGATACAGCAGGGCAAGAATCATTTTTCGTCACCAAATATCGAAACCCAATTCTCAAAACACAGATTAGTCGTTACAAATAACGGATACCCGTTCATTTTTGGCTCCCACGACTCCTCACGTAATCAATGATATAGTCTCCCATCTCATCCGCAATTTCCTCTTTCGACTTGCCACGTAAATGTATGAAATCCTGGCGTTGTGCTTTTTCCGCTATATAATATATGGCCTTACTGAAAGCCTCTGGGTCTTTGTACTTTTCTGGATCTTCTTTTGCCTGCTCCTCAAATATTTTACCAGCTTTTCCATAGATAACTTCTAAAGAAGCCCCTATGGGCAGATCATCAAAGTAAGCCATGTCATGCCCCTTTCACTTTCATCAAAATGGAACACATTTAAAAATACTGTACGCTTGTCTCAACACACTCGAGGGAATTGTTCGCCCAGAAAGTATACTCAATATTTATGGTGTTTTCAAGCCGCCGATTTGACCCCAATTGACTCTTTTAAAACTCAAGAAATGGAATCTCCATGCAGGTAAATCCACGTATAAGCCCGATAGATGCATCTCATTGCCATCTCGCTGGAACACGTCGTTATCAATCAATTCTGTCAACTGCCATGTTCTCGCGGCCAGGTTGTCCCATGGTAGATGAATACGTGCCTGTGATTGGTTCTCAGAGAAATTCACTACGATCAGGTAACGTGCATCGTTCTTGTTCCAGCACCAGGCTACCATATTCATGTGGCTGCTATTATCCGCCCAACCCGAACGTTCGCACAGTTGCCAAACGCCTTCACGCAGCTCTGCCTGCTCAATCGCCGCCAGTAGTTGATGGTAGAATACTTGCAAGTCTACGTCGATCGGTTCAATCGGCCGGCGAGCAAGGAATACTGGCGGTCTGACTTTACGTCCTTCGAGTTGGCCTTCGTAGAGGAGTTTTGCTCCCGGCAATGTCATCAATATCACCGCAGCAGCACGTTCTTTTTCCGGCGTGAATGTTGCCGCAGCACGCAGCTCGTCATGATTCTCTATGAAACGTACTAACTTGTCCTGGTAATCGAGGCCTTTGGACAGATGAAGGCGAACACTTTCGGCGTTTTCGTGTACGAGGCGATCATAGAAGCGCTTGTCGTAACAATAGTCGAAGCCGAGTTGCTGTAAATCCCATTCCAGATCCCAATACGCTTCAGCCATAAAAAGCACGTTGGGATATTTTACTCGCACTGAGTTAATCATCTCACTCCAGTACTCTACTGATGGAGGTTCGCCCGGACGACTGCCCCAAGTGCGTTTAAAGATGCTATTGATCAGTAGTATTGCCATATCGCAGCGCATGCCATCGCATTGTTCAGCAATTGAAATCAATGTTTCTATCATTGCCTGGCGTAAGGATGGGCTGAAAGCATTGAGCTGAGCGACGTCAAGCCATGGAGGAAAATATGGATCGCGACCATTTGCAATCACTGTTCCACCTGCTTCAAAAAATTCGCCATGCGTTTGGACTAGATCATCCAGCGTACCTTGCACAAAGTATTCGGGATGCTCAATAATCCAGGGGTGATCTGTTGCCACATGGTTGGCAACAAAATCAAGAATTAAGCGCAGGCCATGTTGAGCAAGCCTCTGTCGGGCAGTGGCAAGTCCTTCAGGACCTCCGAGGTGTTGATCAACGATGTAGTTGCGTACGCAATAGGCTGAGCCTATGTTATCAGCAGGAGTGAAGTCAGGTAACACATGATGAAAATCAGCCTGTAGACCTACGTTTTCGTTTGCGATGCGTATTCCTGCCAGACTTCGTTCCCAAACGCCCATTAGCCATACAGCATCCACTCCCAATGCGGCAATCGCATCCCACTCTTGTGAGGGAACTGTGCCAAGTGTGATTGTGCGTTTATATTGACTGCTCAAATCATTGAGCCACACCCATGTATTGATTTCATATATGATAGGTCGTGCTGGCCACTCTGCTTTCATAAATTATTTCTCCTTTAGCAGAAAGCACATTGCGTTGCGCATCCCCTGGGATCAGCTACTGCATTTCAAAATTTACGCGTTGCCATAAATACCCGGCAACTCATAGTTGCCAAGGGCTAAGGAAAGCTCGTCCCTATGGTGGATCTCATGTTCAAGAACATGCCAGATAATCCACTACCGCGTGCGTTCACCGAAGATTCTCTTCTCTTCTCATAATGTACTGCCAACCGATAAGCTCAACCAGGCCACAATAGGTGGCGGCTTGAGCATTATAGCATAGAGGACAGGCACACAACCTGTCATATTTGATTTACTACAACCAGGAAATGCCATTGAAACAGATGGCTTTCTCTTTCTTTGTTTTCTTTCTCTCGCCTTGGCATCTCATTTGCAAAAAGTCCTCAAATACCCATATACTGTGACAGGAAAAGGGTTTTAGGCCGCCGCAAGTCACGCTATTTCAATCTATTGTGAGGCATTCCTGCTTTAGACCGTACCTGGACGAGCAATCGCGCACAACCACATTTCCAAGAAACAAAAAGAATAAGAGTATGCAGTGAAAAAGCAGGAAAGGGGCACTGAATCTCATGGCAAAGGCACACAAAACGATCAAGCAAAAGCTCTGCTATAAGAGTGCACATCGCTCCTATTTTGCAATGACGAGGAGCTTGTTCAATCAAGTTGCCTCTTTCTATTTCGAGGTGATTGTGGCGCACCCTGCCCTCCTTGAGCTTTCTAGCAAAGAAACCCTTACCGCGCTGGAAACGCTCACGCATGCCACCAGAGACCACCCTCATCCAGTGATGCCCCTCAATAGGTCTGTCTGCGCTACCATTCCGGCCGTGTTCCGTCGTGCTGCGATTCATGCCGCACTTGGGTCAGCACGCTCGTTCACGACCCGTCTTGAGCAATGGCGCAAACAGAAACAGAAAGCTCAGAACCATGGCAAGAAGTACAGCATGCGTCCACCAGTGCCACCTCGTCGGTGGAACACATCAGTCACCCTCTATTCCGGACAATGGAAAGAGCGCACTCAGCAGAGCATCATGCTCAAGCTCTGGACAGGAAGCTCTTGGGCATGGATCAAATGCGGCATCCAAGGCCTTGAGCTTCCTCCTGAATGGGAGAGGGGGAGCGCTCAATTGGTGAGACACGGCGTACACTGGTGGCTCCATACGCCATGCGAACACGCCTTTCCTACGCCAGCAAAAGCAGAACAGCAAGTCACCACGAATGCGCAGACGCGTCTGTGTTCAGTGGATCTGAATATCACCCACAACTTAGCCGTCTGCACCATCCTCACCGTCGAAGGCACGGTGGTTGCGACACGCTTTATCAAAGGTGGCAGGCAACTCCACGGCCTTAGGAAGAGACAGTTAGGGCGGATAGCACGGAACCGAAGCAAGACGGGCATCATTGTTGAAGGCGAACAGGACAATGCAGCATTGTGGGAAAAGATACGGTCACTCGATGAAGAGAGTGCTCATCTCGTGAGCCATCGCATTGTAGAGTTCGCGCAGCACTATCAGGCCAGCATGCTGGTGTTCGAGCATCTTGGGCACTTCAAACCATGCAAGGGCACATACAGTCGGCGAGGTAACGAGAAACGCTCGTACTGGTTACGGGGGAAAATCTTCACGTACAGCAAATACAAAGCGTGGAACGAAGGGATCGTCACGTGCCGGGTCAGTCCTAGAAACACGAGTAGGGATTGCGCTCGTTGTGGCAGGCTCGTTGTTCGTTACGATGCAGGTAAACCAGCTGAAGGCTATACTCCTGGTGCGCCTCTGGTGTACTGCCCCCAATGCCACATGCGTGGCAATGCCGATAGAAACGCATCCATCGTCATTGGCAAACGCCTGCTTGCTCGATATCAACAGAGCCTTTCTCAGGAAAAGCCTCACGCTCCTCTGGCAACAGAGAGGCCCGTGAAAACGGGGGGTGTTCGTCGTTCCCAAGACGCCTAAAGTTGTGGTCGGCCATCTAGCGATCTTGCTAGGCACGGAACAGCGAACGCGCAGGGCACCGCGCAGGATACAAAAGGGAGGATGGTCCTTTCGGTATCGGGTATTGTTCGCCAACTACTGCTGTTCAACGAGTCGTGGCCACGCTACATCCACTCGAACAACCGACTACGCAACAGTGCCAGAAGAAGCCGCTGGTCTTCTAGACCATGCGGAGTGTCACTCGAAACCTGTATACCTTGACTGGAACCTGATATACTTAACAGTACTTTACTCACTACTTGTCTATGGAAGGCTTCAATTGTATGCCAATCATAAAAGTGTTGTTAGTTGACGATCATGGTCCGTTGCGTATGGCGTTGCGAGAAGGATTGCAGGCGACTGGATCAGTACAGGTGCTGGGCGAGGCGTCAACGGGCCAGGAGGCAATAACAAGAGCTTTAGAACTTGATATTGATGTTATCTTAATGGATGTGCAGCTACAGGATGCGCAGATGGGACGGAAGGCAATCAGTGGCGTCGGGGCAGCGGTGGCGATCAGGCGCGAGCGTCCTCGCCTACCCGTTGTTTTTTACTCGATTCAGGATGACGACGAATATTACCGTGAGTTTCGCGCGTCCGGTATTCTGACTCACTACGCGTATGTTCGCAAGAGTAACTACCTGCTGCCGAGCATGCTTGTACCTTTGCTGCGCGATGCTGTAAATGGGAGAAGTCTTGTTGATCCCGAGATCGAGGATCGCGTACAGGAAGTGCGTGATCTCGATGAACAATCACCACGCGCCCTTTTGGAGCCGAACGAAATCCGTGTAGTTGAACTCGTGGCACAGGGTATGACGAACGAGCAGATAGCCGCTCGTCTCAGCCTGCATGATAAGCGAGCTGTAAGCCGTACCAATGGTCGCATTTACGCTGCCTGGGGTTTGAGTGAGACAGCCGTTGACGATAAAGTTGCACGAGCCCGGGCAACGTTGATTTATACATTGAACCGTATGATTATCTGGGATGAGGATGGCGTAGCGCTCGTGCAGGATCGTCGGGGTGATTGGGTGCCTTTATATCTTGAGACACAGACAAACAACGAACATGAATCTCTGCTTGCATCAGAAACCAGGGAGGACGAGTTGCGGAAACGTGCTATACGCCGTGTCAGGTACAAAGAGGATTAAAGAATGTCGTTCTACCTGTTTCTGAAGCCTGTTTATCTCCTTCAGACTATCGTGCTTGCTCTTTCAATCTTTAATCTTGTCGCCTTTCTCTGGCTGGCAATGACAGTATGGCTTAATGGGGATCGCAAAAGTGGCATTGCTCGCCTCGGTGTAGTTGGACTGGGTCTTTCCGCGCTGTTTTTCTTTATTCATGCTCTCTTGATCTCAGGGCCTCTTACGCAACCATCTGGTTTAGTCACCCCAGAGTTTTTATGGCATCTTATCTGGCTGCCCGCGCTTGGTGTCCCATATATCTGGTTTTCTATTGGCTTATACTATGCAGCGATGATAAACCAGGGCTGGCGCAAACGACGCCCATACTTATTGGCTCTTAGTGGAATACTTGGTTGTATCGTTTTATTGCTGCTCATTATCAATCAATCAACCTTCACCTATGAAGGAACATTGCGACTGATAGCTTATAACGATGCCTTGAGCGATTTAGGTACTGGAAGATTCTCACCAATGATTCTGATACCGGTTCTTTTTCTCTGCTATGTTACCTTTTGTGCAATTGGTCCCTGGTTTACCTTTGGCCGCATGCGCCGGCTCCTGCATGTGATGTGGGTCTATGCTCTTCGAGTCCCCGAACGCCTGAGGAAGTCTCATTCGACCGCGACCAGTCATACCGAGGCTCCCTCATTTAATCGGGCTTTGCTCGATGCATTTTGGGACGATCCAACTGATGTTGAATTGCTAGAAGAACCCTATCTGTCCTGGCACTTTGCAAGGCCGGGCTTGTTATTGGCAGCATTGCTTATGGCCGCACTTACAACTACTCTCGGAATACTGGTAATACAGTCGATAGTGAACTGGTTACAATTCGGACGGCGTGCTGCTTTAAGCGGTATTCCTCAACCACTTCCTTCAGGCCTGACGCTGCTTGAAACGTTTCCAATTAATTTGATTTTACTGGACCTGGTCGCCACATTAGCGGTAGCACTGGTTATCCTGCTGATTGGATACTCTGTTGTGCGTCATGGTATTCTGATCGAACGTTCTCTGGCAAGGCGGGGCTTTTTCGAACAGTGGCGAGGTGTTGTGATTGTTGCTACGGGAGTTGCTATTTTTATTGCAATTCTTGTTACGTTCACCCATAGTAACCTGGGTGGGTTGTTATTGATTACATCTATAGCCGCTGTAGCGTATGCGCTTTTCACATGGAGGAGCCATACCGCTCATGATCGCTATATTGCGTTGCTTGGGCCATTTGTGCGTAGCACCAGTCTCAGTCATTGGTTGAATACCGACCTGCAGAAGACCGAACAAGACCTGGGAAATCTCTTTTTTCACCTTTGCCATGATGTTTTGGCAGTGCAATTTGCTTACATGACTGTGGCTGCAGGAACTTTAAAACGTAATTTTAGTTATCGTTGGCCCAATGAAATAGTGCTCGGAAGCAAGTTGGTTGCTCACAATAAAAAGGGCAACGTAGATGCAGAGGCTCCTAAACGAATTCAGATTACCTTGCATGGGCAGCCAATAATTTGCTGGGTATTGCCGATTTTTGATGAACGAGGCCTTGTGGCTGCGCTCTATCTTGGTCCTCGAGAGGACGGTGGTGCCTTCACGGAGGAAGATATGGACCTTGCACAGGCTTGCGGTCAACGTATCCTTGATACTCTGGGCGACCATGAGGCTATGCAAGCGGTAGCAGGGCTGCTTCGTCGTCGTACTGTAGACGTAAAGTTACTTGGCGCTCAGCAGCGTCGAGTACTACACGACGAGATCCTCCCACAGATGCACCTCGCACTCTTGCGGTTGGAAACGTTGCGCTCGATGTCTGATATGAAACCCGGCGATCTAGAAAGCACTGAATCTTCGGAGATAAGTCGCGATAAGGGACTGAATGAAGCAATAGATATGATCAGTGACGCCCACCGCAGGCTTGCTACCATGATGCGTACTACCGATCCAGGCGCACCACATCGTTTGGAGCGTGATGGCATGATGCACGCGATACATACGATGTTGGAGCAAGACTTTCAAAATGCTTTCGATGACATTGAATGGCATGTCTCTGAAGATACCGCAACTGCCATAGATGAAGTGACGCCTCCCGCAATTGCCGAGTTGATCTTTGCAGCAGTGCAAGAAGCGTTGCGCAACGCGGCTCGCCATGGACGTGGAAACGATGTCCATCGCCATCTACGCCTTACACTGAGCGCTGCATATAATCGCGAGGGCCACTATCTGGAGGTAGTTGTAGCCGATGATGGTGTTGGTATTATCTCTGTCGGAAGCACAACAATGGGTACGGGTGGCGGATTGCTTACCCATAGTGCTCTGCTTGCCATCGCTGGTGGCAGCCTGAACATCAAAAGTTCGCCAGGTGAGGGTGTGACCGTGAAAATTGTGCTCTCGGGAGAATCGTTACGTTAAACACGCTTTCATCTTGACTCAATATTCAAACTATGTGAGCCTGCCCACCTTTCAATTCATGTCTCCACTCGCTAGTCTTATCTTCTTTCTGGTACTATACTTACAATGTACAGTTTTTTCTGTGATATTTGAGGTGAATTCATTGGCTCTTACGTATTCGTTAAGGGGTCACACAAGGTGTAAAGTACTCGGTGTCATCCTGAGCGTTAGCGAAGGATGACAGATGGAGCCGCTCTTTAAGGCACCAAAGGTCTATTCCCTGAATTCTTCAAGGTACGCGTCTCATATACATGATATAGATCAATTAAGGAGAAATCGATGATACTTATAACTGGGGCAACAGGCTATATTGGACGCCACCTTGTCGCTCGCCTTGTTGCTCAGGGTGAACGCCCGCGCTGCCTGGTACGCGATATCAATCGCGCGAAGCGCATGTTACCTTCTAGTAAGGTAGAACTGGTGATAGGAGAAACAACATCCCTCACTTCTCTTGATGCTGCTGTTCATGGTGTTGATACAATCGTTCACGCGGCTTTCCTGACTGCTGACAATAAGCAATCAGCAGGTAATGAGTATGAAAAAACTAATGTCCAGGGAACTGCTAATCTGATCAATGCTGCTAAAAAAGCAGGTGTCAAGCGCATCATTGAGATCAGTGGTCTGGGTACGAAACCCGATAAAACTGGCAGCTATATGCAGGGACGCTACCTGTCGGAGAAAATGCTCAAGGAAAGCGGTCTGGATTGGACAATTATCCAGCCATCCGTATTATTCGGTAAGAACGCACCTTTTGTAAGGGGATTGGCCGATCTCATACGCACTTCTCCCGTTGTGCCACTCATAGGCAATGGCAAGATTATGTTTCAGCCGATCTGGGTGGAGGACGTCGTCACTGTGATTATCAAAGTTTTGGAAGACCCTGAGCATACGACAAAAAGGACATATACAATCGGCGGCCCGGAGTATTACTCCTTTACCCAGATCATTAATGTTTTGTTGAAGACCATGCATAAGCAACGCTTCAAAGCGCCAGCCCCCATACCTTTGGTTGCTATTGGAGCAGCCGTGATGGAGGCTGTTTTACCCCATCCCCCGATAACAAAGGCTGCGATGACCCTTTTCACATTTGATAATGTCACCGACCTGCAAAGCGTTGAACGCGATTTTGATTTTACTCCCATGTCTTTCACTACCTACATGAAAGAACATGGAGTATAAATTATCCACATCTCATATGCTATAATGGATGGGCATGAGCGTCTATACCAGTGAATACATGCTCTGAACTACTGAAAAGTCAGGGTGCAGGGGGCGAAGCCTCCCTGTCGGGGTCTGGGGTGTCTCCAGAAAATCCTTTTTCTCGCTGTTGTTGGCGGTGAGGAAGAGTAGCCATACTTTCTAGCACGGAGGACAATGTGGCTGTAACGCCTGATCCAGGATTGAATGCGGATAATGATTTGCGTTCGCTCGGCGACGCCCTTATGCGTATCTCGCGCATACTGCATGAACACACACGTAAATTGGAAGTGGCCGTCGAGGGCACCTATGTAGGACAGGCGAGTGACGAACGTGTCCGATTGCTCAGTGACTCCTTACGTGTATGTCGCACCGCTGATCTTGAATTAGGTCGGCTTAGTCAAACAGGGCAGCGAGTAATATATTCGTTGCGAGAACAGTTAGAGCAGGCACAGGCGTCACTTGCTCCTTCTACGTCGCGTCCGCTTTCTACTCCCACTGGCAACTTCGAGCGCGAACGCGAGGTCCTCAACACGAGCATTTTCAACCTTCAACGCGAGCGAAACGAACTGGAGACACTCTACGAAATTGCCAGGGTACTCAATTCGACACTTGAGTTCGACAAAGTGTTGCTCCTGGTTATGGATGAGGTAATCGACGTGGTAAAAGCTGAGCGTGGCTTCCTCGTCTTACTCAATCCCGCCACCAATACACTCGAATTTAAGATTGCACGGGACAAGCAACAGAGAACGATCGATCTCAGTGAGTTCCAGATCAGCCGTAGCACGGTTGATCGGGTTGTGCGAACGCGCGAACCGGTGCTGACTGATGATGCGCAGGTCGATGATGCATTGAAGGCACAGGAGAGCATCATGGCCTTTGGCATTCGCTCGATTATGTGTGTCCCGCTCGTCGTGCGCGATCACTGCATCGGCGCGGTGTATGTAGATAGTCGCATCAATGCTAATATGTTCAGCGATAAGCACCGTGATCTCCTGCTAGCTTTTTGCCATCAAGCAGCTATTGCCATTGACAATGCCCGTCTTTTCGCAGATCTTAGCAAGGCTTTACGCACGGTCGAAGAAGACAAACATTATATGGATAACATCTTCGCCTCTATAGCCAATGGCGTGATCACCACCGACTCAACTGGAATCATTACCAAATTTAATGACGCGGCAGGTATCATCCTGCAAATCAATCCACTTTCGGCTGTTGGCAAGCATTACCAGGATGTTTTTCGCTCTTTGCCGCAGATTGGTGTTATTGAACTCCTACAAAACGCGGGTATTCAGCATGGTCATGGTACCATTGTGCCTGATACCGTTGAATGTGAAATCGCGGGACGAGGCCGGGTCAATTTGACGTTCTATATCTCTTCGTTGCGCGAGAATCCGCAAACCCCACCCATAGGCATGGCCCTTGTCATCGATGATCGCACCGAACTCAAGCGTGCCGAGGCTAAAGCCAAAGATATACGTCGCATTTTTGGACGTTTCGTCCATCCCAATGTGGTGCAACAACTCATTGAGAATCCAAGCGCTCTCAACCTGGGTGGTGAAACAAAAGAAATTTCGGTTATCGCGGCCGATTTTCGTGGCTTTACAAGCCTGAGCGAACATAAAACTTCTAAAGAAGTGATGACCTTGCTCAATACCTACCTGGAGATTATGGTCAAAGAGATCTGGGATGAAGAAGGCACCGTAACCGGTTTCTGGGGAGATGCGCTGATGGCAATTTTCAATGCGCCTTTGCCCCAGAACGATCATGTAATGCGCGCAGTCCGAGCGGCCTGGAAAATGCGTGTAGCAATAATGGAGTATCAAAGAACGAGGCCGCAAGAAGCGTTGTATTCGTTTGGAATAGGTGTGAATACAGGTGAGGCGATGGTTGGCAATATCGGCTCGCGTGACCGCATCCAAAACTACACAGCTATTGGAGATGTGGTAAACGTTGCGGCGCGTCTCCAGCAAGAAGCAAAGGACAATAATATCATGCTGAACCACTCAACATTCACGCGGGTGCGCCAGCATGTTCAGGTTACAAAACTGCCACCACTGATAGTGAAGAATAAAACCGAACCTCTGGATGTCTGGCGCCTTGTCGGCTGGCAATAATCGTTTGAGGTGAATCAGCCATCAGTGACATCCTGAGTCCACTTGTCATCCTGAGCGTGAGCGAAGGATGACAAGTGGATGCAGCCCTACAAAGCCTTACGCAAGACAAATCCCATCTGATTAATGCGCACAAACCCAAACCATTCATACAACCTGTGCGCCCGCGCGTTATCATCCTGCGTATTGAGCATAATGCGCAGAACATGTGCCTGTTGAAAGAATGTTATAGCTTCGCTCAACAAACGCACCCCGACCCCCTGGCCATTCACAGATGGAAGAACAGCTATGCGAACAAGATAGCCATATTCATCCTCGAGCGCATTAAATTGATAGCCAACAACTTTATCCTTCAGTTCAGCCACGACAAAATAGGGATGAGTCGCGGCAATATCTTCGAAAGACAGCGCGTCGTAACGCCAGAAGTCCTCGAAACATGCCCTCTCGATGGCAAGAAGGGCCGGAATATCTCGTTTCTCGACGGGGCGCAGTTTTACATCGGGGTTTCCAGTCGAGGGAACTTTGTAGTCATATTTATCGTAGGAGTAAAGCAAGCGATGTAGTGTAAAGTGTCGCACTAACAGAATATCCCGCAACCAATCGTTCTGCATATCGTTTCCTGAGTAGTACAGGTAACGCACGCCTCTTTTAATAATGTGTTTCGTCAGTTGTTCTAACAGTGTTTCCAGGAGAGAGATGTACTCGCGACTCTCAGTCCAACTCACACCAAATCCGCCGATCCATGCTGCAGGAGGATTCACTATCTGCGAAAGCAAGAATCCACTCATCGAATCGCCGTGGAACATACCTACTGCAGGGTAATGCTTGAGCAGCATTGGCAATTCATCCAACGTGAATCGCTGGTAGATAAATTCGGAAGTATTCAGCAAGCGTTCGACCAGAGGTAGGTCGTTCATTGTAAGTAACCGAACTTGTGTAGCGTTGGGCATATCTACTCCGAAACTCGATTACGCGTCAGGTCCTCTGATCTCGCGTCGTAGCCGTTCGATATCGGGCTTAGGAGCGTTACGCATGCGATAGCCTGTCAATTTGTGGATGCGGCGCAATTCGGCGATGAGGACATCAGTATTGATGCGCCATTTTATGGTGGGAGCTTGCCCCAGGCTATCTACCGCGGCATCGTCACCAAGTAATAGATTGATACAGGTCGCTACGCAACCTGCCATTGCGAGCTTATCATATCCACCTTCCTGAACGAAAACGATGCGACCTTTGCATAGGGTTTGGGCCAATTCGATGATGATGCCTGTGAGCTTGGAGAAGCCGGCTGTTGAGAGGTACATGCCTCCCAGTGGGTCTTTCCAATGGGCATCGAAGCCAGCAGAAACAAGAATCAGTTGCGGGTCAAAGCGATCGGCAGCTGGTGCCATCACTTGACGGAAAACTGGCTCATAGGTCTCATAGCCTGTCGTTGCAGGTAATGGCACATTGATGGTTGTGCCGTGTCCTGCCCCTTCGCCAATCTCGTCAGAAAAGCCAGTTCCAGGATAAAAGGGTGCCTGGTGAATCGAAAAATACAGTACACGCGGGTCATTGTAAAACATTTCCTGCGTAGCATTGCCATGGTGTACGTCGTAGTCGATGATCATCACACGCTCTAGTCCATATTTGTCGATTGCATAACGTGCCGCGACTGCCACATTATTGAACAGGCAGAAACCCATGGCCGATTCAGCTACCGCGTGATGGCCAGGGGGACGTACCAGGCAGTAGGCATTGTCGATCTCTCCTTGCATAATAGCGTCGATGGCTGTCAAAGGAGCACCTGCTGCCTTGATAGCCGCTTCGTATGAGCGTGCAGAGACGAATGTATCAGTGGCGAAGAAGCGCGTTTTACGCCCATTCGTTTCTTGTTCCCTGGCCACTTTATGCGCTGCAGCCTTGACTTTGCGGATATAACTACGCTCGTGTACAGTGGCGAGTTCATCCTCTGTCGCGGCTCGTGGCTCAAGTTGAACCAGGCCTTCGCGCTCTAACCAGTTCAAGGCTTGCAGAAATTCTATTGCTTTTTTTAAACGCTCGGGCCTGTCGGGATGGTTCTCCGGCGTGAGGTGTTCTAAAAAGATTGGGTCGTAGATCAGAGCAGTTGTCATAGTTTTTACGATAATGCTTCTTTTACCATGCCCGGAATGTCAAAGATGGTATCGGCTACAGGTACTTTTGCGGCTTGTAGTGCTGCGACTTTCCCCTGAGCTGTACCAGTATTGCCAGAGATAATGGCTCCGGCGTGTCCCATGCGTTTTCCTGGAGGAGCTGTGCGTCCTGAAACGAAAGCAACAACGGGTTTGCTCATGGTTTTGATGTATTCGGCTGCGTCTTCCTCGTCGCTGCCCCCGATTTCTCCACACATAACGACAAGCTTTGTGTGCGGGTCGTTTTCGAATAATTTCAGGTAATCAACAAATGTCGAGCCTATAATGGGATCGCCACCGATGCCTATGCACGTGGATTGGCCAAGGCCTGCCTCGGTCAGTAAGGCTACAACTTCGTAAGTGAGCGTGCCGGAGCGTGAAATGAAGCCTATGGGGCCAGGTGTGAATATCTGGTAAGGGATGATGCCAATCTTACCATGACCAGGTGTACACATGCCTGGACAGTTTGGACCTATCAAACGCGCTCGTTGTTCATGTACCACGATCATGGCGCGTGTCATGTCAACAACGGGGATACCCTCGGTAATGCATACAATCAGCTCGATGCCTGCGCTTGCGGCTTCCATAATGGCGTCGGCAGCTCCAGGCGGAGGTACGAAGATACAGCTTGCGGTGGCTCCTGTGGCTTGCACTGCTTCTTCTACGGTGTCGAAAACGGGTAAGCCTTCTGTGGTTGTTCCACCTTTGCCTGGGGTGACGCCTCCTACCATGTTTGTGCCTGCGGCTATCATATTGCGCGTGTGGAATTGTCCTTCACGGCCAGTAATTCCTTGAACGATTACTCGTGTTGTATTGTCAAGCAATATGCTCATACTTTTATCCTCTTCCTACGGTGGCTACGATCTTTTGGGCGGCTTCACGCATGTCTTTGCCCCAGTCAAGTCCGGCATGTTGTTTTAGAAGTTCTTTGCCCTCTTCGGCGCCTGTGCCGGAGAGACGAACAACAATTGGCATGCCTTTGGGCAGGTCGGACTGCGCCATGATGACACCTTTTGCAACTTCTTCGCCTCGGGTGATGCCACCGAAGATGTTAACAAGGATGCCCTGAACCTGTGGGTCGCGCGCAACAAATGTCAATGCTTTGCGCATGATTTCAGCTTTCGCGCCGCCGCCAATATCGAGGAAATTAGCTGGCTTGCCACCGACGCGGGCGACCATGTCGAGCGTTGTCATGACAAGCCCTGCTCCGTTGCCAATAACGCCAATGTTGCCATCCAGTTTTACGTATGTCAGGCCTTCCTGTTTAGCTTCGAATTCAAGGGGGTTTGATTCTTCAGTTTCTGCCCAGGAAGCGTATTCTTTTTGGCGGAACAGTCCGTTGTCATCGATGAGGATTTTGGCGTCTGCTGCCTGCACCTGACCATCTACGGTAAGCGCAAGGGGGTTGATTTCGGCAAGACTGGCATCGCTTTCGATAAAAGCTTTGGCGAGCGCTGTGAGAATTGAGCCACCTTTGGCGATTACCTGGTGAGGAAGTCCGGCGCGTGACAGGATATCGCGTGCCTCGAAGGGTCGAAGACCCCAGCGCATATCGATTGGCTGTTTGATAATCTTTTCGGGGGTGGTAGCAGCAACTTCTTCGATATCGATTCCGCCTGCTTTAGAGACCATTACGACGGGTGCTTGTGATTTGCGATCAAGGATGATACCCAGGTAATACTCTTCTTTTATGTCCAGTTTTGAGACTACCAGCACCTTCTCGACGGTTAAGCCCTTGATATCCATGCCTAGTACTTTTGCTGCTGCTGCTCGGGCTTCTTCAGGTGTATCACCAAACTGAATGCCACCTGCCTTGCCACGTCCACCAACATAGACCTGAGCTTTAATTACAACTGGCCCACCTATTTCGCGGGCAATTTCTTCGGCTTCTTCCGGCGTAAACGCTACTCGTCCAGGTTGTATGGGGATTCCATAGCGTGCCAGAATGTCCTTGGCCTGATATTCGTGAATTTTCACGGGACTTTTGCTCCTTAAAATATGTCTTATAATATATGAGTAAGGCTTGCCCTACCCAGATATGAGCGCCCAGCGGGCGGGTAGTCATGCTTGTTAACCTATGGTATGCTAACACGCGTGTAAATAAGGTGTCAAGAATCGGAAATTTCTTAAAATAGACCTGGGGATATATAATTATGGCCAAAAAATCTTTAATAACTCCATCTGAAATGCGTTCAGTGACCCCTATTTCTACGAATGATACTTCTACAAAAAGAATGTTATTTCCGCCCAGAAACTCCCAACCAACCAGGCTCTGGTTGTGGATTACCAGTATGCTTATAATCGGCGTAATTATTTTTGGAGGTGTCAGCTATCTTGCCTTGCACTGGTTCAACATGATACATATCACGCTGGGAGCAGGCACAACTCAACCAACTATCACTACATATCATGTGCAACGAGCAGGTATGTATGCAGAATTATCTTTTACAGTCTTGAATGCGCAATATGCTACTGCTTTCCCCAATGATACGATCCAAACGGGTCCAGCGCTTGTGCGTGTAAATCTGCGGGTGGCGAATACATCCACCGATCCGGTCTCTGTGATCTATTATGATGTGGCTCGATTGCTTGTTCCAGGTGTGAAACCAATTGCACCAACCAATGTACATCTCTCTACCGGGCCAAGGCCAGGAGCGAGCGAGGTTGGATGGATCGATTTCCCCGTATCCAAAGGAGTGGAACTCTCCACTATGAAATTTCAACTGGGTTCTCAGTTGCTCAATGATGCGCTGCTTACCATCCCTTTTAACGGCCCTTACGATGCCAATCATTTTGCCGGGAAAACCTATCCTCAAACACTAACTATCTGGTATGACTTTTCAGGCAATACACTTGTTTATCACCTGACAAGCGTAAATGTTCTCTATGCATATCGGGGTACCCAGGCTGCCGTAGGGCAACAATTTTATGTGCTCAATTTTAGTGTTGACAATAACAATGGAGTGACGGTCTCGCCTGGCTTCGGCTTTGATTATATTCGCCTCATTATTAATGGTTATAACACTCCGCCGATTGATAATTCGTTGCCCCATGATTTTAAAGCTGGCGCTCATGGTGTCGCAGGTCGAGTTGTCTATAAAGGACCAGCGGGCTTAACAAGTCTGGATTTCGCTTTTCTGATACAGATAGTGCGGGGGCAAAGTGTCTATAGTGTAAATTTGTAAGAGGGTTCATAACCTTTTTCAGTTTCTCTATGCAGGTTCATCGATGCAAGAATTGTCCTGTTGAAAATTGGGCAATTTTGCTGATACAGAATATTGCTTTTCAAGGTAAACTATCTATATAGATAGCAAAGCATAACTATCTCCGAAAGGAGCAACCAGAAGAACATGAAATCCAATAAGTTTAATCAACTACCACTTCGTGCAATAAATGTCTTACATGTCTATCTCTGGGTTGTTATGCTTGGGCTTTTATTACAGGGGATTGGCTCGCTTGCGCTAAGACTTATTCCTGGTCTCCCATCAATCACACCCGCTCTCGTTATGGCCCTGATGCTCGCTCATATTCCGCACGCAATTTTGCATATCACCTGGGGGTTATTCGGTATACTATTCCTGCTAATCTTTCACTCCAGGCGTGCATTGATTGGTCTTGGCCTGAGCTTCGGAATATTTTATACATTGCTTGGTATTATTGGTACATTGGTGAACAATGCATTTGGTTTGCAGCTAGCGCTTGGAGAAAATGCGTTTCATCTTGTCGTAGGCCCACTGACGCTCATAGTTACAATCGTAGCACTATTTTCGCGTGATGTTACTTTCCAAAAAGAATTAAGAAATCAAGCTTCTTCAAACTAAGTATGGAACCCTTACTTACTTGCGAAACGATTTGGCATAGTTTTGCTCAAAACTGCGCATAAAGCCAAATTGTGATTATTCTTTCCTGGCAAGCATTTGCAGCCACATGCGGTCTACTCCTACCATATCTAGTTCTTGGCCTGCCTGGTAGACGCTAACGCCAAGTGCATCCGCACCCATTGGCAAAGGGACTCCTGGCAGTGCGCCTGCGATGAAAAGCCAGTATTTACCCAGATCTCTTAAGGCATCAAGTGGAATGAATGCTTTTTCCAGGGTGATATTTATATCCTTAAAACCACTTTCTTTGAGTAGCGTGTTATATTCTTCTGGATTGAGCCACTGCATCGCCACTGCTTTTGTCTCACGAGAGAGCAGCACTTCTGGGTGCTCTTTACGCAGCCATCTCACTGCTTGGCGTATCCATAGGCGTGCGAAGCGTTGTGTTTCGCCAACATTGGTTCCATCGAAGAAGGCACTATTACAAGCAATGATCCCACCTGGGGCAAGAATAGCTTTCATTTGCCGAAATGCAGAGAGTTTATCTGAGACAAGGTGAATAGCATTACAGAAAAAAGCGGCATCGGCATTTTGAACGATCGAAGAGAGGTCGTTTGTATCTCCCTGGATGAACTCTGCTTTTGCATCCACCTCTTCCATGCTCTTCTTTGCAAGTCGTAGTGCCTCGGCTGAAGGGTCAACACATAAAATGTGTCCGGGGAGTTCCAGACGGATCAACTCCTCTGCTATCAGACGAGTGATAACTCCGGTTCCGCAAGCCATGTCTACAATTGACAACGCAGAACCAGCGGGTCGTTTTGTTAAGGATACAAATGCGTGCCGAACAAGCGAGCGATTGATTTCTGCATAAAATGGATGTAGCGTGACCGGCTCAAAGGTGTATTGGTTTGTCTCTTCTGTTTCAAACAGACTCATAAGCGTAGCCTCCTTGCTCATCGCATATGCTAATACAGGAGTGAAGACCTGGCCTTATACATCCCTTATCGTTTCACTTACTCAGTCGGAATCTCATTTTACTCGTGAAAACGTTTAAAAATCAGACAGGCATTGTGGCCACCAAAGCCCATAGAGTTTGACATCGCAACGTTTATCTTTGCCTCACGTGCTCTATTTGGCACATAATCCAGGTCACATTCGGGATCGGGATGATATAAATTGATTGTTGGCGTTACTATGCCTGTTAGTATACTCATGATGGCAACTACAGCCTCTATAGCTCCTGCTGCTCCTATAGTGTGTCCAATCATAGACTTAGTAGAACTAATCGGCACCTTGTATGCAAGCTCTGCAAAGCAGTTCTTGATGGCATTTGTTTCGGTCAGGTCATTGTACGGTGTCGATGTGCCATGGGCGTTTATGTAGTCAACCTGATCGGGACGCAAACCAGCTTTTTGCAGTGCGCGGCGCATAGCTCGTGCGATACCAGTACCGCCAGGTGGAGGCTCGGTCACATGATACGCATCCGCGGTTGAACCATACCCAACCATCTCAGCCAGGATGGGTGCTCCACGAGCTTTGGCAAAATCCAGATCTTCAAGGATGAGCATTCCTGCACCTTCGCCCATCACAAAACCATCTCTTGTGGCGTCGAAAGGGCGACTTGCCCCTTGAGGATCATCGTTATAACGTGAGAGAGCATGCATATTATCAAAGGCCGCCAGGGAAAGCGGGTTAACAGGCCTTTCAGATCCGCCCGTAATCATAGCCCTGGCATCACCTCTGCGAATCGTCTCCCAGGCCTCACCTATGGTGTTGCTGCTGGTTGCACAGGCAGAAACAGCAGCCCAATTTGGTCCTCTTGCCCCGGTCATAATCGAGACTATACCAGGAGCACTATCTATGCCGATCATATTGGCACTGAACGGGCTGATTCGATCAGGGCCTCTTTCAAGGAGCGTTTTCGTTGCGTCAAGGAGTGTCCATAAACCACCTATACTACTACCTATATAAATGCCAACATCATCAGCAATTTCTTCAGTAATTTGCAAACCAGACTGGGCTAATGCCTCTTTGGCTGCGGCTATGGCAAAGTGCTCGTAGGGGTCGGTACGACGGATTTCTTTCCGTCCCATGTAATCAGAAGGATCGAAATTTTTGACCTCTGCACCGAAATGAACTCTAAATCGGCTTGTATCAAAAAGCGTAATCGGCCCAACGCCAGATATTCCCTGGCATAGAGCCTCCCACGTGGTTGAAACATTGTTGCCCACTGGTGTGAGGAGTCCCATTCCGGTAATAACTACGCGAGACACAATTTCACCTCCATATTAAAGAATACGTTGCAGTCTAGAAGTTTCACTTATATTTCGATTGCAGCATTACCAACCCTGCGCAATTCTAAAAACACCTCCCAGTACACGGTTAACGGGTCTGAGATAGTATACGAAAGGCCGCGTGCTTCGCAAAATGGCTGAATGATAGCCTGAGCACGCTTGAGATTCACTCTTGGTATGGTCGGAAACAGGTGGTGTTCGATCTGATAATTAAGACCTCCGTAGAGAAAATCCCACACACAATGTGAAGTGAGGTCGCGTGAACTTAACACCTGGCGTTCCAGGAACGAAGGTTTGGTGTTTCTGGCCCACATTGGCATTCCATTATGATTAGGGGAAATAGTTGCGACAAAGTAAACGCTTCCCACAACATTAGCTACAAGGAAGATACCAAGTCCTCGCCAACCTAGTACTATGATAAACGCCAGCCACAACACAATATTGAGTGCGAGCAAGCTAATCTCAAACGGACGCCGCGTGCCTTTTAATTTCCGTATTGCAAAAAGCCAGCCTTCCGCACGGAAGGCGAAGGTATACAACATCAAACCTAAAAGTACAAAGACGACCTGGTATTTCACAAGGACACGTCTCCAACCAGAACGCGCGGTTGCCTCCTCCTCTGTAAATGCTACAGCAAAAGGGCCGCCACCCTGGATGTCAGGGTCCTGATCCCTGTCGTTTGTATGCCCATGGTGTCTGTTATGCCGGTCATTCCAATACCAGAAGCTAATCCCCGTCAATACGCTCCAACACATCTGGCCGAGTAGCCAGTTCTTCTTTGTACTACGAAAAATCTCTAGGTGACCGGCATCGTGCCCAATCAAGCCTATCTGAACCATTGCGAAACCGATTACAATACTTGCAAGTGCTGACCAACCAAAGGAGACTGGTAGGAAAAATGGTAACGCTATACCGGCTACAAGTAGCCCAAAGCAAAAGAATGTGAGAGCAACGTAGTAGTCATACCTCCGCTTGAGCAGCCCGGCGGCTACAACACTACACCGCAATTCGGCATATGCTGCCCCGTAATCTGGTTGGGCGGAAGTCTCATCAAGGCTCGAAATTGACATGATTCTCTCCAGTCTTCTCTAGTATGGCATTCCTGGAACGCTTCGAGTTGCCATAGTGGGTTGAGCAGTGGGTTGTCCGGGTTGCGCGTTCATTTGATTGCCCCTTTCACCGAAGGTCGTACCAGGTGACTTATCAGGAGACCACCAAACACTATCGCTTCGGCGGCAAAGAAAACAAACCATACTATGGTGGATACGTCACTTTTAAAGCGACTGAAATGCACTATCGAGACGATCAAGACCAGCACCGCAAGTGTTGCGAATATAAAAGCAAGCAAACGTACACCTTCCCAACGGGGTTCGCGTATAGCCATCGCTGAGACGACGCAGAGCGATATGGCGAAACCGCTATACAATTGAGATAATTGTACAGTCATTGCCCAGGGCCAGATGTTTATTGCGACACCGGTAAAAAATAGCAATAGTAATCCGAAGAATCCAAGGATAATTGCCTGTATAATCCAGAGTAACGCTAGCGGATTCGGTTCTGATGGTGCTTTATCATGTCCTCCCAGGCGCCAGAAGCTGAATGCCACCAGTAATGGATCGATAAAATAGAACAACATCCAGAACAATGGAAATTTTGTGAGTTCACCAGGAAAGACGATCATGCGGTAAAGTGTGAGCAAAAAGAGCAACGCTGTGGCAAATCCAATGCCAAAAAGCACTATGCGCACCTCGCGAAAACTGCGGGCCACGCTGCACAACAACACGCCAAGACCCAGCGCTGTATAAATTGCTGCGATAAAGCGCGCGTTCAAAGGAGACGCGGGCCAGGGCACAAGCAAGCTAATGAGTGGGGGTTGGAAGAACGCCGCTACGAGCAGCAACGCCTGTGCCGCAACCAGCACAAAGATGGCACGTAGCCACCAGGGTAGCGGTTGAGCCATAAGAAGCCTCCTTGCGGTCGAAGTGACCGTATGAAACAACATATTGATGGAGATTAGAAGATAACTTCAGGACAAGTATACACTAATGATGACCTAAAGCCTATCAGCGACTGCCTGTCTACAAATTTATTCACTCCTAATAGTGAAGATTACATAATGATAGAGGGTTAGCGCATCAGTAAGATTACCCATCGAGGAATAGGCTATGCTTTGTAGGCCACAATACGCAAGCGTGTATAGTCAGCGGACCACTGCCCATTGTTGAACAAGCGATCACGGGTCTTCGCTTCGGTGCGCTCAAGGATCTGTTGCTTCACATCATCAGGCACGTTGTGAAACACTCGTTCTCCAAACATCTGAATCCAGTTGCGCAAGCCCATTTCGCCATCTTCCAGTGGTGTGGGTCTTTCAAAGAGGAGCGCGCTTCGTACATCTAGATCATGCTTCTCCAACAGGGATGTATATTCACCAATTGAAGGAAAATACCATCCGAAGTCTATCTCTCTGTGCATGAGTTCTCGGAAAGATGCCTGAACGGCAGCCCTAATCGTTGCAACACAATCCTTCCCGCCAAATTCTGCGACGAATCTGCCTCCATGCTTCAAAGATGCTGCGATGCAACGAGCGACCTGTTCAGCCTCCGGTATCCAGTGGAGGGTCGCATTCGAGAAAATAGCATCAAAAGGAGACGCGAAAGAGAAATCTCTCGCGTCTGTCACGTGAAATTCAAGTTGAGGGTAGGTACTTTGCGCAGTTTCAATCATACTGGCTGAGCTATCAATCCCAATCACATATGCCCCAGACTCAGCGATAGTGTGCGTGAGATGACCTGTGCCACAGCCCAGATCAAGAATAATTTCTCCAGTCTGTGGTTTCAGGAGAGGAATGAGGCTTTTCCCGTATTCGTACACAAAGGCATGTTTTTGTTCGTAAAGTGATGTATCCCACTTGTTGTTCGGCATCGTTTTAGCCTCGAATAAATGCCAGTACTTCGTCCCGTTTCTGCTCCATTAACGCCTTGTTATTCGCTTCGACATTCAAGCGCAGGAGAGGTTCAGTATTTGAAGGGCGCACATTGAACCACCAGTCCCCGTAATCAACCGTGATACCGTCCAGGTGATCGACGGACTGAGCATCCTTGCCAAAGGTTTCTTCCAGCGCTCGAAGTTTGCCTTGCACGTCATTGACCACGCTATTAATTTCACCACTGCGCACGCCTTTGTCGAGCGGCTTAAGCAACTCGGAAAGCGGTTTCCCTTCGATAGAAACGAGTTCAAGTGTGATCAAAAATGCAATCAGACCTGAGTCGGCGAACCAGTTATCGCGGAAATAGAAATGGCCGGAGTGCTCACCGCCAAAGATGCCATTGAGTTGGCGCATCTCTGCTTTGATATAAGAATGCCCAACGCGAGTGCGCACTGCTTTGCCGCCTAACGAATTGACGAGTTCAGGCACGCTTTTGGAAACGATCAGATTATAGAGTATCGTCGACCCTGGATATTTGTGAAGCAGGCTATTTGACACAATCGCCGTCACCATCGAGCCGTCTACGATATTGCCATGCTCATCTACCGGGAACATGCGGTCAGCATCGCCATCAAAGGCTGCTCCGAGGTCAGCGCCAACTTCACGTACTTTCTTTTGTAGATCCTCCATATTCTCAGGCTCGATCGGACTGGCCGGGTGATTGGGGAAATTTCCATCCAGGTCAAAATAAAGAGGAACCAGCTCGCAGGGTAGGAATGAGAATACACGTGGCATCATCAAACCCGCCATGCCATTGCCTGCATCGATTACAACTTTGAGCGGCTTGATTTTAGTGACGTCAATGAATGAAAGGGCGTGCTGGACGTAATCATCGAGCACATCTTTTTGCATGGCCTGCCCTTTGTGCGCAGGTTCGGCATAGTTACCACTGATCGCTAAGTCGCGTATATCTGCCAGTCCCGATTCCAGGCTAATAGGAAATGCCTGGGCACGACAGAACTTCATGCCGTTGTATTTTCCAGGGTTGTGCGACGCCGTAATCATGACACCCGCGGGATAGTTGAATTTACCCACGGCAAAATATAATTCGTCTGTAGTTGTCATACCGAGATCGATGGCGTTCACTCCCTGGTCGGTTACACCACGTATCAGCGCGGCGGCTAACTGTGGTGATGAGAGGCGCATGTCTCGCCCCACGGCAATTTCTGGCACATTTAGATATTGCGCTGCTGCTCGACCGATGCGATACGCTATCTCATCAGTAAGGTCCTGTCCGTAGACGCCGCGAACATCATATGCTTTAAAAATAGCAGGATCAATGGTTCCATTTGATGTATTCACTGTTTATGTCCTCTTCTACTTCCTTTCATCTCGCCTTACTGTAGGTAGATGCTTAGTATCGCTGGCGAGATGGATTAAGATTTTTTCCAAATTTCTAAGAGTACCCAGGGATCACCTGAGCTACGGGGATCGAAGATTTGTCCCACTTCGCTAAAGCCTGCTTTGGCGAATGCGCGCCGTGCAGGTTGATTAGCTCTAGCTGTTTCTGCATACATGCGCACAAAGGCTGGTTGGGAAAAAAGATACTCAACCAGTGTCCGAATAGCTTCTGGCCCATAGCCCTTGCCCCAGCGAGTTTTATCGCCCAGACCCAGGCCAATCTCAGCCTGACCTGCACGATAATCTACATTAAAATAGGTAATGGTTCCAATCGGAATGTGTTGTTCGTCCTCGATGATAAACCAGAATTGCCGGCCATTACCATTCACATAATTACGTTCGAATACAGGCAGAAACTCGCTCATATTCTGTGAATACGGTCGATGTGGGTCATAACGCCAGACCTCGTTGTCACGTTCCCAGTTAAATACCGCGTTCGCGTCTTGTAAGGTTGGACGGCGCAAGTAAATGCGTTCTGCATGTAAAATAGGATAAGGATTAAAACGTTGTGTCTCGGTCATGCCAGACCTATTTCTTGAGCAAAGCTGGTGCCAGCCGAGAGCGGTGTGACCTGAAAAGCCTGGGCTATCGTTTGACCAAGATCAGCAAAGGTTGAGCGCATGCCAAGATTAACCCCGGCGCGTACAGGCTGGCCGTAGGCAAGTAATGGCACCTGCTCGCGTGTGTGGTCGCTGCCTCGATAGGTAGGATCCACACCGTGATCAGCCGTGAAAAAGATTGTATCGCCAGTCTGCATCGCCTGTTGAACCTGAGCAAACCAGCTATCAACATCCTGTAGAGCCTGAGCGTATCCCTGGCTATCTCGACGATGACCCCATAGCATATCGAATTCTACCAGATTGACAAAAAGCAGACCGCTAAAGTCGCGTTCAAGCCAGCGCAGTGTTGCCGCCATGCCGTCTTTATTCGTCTCTGTATGATCTCTCTGGGTCAAACCTCGACCTGCAAACAGATCTTCAATCTTACCAATACCAATGACGTCTTTTCCATTCTCCTTTAACACATCAAGTAATGTAATACCCAGTGGCGCAAGTGAGAAATCGCGACGGTGTTCTGTGCGCTTGAAATTCCCTGGAGTGCCGATAAAGGGGCGAGCAATCACGCGGCCTACGGCATTCTCGCCTGTAAGCATATCACGAGCGATCTGACACATATGATACAACTCTTCTAGTGGAATCACTTCCTGGTGCGCTGCGATCTGGAAGACGCTATCGGCCGACGTGTAGAGGATAGGACGTCCAGTGCGCACATGTTCTTCGCCCAGTTCCTTGATGATTTCAGTACCAGAAGCGGCCTTATTGCCGATCACCTTACGTCCTATAGCCTGCTCGAAGTGCGCCACGAGATCAGCAGGAAAGCCATTGGGATAGGTAGGTAGAGGTTTATGTAAGACGACTCCGGTCATTTCCCAATGACCTGTTATACTGTCCTTGCCTGTTCCCGCCTCTGCCATACGGCCATATGAGCCTTGCGCATCATCAGTCGGTGGTGTTCCCAATATAGGAGTGATGTTTCCCAGTCCAATGCTCCCCAGGTTAGGGAGAGCCAATCCACCAATTGCCAGTGCGCAATGTTCGAGCGAACTGACTCCATCATCTCCGTAGTCATAGGCGTCGGGATTTGCGCCAGCGCCGACTCCGTCAAGAACGACAAGTATAGCTCGTTTCACTTTACTCATCACGGTGTATCCTTATCTTTTCCAGCCTTGCATGATCCGTAATGGGATCACCAATCAGCGGTAATGCATAGTCGTAGAAAGCCTGAGTAACCATCGTTTTGCTCTCATCAAGATACTCATCAGGTAACAGGCGCTGCACATTTGCGACCTGTGCAAGCTCAACCAAACCGGACGTGCAATGATAGGCTGGCTCATCATGGCGAACTATCGTGATCATTTTATCACTCTCGCCATCTAAAAGGGCTTTTGTGCCCATTTTTCCTACCATGTAGGCTTCATCGCGGTCTGCAATCGAGACAGAGAAAGAAGCCATACGCTGCAGGTCGCCCGGCTTGTCAAAACGTGCGCGTAGCTTCAACTCACTTTTCACTAATTCTACCAGATGTTGCGCTGTTCCACTAAGCATCGGGTGTTGAAATGCGTCGGTTCCGACCTGCCCGATTGCTCCTAGCGACTGCCCTCGTTCATCGCGCAGGGATTCGGCAGCAACCACGACTACATATCCTACATGTCGATAGACTTCCTCGACCTGGCTTAAAAACCTGTCCGCGTTAAACCGCTGTTCAGGTATAAGCAGGATATGCGGGGGGTCGCTCTCATCATATTTAGCTAATGTGGAAGATGCAGTTAACCAGCCAGCATCGCGACCCATCGTCTCTATGATTTTGACGGGGTAATACCAGGGAATAGCACTCGTATTCATAGCCGAATCGAGCGTTGCTAACGCCATAAAGCGCGCCGCGCTGCCATAGCCTGGACAATGATCCGTGAAAGGTAAATCGTTATCAATGGTCTTAGGAACACTTATAGCACGTAATTCGTAGTTCATATGTTGCGCTGCTAGCACGAGTCGATGCGCTGTATCTGCGGAATCATTGCCGCCTATATACAGCAAAAGGTGGATATCATATTTACGCAGAATAGCGATTACGAGCTCAGGATCTTCATCTGTAAGTTTATAGCGGCACGTACCCAGAGCCGCTGAGGGTGTATAGAGCAAGCGAGTCCACACAGATGATGCCTGTTGCCTCAGATCAATCAAATCCTCTTGCAGTAGTCCTTCTACGCCATGCCTCATTCCATAGATGCCATCAATGCGTTCTTCTGCCAGTGCTGCCTCGACCGCACCCACCAGGCTGGCATTGATAACGGCAGTTGCCCCACCAGATTGACCGATGATCAGGTTATTATGTGATGCCATTAAGACTTCCTTACAATTACAGAGTTACGCTGTGGTCATTATATCAAGATTGGTGGTGAGCGTCGAGGAGAATTGCTTAATTGTGATGAGTATTATGAAATGAGGATGAGATGATTTGCATACGTTCCTACAGTTTGTATTTCGTAACGTTTTTGGGACGGTTCTGTGCTATACTCCTAATACCACAAGCTCAGAATGAAAGGTCTGAGGTATGAGTGTAATGCACAAGGAAACAATAACAGACATGCAAACAGGAACAACCAGCACGGACGTTCGTCTACGAGGACGTGTGCTGTTGGTTACCAGAGTCATCTGGTTGGTTTTTGCCCTCATCTTGCTCATTTTATTTAGCATCAATCTCCTCCAACCACTCTTGGGGGGCCAGACGCTGATCTGCCCACTGACCTTTACTTGCCCTTTCGATGCTCACACACTCCAGGCACTCCAGCAGACGCAGATTTCTCGCCTGGCTTACACGATCTATGCTACGACTTTCGGGCTCTTTTTCTCGCTAATCTTTGTTGGGCTCAGTGTTCTCCTTTTTAGGCGTGTATTCGACCAACTCGTTGGTCTGTTGGCTTCCTTCAGCTTCCTCATGCTGGGATCAACAGGGCTTGTGGCGAACTTCTCAAACATACCCCTGGCTCTGCAAGTGTTCGAGGGAGTGATCCAGCCCTTGTTCATGTTTCTCTGCTTTGGGTTCTTTCTCGTGACCTTCCCTGATGGCCGCTTTGTCCCTGGTTGGAGCTGGCTGATTGGCTTTACGCTCTTCGTGCAAGCCATCTTCTTCATCATTCCTGGCCCTTTCAATATCATGTTCTGGCCCACCCCGCTCTTGCTGCTCGAACTGGCGCTTGCATACGGGAGTCCCATCGCGGTACAAATCTACCGCTATCGACGTGTGTCGACTCCTGCACAACGCCAGCAAACCAGGTGGGTTATTTTTGGCTTGACCTGTGCCATTCTGGTATTTTTGCTCACGGCCTTCATGGAAAATCTCATCCCTGTCGTTGGTGTAGCGGCTCCCTCTCGTATTTGGCGAGCACATCGCTCCAATCGTTTGCAGTTCTGCTCATTCCCCTGAGTATCACCATCGCTATCTTGCGCTCCCGTTTATGGGATATCGACGTGCTGATCAACCGCACGTTGGTCTACGGTTTACTCACTGCATCCCTGCTGGCTGTCTATCTCGTGCTCGTGTTTGCCGGACAAACCTTGCTCTCTAGTCTGTTCGGGCACAACAACGACCTGGTACTCGTCGGCTCCACATTGATTGTAGCTGCGCTGTTTCAGCCGCTGCGTCATCGTATCCAGCAGGTCATTGATCGCCGCTTCTACCGTCGCAAGTACGATGCTCAGAAGACGCTGGCTGCATTTAGTGCCACCTTGCGCGGAGAAGTGAATCTGGAACAGTTACACGAGCACCTGATCGCGGTAGTGCAGGAAACAATGCAACCAGCACATGTGTCATTGTGGTTGCGCACGCCCCAGCCCCCAGCAAAACATCAGAGAGTGAGCACGAGTGACACTCAAGAACAATGAGGAACGGACAAACAGATGAGAGGTTATTTCGTGACAGGTTGAAGTTGGCCCCTTTGATAAGACAAGGATCAAAAAAGTCAGAATTGAACTTTTTTTGTAAGGTGAAACATTGGCTATATAAGGGAGTGGAATAGCAAACTACCTTATATAAGCCTCTCCCTTGACCTCATGTGATATGTTACCAGTACCAAACGAATCAGCTGTTACCAGTTCCTTGCCCAGGTAGGAGCGGATAACGTGGCTTACGAAACATCAGAAAAAATTCTTCACGTCCTCAATGTAACTAGGGGATAGACCGCATATGAAACACAAAATCATCTTAGACTGTGATCCCGGCCACGACGACACCATCGCCATACTGCTGGCTGCCCGTCATCCGGAGATTGACCTGCTCGCCATCACCACAGTAGCCGGGAATCAAACGCTCGAGAAAATCACCCGCAACGCTCTCAAAATCTGTTCCCTGGCGGGTATTCGTGATATTCCTATAGCCATGGGTATGGATCGTCCTTTAGTGCGTCCAGCGAAGCCTGCTGCGGATATTCATGGTGAATCGGGTCTGGATGGTCCACATATGCCTGAGCCAACGATTGAACTCGCTCGCCAGCATGCGGTTGATTTGATAATTGATCTGCTGATGGACTCAGAAGGGGACATAACACTTGTGCCTACAGGCCCGCTGACAAATATTGCGGCTGCCATTCGCCAGCAGCCCTCCATTGTTCCAAAAATCAAAGCTATTACTCTGATGGGGGGAGCAATGGGTCTGGGTAATGTAACCCCGGCCGCCGAGTTTAATATTTATACTGATCCAGAGGCCGCTACTATTGTTTTTGGATGTGGCCGGCCGATTACGATGGTGCCATTGGAAGTAACGCATCAAGCTCTGGCGACCGAAGAGGTGATAACTCGCTTGCGCAGCGCTCAACGTCCCGTAGCGACTTTTGCTGCTGATCTCCTCGTCTTTTTCGCAGACAGCTATCACAAAGTATTTGGGTTTCCAGCAGCTCCAGTGCATGATCCCTGTGCTGTCGCTGCTGTGATTGACCCGCATATTCTTCGGGCACACACAATGCATGTTGCTATCGAAACAAATGGTGATTGGACTGCTGGTCGCACAGTATGCGATGTGTATGGCAAACTGGGCAAGGAGGCAAATGCGCGTGTTGGCTATGCTTTAGAAGTGGAACGTTTCTGGGATATGGTGATTGGTACAATTCTGAAGTATGATACTTAGATCTGGTAGTCCATTTCGCCACTCCAGCCCTGTGTCAGTTCCTGGTGTTTTACAAGTGTTTCGCCGCCTTTTACCAGCAGTTCAGCGGGTTTGGAGGCAACGACTGAATTGGGTGGAACTGATTCAAGCACAAGCGCCATAGCGCCGATCTTACTCCCTTTACCAATCGTAATTGGCCCCAGTATGGCTGCACCCACTCCGATGGTAACATCATCCTCGATGGTTGGGTGACGCTTTTGCAAACGGCCGGGTCCAGGTCTCCACCAACCTGTCGCACCCAACGTCACCTGGTGGTAGAGCATGACGTTGTTGCCAATCTCGGTTGTCTCTCCAATCACAATACCCGCGCCATGGTCGATGAAAAAGCGTTTCCCAATTTTTGCACCTGGATGAATCTCTATGCCACCAGTAATGAAGCGGGCAAATTGCGAAATCAGACGTGGCAGAAAAGGGATATGGGCCTTGTAAAGCGCGTGTGCGATGCGGTGATAGATGATCGCCCAAAATCCCTGGTAAATCACTGCCTCAAAAATGTTGCGGCAGGCGGGGTCTTTCTCGAAGATGACGTCGATTATATCTGGCCAGCGCGTTTTACGGCGCGGTGTTTTACCAGGTGCGGGTATAAAGACCCCTGGTGGTAGTTGTGGGAGTTGTGCTAGATCGGGTTCAATGCCTGCTAACTCTTCGTTGCTCGTCTGGTCTGGGATCCTTTGTGACATGGTGTAGGTAGCCTTTTCCTCTCGCCCGATTTTAGTTCACTCTCATCTTCTCTGTTGGAGTGTATGGCAGAAGAAAAGCATTGTCAAGGGTAAATACTTCAGGTACGAGTACAATTTTATTGTGTCCATACCAAAGCGTTTGTATACACAACCGATGTCGGATTCCCTATGTCGTTTGCCAGCATTCTTTTGAAGCACAGCAACGACACGCTCGTTTACAAGCCTTTATCGATTTCAAAGTGAAGCACCCTCGTTTAGAGGAAATGGATGACACCCTGATGCAGGCCATTCATGGACACAGGACGTACACGCTGCTTCAATGGGCAAGCTGGCCGACGCATGCGAGACCTCTTTTTCCCTCGGTACCATTTTGACAATGAAGTCGAGTGCGGGGAATATGTTGGAGCGCTCCGCACGCTCCTGGAACAGGTGCCACTCATCGTCGATGTTCCGGGCCTGCTGACCCACTGGCGCTGGTTTGGAGAGTGGAGCCTGGGGTGCATTGGCGTGTTGAGTGATTGGATCGTCGAAACGGTGGATGCTCCCAGGCGGTAGAGAGCATCCACCTTAACCATCGATGCGTTGCAAAAGCATGCCTTGCCGCCTGGCTTGCGGGCGCGTATGGAAAGTGAGGCCCGCGCAGGGGAATTCAAAATGGACCAGGCCAAAGCGCAGAGCGAGCAGGAACTCAAGCGTCTGCTCGGAAATCCGGCCCCTGTTCCTGGCACTGCTCCGACCAAACCTCCCACAGAGGACACGCGTCAGAGCGTGTCTGGTCACGCACCGATGGAGCGAGCTGCTGCCCGCGACTCCGTAGGAGATCAGGTGCAGACGGCCAATACGCTCAAATGCACGTTTTCTGGGGTGATCCCAATCGAAGCCAAGCGTTTTCTGGACGGTGGCACGCGCCTGGTCGAATGCCCCGATTGTGCGGCGATGCGCTCATTGGAACTTCAGAAAGGTATTCTCCGATTTAAATCTCACGACAAACGCAAAACAACAACGCCCAATACAGAGCAACGATGGGCCAGGGTTGATTTGGCCTGGGGCGTGGTGGAAGGATAGAATAAGGCCATTGGGTATTAGTCCTCAAGGGCCAAGATGGCACGACCTCAGAAGGCTTCCTTGACATGGGTTCTCCAAAATGGTAGATTGAGTCTAATATTAAACTTCGTCTAAAAATTAGCGATCCTTTTGGGAAAGGAAAATCCTTATGAATAACCAGTCGGATCAAGCTGTACCAGATGGGGCAGCCTTCAGCGTGTTCAGCGGCGAACTTGCCGCGGACCCTTTCCTCTGTTCGCACAAATGCGGGCGATGGGCGCCGTTGTTCCTCTCCCATTCTCTCTGGGAGGAGATGACCGCCTGGCGTGGATGGTGACGCGGATAGAAGAGGCTGTGCGGATTCTCAAAGATCATGCGCACTTTACCGTGGACCCTCGCTCCATTGGTGCCGAAGAACTTTTTAGGCAAAATGTCGCCGACGCGTCCGACACCCCTGCCTTCTTTGCCAGCAGCTCGATGGTTTTTGTGGATGAGCCAGATCATCGGCGGTTACGCGGGCTGGTTTCCAAAGCTTTCACGCCCAGGTATATGGAAGGTTTACGCCCTCGTGTTCAGCAGATTGCCGATGAATTGCTCGACCGGGTGGCCGATCAAGGTCACATGGATCTCGTCAAGGACTATGCTTTTCCCTTGCCAATCAATGTGATTTCCGAAATGCTGGGCGTTCCAGAAAAAGACCGGCCACAGATCCGTGTCTGGTCTCAGGCGCTGGTCACTGTCACTGGCATGGGTGTGGCCGGGCGAGATGAGCGGACCATGGTTCACGTGCAGGCGTTTGCCTCATACGCCCTGCAACTGGTCGCCGAAAAACGGCTGCACCCTGCGGATGACCTGATCAGCCAGCTTATCGCAATCGAAGAGGAAGGGGACCGGCTCAGCGAGGCTGAATTGCTCTCGATGATTACCCTGCTGATCTTTGCGGGCCATGAGACAACCTCGAACCTGATTGGGATTGGTACCTTGACGTTACTGGATCATCCCGACCAGCTTGAGAAACTGAAAGCGGATCTGCGTCTCGTCCCTTCGGCAGTCGAAGAACTCCTGCGCTTCAATGGGCCGGTGACTATGCCGGTGCCGCGTTTTGCCAGGGAAGAGACCGAACTTGCCGGGCAGCACATCAAGCAAGGCGATCTCCTCATCATCGCGCTGATCTCGGCGAATCGGGATGAGACGCAGTGTACGCAGCCAGATGAGATGGATATTGCCCGCACGCTCAATCGCCATATCGCCTTTGGACAGGGCATCCATGCCTGTTTGGGGGCACCGCTTGCTCGCCTGGAGGGGGATATTGCATTCACCACCTTGCTGGGGCGCCTGCCCAATCTGCGGCTCAGCGTCCCCCGTGAGAGCATCACCTGGCGCGTCAGCAGTAACTTACGGGGTTTGACCGCCTTGCCCGTTGCCTTTTAGCAAAGAGACAGGCGTACTCGTACGACGCACGGCGGAGTGAGGGCACAGTTGCCTTCACTCCGTCGGTGCTGCTTTTCCCATCGGGAAGGCGAAAAAGTATGCATCGTGAAAAAGGAGAAGGATGAGGATGAGTCAAGCAGGCCGCCAGCCTTTACGCGAGCGGAACAAGCAACGGAACTTCCAGCGGATCATCGATGCCGCTTTTGAGCTGTTTCAGACAGTTGGCTATCACCAGACAACCATGGATGCGATTGCTGAAAAAGCCGAGGTGAGCCGGGCGACGCTCTTCAACTATTTTCCGACCAAACAGGCGTTATTAATGCCATTGGCACATCAATTGTATCGGGAGCGCGTCCAGCCCGAAGTGCTAGCCTACCTGGAGACGCAGCCGACGACGCTACAAGCGCTGCACCACCTCTTTCTGAGTATCCATCAGCATATTCTGACCTTTCCTGATCTCTACCGGGTATTGCAGGGGGAGTTTTTCCACCATGAGCCTGAGGACACGCAGGATGCAGGGACAGGCTTTTTGGAGACGCTGCTGGCGACTCTACAGTATGGGGAGTCTCGGGGCGAAGTCCGCACTGATATTCCGCGTGAGAAAATCGCGCGTTATATTGGCGCAATCTATGTCTCCTTACTCTTCCATCCGCTGGAGCAGCAGACCGAACAGGTGTTGCTCCCAAATTATCTCGCGGAGATCAATACCCTGCTGGCCTTTCTTCGCCCGGTGTTGTCTTCCGGTCCGGTGGTCGGGATTGAGCGCAATTACCACTAACTAGCCAACATGGCATCCTGCACAATCAAGAGAGCTTATTAGATGTAAGATAGATACGCACATTGAGAAGATTATTCGCAATTATGAAGGAGAACTATTCATGAACGAGATGCAAACGACGGAGAAGCGACAGAAAGGCTACAAAGGGCTGCCGATGGAGGGGATCGTGGCGCGCTGGTATACGAGGATTCGCCGCTCCGGGAGCCAGATCGAGGAGTGGAGGAAGCAGGCCGCCCAACTCACCGGCGGTCTGCCGGATGGCGCAAACGTGCTCGAGGTGGCGCCGGGCCCTGGCTACTTCGCCATCGAGATGGCGCGACTCGACCAGCTCCACGTGACCGGGCTGGACATCAGCCACACGTTCGTGGGGATCGCTACAGAGAACGTCCGGCAGGCGGGAGTGAGCGTGGACTTCCAGCAGGGCGACGCGTCCAGCATGCCCTTCGCTGAAGGGTTCTTCGACCTGATCGTCTGTCAGGCTGCCTTCAAGAACTTCAGTCGGCCGGGCAAGGTGATCGACGAGATGCACCGGGTCCTGCGTGGCGGGGGGACGGCGGTGATCCAGGACATGCGGAAAGATGCTTCCGACGCGACGTTTCGCGAAGAGGTGAACCTGATGCGGCTCAGTCCCGCGAACGCCTTCATGACGAGGCGGGCCCTGGGATGGCTCCGACGGCGCGCCTACACGAAGGAGCAGTTTGAGCGCCTTCGGTGGATGCGAAATCGAGACGAATGGTATCGACATGGAGGTACGACTGAAGAAGCAATGATATCTCGACCGCCCACTCACTCATCCCGCTTCACACCTTGCGCATCTCACGTCGGCACAGAGGTGCCTAAAATACGCGAGGCTGCCGCGCCTTTGTGCAAAGTATGAATTGCAGAGCCTGAACTCGTGGCAGAAGGGACAGATTTACGCGTTTCTGCCACGAGTTGGTAACATCTCGATTAGCCTGAAATGGTGGCTCGATGCCTTTAGCTATGGAAACTCAGCAAGACCAGATTGCACTTCATATCACGCTCGCGCATCTCGGGCCTAATTGGTAGCAGAAAAACAGGCAGAAATACTTCTATTTTAGAACAAAAGTGCACTAGCGTTGTTTCCCGGTCCATTCATGATACTGTTGCTAAATTCGTTCGTTTGGCTTGAAGAGAAGATGCGAATCTCCACCATGTGAGCCTGGATAGTCGACTAAACTGGGAGCCAAATGAATTTAGCAACTGTATCCATTCATACCCAAGGGCCAAGAAGATCCTACCGTTTGTCGTTTAGTTTTGCAGTTTTCAGAAGAAAGTGTTGCAGTCATTCGACCACTTTTTAGAATGCTTGTCGGATGGCTTACCAGGGGGCTTCACTTCATGAAGGTTCTCTACTCAAGCGGGAGCTGCTCTCGGAAAATCATCAATTACATGCTCAGATAGATTTGGACGAAAGTTTTGTAGCGCTTGAATCGGAAGGAAGTTTTGCATTTAGTGCAAGACTTAACGACAATTTGTAGATCCGTCTGTTCCTTTTCCGCTCCGTGCAAATACGAAAAGATATGGCTCATGTCCACTTTTGGTGATAACCTCTACAATAAATGGGAGTGGCTGCTAATTCCAGATGAACTTTGCCGTATCTCCCTCACATTTGGGGATTGCTGTGCTAATAGTTCCAAGTGGTTCTTTTTTTCATGCTCAAGCAAATGTCTCAGTCGATATTACAGAAGAGCTTTCTTCAAATGTGAGGATGAGTCCACGGGTTGCGCAACGAGATGCACTTTCAGCTAAGGTATCTTCACAGGCTCGTTCAATGCTCGCACTTTTTCTGGCATGGGATCAGTACTATCTCAGCTTGAGAGAAGCAGGAGCGTCAAGAAGGATACTTTCAAAGCACGGGACTGAAGAGTTAAAACCCGTTGTGCATCTCATGGGCATCGAGAAATTCGTGACGGGTTTGTGTGTCGAGATAGGCAGGATGTGACTTCCTCGTGAGGGACATCCGCTATGCTAGTACTATGGAAGAGTATGAGCAGATGCACAAGCCAGTGACTCGTCTCTCTTCCAGCCGTACCCTTCAGAGAACAAGGAGGAAAAAGAATCATGATAGAAACGATTGTAGACAAAAATAAGAGCACTGTTGAGCCAGTCGCACGTCGCGTTGACCCAAGCTGGAAAGGCGTGTACCGAGTGGGGGGCGTCTGCCTGTTTCTCGTCGGGCTTATCTATCTAACCGAAGTGACTCTCGGCATTTACGGGGGAATACCTGGAGCGGCAGACAGCGTGCACTATCTGCAGAGTCTCGCCGCTCACCCAAGCCTTGCGCGAGTGAGCTATGGGCTCTACTCTCTCACCGACTTCCTACTCGTACCTGCAGTACTCGGCCTCTACCTCGCGCTCAAGCGCATTGGCAAGAACCCGATGCTCCTGGCAACCGGGCTGTTGGCGGTGTTTGTCGTCGTGGATGTGGCAACCACTGAGGCAAGCTCCCTTACGATCGTCACCCTCACGCAACATGCCGCAACTGCTGCGAGCGCGACTGAGCGGGCGACCTATATGGCGGCTGCGAATTATGCCCTCGCAACGCTCCCCCTCGCGACGTTCTATAGCTACGTGGTCTCTTCGGTCGGGGTCCTTATCGTCAGCATCGTTATGCTGAAAGGGGTCTTCGGAAAGCTGACCGCCTCTGTGGGAATTGTCGCAGGGATCGTGGGAATCGTTGCTGGCTTCTATGTCTTCGTGTCTGCTTTAACTGTGCTCACACTCCTCGCGCTCCTCACCTTCGGCCTTTGGTGCGTGCTGGCGGGAATCAGACTGTACCGGCTCGGCAAGCCACAGGGCGCAGGAGAGACAGCAGCAGTGACAACCGCCTGAACTGTCTGGAACAGCGGGCGAATGGGCAGTTGTATGTTGGGCGCCTTCGGCATAGATATGCCTGAGTTCGAGGAATGTGCTTTCTTCCCTCGGAAGGGGGCACATTTTTGCGTCATGTAGCTCCGTGTTACCACCTCGTTGCGCAATTCGTAGGATGAGCCCCAATATCATTGACAAACACAAATCATCATCCGCTTCTATCAAAAAAGATATATGATAAGGTTAAGAAGTCTATGCACTTGGTTACAGTTGAACAGCAGGAAATAATGTCATTTCTTCGATAGTGTGGCGCATGTGTATCATACATCTTGCCTATGGAGGTGCTCAGCCGACTTGAAAAGGGTATCCAGGTGGTTATTGAACCAGGTTTCTCTCGCATAATTTGGCATAGCATCTTCTCTCATCTATTTGGCGCTGTCCAGAAGTGATGCGCATGACCAATGTTTCTCAGATAAAATGGCACACCTCTCTCGGAAGCCGCTTCTGGAGGAGCATGATTCCCTGTAAGCATACATTGGCGCGAAGCTAAAAAGAGAGACGCTGAAAGGCAGAGCAAGGCAGATCGCGGGCAACATGCGCGACGCTGAACTGACTGGCAGATTGTGACAGGCTGGTGATGGAAAAGCCCCCTTTTGTGACGGCCATGTGAGTCTCCTGCCGTATACTTCCTGATAGGTAAGATGGATTGCTATGTCCGCCACATGGTGAGAAGCTCTTCCCGGTAAGAGAGTACGCCATACTGGAGGGGTAGCTGCCTTCAGAAGTCGCCCTCCAGGGCGGAGCAAACCCCCATCTCACGGGAGGTGAACTATGTCTACGAAGATAGAGAGAGCACCCGTTGAAACGCCCGCAGAGCGAGCTGCGCAGAGAACTGACCTCGACACCCAAGGCGAGCGTGGTCGACCACAGGGCGCCATAAAGGTGCGACGGTTCTCCATTGAAACGATCGGCCTGGCGGCGGCAGTGGTCGCCACCATCGTCATGTACGTGCTCTTCATCGTCCACCCGGTCGAGCACGAGCCACTGAATGTCTTCCTAACGACGGTATTCGGGCACGGCAATGCTGCGATCTGGCCGATGCAGCTCGTCTGGTACGCCAGCGCTGTGGCCATGATCGGCCTCGCGTTCTGGCCCAGCCGTCGAGCGAGCCAGCTGATCTGCCTGCTCGCCGCAGCCTACTTCGCCTGGGTGGGGATCGTCTTCTTCAGGGTGATCGATAGCGACATGGGGGTGCTCGATGGCGTCATCAACCTGGCCTGGCTGTGGGCCGCCATCTTCATCCTGGAGGCAATCCTGTTCCTGGTCGCCGGCATCGTGCGCCGCGACCTGGTGTTCGCTCCGCGCTGGGATCTGTCTGGAGTGCTGGGCACGGTGTTCATGTGCTACGCGCTGGTCGCCTATCCGATCATTGAGATGCTCGGTGGGCAGCCGTTGCGCGCGTCACCCTTGTTCGGGCTTGCACCCTGCGTCACGGCCTTCTTCGCCTTCGGCCTGCTGCTGTGGGCACGGCCGCCGGCGCCCAGGTACCTGTTGCTGCTCCCCCTGGCGTGGGCCCTGTGCGCCTCGCCTGGCAACATCGCCATGGGCCACGTGCCGGACTTCGCCCTGATCCTGGTCGGCATGATCACAGTGGGACTGATCATCTGGCGCGACCGCACCACGAGCTGGCAGACGGTGGTAGCCGGGGTGCTGCTCGCCGCGATAATCGCTTTCACGGGCCACGACGACTTAGTGATTGGGACCGCCTTAGTCCTGACAGCGGTGACGTTGGTGCAGACCATCCGTGGTGACGCACAGCAGTTGCATGCTGGCCGACCGCCCCGGTCCGAGCGAGTGCTGACGTCTTAGAAGAAGGAGCCCTCCCACTCGGACAAGTAGGCAACCTCCGCGAGCTGTGGGGAACGAAGTTGAACTCGGTCGACTCCGCACGAAGCGTTTTTGGCAGAACATGGCGGAGCGTATACGCGTGTCTCTTTCTTCCTCAAGAGCACATATACCTGAGATGCGCCAGAAATGCGACCAGTTTCAGTCATGTGTTGGCGCATTTCCCACACTATGTGGCGAACGAGTTGCGGAATCTGACGCGCGAAGAGTGATGGAAAATGGAAAAAGAGTTCCTCAGGGTGCCACGTCATAGTATGTGAGAAAGCCGATTCGCTGAAGGCGCTTGACAGCGTGGCAGGTTATCTGGAAAACGGTAATTTTCATGCGATAAATGACACATAAGCCTATCTTAGGAACTTCTAGATAAAGGCAGATCACGTGTGGTCAAACGGCGTGGAGAACCCGCTGCCGCAGAAGAGGAAATCCAGCCTTTCCATACATGGTGCGTTTCATGAGTTTCAATTTGGTCACTTGTCCCTCAACCTGAGCATTGTTGATGGACCAAGTTAGGCCAGCTTTCACAGCAGCTTTGTCCTTCTCCACCCCAGCCGCAAATGACTGCAGCTCTGGCAAATCACTGGTGGCAACCCGCTCTAGCCAAGCGTCGAGTCGATGTCCTTCTCTCTTACCGACCATCTGCATGAAAGCTTGAACGAGATCATAGGTCCGTTTGAGCGTTGGGCAGGCCTGGCAGAACGTCGCCAGATCCTCCTGTTCGACTTCGTCCAAGCTCTTCTTGTCACGGACAAACAACCAAACGGCAGTGCTGGCAGTAAACTTGCGGAGTCGATTGGGATGAAGAGAAGCCTGTACACTGGCCTGCTTGAGCGTTTCAATATGGCGATAGACCGTCCGTTCTGATCCGGTGTAGCCTTGTGCTACGATTTCACGCCATAGCGCCTGGCCGTTTCGCTCTCCCTCCTGCCACCGTTTGAGCACGTAGGGTGCAAACTCATCAAAGGAACTCGACTTCTTGCGTCGTTTTTTGGCTTCTGGAGAGGTTCCAGCAGCCAACCATCTCTGTACAGTGCGGCCGCTTAAACCCAGGTGTTGGGCAATCTCTTTTGCGGTCAACCCCTGTCTGTGCTCACTGATCAGGTAATAAGTCAATGGGCCGGTGGCTCTCTAGATCTACGAGGATCGTGCCGAACTGATAGCCGCGCCGGAAGGCAAAGTCATCTATACCCAGATACACAACTGATGCCCTTACATCATCAGGTATATCCATAATGCGGCGCAAGGTCGTGTTGCGAGAGGTCTCTATCCCTAAGCGGTCACCCAACCGAACTCCTCCCTCGCCACAGGTCGCCAGACCAATAGATGTGATTTGCTCTCGGAGTCTGGTCGTCATCCGTGCCCATGGCTCGGCCAGATCTGGAATGCGCTCTGTAAACACTTTCCGAGAGCAGTCCGGGTTACGGCACAAGAATTTGCGCACTGTCAGGGAAAGCTGAAGCTGGCGCCCAACACAAGGAGCATCTTTCAAACTGCGATGGTAGTAACTATAGATATGAGACGAAGGTTGTGAACAAAGGGGACAACAGGACTGAGAAGAGGTTGAGACCACCAGACCCGTCTCCGTTATTTGGATCTGGTCTATTTGCATGCCTTCCGGGAGGGCAAGCAGTGCCGCTTCTTTCATTGCCTTCCTTGACTACATTTCCCATACATAAGATGTTTCTTTATATCAGAGAATCTATCATAGCCTGTCAAGTCCCCCACCGATTGGTTCTCCATTTGCTTATTGTAGAAGTTATCACCAAATCGGGCCATGAGCCTCTATACATATCGCCAGCAACTTGTAGAGCGCTTTATATCTGGCCGCGTGCGCTTACTGGGGGATGCCGCACACGTATTATCTCCATTTGGAAATGATGGACTGAATAGCGGGGTTCAGGATGCCTGGAATCTGGTCTGGAAACTTGTGCTGGTGCGCGCGGATCAGTCGCCAGAGACCTTTCTTGATACATACCAGAACGAACGTCATGCTGCCAATGTGGAAAATCTCAAGCTTGCTGACGAAATTATGGCCTTTATGGAACCTGCTACTGGTTTAGCCCATTGGAAGCGCAATACGAATCTGCGTTTAAGTCAGCCGTTTAAGTTTATGTGCAAGCAGCTCCTGGTCCATCAACTTAACAGCAGCTTCGTGTATCGTGACTCGCCGGTTACCTCTGATGATCATAGGCTATATCTAGGGGGCCGTTTTACGAAACTCCCCCGAGCAAAGCGAGATATTAAAACGTTTTCGTCAAGGCCCAGTTGTTGGTTCGCCTGCTCCCCCGGTTGTGCTACTTGATGCAGACATAGGCATACCTGTATCGTTATCCGACTACTTTGGACGTGGATTTGTAGCATTGTGTTTTTGCGCGGACGTCGAAATGGGCATTTTAGTGCTTGAACGCTTGCAAGAAAATCTTTCGGATATACCGATTGAACTCTGTCTTATCTCACAGAGTCCTCCTGCTACCTTGGCAGTTGATGGCATTCAGGTAATCTTAGATGAAGAGGGTAAGGCCGCGAGTGCATATAATGCCGGACCACGTTCGCTGTACTTTATACGCCCGGATGGCTATATTGCTGCCCGTCGCTTTGACAGCGATTTTAATGATATCACTGCTCTTGTGCGCCATGCCGTTGGTGAAGATATTGTTGATACTCAGACACGCCTGCGTAGGGCATCAGGAGCGCGGTAGAGCCAAACTATTGACAATGGGCAACGTGTCGTCTATACTGACGGTACATCAAGCACATGGTGACCGTAGCTCAATAGGCAGAGCTCTGGATTGTGGCTCCAGCGGTTGTGGGTTCAAGCCCCATCGGTCACCCTTTTTTATTTTTCCTCCCCTCAAAATGTGTTACTTTACCCATAGTTTTGCCGCTGCGGCAAGACAATGCCTCTAATAGTGTGTGGCAAGACGATGCCTCGAATAAAACTGTTTCCTCGCAGATAAAGAGTCCTCATCGTAGCCCTAGCTCTCGTAGTGAGTCTTGCCAAACGACCTTGACTTCGTGCTGTCTCAATAAACCTGGCATGTTAAGCAGTGCTTCAATTCGATGCTGGCTAGGATAAATTCCTTGGTCATGTACGGTCTGTACCGCTTGCAGTACCTGTTCGCACGCCTTTCGGCGTCGTTCAACTCCCTTGTTTGACTTGTACTCAAGGTATCTTAAGGAGATAGCTCGGCACAGGTCGGGCAAATATCTGGCCAGATCCGAAGGATTGTATCCCCCCAAACGCCGTCCAACCTCCTTCATGGACGGAGGAGGGTCTTCCTGTAAAGCCGCTTCCAGAGCAGTTTGCAATTTCTTGGTATCCATCCGCCTTGATAACCTCTGGGATCCTTTCGGTGGTAGGGGCTCACCAGGTGGAACAAGCCTCTGAGGAGTGCCGACTCTTCCGATATTTCCGGTGAGGAAATCCACTGGAGCCATTCCCAGGTGAGCACATATCTGCACGAGCATTCCTAGCTGAGGGACTTTCTGTCCATGCTGCAACTGCCAAACTGTTGAGAAAGCAACGCGTAGCTGACGTGCTAACATATGTATGTTGCCCCCTGCTTTCTCATCGACATACGTAGTAATCATCATAGCAAGCCTCTCTCGCGATGGTTGTTTTGAGAAACATGGGGCGGCGGCAAGTAATTCCCCAGCCGCATTTGCTACCCACCTCTGCCATTCCGACTCGTCATCTGATATAGTAGGGCTTTCTGCCTCACCTTGTGACGCACTCCCTAACCATTGGCCACACGACATGCAGTATCCTGGCTGGCCTTGTAAGGCGAGCGGATACTGTGTACGGGCACAGGATGGATTTGGACAGTGCAGGCATAGAGGCTGGCCGTGCAAGGGACACCTAACCACGCTCTCAAGTGCCCAGAGCAATGGATCGTAGATCACGTGACCTGTCTTGCCCACGGATTGCGCAACGAGGTTGCACGTGGGGTGAATCGGCTCCTGGACCACTGCCGTTTCCCACGTAAAAAACGGTGAGAGATCGTAACTTTCTTGCGTCATGCGTTGGGACGCAGCAGGGTGATGTGCTTCACCGAGAAGGACAGCCTGAGTGCTCTTCAATGTGTCTCCGCACGTCTCAATCAGTGTCACTCACGGCATAATTTGGCCGCTTCGGACAGGATATGGCGTTCTGACTGTTTTTTCCAATCACGTTTTCATGCTCAAATCTTGCTCCTGACTGCATGTCTTCGCAGCGGTCAAGTACTGAAAGCCCACCAGAGGCCGATGAAATCCGTAATCAGGATTTGCACTTTCGGCCAAGATATGCCCAATTTTGCACTTTCGGCCAGATTATGCCGAGTTAATACAGCGGTTGGTGAGCTTGAATAGTCGTGCTTAACGGCCAAGATATGCCGTTTTTGACGGCCATTCATTGCCGTGAGTGACAATCAGCGCAATGGGTTCTGCCAAAAAGGTGGGGTTGCAAAAAAAGAGAGAAACTCCTACTGTGAAAGCAAAAGAAAGTCTACTCACTTATAGAAGGAGCATTCTCTCATGTACGTACAAGTATCGCTCACCATCGAGATCGAAGCAAGCGCAGGCTTAACCGAGATGGAAAAGCAGATCCAAGGAGCTGGTCAGCAAGCCATGCGCGAGGCATTGAAGCAGACCATCAGACAGTGGGAAGATCAAAGAACAGCCTGCCCTCACTGTGGGGGAAAGCAGCGCAGACTGGAGGGAACGGTGCGCAGGAGCATAGCCACGACCTTTGGACGCGTGTCGGTGCCCCGACGACGCTTTCGCTGCCAAGGCTGTGGGCGTCGCTGGTGTCCAGCCACCCTCTTGTTCAGCGAACTGCAGGGAGGAACGATCAGCCAGCCCTTGCAAGAAGCGGCGAGGCTTTCCGGATGCTCGTGGCCTTATCGGACGGCGAGCAGCCTGCTCAAGCGGTTGAGTGGAGCGCACATCAGTGCAGAAGAGATCCGTCTGCTGACCAATCGGGGCGGCCAGCAGCGCGCGGTGCAGCAGCAAGAGGAGGCCGAGCGTGCCTGCGCCGCAGAGGTGCAGGAGGCGGTCGCACCACAGAAGGCAGAGCAACCGATGCTCGTGGGATTGGATGGGGGCTGGGTGTGTAGCCGCGAGCAGCGCGGAGGGATGGAAGGGAAAGTGGCAGTGGTCTGTTCACAGGTGGAGGATCTGCCTATGCCCACCCACTCCACGACGTTTTCCTGGAGCCAGCGGGGAGTGCCGAGATATCCACCGCGACAACGCCATCGCTTGGTTCAGCGGCGCTATGTGGCAACGTTTGGTCCATCGCGGCAGCTTGGGCAGCAGACTAAAGCCGCAGCACAAGCGCTCTGTGACGACCCGTCGCGCCCGGTCGTGGTCATAGCAGACGGAGCTGAGTGGATCAAGAAGGAACAAGGGCGGCATTTCCCACAGGCCACCTGTATTCTGGATTGGGCACACCTCTGGCGTGAGGTGAGCCATGCCATCCGAGTGGCAGCCCGAGCCAAGCCGCTCTCAGCGCAACAACGCGATTACCAGTTGTACTTGCACCGCTACTGGCTCTGGCATGGTGGGGTGGATCAAGCCGTGCAAGGCTTGCGTGACTTGGAAAAAGACCTGCCAGCTGAGCCGAGGGAGACCATTCAGAAGGCCGTCACCTATCTGGAACATCAACGCCCATGGATTGGTTCCTATGACCTCTGGCGCAAGCAGGGCTATCCGGTAGGCAGCGGCATGATCGAGCGTGCGGTGAGCCTGGTTATTAATCGCCGCATGAAAAAACGCGGCATGCGCTGGCGCAGGACAAATGGCACCGCCATCGTCGCCTTGCGGACGGATCTGCTCAACGATGATTGGGTTACACCTCAGCGGTTGCGGGCTTTTCCTTAAGGCAACCCTGGGTTTTGGGTAGAACCCTGCATATCAGGACTATAAATAACCGCATTATGTGTTAGACTCAATCTAAGATGTGGCCTACAGCCACATTATCACTATCAAACCAACAAGTGAGGTTACATGCTAAATGACAGAACAGGTGGACAAAATAAGTATAATCAAAGAGATGGACACAAGTTATGCCGCATTCGAAGAAATACTGACATCTCTGGATAAAACACAATATTTTATTGAAGGAGTCATTCCAGGCTGGTCAATCAAAGACATACTCGCTCATATAGCATCATGGCAACATCGACTCCTCAGGTGGTTAGATGCGGCCGTGAGAAATGTGGAACCCGCTATTTCAGGCCCAAATAATGTAGAAGAGATGGACGCGCTCAATGCACAATTTTATCAGGAGAATAAAGCTCTTCCTCTTGATGAAGTACTGACAGACTTCCGTACCACTCACCAGCACATTATGGACATTGTACAGGCGATGCCTGAAGAGGATCTGATGAGTCCATACCGATTTTCCTGGTCGAAAGGAGAACCGCTCTGGCAAGCTATTGCTGGCGATACGTATGAACATTATCGGGAGCATATTGAACAAATCCAGGAGTGGCTTGTCAAATTCCGAAAAGTGTAGCTTACAGGGAGCCATAAGGGTCATTGATTCCAATGTATTTCACCATCAGCTCACCAGACGAGGAAAGACGAATCGCCCCCTCAGTGTCATCCCGAATTCAACACTGTCATTCTGAGCGTTAGCGAAGAATCTCACGCGATGGGCACCGAGATCCTTCGCTGACGCTCAGGATGACAAGCGACAAGCGGATGCTCTCCCTTGCAGGAGAGTTCTAGACGGCCCTTGAGGGACTCCTGAACAAATACGTTAGAGTCAAAGTCGCAAGGGTGCACCCTCGAAATAAAAGAAGTCCATGAGGTAATTAGTGCATGGTAATACATATTTCACGAGAAGAAGCTCGCCGCTTTCTCGCACACTATCATTTTAAGCCAGCAGATTTGACGGGTGTTATTGACCGTTTAGGAACAGTGCAATATGACCCATTGAACCCTGTAGGACGCAATGCCGATCTTGTTTTTCAAGCGCGAATTCCTGGATATCAGGTCGATGATTGGCAAATAGCAGCATATGCTGACCGCATAATCTATGACGCGTGGGATAAGCAAGCCTGCCTTGTTCCCGTCAGCGATTGGCCGATGCGTGCCCTGGTTCGCGAGAAGTTTCGCCCCTATCATGATCGAGAAATTCTAGAGGCCGATCCAGAAGGCGCAGCTAAGATATTAGCAAGCATCGATGAGCTAGGGCCGCTCTCATCACTCGAGTTCGAAGATCGTGTGCGTTTCGGTGAACCTGGATCATGGTCTGGCTCGACACGCACAAAGCGCATCCTGCGCTCCTTATGGGCTTGTGGTGAATTGGTGACGCACCATCGCAAAGGTGGGCGACATTATTATGATAGACCGTATCGAGTAATTCCAGAGCAGCATTTCACTTTACCCCCACTGGTCGATGAGGCTGCCTACTATCGCTGGATCATACTACGCAGGTACAAGGCCACAGGCATTTTACGTCCTACAGCGGAAGCTGCCATCTGGAGTGCATGTCATGAAGCGCCGAAACGCAAATTGGCACTGGCAGAGCTTGTAGAGGAGGGTTCGCTGACGCAATTAAAAATAGATGAACTGGCAGGACCATATTACACGCAAACAAGCGCGCTCAAGCTACTCGATGAACCACTCTCAACCCCGCGTGTGATTTTCCTGGGACCTCTCGATAGCTTGTTGTGGGATCGTAAATCTCTCCTACAGATTTTTGATTTTGACTATATCTGGGAAGTATACAAACCCGCGGAACAGCGTAAATGGGGATACTACATTCTACCAGTCTTCTATGGTGATCGTTTTGTAGCGCGAGTGGATTCGCGATTAGAGAACGGTACCTGGACAATCTCTCGCTGGTGGTGGGAACCAGATATCGTACCCAATGCTGATCTCCTCGACGCTTTAGACAAAGCAATCGAGAATTTCTTGCACTATTTACGTGCAGATCGGGTATGCTACGCAGAAAACGTACAGGCATTGATAAAACAAGTTCCATTTGATAAATAGCGTATAATGAAACTACGCAAACTCATGTTGCGTATGTAGACAACCTAGGATGAATTTAAAATTTTGATTTTGGATAGACTCTAAGATGGATTTGCAAGATCACCCACATCGTCTCTCGTTTAACGAACAGCTAACCCTCAGTGTACTATGGTTTTCCTTAAACTTCCAAAATGCAGCTCTTATCCCAATTGTTATCCCAACTCAAATTGTATTATTTATCTCTGGCGCAGTCGGGAACGCCCAGCAAGCCACTTTTTTAGGCTGGATTACAACCGCTGGAGCTCTCATGACGTTGCTTGTCCCTCCACTCATCGGTATGTTATCTGATCGTACGACCAGCAGTTGGGGACGTCGCCGGCCATATATTCTGAGCGGAGGACTGCTCATGGCCTTTGGTGGCATCATTCTGGGCTTTGCAAACAACATAGGCTTCTTTATTCTCGGTCTTGTAGTCTTCCAGTTTGCCTCAAATGCCGTTACTGCCGGTTACCAGAGTCTCATTCCAGATCGCGTGCCAGTAGAGCAACGTGGCACCGCTTCTGGCTACCTTGGGTTAATGACTATCCTCGGTAACGTCTGTAGCCTGGCTCTGGCAGCCTGGCTATTTAGCCAGGTCAGTTCCACAGCACCCTCAATGTCGGTAATTCATCAAGGTGCTATATTTTTCTATATACTGAGTGGAATTGCGTTGCTTGCAGGGGTTTTCATCACTGTAATTGGCGTACACGAAGTACCAGTCACTCCAGAGCAGGTTGCAGCAATGAACCCTAAAAGCACAAACGGCTTCAATTTGCGCATATGGTTTGATCATAATTGGGTTCAACCCTGGCGCGACCGAAATTTCAGCTGGGTCTTTCTCACGCGCTTCTTCGTCATGCTAGGACTTACGCTCTTCATGACATACATTGCCTATTATTTTGCCAGTGTCGCACACGTTTCGAACTTCATACAGGCAACGGCAGGAGTGGCAGTGCTTGCTCTTTTAGGGGCCGTTATCAGCGCATTCGTACTCGGTGTTCTCTCTGACCGAACTGGACGAGTGAAGATAGTCGCTGTTTCTACAAGCTGTATGGCATTAGCGGCGTTGGCATTTGTTATTTTTCCAGACATTTACATTCTCTGGCTGTTGGGTCTTTTATTTGGCTTAGGTTATGGAGCCTACACAAGCGTTGACTGGGCTTTAACCATAGATGCCTTACCATCCTTGAATACGGTCGGCAAGGATATGGGTATATGGAATGCATCGTCGACCCTACCCGCTATTTTGGGTCCTTTACTTGGATCAATCATCTTCTACATAGCCAGTGCATTTGGGCAGACTCAATCGGCCTATCGAGCAATCTTCGCGCTTGCTGCCTTTGTGATGGTCTTGGGAGCAGTTTTCGTTCTAAAGGTGCGAGAGAAGCGAGAAACTGTCGATCCTGGCAAACCACATGCTCATCGGCGCTCTGTAAGCATTGGTTGGAAGCTTGCATTTCAAACACGAGCGGGAAAAGCTCGTGGTTTCCTGCGTTTCTGGCCTTTTTGGGAGTGGTTTACTTTGAAAATCTGGCACGTGAAGCCCATTCCTGACACTCCCAATGGTCTGCTTGAGATACGTTTCATACGCTATGGTGGAAAACCTGTTGACCTTCCCGACGGTACGCGTATTCGCAAAGGTGATCGCATTGGAGAACTCCATTTCAGAAACCAGGTATTATTGGAGGCTGCCACTCACTCCAGTACCTGGGGCATCATACATATGATTATGCAGGATTTACATGCCCTGGCAATCTATACGCAATCGCCAGACTTCCCATCGGATCTGAAATCACTTTATGGTGTAACATTGCTGGGACGTGCAGGCTCTCGCCTTGGATTTACTACACGCGAACGCCCCTGGAATTTATTGGCCTGGTTTGATCGCATTTTCATGACAGGATTACTCGTTCTGTACAATGAAAAGGGCCTGGGACGACTTCTACAGGGAAGCACCTATGGCTCGTATCCGCAGGAAGTGTGGATGTCTCGTGAAACGTTACTTAAGAAGTACGGAGCAGAAGATACTGCTAGCATTTGAACCGAAGTATATACTTTGATCCTCAACTTGTTATTTCAGGCATCACGTTTGTAAAATACCCCACTACTGCTTTTACAGATAAACTCCGCCTTTTGTCTCACGTTTCCCGTCAATCGCCTGACCTTCTGAGATTCTGATTATGAGATGGCTTTCGAGATTCGACAAGAGGGAATCGTATACTTGTGGAGGCTGTGCGCCCCGACAATAGAAAGCAGGATCGGTTGTCGCAAAAAACGGACGATTTCGAGACGCATCAAACGGTCGGTTTTGGAACTCATTTAACGGTTGATGGTGATGCACGTCTCATCACCCGCCCAGCATAGGGAGAGGATTGCCTTTGTAGGATGAGCGAATGAAAGAGATGGCCTCTCTATGAAGGATGTATCGGAGAAACTGCCAGAAGTCTTGACACCCAACGAAAGCCAGTCTACAATGAGTAACGAATGAACAAATTTTGTGAAAGCGAGAAATCATGGGGATTGATGAGAAAGAACGCGAACGGGCCATCTTAGATGTGACGGCTGAACTGCTGCTTCGGCATGGGTACAACAAAGTGACGATGAGCGATGTGGCGGATGCTGTCGGCTTAAACCGCAGACTGGTTTATCTCTTGTTTCCTTCAAAGGATGCATTGATAAAAGCCCTTCTGCTTCGGGAATTGAACATCTATGTGGAAGTCTGGAATCGCTATCTCGAGAGTGATCCTTTGGGAGGCACGGTCGCCAGCGTCTATCGGGGTCTCCTTGCTACCCTCAAGCAGTTACCATTGATGACTGCGATGTATACGCGAGATGAGCAGACGTTTGGCAAATATCTCTCCAGACCAGGCAATTTCTTCGCCTCCTGGCCGCCTGATCCTGGTCCGACACGGGAGTATCTCCAGGCCATGCAAGAGATCGGAGCCGTTCGTCAGGACATCAACACGAGAGCCATGGCTTTCATCTTGGATGCGCTGACTCCTTCCATCCTTGCCGCTCTCTCTTCTCACACGAAGGCACCTCTCGATGACTCCAACAGGTCGAGCCAGCCATCTTTTGATGAGTTAGTGGAAACGGTGGGCGGGATCTGCGAGTGCTTGCTCACGCGCGATCTGCGGGGGGCGAACCTCGAAGCAGGGAAAGCGATCATGCGCCGGAAAATCGAAGAGGCGCAGGCACAGTTTACTGAAGCAGATGATACGGAAGGGAAAAACCAATGACAACTGAGAAGATCCACTTTACCAAAGAAAAAGAAACGATGCTCATGACCTTGAGCGCTCGAGCTCTCCAGAGCCAATGGAAGAATCCCATCTTGATCCCTGGGCTGAAGAAGCGATGCGGCATATCGATTACGACATCAGCAAGCACTACAGGGGAGTGGGCTCGTGGGGCATGTGGAGCAAGGTCGGATGTATCATCGTCGCCACGCGCGCCGCGACCTTTGATCTGCTCACGAACCGCTATCTGGCCGATCACCCGGATGCGACCGTGCTGCACCTGGGCTGTGGCATGGACAGCCGTGTTTTCCGAGTTGATCCGCCTGCCAGCGTCCAGTGGTTCGACGTGGATTACCCGGATGTGATCGACCTGCGCCGCCAGCTGTTTCCCGAACGAGGGGACGCCTATCACCTGATCGGTGCCCCGCTGCAGGATTTGCGCTGGTTGGACGAGGTTCCGCGGGACCGGCCCGGGCTGCTGATCGCCGAAGGGGTGCTGCACTACCTGAGCGAAACGGAAGTGAAAGCGCTCCTCAATGCCGTGGTCGCTCACTTTCCCGGCGGTCAGATGATCTTCGACATCTGCAATCCGTGGATTGTGAAAAGAGCGGGCTCGAACGTCGGGGGCACGGGTGCAACCTACAAGTGGGGACTTGATGATCCCCAGGACATCAAGCAGCTTGAGCCAAAGCTTGAACTGATCAAGGAATTCAGACCAAGCGAACTGGTCGCGTTTTCCCGATTCCCGTTCTGGTGGCGGGTCCCTTACCGCGCGCAGGAGGTCAACCCCACGCTGCGTAGGATGGAACGTATAATAGTTTACCGATATGAGAACGCAAGCTCGGAATCACGATCCTGAGCCAGGTGAAATGAAAAAACGTATGGCAGTGGAAAAATGCAATGTAGCATGATTTGAGAAGAATGGGGAAATGATAAAGGCGGAGGGAAGCGCCGCAAGCATGAGCTGTATCTCTCTTTGTCACAACAAACCAACGTATATGAGATAGCTCAAACTTGCCTAATCGACATGTTGTTTGAGATCCTTGATCAATTTAGCCCAATGATGAGCTCGCGCGTGCTATCTCAACCACTTCTTCGATCAAGACCTGAAGCTCGTTCGCCACTAAAATATGCTCTATCTGTATCTCTCAAAGTATACCTAATACTTGATCGTATGATCAAGAAATTGGAAATTGAGACATAGTATTTTGTAATGTACAGTAATGAAACTCAACCTAGTTCTGATGCCAACGTATGGTATAATGAAGAAGAATTTCTGCTGACTTCTATGCGTCACCATTATTGATAGAAAACACTACCTAAGCCAATTATCAGGAGAATATACAAGAATGCAATTACTTGGGAAAATGCTGGGCGATCCCAACAAAAAAGAACTGAATATTATTCAGCCAACTATAGATAAAATAAATACATTCGCACCCATTATTAAAAAGCTGAGTGATGAAGAACTGGCCGCGAAAACAAAAGAATTTCGTTCGCAACTCTATCTTTACCTCAAAGGTGGTATGGTACTTGAAGACGAACTGGCCAATATTTTCCGCGAAGCGTTAGAAAACATTGAACCTTTTGCTTCAAATTGCTCCAATGCGCAACTGCATTCCTCCATCACCGAGCAACGCCGGGTTATCGAAAGGCGACGCGATCCAGAGCACATGCTCAAGGATAACATACAAGACACCCTCTCTGAATGCTTAGAAAATGCCTACGAGAATCTGAACGCTGTTCTCAACTCCCTGAGAGTATCTGCTGCTATGGACATTGCCGAGGAAACTCAAGAGTGGCCAGACGAAGCCAAAGATCCTCAGCAGGCAACGCTTGCTCTACTCAAAAAAGTCGAGCCAATGTTAGACGAGATAGATGATGACTACCTGGATGAAGCGTTTGAAAAAGCCTGGCCGCTTTTCGAGGAAGCACGTCGCAAAGCACAGAATAATGAAGAGGGAGCGGATGAGAGGCTCGAAAGCCTCCTTAACAACATTTTGCAGCACCTTCAAGGCGAACTCATTGCTTTGAAAGCTGAAGCAATAGACCAGCTTATTCCAGCAATGGCAAAACGTTATAAGACTGGTAAAACACTCGATGACCTGCTGCCAGAAGCGTTTGCGGTTGTGCGTGAAGCTGGCTGGCGCACTATTCAAATGCGCCACTATGACGTACAAATGATCGGCGGAGTTGTGCTTCACCAGGGCAAAATTTCCGAGATGAAAACTGGCGAAGGAAAAACACTTGTAGCAACCTTGCCTGCGTATCTGAATGCATTGACTGGAAGGGGTGTCCACATCGTCACCGTTAACGACTACCTGGCACGCCGTGACGCCGAGTGGATGGGGAATATCTACAAATTCCTGGGGCTTACCGTAGGCATTCTCGTCAACGCGGTCGAACCACAATCTGCTGAACGCCGCGCTGCCTACAACGCCGATATTACCTATGGCACGAACAACGAATACGGATTTGACTACTTGCGCGACAATATGGTTGTTTCCTTGGAGCAACAGGTTCAGCGAGAATTGAATTATGCCATAGTCGACGAAGTGGATAACATTCTGATCGATGAAGCGCGTACTCCGCTCATCATTTCAGGACAGGGACAGGAATCCACCGACCATTATATCCAGTTTGCGCGATGGGCGCCTCGTTTGCAACCAGAAACTGACTATACGATTGAGGAGAAAACACGTACCGTTATCCTGACAGAAGCCGGCATTGAGAAAATCGAGAAACTGGCAGGTGTCAAAAACATCTATTCCGAAGAGAACCTCGATCTGACACGCTACATGGAAAACGCCATTAAAGCGCATATCATCTTCAAGCGCGACAAAGATTATATCGTGAAAGACGACGAAGTAATCATTGTTGACGAGTTCACAGGCCGCCAGATGCCAGGACGTCGCTATAGCGAAGGTTTGCACCAGGCAATTGAAGCAAAAGAAGGTGTCAGGGTACAGCGAGAGAACCACACGCTCGCGACAATCACGTTCCAAAATTACTTCCGTTTGTACGAGAAACTTGCCGGTATGACAGGTACTGCACTGACCGAAGCTGAAGAATTGCACAAAATTTATAAGCTGGATGTAATTGTTATTCCAACCCATAAACCTATGATCCGCGAGGACTTACCAGATCTGATTTATCGCACAGCCGATGGCAAATTCAGGGCAGTGGTTGAAGAAATCAAGGAACTTCATGCCCAGGGTGTTCCGGTTCTGGTTGGAACAACCTCGGTCGAGATATCAGAACATCTTTCAGAGCTGCTCGACATGCAAGGCATACCACACAATGTGTTGAACGCAAAACATCACGAGCGTGAGGCGCAAATTGTCGCGCAAGCTGGACGCAGCGGAGCAGTGACCATTGCCACCAATATGGCTGGTCGTGGTACGGACATCGTATTGGGAGGTAATCCTGCCGGTTACTTCGACTCAATCCTGCGCAAACATGCAGAACACGTGGATTTCATCCGCGAGATGTCAGAGGAGGATGAGGACGAACGAGCGGATAAAGAGGAAGCAATTCAGCAGTACATCGCTAATATGCCTGAAGAGGAAAAGAACGATGTACTGCAAGCAAAGATACGTGAGTGCGATGAGGATCACATACAGGTCGTTGAGTTAGGTGGCTTGCGTATCATCGGTACTGAGCGACACGAGTCGCGTCGTATTGATAACCAGCTCCGTGGTCGTTCAGGTCGACAGGGTGACCCGGGTTCTTCACGCTTCTTCTTATCACTAGAAGACGAACTGATGCGCCGTTTTGCCGCTGATCGGGTCTCAAAAGTCATGCAAATGGTTGGCATGGACGAAGATATGCCTCTCGAAAGCGGCATGGTTTCGAGATTCATTGAACAGGCACAGACCAGAGTTGAGGGATACAACTTCGATATTCGTAAAAACGTGGTCGATTATGACGATGTGATTGCCAAACAACGTGAAGTGATATATGCTGACCGCCGTGCTGTTCTCGAACGTGCCGATATGCATGAACGCGTGCTCAGCATGATGCGTGACGAAGTAAAAAAATATGTAGATATGTACATCCCTGGACATATGCTTACAGAAGAAGAGCAATTGGAAAAGCTTTTTGCTGTTCTGGAAACATGGGTTCAGATCCCCGACGAAGTGCTTCCTGAAAATATTCATGCTGTTCGTAAAGACGAGCTTACCAGAAAACTGACAGAACTTGTAGTAAATCACTACGAAGAGCGCGGCGAACAACTCGATAAGCTATCAGCCGAGAATCCAGGCCTCGGCATTCCCACAATTCGCGATCTTGAACGTTCTTACACTTTACAGATTATAGATCGGCTGTGGATGGATCATATCGATTCATTGGACGTAATGCGTGCAAGCATCCATTTCCGCTCGATCGGACAAAGAGACCCTCTTGTCGAATTCAAGAACGAAGCGTTCCAAATGTTCGACAACCTGAAATCGTCCATCCAACACTATATTGTGGATGAACTACTGAAGCTTTTGCACGGGAACATCACTATCACCGTAAATCGGCCTGAGCCACAGCGCAAGGCTCCCCGTAACCTGCGCACAAATGTTGATGATATCGTCAAAGCCAGCGGCCAGGCAAAAAGCGATGGCGCGGAGAAAGCAACCGTATCACGCAGGCAGACTACCAGCAATCGTCAAAACGGTAATGGACGCACGCTAACTGCAACATCAGCGCCACGCCCAATAATGGCAAACAAAATCGGACGCAACGACCCTTGCCCATGCGGCAGCGGCAAAAAATACAAAAAATGTCACGGCGCTTAGGCTACTGAACAGAGCGCAGGGCGACCGCAAGGGTACGCCTCTACAATACAACGAACGAGAGTCCACGCTTCGTGTATAGTAGGGGCGGGGCAGCCGCGTCTGGGGGACGATGAAGGCAGCCCCCGCCCTCGTTTGCCCCACCCTCGCGTTGGCGCGTTATCGAACATTGGCACATTTTCGATCATTGGCGCGTTATCCGCCAAAAACAGGAGGTTCAACGATGTACTTCAAACAACTCGTCAAAGAAGACCTGGGATGCGCAAGCTACATTATCGGATGTACCAGCGCAGGCGCTTGCGCAATAATAGACCCTCGCCTCGACATGGTAGACGACATCCTGGAGCTAACTGCCGCCAAAGGCCTGCAAGTCAAAGCAGTCATCGAAACCCACAATCACGCAGACCACATCTCAGGCCATGGAGAGCTAAGCCGCCGTACAGACGCTGAAATCTACGTTCACGAGCAAGCAGGAGTCAAATATCCACACAAAACCCTCAAAGACGGGGACGAACTGCAGTTCGGCGTTGCCAGATTACGTGTCATCCACACCCCTGGCCATCGACCCGAACATATTTCGCTTGCAGTTTCAGATACCAGTCGTAGCACTGATCCCTGGTTGGTATTGACCGGCGATTCACTCTTTATCGGTGACGTTGCTCGTCCCGATCTCGCTGTTCCTGGTGAAGAGGGAGCCAGCGTACTTTACGACAGTATCTTCAATCGCCTGTTAAAGCTCGACGATGGTGTCGAAGTCTACCCTGCGCACGTAGCCGGGTCATTGTGTGGGCGTGGCATGAGTTCCAAAACCAGCTCAACGATTGGCTTTGAACGCAAACACAACACTGCTGCCGCACCACGCTCCCGTGTAGAGTTTATACATGACATGAACGTCAATCTCCCTCAGCGACCACCCAATATGTACACTATCGTCGAACGTAACCGCGATGACTTTGCACACCTGGAAGCCCCGCTCTATCCCAGACCTCTCGATGCCTTAACTTTCCAGCGTGAGATAGAGAACGGAGCGCTCGTAATCGACACCCGTTCGCCTCACGCATTTGGTGAGGGGCACATCCCAGGGGCTATTCATGTCTACCTGCGAGGTTCATCCTTTGCTACCCGAGTTGGCTTCGTTGTTTCTCCCGAAAACCGCTTGTTACTGGTACTCAAGAATGAAAGCGAACTGCGCTCAGCAATCGATCAACTTTCCGTAGTGGCCTTTGACCAGGTTACAGGTTACCTGGATGGAGGCATGTCTTCATGGCAGGAGGCCGACTTGCCAACTCAACAATTGGATCAGATCGCAGTTGAGACACTACACTCAATGCGTCACGACTTCAAGATCCTTGATGTGCGCGACCAGGGCGAATGGCAAGAGGGACACATCAAAGGAGCCAAACATATCCCTTATTATTTTCTTGAGCAGCATCTGCAAGAACTCCATAATACCCAGCCTTTGGCCGTGATGTGTGCCAGCGGACAGCGCAGTTCCATCGCTTGCTCTCTTCTGCAAAAGCACGGCTTTACACAACTATTCAATGTCGTAGGTGGCATGGATGCCTGGGACGAGGCAGGTTTGGAGAAAGATGCATAAGGCTTGCTTCCAGAGATCCAGTTTCAAATATTTTACCAGGGTACCGGACACATGTATTAAAGGTAGGAAGATCAGTCCTTATTACATATCAAGACTCAAGAGGAGAGTATCATGGCAAGCTATATCGTAGCCGATATTGAAATCACAGATCCTTACGAATACCAGACGTATGCTAAACAAACAGCAGCGACTATTGAGCGCTACGGCGGGAAATTTTTAGTACGTGGCGGTGAGCCTGAAACGCTTGAGGGTGACTGGAAGACAAAGCGCCTCGTTATCCTTGAGTTTCCAAGCATTGAGCAAGCCAAAGCCTGGTATAACTCACCTGAATACTCGGCAATCATTGGGATACGCCATCGCTCGGCCACATCCAACATGCTTCTTGTTCATGGTGTCTAAGTTAATACTTCTTGTTCGGCAGCCACGAGTGAATCTAAACAAAACAAGCATTCTTACTGCTCAGTACGTCCAAACCTTCGCATTGTTGAAAGCCACGTCAGTGGGATGATTACTGGCATCAGCAAACAGCCCAATTTGCCCGTGGGTGAACGAACTATCGGTCGCCGCTGTAATTTTTTGTTTATTCACATAGATAGTCAGCGTGCTGCTCTGCGCTACAACCGCAATCGTATTCGTTTGATTCAACCCGGTCATAATCGCTGCCGAAGAACCACCCGCTAAATCCTTGACATTGTTTCCAGTAAAATCAAGATAGCGAGAGAAATTATAGGTTCCATCCTGGCACACTTCAAAGAAGTACAATTTGCCGGTGTTCGTGTCGGCGCGGAAGACCATCCCCGCACAATCACCCTGCACAATCTTCGCCTGAACTTCGAACGCGAAATTGCTAAAGTCCGTGACCGCAGCACTACAGACGTAGTAGAATTGTGTTTTCGGTGTACTTGAATGGTAGCTCCCCCCGCTAAAAGCACAGGTGCCATCTGTTTGTGTACCAGTATCCCATTTATAGCCTTTGCTATTATCGCTTAAAGGATCTATCAGAGCTAAATTCCCAAGACCAGGAGTATAAGGGTTAGGATTGGCAGCAATCACCGAGGCAGTCGCCGAAGCCTGAGCTTGTGCAGTAGCGGTGACAGCAGCAATAGCGGTCGATGTTGCATGAGCCTGTGCTGCCCCGGTAGCCTGTGCAGGCGCAACCGTTGGAGTAGCACTGGTAGAACCACCCTGTGTTCCTAAATGTGATACAGCTAGAACACCTCCAACAATAATAACCAGCAAGAGTACAACTATACCAATGATCAAACCGGTACGATTGCTACGAGGCTTCGAGGGTGGCGGCGGTGGTACAAACTGTGCCTCGTTGTTCGGGACATAAGAGGGGGGTAGCGGCGTGTTGTATGGATTTGGTGGCGGCGTGTTATAAGGGGATTGCGTTCCATACTGCTGAGAACCATAGTTAGTATATGGAGGAGGTGGTGGCGCATTCTCAGATGACGACGATACTGTAGGGTTGTTCGATGATGTATCCGTAGGAGCATAAAAGGCCGGTGTTGGAGTGCCACAATTCGGACAGTAGGCCACTCCTGCTGGAAGTTGCATTCCGCACGCGCTACACTTCATATTGAAAAGTCCTCTCTGATGCTAGAGATCTAATTCATTGCAATAGCCGCCATCCCCTTCCTCCATAGCCACATGTACATGAGACTATTATAAACGACAATCTCTACTATGCAAATAGGAATGGTGATGAATTCATTCAATGAATTTCAAAAAGTTCGAGGCTTCTCAAGGCGAAATCCAATCCAACAAAGGCTCAGGCCGATTTCATTACACTACAATTCCCAATCCTCTTATTACCATCTGAATAGCGATAATCGCCAATACTGGTAAAAAAATCAACCGCAACGTCTTGTTGCTTAATCTTGTGAGCAAATGTGAACCAATAAATGCTCCAAGCAAAACACCCAGCGCTACTGGAGCTGCAATCAATGGGGGAATGTCACCTCGTGAAAAGTAGATTCCCGCACTGGCTGCTGCTGTCACACCAATCATAAAATTGCTGGTAGTTGTTGAAACTTTCATTGGGAGACGCATTGCAGTATCCATTGCTAACACCTTAAAGCTGCCGCTTCCGATACCCAGCAATCCTGAAATGATTCCCGCGACGTACATCATCGCCAGTCCAAGCGGTGTGCGGGTCACCTGGTAGGGAACCTGGCGTCCCATGCGTTGATCTGGATATGTGCCAGAGAGCTTTAGCCACCTTGCCAGGCGATCATTCTTTACTCCCTCTGGTAATTCCTCGCCGATCTTGAATAGTAGAGGTACAGCAGAAATCAGCAAGATGATCCCGAAGAGCACAAAGAGCAAATTGGGAACGAGTAGTGCCGCCAGAAATGCTCCTGTAATCGCCCCGGTTGTCGTCCCTAGCTCGAGAAACATGCCTACGCGCAGATTGGTCAGATGGTCACGTACATAGGCTGCGGCAGCACCACTTGAAGTAGCTATAACTGAGACGATACTCGCCCCGATAGCAAAGTAAATCGGCAACTCGAAGGCCAGCGTCAGGAGAGGAACGATCAACACGCCTCCACCCAGTCCTACGAGCGAACCAAGCACTCCTGCCGCAATTGATCCTCCGAAAATGAGCAAAACGACCGTCAGGGAAAAGTGAAAGGGCTGTACAGCGGCGTGGCTTGTACCACCTACGATATTCCCAAGCAGGAAATTACTGAGTATAAGTATAACCAGTACAAGCGCGGTAATCACCACGTAGCGGAAATCTCGCTCCAACGCAAATGCTATGATTGATACCGCGACACGCAGGATAGGAGTCGCAATCAGCAGCAAGAGCCCCAATGCGATGATGGATTGCGGTTGCAACGCGAGCAATCCTGCCCATATCTGGCTGAACGTTTGTGGAAAGGAGAGCAAATCGCTTACAGAAAATCCTTTTGAAGAAAATGGAAGCATGAGCAAACCGATCAAGATGACGCCTGCGCTCAGCATAACGCCACCTTGCAAGATCCACCCAATGATGCTAGATGTATAATCCTTTGTATATAGTGTTTTATTCTGCTTATCCCGAGAAATCTCTTCTATCGGTTTTGACTCTGCCTTGCTGTAGTCGTCAGCAGTTGGCTGGAAGAATGTGTATCCATTATATGAAACCTGCTTTTTTGAACATCAAAGATCTACGCCCCTTAAGTAGAAAGAGACGCAGTACATGATTTTGACGATGAATCAAATCAATCTGTGGAGTTGCTACCTGTTGCGTTTGTTCGCATGAGCACCACCATCACTCCTAACTTCCCCATTCCTTCGCACACTCATTGTAATCTAATTGTAACTCATTTTCTGATATAAATCCAATATATAAATTTTATCATTACCATAACCACAAGGAATGTATTGTTTTGATTCAACGCTCCTGGAACCTTTTCAACATTTTTACGTACTTAAAGAAGCAGGCATAATTTTGTCTGTCAAAACGTTATAATGAGTGTAAGGAGAGCTTAACAATTTCACACTAACTTTAGGCACAAACATTATCGATAATCATTCTTCCCTGATAAACATGCGCTAGAAAGCTTGAGGACTTCAATGGTGTTTTTACAGAATCTTAAGTCTTTCCATCTTTCAATGAAGCGAATCTTGTTCGGTGGTTTGAGCGGAAGCATCGGAATACTGGGATTGCTGCTTGCAGGAGCACTCTTTGTCGTAGAAACGATCACTCGACCCAAGAAGCCGAATAACTTTGACAATTATGCCTTCAGCCCTTACGAACTAGGTCTGCCTGCTGAAGCAGTCACTTTTCCATCACTCCACGGAGACCACAATGTAAGCGGCTATTATATATCTTGCCCTGGAGCGACATCCACTCTCCTGGTATGTCCAGGATTTCGTTCGCGTATGGCTGAGTTTCTTGGAATAGGCGCCCATCTTTGGAGGGCTGGCTACAACGTCCTGGTTTTCGAATATTATGGGCATGGCATGGCGGTAAGTTCACCTGTGACTCTCGGTTATCGCGAAATTAATGACTTTCTTGGGGCTGTCGCTTATGTAAAGGAGCGCGCGCCGCAGAATAATCTAGGCGCCCTTAGCTATTCAATGGGAGCTGCAGTCGCTATTATGTCCAGCGCTCGCAACACTGATGTTGAGGCGTTAGTGGTAGATAGCTCATTTGCAACTCATCGTGGGGTCGTTGAGTATAATTTCCATCGTATATTTCACCTGCCATCTGCACCTTTCGCATGGATTGCCGATTACATATTATGGTGGCGCGCAGGCTACCGTTTCCACCAGGTTGAACCCTTACGTGAAATTTCTCTCATCTCACCCAGACCTATTCTTATTATTCATGGTGGAAGAGATTCGATTGTAGACCCAAAAGATGCCTCATTGCTCTACGCAGCAGCCAATGAGCCGAAAGAACTGTGGTTTCTGCCCAATGCTGACCACTGTGGTGCGTACTTCGAAGATCGCGAGGCTTACGTAAAGAAAGTCCTGGAATTCTTTGACCTGCACCTTAAAAATAAAAGCTACCTACAATTAATCGATAAAGTTGCTACTGAACAAATAAGATCTGGCAATCCGAACGATGCTTCCCAGAATTTGTCTGAAGCCTCCTGAGTATGGCCATCTACGAATCATACTCCAAAGTAACAACCAGCCCATCTCTAGCGGCATGGGACTGCGCAAAAACGCTCCGTGCCGCTTGTTCAGGCCCCAATGGATCGGTAATCTTCGGGCTGAAATGCGTTAAGAGCAAAGCGTGCGCGCCAGCACTCCGGGCAATTCCCGCGGCCTCCGCCGCCAACATGTGCGCATGTGCCTTTGCCAGAGGCAAATCCTCGGCATTATCATACATACTTTCACAGATCAGCAAATCAACATCATGCGCAAACGCACTGAGTTGCTTTGTCGGTCTCGTATCGGTAATGAAAGCCAATGAAATACCCCTTCGGGGAGGGCCAAGCACTTCAGCAGGAGTAATCATTTGACCCTTGAATACGAGCGTCTCGCCATGCTGTAACCGTGACCAGAGTTGCACCGGTAATCCAAGAGCTTGCGCTTGTTCAGGCCGAAAAGCAGGTTTGCGCTCTAATTCAAATCGATAGGCCAGGCAAGGAACACCATGCGCAGCAGCCACACAGGAACCACTCAACCCTCCCGGAAGCGGAAACTTCTCCCCACCTTTCAATTCGTGAATCTCTATTGGAAAAGGGAGTTCCGGAACAATGCGCCTTAACCCCTCGATTACATAGCCAGTACCCACAGGACCATAAATATCGAGTGTCTCCGTTCTCCCCGCGTGTGCCACCATGAAAAGCACCCCCGGCAACCCCGCTACATGATCCGCATGCATATGTGTCAGGCAAATAGCTCCAAGCTGGCGGAATCCCCAACCCAGCACTTTCCAGGGCACCTGTGTTCCCTCCCCGCAATCCACCAATGTCAGCGACGGCCCGCACCGAATCAAAGCACAAGAGAGCCAGCGCCCCGGCATCGGCATCATGCCACACGTCCCTAACATACAAATATCGATCAAACGATCTATCCCTTTTACAAATTGTTCTGATAAGCCCAGGCCAGAACAACAATCGCAGCCGACAAAATCAACATAATACTGAGCGACAACGTAATAATATAGAACGGAAAACCAGCAATGACGAACATAATGGCCAGAACCACCCAGAACACAGCAAAAACACCAATCAAATATTTCCAGGCCTGTCTATTTTGCATGCTACTCATCCTTTCTATTCTCCTTACTGAATACATAGTATAGCAGTGACCTTCTATGCCGTCCACCATCCAGGAGTACAGAGGACAGCCATCATCTGCCAGGGTTCGGGGTTTTCCCGATAATATTCTTTCCTCAGGAGTGCAGAGGACGCAGTCCTTTGCACTCCTGAGGAAAGAATATTTATTTCTGCCGCCGAAGGCGGCCAGTCAACACATATTAAGATGAAGTAACCTACCCACAACAAGCAATTGTGATATGATAACCCCAAAAAACAAAAAGTGAAAACACCATTGCCCTTAACACTCAACGACCGCTTCCACCCTCATCAACGCAATGAGCAACAAGAAGCCATAAACAACGGACACATACGCAAACTCGAAGAAATAGAACTTCTAGAGCCAGAACAACTTCGCCCACTGGCCCTTCTAAGCCTGCTCCTACTTATCATCGGCGCCATACTCTTTGGCCTCCTCAACTACATCTCCTACACCCAGCAAACACCCTCCACAACACTCATCAACGGAGGCAAAAGCCTGCTCCTCTGGATAGGCATCAACATCATAGGCTACATTCTCATCTTACCCATTCACGAACTGATCCACGCGGCCGCCTTCGTGCTCTGGGGTGGCAAACCCTACTTCGGCGCTAAGCTCCCCTACGCACTCTACTGCGGCGCCAAAAACCAACTTTTCCACCGCAATCAATACTTCGTCGTCGGACTCGCTCCCCTGATAGTCATCTCCCTGGCCGGCATCATCTTTATACTTATCTCTCCAGTGTTAGCCTCATACACCCTCTTCGCACTCATCGGTAATTTCTCCGGGGCAGCAGGCGATATCTGGGTAGTTAGAAAATTATTACGAAGATCTCGCTCCATACTGGTAGAAGACACCGAGTCAGGCTATCGAGCCTGGGAACTGACTGAACCTTCATCACACGATTCCGAAAAGTCCATGTAACACACAAAAAAAATCCTGGTTGCATGCTTTTCACACAACCAGGACATTTTTCATTACACTTAGCAGCAGATAGTATCCAGCTCGCGCTCGATATCCGCAACATCATCTACCTGGCGAACATTTACCGCCCGGCATGCTGGATTAGAACAACGCCAGACATACCACCCGGGTTCAGAAGGCCCCGAAATAGTCAGAGTGCGACGAAATGACTCCGGCTCGAATGGAAGGGGAGTTCCGCAATTTTCGCACAACAATAGTCCATTTTCATTCACAATTACATGGTATTCGTGCTGATGAATCATCAATCGTTCCTTAATCTAGCTAATCTGACTGTATCCAAAAAGGATCGTCCCCACGGAAGCCATCGTCGTCTTCTATTTTGGAAACACCATCCCCGCCAGTAATATTCCCCTTCAACCTCAAGAAGCACAGCTAAATTATTGCAACAGAAATAGAATGCACTCACTTGTCATTCTTCGCTTCGCTCAGAATGACACTGGGCAACCAATTCGTCTCTCTTCCCCTGCTGAGCCGATGGCGCCATAAGTTAGCATTATAGAAAAACCTTTCTATAGAAACAAATAACCTATCCCCCCCACAAGTACTTCAACCAGAAACTACTTCCCACCTTGCAATTTCTGCATGAGATCAGCATAATTCTGCCGGACTACAATGGCGTTAGGGTGATTGGGACCGAGCACCTCTTCAAATATGGCAAGCGCCCGCTGGTAGAGCGGTTCGGCTTGCTCGTACTTGCCTTGGGCTTGGTAGAGCCATGCCAGGTTGTGGAGGCTTTGTGCTGTATCGGGATGCTCAGGACCCAGCACGCGCTCGCGAATAGCCAGGGCGCGCTGGTAGAGCGGTTCGGCTTGATCATACTTGCCCTGGTTCTGGTAGAGGATTGCTAAGGCATTGAGGCTGGTTGCTATGTTAGGATGCTGGAATTGAAGCACGCGTTCATAGATCGCTAGAGCACGTCGCAAGAGGGGTTCAGCTTGATCATACTTGCCTTGGGCCTGGTAGAGCGCTGCTAAGTTGAAGAGGCTTTGTGCCGTGTCGGGATGCACTGAACTCAGCATGCGCTGCTCATTAATCGTTAGAGCGCTCTGGTAGAGCGGTTCGGCTTGCTCGTATTGCGCGCTTACTTTGAGATAGTCTCCTGCCTTGTTGAATAATTGCGCGGCTTCTGGCAAGGCTATCTCCCACCTTTCAATGAGTGCTGCGCAGGCCAGGACATGCGGGATAAACTGTTGGCAGACAAGCCAGTTCTCATATTCCAACTCTGGGAAGGCCTGGTTGACCGCTCGTACCGCTCGCTTTGCCCATCGGCGCTGTGTTCGTGCACTCATCTCGTCCTTGAGGACAGCTTGTACCAACCGATGGATATAGAGAGCTTTGGTAGTAACATCTCGGCGTATCAGAGAATAGCTATAAAGGATGCTCAAAACCTCATCCAACCTCTGTGGATTGGTAGCTGTGCGTTTGAGGAGCTTTCCTAGGTTGGAAGCACCTTCAATCAATAGATCTATGGGGATAGCCTCGGGAGAAAGGAAGGAGAAGAACCGTAACAGGTCAGCCGCCGCTCGATTAACCTCTTCCACCTTCGTAAAGGAAAGCAACCAGGTGGTTGCTACCGGCTCGGGATGATCTGTAACCGGCTTGCCACGGCGCTTGAGGAGGGTAGTTTGTTGCTGCTGGTAACGCTGCCTGTAACCTTCAATACCACAGCCGGTTTCTTCAATATATGCTCCAGCCTGGTCGAGTGCCAGGGGCAGGCCGCCCAACTCTTTTGCGAGTTCGAGCGCAGCCTTTTGATCTGCTCCAGGTACTTGCTCAAGTATAGCGTCACCCGCGAGAACTTTCGCCCTGCGCAGGAGCAGTAGGGCGCCCTCGGCAGGCTCCATCTCCTGAACAGCAAGTCCCTGGGCAAGCGGTCCATGCGCCTGGGCGCGTGTGGTAAGCAATACGTGGCCTGGCGCTACTTCAGGCAGGAAGTCATCAACGATCTCTATCTCATCGGCATTGTCCAGGATAAGTAACCAGTGGTTATGAGTAGCGAGCCATTGCTTAACCGCCTCGACAACCACGCTTTTATCGGTGGCATCTTTTTCAGACAGATGCAGCAGGCTCGCCACCTTCGAATAACTTAAGACGAGCGCCTCGCGACTGTCCGCCTGCGCCCACAAGACAGCCTGGTACTCCTGACCATAGCGATAAGCGTATTCGAGAGCAATCTGGGTCTTACCGATGCCGCCCAAACCACTGATGGCCTGAGGGATCATCTGTTGCGTCAAGGCAGCAGTTTTATTCACTGTAAGTGCGGTGCGCAAGCGCGTGAGAATGTCCTCCTGGCCGGTGAAAAAGGGGTTGCGCCGGTAAGGAACATACCAGATAGGCACCTGTGCTCCTGGAGATCCACCCATCGAGGCGGTGCCGCTGCTGCTCGATGGGCTAGCTAAGGGTTTGGAGGAGCACCGGTGCTGGCATCTAAGACCTTGATGGCTTCCCTTATGCCTGCAACCACATCTTTAAAGGCTGCATCGCGTTTGGACCAGGCGCTGACAGGCCTGGCATCAGAAGGCAACATTTGCAGTTTTTCAAATGGCGCTCCTTCCCAGTCCGTAGGACGCAAAACGATCGGAATCACGCATGCTTGTTTCGCATCATGCCGTGCAATCGCCTCTTGTAGCTCGATACTATAACAGAAATTCGATGCCATAAAGTCTGCGCTGATTAAGAGCAGAATAATCTGCGCGGTTTGCAAGTGACCCATAATCTGCGGTTTCCATTCGGTTCCCGGTGGAATATCGCCATCGTACCAATCGCTGATGACTCCCTGATTCCGCAGATTGCCCAGATGCGTAGCAAGTTCATCGCGAAGTTTACGATCCTTATGCGCATAAGAGATGAAGACGTCAAAGGTCATGCTATCCTCCGGCAGAAGTGCACTCTGTATTGCATGCATTATAAACGCAAATATACCCGATTGTCACTACAATTATGATATTGCTACTTCTTCTCTAATGCCTGTTCTACAATCTGCTGCGCTTGTGGCTCGACGCGAGCCATTAATTCAGCAAACTGTTGCTCACCGATAGAATGACGCAGGCTATCTATCCACCCCTGCACATCACTATACTTAGGACTCTGAACCTCCTTGAGCACATTCTGAGCAAGGAGGAAGGCAGCAAGAGCTACCTCATACTGCTGCTGAAAAAAGAAGGCACCAATATTCCACAACGTGATGCCTTCGCCTCTGCGATCACCTACTTCGCGATAGATGGCCAATGCTTGCTGGTAGTAGTCCAGCGCCTGCTTCTTGTTCAGGCTATTGTAGGCCACCCCCAGATTGTTGAGGGTTCTGCCTTCGCCTCTGCGATCACCTACTTCGCGACGGATGGCCAGGGCCTGCTGGTAGTAGTCCAGTGCCTCTTGTTTCTTGTCCAGGCTATCGTAGGCCAGGCCCACGTTGTTGAGGGTATTGCCTTCGTTCCTGCGATCGCCCACCTCGCGATAGATTGTCAGCGCCTGCTGGTAGTAGTCCAGCGCCTCTGACTTCCTGCCTAAGACATCTTGAGCGAGTCCCAGATAATAGAAAAGGTTGGCTTCTTGCTCTGGTGGTGGTTGCCATCCCTCTCGTGGAAGCAACAACTGGCATATCTCCAATAAGAGGGCGTTGCCACCCCAGAGATTCAAACGCTCAAAGAGCCCTTCATTGTCGAAGAGAGTATAGGCCTCTTGCCACAAGGCAGCTTGAGTATACTGCCATACGGCTTCAATGATCGGCTGCACCTCACTGATATGGCGCCGTTGCTCACGCGGCGGACAGGACGTTTGAGCTTGTTGGAGGTAGTACTCCGCCGCTTTAGCATGTGCGTGCTGAACCTCCTGCTGGTTAGCCTGCCTATCTCCCTCGATGAAATGTTGTTGCGCGTAACTTGCAACGATGGCATGTAGTTTATAGCGATCTTCTCCGGCTGACTGTATCAAGTGTTGTGCGAGCAAGCCTCGCAGGGCTGGAAGTATCTGCGAGGCAAAGGCAGTGCTGATAATTACCTGGGCTGCTGCTAGCGGAACCGGCTCTCGGTAGATCGAGAACGCATACAAGAGCACGCGTTGGATCTCACTCAGTTGATGGAAGATCTCATCTAACAAGTTCGTGGCAATGTCACCCTCCCAAAGCCCCGGTTCGCTCAGCAGACTCGCCAGGCTCATACCATAGTCTTGCACAAGAGCAATCAGCAATGTTAATGAGAGGGCATGACCATTACACGAAGTGACGGCTCGTCGTAGCACTGTCTCTGAGGCTTGTACTCCTCGTTTCTGAAGCAAGTCCATACCCTCGGTCAGAGTCAATCCATCAACCGGGTATTCCTGCACAGAGATGGGAGGATACGCGCGGGTTCCTTTTGGCCGAGGACGGCTGGTGAGAACTACTCTGCTTCCTCCTGTAAATGGTTGGCTGTTGAGAGCATCCAGCCATTCACCAACTCCTGCCTTCGTAGGCAGCGCAAATCCGGTAGACCAATCGAGCAGATTCTCAAATTGGTCCATCACGATCAAGCGAGGTACCTCCAGCGAGTCAAGCATGCTGAAAAGCGCCACTGCTTGATTGGCAGGTGAAAGGCTGGTGAGATCAGGCGTCGATTTGCTGAGCTTGTAATAAAGAGTTCCCAACAGATCGGCAAAAGTAGCGTTTCTATCCACGCTCAGCCGAAGTGTCGGGGGCCGCAAAAGAGCCTGCATTCCTCTCCTGCTGGGACTGTACATGGCGATAGAGCAGGGCTGCGAGCGTGGATTTGCCCACTCCTCCCATGCCTGTCAGTACCAGTGCATTCAGATTCGGTTGGAGCAATCTAGCAATGATGGCTTCCACGAGGGGAATTCGTTGCTCAATGAACTGCTGATCTGTGGGTGGTGGTAGCCCCGCAATCTCACGATAGGCAGTTGAAAAAGCTGACTGTGGTGCCGCCTTATGGGCTACGTTGGCCGTTGGGTCTCCACCCAGGGTACTTGCATTCAGATCTTGGATAGCTCGTTTGATGCCTGTAACTACATCTTTAAAGGCGGCATCACGGTTAGACCACGTGACAACAGGCTTAGCATCGGTAGGCAATACCTGAAGATTGGCGAATGGCGCTCCCTCCCAGTCAGTAGGGCGCAAGATGATCGGCAGCACTCGTGCTTGATGAGCTTTATGTCGAGCAATAGCCTCTTTCAGTTCGACACTGTAGCAGAACTTTGACGCCAGGAAGTCTTTGCTAATTAAGAGTAGGATAATTTGTGAAGTTTTCAGATGATACATGATCTGCTCTTCCCGTTCAGTTCCAGGAAGAATATCGCCATCATACCAATCGCTGATGATCTCCTGGTTGCGCAGATTGGCCAGATGTGCATCAAACTCATCACGGAGTTTGCGATCTTGGCGTGCATAGGAGATGAAGACCTCGATTGCCATCCTGTCCTCTCGCATAAGTGCACTACATATTGCAAGCATTATAACCTCAAATATTCCGATTGTCACTACAATTATTATGTATTTCTATCAACCCGCGTAGGAACGGGGGCTGTTGGGATGCTGGGTGGGGCACTTGCGCCATCCTGGAACCATTCTACAGCCTAAACCACGGGTGGGTTATAACGCTTGCGTCGTCCTGGGTAAGATTTTTAGCCCAATGATGAAATTTGCCTCAAACTATGAGATAATACCCTATACCAAATCAATGAACCGTTTCCAATTAGCAAATACGGTTCAATGAACTGTAGGGGCCGATTCATCGCGCCCATCGCCGATTATGGGTTTTCACAAAATAACCGGAATTTCGTAGGGGCCGATTTATCGCGCCCACCGCCGATTTATCGGCCTCCCGTGGCCGTTCACGATATCCCTCTTATTTTGTTAAATGCCATTATCGGCCCTCAGAACATTTCATAAATCCAACTGAAAAACTCAATCGGCGGTGGGCGTGACGGGTGACTCCAAATAAAAAAACGCTACACTCTATCACGTTCATAATAACAATAGAAAGTAAATCATGCCCGAATTACCCGAAGTAGAATACACCGCACGCCAGTTACGCGAAGCTATCATAGGCGCAACAATCCGTGAAACCCTCGTTTTCTGGGAACGCAGCATTGGCCATCCAGACCTTCCCGATTTCCAGGCCGAAGTTGCTAATCGGGAAATACTCAGCGTGCGACGAAGAGGTAAATTCCTCATCCTTGACCTGAGCGGAGAGCTAATTCTCACCATACACCGACGTATGACAGGCAATCTACTGTTACTCCCGCCTGGTTGGGAAATCGATACAAGTTTAAAAACTTCTGATCCTTTCACCTGGAACATAAAAGGCCCCTTCATTCACCGGCATTCAACCGGTGATGCTGAGATAACAACTGATGAAACCACTTCAGATCTCCTTTACTGCCGCGTATGCTTCAATCTTGTCGATGGAAGGCGATTGCTCTTTACCGATCCACGCAAATTTGGACGTATAGAACTTTGGCCGCGCGAGCGTGAGCAGGAGGCACTCAAGAGCCTGGGAACCGAGCCGTTAAGCGAGGATTTCACTTTCGAAATACTGGCAAATAGTCTAACTAGTCGCAAAAGTCCTATCAAACAGGTACTATTAAACCAGGCAGTAATTGCGGGCCTCGGCAACATTTACGCCGATGAAGCACTGTATTACGCGTACATTCATCCACTACGTCTCGCTAACTCGCTCACCCTCGCTGAGGTTCAGCTACTTCACGAGGGTATAGTCTCAGTATTGACGCTTGGCATCGAGCACGGGGGAACATCTTTCAGCGAGTATCGCGACTTATGGGGAGAAGCTGGCGATAACTACAATCATGTGCGTGTCTATCACCAACAGGGAAAGCCTTGCCAACGCTGTGGCACGCCTATCGAGCGTATTGTAGTCGCTCAACGCAGCACGCATTTTTGTCCAAATTGTCAGAAACTTACATTGGTGTAAAGAACCCTGGCAAACAAAACATCTTGTCATTCTGAGTGAAACAACATCTTGTCATTCTGAGTGAAACGAAGAATCTATTCTACTTTGGTGTGAAGAATGCAGGTGTGCAATTTACGGTAGTTCCAGGAATACCAAAAGTTACATCCACCGTCGCTGGGATTCCAACCGGTTGACGCCCCTGGAGAGGAAGCTGAAACGAAACGTATCCGCCATTGTCACTCGCAGGATGCTGATCAAGCTCCTGGTCACCGCTCTGAAAATGCACAACCGCACTGGCATTTGCACCATTAACCCCCGCGAGATTTTTCGTTATTCTGGCAAAAATAACAATAGTCGAGTTTGGACCTGGCGCATTGTTTGACGGCCATGCGCCGCACAGATACGTGGGAATAGCCGGTATCGGCGAAGCTTGTGACTGGAAACCACTGCTAACTGTGACCGTCAGTTGTGGAGCAAGCTGGTCAGGCGTCGCTCCACAGGCTGTCAGCATGAGCAACAAACACGTGCAAAAAATTCCAATTTTCAACACAACTGGTCTCTCCATCCTTGCGGGGAAAATTTCCTCCCGTAGGGGCGAGTGGGGTGAGGAGTGGCTGAGTGGGCCTTTATGGTCGCCCGCCGTCCCCCTATAGGATGTAGATCCAACAAACGAACGATTCCTATGCATAACCTATCTTTATTTGAGAACGTATTCTTTCCCACAAAATAAATTCGAATTTCTTGATATTACAACGCATTCACCAGCCAGGATGATACAATCTGGTACCAACGGGAAATATATTGTAAGATATCAGAATGAGAAGCAGCATGCAACCTGTTAAGCCAATCATGGTTACCGATCTTTTCCCACACGAACGCAAGCAGTTATTGGAGCTTTTTTCTGAGTTCGAAGCTGAAGATTGGGAGAAGCCAACTATTTGTCCTGGGTGGACAGTCAAGGATATCGGTCTGCATCTGTTAGGCGATGATATCGGGTATATTTCTCGCACAAGAGATTCTTTCAGCAATCCTTTCTATAAGAATAATGACCTGCATGAATGGAAGAGTTTAGTGCAAAATATCAACGCAGCCAATGAATTGTGGGTGAAGGCAACGGCACGCATTAGCCCAAAGCTGCTCGCTGATCTCTTAGAGTTGACCGGGGAACAATTTTACGACTACGTACAAACTCTGGATCAAATGTCGATAGGTGGCATAGTGAGTTGGTTCGGGCCAGATCCTGCCCCTATGTGGCTAGATACCGCAAGAGAATATACCGAGAGATGGGTTCATCAACAACACATCCGAGATGCGGTTAATAAACCTGGACTCAAAGAGAAACGTTTTTTCCATCCCGTCCTTGACGCTTTTGTGAGAGCCCTGCCTTACACGTATAAAGATATTCCGGTCGCTGATGCGACAATTCTCAAGTTCGCCGTGGTTGGCGAGTCGGGCGATGTCTGGTATCTGGTAGGTGAAGCAAATAAATGGTCCCTCTTTAAAGATGTCATGCTCCAACCAGCCGCTGTGGTGACGATGGATCAAGAAACGTGCTGGAGACTCTTTACCAAAGGGATGAGCAAAAACCAGGCGAGAACGAAGACAGCCATTGAAGGTGATCAAAAACTCGGAGAGAAAATCCTGGAAACTATCTCAATTATTGCGTGAAAAAAAGGCGATTCGCCTCTTTATCATCCTGAGCACACCCCTGTCATCCTGAGCGCCCCTCTGTCATCCTGAGTGAAACGAAGGATCTCACGCGTCGGGCTACGAGATCCTTCGTTTCACTCAGGATGACAATCCTTTTCGGTATGACAATCTCAGAACGTTCGTCATAACTCTTACCAAGAGCTTAGACTAGAGCCTATTGAGCAACAGTCTCGTCCTCCCCAACATATTTGTAAACAACCCCACTGCCACGCTCAGCCACTTCTTGCTTTCTCTGCTCCACGCGCCACTTGATTCCCCAAAGCGTCTTTCGCGCCAGCACAAAGTCGATTGGCCAGAAAAACGGGCGTGTCAGTACGCGAAACATGCGCGGCCCATAGTTGATCCTCGTCCGTAGGATTAATCGTGTCGCATTGGCATCTACCTCGTCCAGAATGAACACCCAGCTAAATGCTCCTTCAATATTCACGTTTGGATTGTCACGCAGAATATGTGGAACAATGTAACGTACATGCGAGTTGGAACACAGAGCAAGCACCAAATTCTTCTCCATAACCTTAACAGTGAAGAAAGCCGTATCGGGAGGCCCGTCGAGCAATATATCTCCTACCTTCAAGTTTTGGAACTTCTCAATAATTCTACCTGCGCTCGGTTCGTCGCGGATGGAGTACCCGGTCTTCTCATCTCTTTTGAGAAATGACCATAACACCTTTTCGGCCAGGCCATCCCACCATTCGGGATCGCTGTACCAGCCTCCTCGATCCATACCCATCTGCACAAGCCAGGGCCAGACTTCAGATGCGCTCGCATTAACCGTTATAGCGTGAGTTGTTTCAACCATCGGATGCGGTATCAACTCATCCCCTGGCATGGGTCGATGCACTTCGTCATCGCTTGCTCCCCATCGTCGTCCCAGGCGGCGCAGCAAGTAAGCGCCAGATGCTGCTGCAAGTAGCCCTGATAGCAAAAATTTATTCTTCATAGTACAGCTTCTCCTTTCACATCACATGTGGCCTGAGTGGCTTTCTCCAATGAACCAGATAACGCTGATTAACCAATGAATCCGAACATTCGTAGGTGCCGATTTATCGGCCTCGACGGCTGTTCTGATTTCTGCGTCAAATAGTTAACATGCGTTATTCCGCTTAATCATATAAGATTCATGACACAGAAAACTATCCTGGAGGCAATGTATAATGTTGGCTTCACAATACGGTCACAGACATGAGCTTATTCCACACATAATGATCACAAATCGCCTTGCCAGACTCGAATTAAAGTTGTGGTGTACTCTCGCGGTCGCCCTGGGGCTGGGCCATGGCCTTCAGCTCCAACTCGCCCAGAAGTTCGAACGGAACGAGCGTCGCTTCCCTCACACAATGTAGATACAATCGCCACAACTGCGATAAACGCGACAACTGCGACAAATATCAGATCCCGTTCGTAATCATAATGAAGAGCGTGCCCTCGCGTTTGCTCAATAGATATGTTCCCGATCTATCATAGAAACTTTTGCACGTATCTACCTGAGGAGGTATCTCGTGAAATTCACATTTAACAAAATGAAGCGAGAGGATGCTCATCAGATTGCTTCATGGCACTATGAAGCACCTTATGATTTCTATGATTCGGATCAAGATCCCGAAGATTTAGCAGAGCTATTAAATCCGCAAAGCTGGCAAGCGTCCTATTACTCAGTCTTCAATGAGGAGAACGAACTCGTCGGTCTTTTTGTTTTCAAGCAAGATAACCAAACAGTCGAGGTGGGACTGGGCCTGCGACCAGATCTGACAGGCAAAGGCCTGGGACGAACGTTTCTCAATGCGGGGCTGGCATTTGGTAAAGAACACTTTCCTGTAAAAGTGTGGAGCTTAAGCGTGGCAACTTTCAACACACGAGCTATTCGCCTCTACGAACAAGTAGGCTTCACCCCTCTCAACACGTTTATGCATCACACGAATGGCGCAGAGTTTGAATTCCTACGTATGGTACGACAAATGTAAAAAACTGAAATACAACATCCAATCCAACTGATACAAGTGTTATGAATGTTATATGTTTTTGTCAAGGACATTGTTTCCCAAACAAGAACCTTGAAGGCATCTGCCATATTGGTCATATCTCTAGGCGAGAGGAACGTGGGAAAGCATAGGCCCTACCCTTTTTCTCTACACTTGTGGCTGCAAACAAATGTAAGCAGTTTTTCTCATGGAGAACGAAAAAAACCATGAGGAAAGTTAAAAGGGCCCAACAGCATGCTACTAGCCCTCACGTTGGAAGGAAATGATAGAGCTTTACACTTCGAGCCATGCATGGGAGGAGTGACCACCGCGTAGAGGAAGTGACCCCTACCCCTCTTGTTTCTCTGCTAACATGACAAAGCGTGTCGCTAGGGGCTGGCTGGCCTCACGTACCTTCGAGAATCCTGTTTCAGTGAGCAAGTCGCGCAGTTCCCCTTGGGTAATCATGCCACATCCAACCAAGGCCTCATGCAGTTGTATCCCTGCCAACATCCGGTACACGGGCGCGGCTCGGTAGGCGCCGGGTGTATCTGGATAGGGGAACTCGGAGACCACTATCGTGCCAGCAGATTTGAGGGCACGGCGAACACAGCTGAGCACATTGCGGTATTGTGCCGGGCCACCCGTTTCATGCAGAGCGAGATTCATCGTCACCAGATCATAGACCTGCTCATCGTTTAATTGGTTGGCGTCCTCACGGCGCAGTTCAATCCGGTCAGTGAGGCCAGCTTCAACAATGGCACGCTGGGCTAACTCGATGCTGGGCATGTCTACTTCTAGACCAACGAGGCGGGCCTTGGGAAAGCGTGTGGCGTAGTAAACGAGAGCAAAGCCTGCACCCGCACCGATATCCAGGATCGTCCCGCCTTGCTCCAAACGCGTGAGAGTCTCCTTGGCTTGAGGTAGGACTGCTTCGGTGATCATGGCAGCATCAGGCTTGGTCGCATTCTTGGAGGCCTCAAGGAGCCAGGGATCGTGCGCACTGCGTGGCCAGACCTCTCCGCTACGCAGATATGTGGGAAAGGCATGGAAGTCTTCATAGAGGGCAGCATAGAACTGGATGCGCCCACCGCTGAACTGGGGGTCTGTTGGATCCAGCAGCAACGCGGCCATCTGCGGTGCTAACCTGTAACCTGCTAGCTCATCCCAGTCCAGTAGTTCATAGGCATAGGCAGCGCGACACCAGACTTGTACATAGCGTGGCGCGAACCCAAGTGTATGAGCCAGAGTGTCTTCCTCAATGCCAGCAGGACTGTCGGCGATGGCACGAAAGAACCCTGTCTTTAAGCCAATATCAGCGATCCATATGGTTTGATAACCGAGGATAGCGTTAAACACCTTCTGCCATTGAGCTTGTTTCGTGAGTTCTTCGGTGGATGTTGAAGTCATCCTTCTCCTCCTTTTTGTTGGAATGCAGGTGAAAATCTATTGAGCTAGTTATCTCCCTCATAGAAGAAGACGGCACGGCGTATCTGACTTCCCCCCGTCTCTCGCGTTTGATTGTTTCCTTTCTCGTGAGGATGTTTGCGCTACATTGTAAACACGACGGGGTCAACCTGAAAACGACACTTGGGGCCGAGGTAGCTAATCGCATCTAACAAGGATAGCATACATGAAAAACACAACACATACAACAAACAAACGTAGCAAGGGTTAAGCAAGTGTGAGAGATACATTTGATGGATAGCCAACTTCAGCGTTGCGATCATGATCAGTTTGCCCATCAGGTGACCGCAATTCACTGTCCACCCGCCGCTGTAGCGCTTAGGGACAAACATCGCATGATACCGATAATGAGGTCTGCTTTGTCGTAAATGTCAACATGGTTATATCCGATACAACTGATACAAGTGTTATATATGTTATATATGTTATAACTGTTAGATACACATATGCCCTCGACATGTATCATTATTCTGCACATAACAAGCTTGCTCACTCACTTACCAATATACTCTTATGCTTCTTTTCCACACATTTACATCTGTTTAACTAAGATATGTTACCTCTCACATAATCCTCGCCTCACATTTTCCTACATGGCTTCACAACACTATCCTCACAAAATAAAGTCCATACCTCATACATTGTAAATATAATATAATTTTGAATTATATAATGTATGTCTTATTGACAAAAGATGCATTTTCTGCTATACTCAACCTTGTTCAACAAAACTTTCGAGGAGAGAATTTGTAATGGTACGTCAGCAACACATCGTTATCGTGGGGGCAGGTATCGTTGGGCTTTCTACCGCTTATTCACTTTTGACCCAGGGGATACGCAACGTAACTATCCTGGAACAAGAAGTCGTTGATCACACCCGCTCCAGTTCGCATGGCTTTTCGCGCCTGCTACGCTTCGAATATGGACCTGAGGCGTTTTATTCAAACATGGTCAGATTAAGTATCAAACGTTGGAAGAACCTCGAACATGTAGCTGGACGCACACTTTACACCCCCACCGGCCTACTCACGCTTGGAAATGATGATGATATGCTCACTCAGCCGAGCTACCATGTTGTACGCGGAATGGGGCTACCTGTTGAACTGCTCTCGCAAGATACTTGCAGGCTGCGCTTTCCCCAATTTAATACTCAGCCTTACAATCTATGTATGTACAACCATGAAGCAGGCATCCTACACGCTTCGACATGCTTACAGACACTTAGAGATTTGATACTCGATTTCGGGGGAGAGATTTACGAATCCTGCCGCGTAACCCACATAACAAATGATAATCCGCTTCGTCCTATTCGTCTTCACCTGAGATCGGGACAAGAAATTGTGGCAGACCGCGTAGTGCTCGCTACAGGTTCCTGGATCCATCATTTGCTGGCTCATTTACACCTCCCAGTGCGCATGACTCGCCAGTACTTGCTATATTTCTCCGGTCTGCCCATCTCAGCATACGGCACGGGCGCGTTTCCTTCTTTTATTGCCGGGGATATATACGGATTTCCTATCCATCAAGGATGCAACGGCTGGGTAAAGGCCACTTCGCACGCATTTGGTGTCCCTAGTGATCCGGATAACGTTACCCATCAAGACGATCAATTTATTACCACAATCAGCATGCAAATTCGAGAGCTTTTGCCTGAACTTAACCATGCTCAGATAGCTCGCGTCGATTCGTGTATGTATGACGTCTCACCCGACGAAGATTTCATACTTGATCGGCTGCCCTCTGACCCTCGTGTTATCTTTGCTACGGGACTATCAGGACATGGCTTTAAGTTCGGACTACTACTTGGTGAGCTTTTGAGCAGCCTTGTCTCCAATACAGAACCGCCTGTTCCGCTAGACCGCTTCCGTCTCTCTCGCTTCACCCACCTGCAGGCACGCCAAAACAGCTCAGTGGCATGAATCATGGAGTAGACGTCTCTACCCAACTTGAATCTACCTAAGAAAAACTCATCAACATCCGTAGGGGCGAGGGTGGTGTGGAGCGGAGCGGTGGGCCTTTATGGTCGCCCGTGGGGTTGGGATGGGCCAGCCTTTCATCGATGCTCATCAATATCCGTAGGGGCGAGGGTGGTGTGCATTGCCTCCAAGTAAATCATAAGTAGAAAGGACTCCTTTCAGGATTGAGTAGCATAGCGAGACGTACATTTGCGATGGGCATAATGTGTCTTCCGTGGCTTGATCAGCTCAGGAGGGGGAT
>Ga0116218_1000015_pt1 | contig 137533 bp, 127 predicted proteins | sample Sb_taG_2_FD_88966 | JGI IMG/M metagenome (GOLD analysis project Ga0116218, IMG submission 88966) | Peat soil microbial communities from Weissenstadt, Germany - Sb_50d_5_LS metaG | ecosystem: Environmental > Terrestrial > Soil > Wetlands > Peat | place: Germany: Weissenstadt | collected 2010-09-21 | reverse complement strand
GCGCCGTTGCGGTGCTAACCTTCTTCATTGCCGGTCTCCTTTATCTCTTGCGCTTCAAGCGCGTCGATAACTTGGGAGCGTACACCGCATCCCGTCTGGAGACCGGCCTTCTCATCCCATCTGTTTGCATCAATTAACCGCCCGAATGGTTCCCGACGACGGTTGCGCTATATCAGGCATCCGACATCTTAACCGAATTGATAAACAATAGGCCCCTCCGAGATGCCTTCTTTCCGGAGAACTCGATGTCCAACGCGGTGAAAATTAGGGAGATCGCCACCAAGACCGAGGATCTAACAACAGAAGAACGAGGGGCCTTGGCTACCGAGCACGCCCAGCAATATCTCGAGGGTAAGGCTGATCTCGACCCCCGCCTCAAGGCGGTGGTTAGCGTCGGCAGCGACCCAAAAGCCCGCCAAGTTCTTCCGCAGCGGGGACTTGTAATGTCCATCGTTGAGGGCGATCGTACTACACATTTCTTGGCCCGAGACGTGAATGAGTTCAACCTCGACCCAATAAGATTCACGTTGGCCACTAGAAATGATCGATCCAGGGACCTGGAGGATGCTTTCGATAAGGGCCTACCGTTCACTCTGCCCGCAGGCGAGCTACTGGAGATTAGTTCCGCTTCTCCACTGCTGCAATCGGTTTTTGGGAGTCAGGATCCCGCACACCTCCAGCTGGACGTACGACCTTCCCTGCCAGTGGAGCTTGCCACCAAGACCCTCGCACTCCGCTTGATCGCCGGGACGGGACCGGCCGCGAAAGAGATTCCTTACAAACCATTCAAAATTGCACAAATGGGAAGGCGCGAAATCACGCTGACGAGCGGCGGCACTCTGCCGCTTGAGGTCACCCTGAAGCTCCGGCCGACAGAGAGCGGCATTACGATAAATATCCGCCCCAAGCTGCAGGGTGCGGAAGTGCAAAGTCTTCAGCGGGTGATCGAGTTCCTGGATGCACTCGAGTCATCCGGGGAACTTGAGGTGGCCAGCCTCGACCCTCCTGGGCCACTGGCAAGGGTGATCGGTGAGTTCTCGAGCAGCCTTAGTATTTCCTCCGATCTCAAAAAAATTGTCGCTGATGCTGCGTTTGTATCTCGGTTCTTTCGAACCGAGATGCGCGTCCCAGAAAAATACTTCCGGCTTGACGTGGATAACTTAGAGATACTCAAAGCCATAGCGACCGGGGAACCGTTTTTCGACAAATACATAAACGGGTCTTTCATAAAGGACTCGGCCCAGGACCGCGCGCTTGAATTCTCCGAAGACTCAATACGGGTAGAGTATCCGGCCGGATGGAAGATACTTAAGGTTTTCGATCAGAACATAGACCCAGGGCCGATCACGATTGAGGCGCGAAACATTACGCTGATTCGCCCCGAGGAATTCCGACAGGCTTACTTGTCGGCGTCGGACGGGAATACCGTGCGCTTTAGCGCGCACTGCAAAGGACCGTGCCGCTATATCCTGGGTACACCCGGGAGTCCTAAGGTGCAGGCAGAAAGCCCCGCAGATCCCGACGATCTGCCAAAGAAGGAATAGCTAGGGAGTCGACTCTAGCTTGCGATTCTTATTCGCCGCCCGCTCTCACCATCGCGCTCCAACGAAACCTCCACATCCCGCTCGCGAACGAAGCGGGGAAATTTTTCTCCCCACTCAATCAGCAAAATGCTGTTGTCGGAGCGCAGATCGTCCAGCGCAGTGGTGGGACCTGCTTTCTTCGCCGGTGGGATATTCATCCTGGAAACGCTCGGCCTTAACGCGATCTGCCATGGGATAATCGAATCGTGCCAACGAACCGCCTCATGTTCGCCCTTTTCGCCCCCGCCATCCTACTCTCGATGGTGCGCGAATGGAGCGCACCCGCTGTTTGCGCACGCGAGATTCTCATTCCCTTGATCGGTCAAGCCACGGGAGGGGCTATGTCTTTCCAAATTTCGACCGCCGCCTTCTCCAGCGGTGAAATGATTCCGAAGAAGTTCACCTGCGACGGGCCTGACGTGTCCCCGCAACTGAGCTGGAAGGGTACGCCAACCGGGACTCAGGGCTTTGCACTCATCATGGACGATCCCGATGCGCCAGTGGGGACTTGGGTGCATTGGGTGTTATACAACCTTCCTGCCAACACGAAAGAGCTGCCGGAGGGAGTGGAAAAGCAAGAACAGCTTGACAGCGGAGCGCTGCAAGGACACAACGATTTTCGCAAGATAGGCTATGGAGGTCCATGTCCTCCGGCGGGCAAGCCGCACCGTTATTATTTCAAGCTCTATGCGCTCGACACCAAGATCAATCTAAGCGCCGGAGCTACGAAACCGGACCTCGAACGTGCGATGAAAGGCCATATCCTGGGTGAAGCGGAACTCATGGGGCGCTATGGGCGTTGAGGTGAGGCTGTCTCGACCTTCCTAACCAGACAAGATTCGTTTTGCAAACGGGCCATCTACTGGGAAGGCGCGGTCAATTAGTGAAATGGGGATGTTTCGACAACCATCAAACTCGCGCCAACCCCGACTCGACAAATCAGACCGCTCTAACTTAACTGTCGAATCTCAATCGTTGGCATTGCCAACCAGCTTGTTGACAGCTTTCTCGATCTCTTCTCGACGAAGGCTTAAGGCGGGATTGTCGTCGATCTTGTATTTCTCTCGCATCTGTTTCAAATTCTCACGCTCCTTGCGTTCTTCCTGTGAATAAAAGCGAGCTTTCTCAAATTCGTGATTCGCGATGCAAGCCTCCATTCGCTGCACGATGAAACGAATGCGTTTTTGAACTTCGACGACCTCCTCTGGCAATAAACCCTGCAGCAATTGGGCAGCCGCGCCCGCCTCGTCGATGATATCGACGGCTGCACCCGGCAGCCTCTTGTTCTTGATGTACTTTTTGGCGCAGAGAACGGCATGTGCAATGGCTTCGTCCGTATAAGAAACACTGTGGAAAGTTTCGTAAGTCCTTTTGATGCCTTGCAGTACCTTGATCGTAGTCTCTTCATTGGCCGGAGCGACCTCGATGGGTTCAAAGTACTCCGCGAGCCAGTGCTTGTCTGCCTGCAACTTCGCGAATTTGGAGGGTGTGGACGTACCGATGCACTGAATTTTGCCCGCCATGATCGGCCGCAGCAGCAGTTCGGTTACGTGAAACGAAGCTACCGGAGAAACTCCCCCAGGCCGGTCATGCATCCGGTTCACAAAAAAGATTTTCCCATCTTCTGCTGCCGCTACCAAGGCACGATCCAGTCTCTCGTGCCACGAACTATCCTTTTCTAGTACTCGAAGCGGAGGTAGATCGAGGACGAGAATGGCTTTTTCCGCGAGCGACTGAGGAATATTTCCATCCGCTATGCGCCGAGCCAATCCGCCGACGATGGTTCTCTTGCCGACTCCCAGCTCTCCCACTAGAACAGGATTCTTCCCACTGAACCGGCACAGAAGCTCCATGAGACCATCAAGTTCCTTTTCGCGCCCAATCAGCGTCTGAGTTTGGTCCACCAGATCGCTGACATAAGGACGGAGTTCATCGAGCACGGAAGGTCGTTTTTGGCCTAGCGCCGCCTCGTGCGGCTGCCGTGCGAGCTCCTCGCGGACCCGGCTCAACTGGACACCCCGTTCCGTCAAGATCTGCGCGCCAAAGCATTTTTCCTCGCGCAACAGGCCAAGCAGCAGATGCTCCGTACCTATGTGTTTGTGGGCCAGGCGCTCCGCTTCCTCTCCTGCATATGCCAACACACGTTTCGATTCGTTGCTCAGAGGAAGGTCCACTGAAGTAGAAGTTTTCTCCCGAGTAGTGGTCTGGCTCTCCACTTGTTTTCGAATGGATGCTACCTCGGAGCGTAAAAACCGATTGGTTAGTGCCTTATCTTCCCGGACGATTCCCAGGAGCAAGTGCTCGCTCTCAATGTAGGGAGAACCAAACTGTGAGGCTTCGTAACGAGCAAAGAAAATAACCCGACGCGCTTTTTCAGTGTATCGCTCAAACATTGCTGTTCACCGTAACTTTGGAGAGCACACCAAGTCTAAGAGATAGCGTCAGATCGCGTCCATTGGTTAGGTGTCGAAACCAGGCGCTAGCCACCACCCATCCCGAAGTTGCAAACGAGAGAGGTGAGCCGCTAGGCAGCAATCCTGATCCGTCGTCCGTTTTCCCCTTCGCGCTCCAGAGAAATCTCCACATCCCGTTCGCGAACGAAGCGCGGACATTTCTCTCCCCACTCGATCAGCAAAATGCTGTTGTCGGAGCGCAGATCGTCCAGTCCTAGCGTTTGCAGTTCGCGAGGCGTGTCGATGCGGTAGAGATCGATGTGATAAAGATTGGCGCGCGGTCCGCGATACTCATGCACCAGCGTAAAGGTGGGGCTGGTGACGTCTTCTTCTTCGGCTGCTCCGAATCCGGCGGCGATTCCTTTGACCAGCGTGGTTTTACCGGCTCCGAGATCGCCTCGTAGCAGAACGATCTTTGGAGGAGCCAGCAACTCCGTAAGTGTCCGGCCGAAGGCGATTGTCTCTTCCGCAGAGTGTGTGGTGATCTCTCGCGTCATTGCTCTACTGGTCGCATCCATGGAGGAAAAAACATGACCAGTATAGCGAGAGGGTGCCGCAGCCCGCAGGGGCTAAAGCCAGTGGTGAAAAAGAGGCTGGCGATCGCAGCGCTGAAGCGCTGCGCCACCCGAAACAAAGTACAAGAATTGAGCTTTCCGGCAACGGTTTAGATCGTCCGCGGCACGTTCAAGACCGACGATTTGCTTAGCCAACTACGGTCCACTACATGGTCCAGTGATGTCCGCAGGCGGCGGTTATCATCGTCGTCGAGCGCGACGAAGCGGAAAGGCTGAAGCACGCCATCCGTGTTCTTGCGCATCGGAGTGAGCATCTCGGCCATGCCGCGCACGGGGCCCGATTGGGTCTGAAACGCGAGTTCGACGAAGGCGCCCTGCCCGAGTGAACGCGGCAGCTGCAGCAGTCCGCCGGTTGTTGAAATGGAGTGAAGTTTGGCTTTTGTGCGCCGGCCATCTTCTAAACGGATCGCAGCCAGGACAGATGCGCCTAGCTGGACCCGGGCCGCGCGCCGCGATGGGTGCGGTTGGGGGAAGTGGGTCATAACTTGCGCAATATCGCATGGCCCCCTGGACGGTAATAGATTACGGAAGCAGATGTCCGAATTCCCGCGCCAGACAAGGGTTTTAGCAGGGTTAACCTCTGCCGTGGCATGGACATAAACCGGTATTAACTGGCGAGATAATGTCCCACGTAGCAATCAAGGGTGCTTTCTTTTCGATCATTTCCGTACGAAAATACCCATCGCTTACCAGCAAACTAACTTATCGAACTCGGCCGTCCGCGTGCGCCGGAATGCCTGGGGCAATCCTGCGAGAAGGTCGGTGGCGACCAGCGAGTGTTCGCCGACGCTTTCGCGCATTACGTCGCCGGCAAGTCCATGCAGGTGCACTGCAGCGAGCACGGCCATGAAGGCATCCTTCGGATGCTGCGCGATCATCCCCGCAACCAGACCCGTAAGAATGTCCCCCGTACCGCCCGTAGCCATGCCAGGATTGCCCGTAGTATTGACCCAGGCTTCGCCGTCCGGCTTCACGACCAGCGTGCGATGTCCCTTGAGCACGACAATCAATTCATGCTCGCGGGCGAACTTGCGCGCCACTGCTAATCGATCGTTCTGCACACCGGCGATTGTGCCTCCCACCAGCCGCGCCATTTCTCCAGGATGAGGGGTAATCACCAGCGTGCGACCCTTGCCGTTCAACTCATCGGCGCGACCTTCAAACGCATTCAGGCCGTCGGCATCGAGAACGGTTGAAACTTTGAGTTTGGCAATCAAGTTTCGCATTAACTCCGCAGTTTGCGGATCACGCGAAATCCCCGGCCCGATCGCGAGCACGCTCTTGCCTTTCGCAAGCCCCTCGATTTGATCGAGCGCGTTGGTCGAGATCGTGCCCGCATCCGTCTCCGGCAAAGGCTCAGTCATTAACTCCGGATGGAATCCCGCGACGGTTCCGAGCACAGACTTGGGCGTCGCCACCGTCGAGAGCCCTGCGCCCGCTCGCAGTGCGGCCATCCCAGCCATCGCCGCGGCTCCTGATTTCCCCAGCGATCCGCCGACCACCAAAACGTGGCCGAAGCTGCCTTTGTTGGAGTCGGGGGGACGCGGTCCGATCAGCGGAGCGAGATCACGCGCCAATATCACATTGAGCTGCAACGCCGAAACGATGGCTTCCTCCGGAGAACCGATCTCAGCCACCTCGGTCAGCCCAGTAGTCAACAAGCTGAAGACGTGCGCCGGGCGCGGCGCAGTGAACGTGACGATGGCTTCGGCGCGGGAAATCGTTCCCGTCTGTGCGTTCATTGCATCTGCATCCGCGCCGGAAGGAATATCGACAGCGATCACGGGAACCTTGCTCGCATTCATGATCGCGATCGCATCGGCATACACTCCGCTGACCGGAGGCTTGAAACCTGTACCGAGAATCGCATCCAGGTACAGGTCGGCCTCAAGCGCAAGCCGCACCCGTTCGCTGTTCAATTCTTCGCTGGAACGCACGGCAATTGCTGGGCCCGGCAATTTGCGAAACATCACCGCTGCATCGCCCTTCAGATCGGCGGGATCCGCCAGCAGAACCACTTGAACCTTCTTCCCGTGCTCATCCAGCCGCCGCGCCGCCACGAAGCCATCGCCGCCATTATTCCCTTTGCCGCAGAAAACTAAGATGCGCTCGACCACAGCATGGTGCAGCAACACATAGTCCGCCACTGCCGCGCCCGCATTTTCCATCAGCGTGAGTGAAGGCACGCCGAAGCGCTCGCTGGTGGCGCGGTCAATAGCCCGCATTTCTTCCGCGCAAACGATTTTCATGACTGGAATGCCTTTATTCCCGGGTCGCGCGCAACTCCAGCTCGTTCGTCAGCCATCCACGACGGTCGCGACATGACTGAGAATCGTTGAATTCGTGGCTAGTGAAATACCAGTGTTGCTCTTTCGGGCCGCCTACCGCCTTGTAGTATTCGTCCGCAGAATGCTTGCTGATATACATGTCGTGTGTCGCCCACTGGAAATAGATCTTCGCTGGCCCGGTGTTCGCGACGAAGTGCTGGGGATTGTACGGCTCGATCACGGCGGCGTATTTCTGGAACTCATTCCTTGGCGTCGAAGCTCGCTGCACCTCGGCATAAAAACTGTCATCGTCGTAATCCGTCAGCGACGGTAAGCCGCCCATCAGCACGAACATCCTGATCCGCTTCTCCACCGCTGCCAGCGGCCCGCCCCAGGTCGCGCCCAGGGAGTGGCCGACGTATCCAATGCGCTTGAGGTCGACATCCTTGCGCGCCGCCAGCACGTCCACGGCCCGGCGCAGATCCACCACCATCTGAATGTAGTAATCACGTTCGGCTTCCGCCTTATTGTTTGGGCCGGGCGGAGGCACGTCCGGTCGCCAGTACGGCGCGTCGATCATGATGCAGACTGCGCCGCGCTTGGCCATTTCCACCCCTTCTGCCAGCCACTCGCCCCTGTTTCCTTGTCCCCAATGCATGTACAGGATCCCGCCGAACGGTCCCTTGCCCGGCGGGACGACGAGATAACCCGGAACGCGTCCGATCTTCGGCGAGTCGTAGGAGATCTCGGTGACTTGCATCATCTCGACCTCTTCGGTCTTGCCCATCTTCACATTGAGCGGCTTACCCGCGTCGTAGGCGAAGACCTTAGCCGGATCGAGCGCAGGCGGATTCTGCGCAGCAACGCATACCGCAAGAAAGAGGAAGGAGAGTAGTGCTCGCATGGATGATCTCCGAGCAGTCCCGTAATCAATGATTCTTGCACTCATCGGGCAGCAGCGCGAGGCCGGAAACTATTTTGCAGATCATGCATAGATTCTCCATGATTTCTCCCGTAAGAATCGGCCACGCGGCCACCTACTACGAAGGTTACCCTTGACCACTTTCTTCGACCCCCGACTATAAAACAAAAAGGCTCCCCGCGCTGTGCGGAGGGCCTTGCGCAGCAAGAAACCTAATCCGCCATGGAGGGTGCCCTCTTGGGATTCTTCAAAGCAGCCTGTACGCGGCTATGGTGTCGTCCATATCCGAAGTACAGGGCCATTCCGAGGATCAACCAGACGACTAGGCGGATCCACGTTGCCGCCGGCAGGCTAGCCATTAGAGCCGTCGAAACCAGAACTCCCATGATCGGAACGAACGGCACCCACGGAGTCTTGAACGGACGTTCGAGCTCTGGACGCCTCCGTCGTAAAATCCAGACTCCGGCGCAGACGATAACAAAAGCCAACAGCGTGCCAATACTAACCAGTTCGCCAAGAATTCCAATCGGGATAACCGAAGCGAAAATGGCGACAAAGGTGCCCACCAGGATGCTGGATATCCAGGGAGTGCGGAACTTAGGGTGAACAGCGCCCGCCCACTCCGGAAGTAGACCGTCTCGCGACATGGAAAAGAAAACCCGCGATTGGCCTAATAGCATGACGAGCATTACGCTCCCCAGTCCGGCGATCGCACCCAATTTCACCAGGATGCTGCCCCAACGGACGCCCGTGTGATCGATGCCGACCGCGACCGGATCGGGGACGTTGAGCGTCGTGTAGGAAACCACACCCGTCAGCAGTCCTGAGACCAGAATGTATAGGATCGTACAGATTACCAGTGAACCCAAAATGCCAATGGGCATATCCCTCTGCGGATTCTTGGCTTCCTGTGCGGCGGTCGACACCGCATCAAAGCCGATATAGGCAAAGAAAATCACGCCTGCTCCCCGGGCAACGCCCGACCACCCATAGTGTCCGAATTCACCTGTATTCGGAGGGATGAAGGGATGCCAGTTGGCAGCGGCAATACTGGGGTGCGCGCCGACAAAAATGCCCGCAATCCCGATGAAGGTAAGTACAATCGCAACTTTTATAATCACGATCCCGGAGTTGAGGTTCGCCGATTCTTTGATGCCGATCACCAGCACTGTGGTGACGGCCGCGATGGCCAGAAATGCAAGTAAGTTGAAAACGCCCTGCACATGCGGAAGAGTGGACGGATCTACCCCGTGCGCCTGAAGAGTTGGCAGGATGGTCGCCAACCGCTCCCAACGGGCGCTGTAGAACACCAGGTCAGTTCCCGGTGTAGCCGTCCATGCGGGTGGAAGGTGAATCCCGAAATCTTGCAGGAAGCTGTTGAAGTACCCGCTCCAACCTGACGCCACCGTCGCGGCTCCAAAGGCATACTCCAAAATCAAGTCCCAGCCGATAATCCAGGCGAAGATCTCACCTAAAGTAGCGTAGCCGTAAGTGTAGGCGGACCCGGCGATGGGAATCAGCGAGGCGAACTCGGAATAGCAAAGACCGGCGAATGCGCACGCAATACCCGCCAGGATAAACGAGAGCACGATCGCGGGACCCGCATACTGAGCCGCTGCCGCCCCGGTCAGCACAAAGATTCCCGCGCCAATGATCGCTCCGATACCCAGCGTGATCAGATTGGTTGGGCCGAGTGCGCGTTTAAGGCTGTGCTCGCCGGTCTCGCGGGCTTCCTCCATCAGCAGGTTCATGGGCTTGGTTGCGAACAGATTCACCATTCGTTTGGTTTCTCCCTTAACAATTACGCTAGGCATCACGCGGTCCTCCCCTCGCGTTCGGGCTTGCGCTCCGCGACCACGCGTAATATACCGGGATGCCAAGCAGCACCACAATCAGTCCCGGCCACGTGTATTGCGGCTTGTAGCGCAATAGTACGATATCAATGAACAAAGCCATCACAATATAAATCGCTGGCAGCACCGGATAGCCGATGGCGCGGTAGGGCCGCGGGGCGTCCGGATGCGTCCGCCTCAGCACAAACAATCCCACAATCGTCAAAATGTAAAACACCAGCACCGCGAAAATGATGTAATCCAGGAGCTGTCCATAACTGCCGGAGATGCAGAGCAAGCATGCCCAGACCATCTGCACCATCAGCGAAACCGCCGGCGTTTTATAGGTAGGATGCACTTTGGCAACGCTGCGGAAGAATAGACCATCCTTAGCCATTGCGTAATAGACGCGCGCACCGGATAGAATCAGACCGTTGTTGCAGCCAAAGCTGGAAATCAAAATGGCCGCCGCCATAAGTAGCCCGCCCACGGCGCCGAACATCTGGGTCATCACGGCGGTACCCACACGCTCTTCGGCGGCGTATTTGATTCCACGGCCCAGAATCGTTGCTGCTCCTGCCGTTCCATCAAGAGGCAGTGCCATCAGATAAATGAAGTTGCAGGCAATGTAGAGGGCGATCACCACGCCTGTGCCCAGAGCCAGCGACAGAGGCAGATTGCGGCTAGGATTCTTCACTTCGCCGGCGGTGAAGGTCACATTGTTCCACGCGTCGGCGGAAAACAGCGAACCCACCTGTGCCACGGCCAGAATCGTAAACGTGCCAACCATCACAACCGGACCACCAACTCCGACTTGCACAGCATGCTGCGCACCTAGTCCAGCATTGTGCCAAAAATTCCCCATGAAGTTCGCGGCCAACGCCAGGGCATTTCGTCCCAAGGCTAATCCGAACAATGCCAACCCCAAGAGTGCCGAGACTTTGGCCGTGGTGAATACATTCTGAATGAGCGCCCCAGTTTTCAAACCGAAGATATTAACCACAGAGAGGAAGATCACCAGCAGCATGGCGACCAGGTTCTGCGTGTTGATGCCTACGTCCATGTTGCCAAGAACCATGGGACCGAGAGGAATCGGCGGAACTTTCCAGAGATGCAGAATCCAGTGAGAAGATGAAACCGAGGGAAAGAAAACCCCGAGGAACTTGCCGAAAGCTACGCCAACAGCCGCAATCGTTCCGGTTTGAATTACTAGGAAGAGCGTCCAGCCGTAAAGGAAGCCCCATAAAGGCCCGAGCGCTTCGCGGAGGTAAACGTACTGTCCACCGGCACGCGGCATCATGGCCGCGAGTTCGCCGTAACTGACCGCGGCGACGATGGTCATGAATCCGGCCACCGCCCACGCGCCAATCAGGAGCGCGGGTGAATCGACTTCGCGAGCAATCTCTGCCGAAACAATAAAGATGCCCGATCCGATCATCGAGCCCATGACCAGCATGGTTGCGCTGGTCAGGCCCAGGCCTTTGATCAGTTCCTGATCTTGATGGCTATGAATTTCCCAGTCGCTGCCCGCAACCGGTTGCGTCGTCGGTGTGCTCAGGAGGCCTCCAGATTGGAGCGTCGCCGGTCGTTAGTCGTTGATTGTTGGGTGTAGACCCTCATCGGTCAGCTTTCTTGGCGAGCTTTCTTGGCGAACGACGAACGACCAGCGACTAACGACTCGTGATGACTTTACCTCAAGATGCGGAAAAATTCCTCTGCTGATTTGCGGGGATCCAGTAACAGATCGGATATCACGGCTACGGAATCGGCCCCCGCCTCGATCACTGTGGCGGCGTTGGCGCGCGTGATTCCGCCGATGGCAACGAGGGGCTTTCGGGTCAATTGCCGCGCCCGGCGCACCCCTTCGAGTCCCACCACTGGATCGGGCCGGTCTTTGCTGGTAGTTGAAAATACGGGACCGATGGCCACGTAGTCGGCTGAGGTTCGATCAGCTTCCTGCAGTTGTTCGGGATTGTGCGTCGAAACACCGATCCAGCAACTGGTTCCGATGATGGCTCGAACGGACTCCGGCGACAGGTCATCTTGCCCGACATGAACACCGTCGAACTTTGCGAGGAGCGCCAGGTCGGCGCGATCGTTCATGATGAGCTTGACCGCCTCGCCGACGCGCCGTCTCATTTCCCGCGCCTGTTCCAGCATCAGTCGCGTTCTTCCGCCCTTATTGCGATACTGCAGCAGCGTGCTGCCGCCGGCAACGAGTTGCTCCGCGAAAACTGCTACCTCTTCCGTTGTTGCGCAGCTTGTCGCGTCCACAATAGCGTAGAGACGTGGAATCGAGATCATGCCGCGGAATCCTTTCTACCCGCAGCCAAAAATCGCTCGATAAATCTTGTATCGAACTCGCCCGCGCGGAACTCCGGATCGGCAAGAATCTTTCGATGGAGGGGAATCGTTGTGTACACTCCTTCGACAATAAACATCTCCAGCGCCCGGCTCATCCGCGAGATAGCCTCGCCACGGTCCTTGCCGCGCACAATCAACTTGGCGATCAGAGAGTCGTAATACGGCGGAATCACGCCTTCCGCGTATGCTGCGGTATCCACGCGGACGCCTGTCCCTCCGGGCGGGTTGAACGCTGTGATCTTCCCGGCTGAAGGGGTGAACCTTTCCGGATGCTCCGCGTTAATGCGGCACTCGATGGCATGTCCACGATACACAATCGGGCCTTGCAGCACTTCGCTCATATGCGCGCCGGCAGCGATCATGATCTGGCTCTTCACCAGATCAACGTCCGTGACCATCTCCGTGACCGGATGCTCCACCTGGATTCGCGTGTTCATTTCGATGAAATGCAACCGGCGATCCTGGTCCATCAGAAACTCGATTGTCCCTGCGTTCGTGTAACCGATCTCCGCCAGCGATGTGCACAAAACGGCGCCAATCTGATCGCGCAACTCCGGCGAAACCTGGGTGGAAGGAGACTCCTCCAGCAGCTTCTGATGACGCCGCTGAATTGAACACTCACGTTCTCCCAGGCTCACCACATTGCCGTGCTCGTCAGCCAGCACCTGAAACTCAATATGGCGCGGGTGCTCAACATACTTTTCCATGTAGAGGTCGCCATTGCCAAAGGCTCCCGCAGCCTCTGATTGCGCAGCCTTGAACAATGCCGGCAGTTCTTCCTCGCTGCGCACAATGCGCATGCCGCGTCCGCCGCCGCCGGCGGATGCTTTCACGATCACTGGAAAGCCCACCTGTCGCGCCCATTCCACGGCTTCGCTTTCCGAGGCGATGATTCCATCCGATCCTGGCAGAATCGGCACGCCCGCTCGCTTCATTGCGGCGCGGGCTTTTTCTTTTTCTCCCATCAGCCGCGTCACTTCCGGCCGCGGCCCGATGAATTTGATCCCGCTGATCTCGCACACTTCGGCAAAGTTGGCATTCTCTGCGAGCAATCCGTAGCCGGGATGTATGGCATCCACATTCGCGATTTCGGCCGCGCTGATCACGGCCGGGATGTTCAAATAACTGAGGGCTAGTTGCGGCGGCCCAATGCAGATGGCCTCGTCGGCAAAGCGTACCGGCAAGGAATGGCGGTCGGCCTCGCTGTAAATAGCAACCGTGCGGATGCCCAGTTCTTTGCACGCGCAGATGACGCGCAGAGCGATTTCTCCGCGATTCGCAATCAGGATTTTCTTAAACATGAATCAGCTTTCAGCTCTCAGCCGTCGGCTCTCAGCTTGCCGTTCTTTGCGAACATCGTGGGTTGGAAACTGTTCCTGTCAGCTTGAAATGGCCATACATACAGCGCGGCTTGGCCGGGCTCCAAAGGAACTGCGGGGCTCATTTCGCCCGGATGGCGAACAACTCCTGCCCATATTCAATGGGCTGGCCGTTGCTTCCCATCTTCTTTACGATCTCGCCGGCTACATCCGATTCAATCTCGTTCAACAGTTTCATCGCTTCGACGATGCACAATACCTGGCCAACCTCCACCACGTCCCCGACCTTCACGAATGGCGGCGCGCCGGGCGACGGCGCCTCGTAGAAAGTTCCTACGATGGGAGACTTCACGATGTGGAGGTTCTCTTCCGGCGGCGGTTGAAGCGCGGCAGCCGAAGGCGGCGCTGGAGCGGGAGGCACGGTGGAAGCCTGCCTCGATTCCTGGACGGGCGCGGCCACATAAGGCATTTCCGCGTGCGTATGCACGACGGTGTGCTCACCAGTCCGCTTGATCTTTACCTTGACGTCGCCGCGCTCCAACTCAAATTCGGCAATGTCTTTTTCGATTAAGAACTCGATGAGTTCTTTCAGCTCTTTTTGATTCATTCGAATATGGTGGGACCGCTTGCCGCCCGCCGTGCAGAACCGAGGCGGAGACTTCATGGTTTGAGGGGCGTTCCCTCAGCGGCTAAAGCCGCAAATATTCGGGCTCCGAGGTGCCACCCTTCGGCTCCGCTCAAGGGCAGGCTCACCAAACCGTGTCCTTCCCAAAACCCGCTCTTGAAACACCTTTAAGAAGACTAAACTGCCAAGAAATCCTTACGGGTTGGAGTCAACACTTCACAGCCGTTTTCGTTGACGGCTACCATGTCCTCGATTCTCACACCCCATTTGCCGGGGAAGTATATTCCCGGCTCGATGGTGATGACCATTCCGGGTGCCAGCGTTTCCTTCTGTCCGGCAGCGATTCTGGGCAGTTCGTGAATCTCAAGACCCACGCCGTGCCCGGTCGAATGTGTAAAATATCGCCCCAACCCAGCTTTCCGCAGTACCTTGCGGGCTGCCGCATCGACCTCCGCGAAGCTTACACTGGGGCGCACCACAGCAATCGCGGCCTCTTGCGCTTCCCTTACCGATTCGTACGCCTGGCGCGCTTCTTTTCCATTCGCGTTTGAAGATGCACCCACCCACACAGTGCGGGTCTGGTCCGAGCAATAACTAGCGAGTATAACACCGAAATCGCAGACCACGAATCCTCCCGCAGCGACGGGTTGAGGCGTCGCCCTGCCATGGGGAAACGCCGACCTCGCGCCTGAGGCAACGATCGTTGGAAACGACATTGCTTCCGCGCCAGCCCGGCGCGCGGCGTATTCCATCTCGGCCGCCACTTCCGTTTCTTTTATGCCCGCCCGCAATACTTCGAGCGCGCGATCGAACAGACTGGCTCCCAACTGCACAGCCGCCCGAATGAGGTCCAGTTCATTCTTATCCTTCACCATGCGCGCACGCTCAACTAGCGCAGGCGCATTCCGTAGCCGAAGGCCTGAAGGCAGCAAATCGGCCAGCCGCTTCCTGTCGGCCAGGGTTAAATGTTCGGCTTCGATTCCGAGCGTCCACCCCATCGATCTCTTTTTTTTCCGGCGGGCTTGAATCCATTCGCCAACGGAAGTTAACGCTGCCTTGCGCGAGATCACTACTTTCGAACCTTTTACCTCCTCGTGCGCCTGCCTGGTGTAGCGGGCGTCGCTAAAAAAAACGTTCCCGGTTTCCCCGACGAGGAGGAAACCGGTGCTACCGGTGAAGCCACAAAGATATCGGATGTTGGGAAGATGGCTGACTAGCAATGCATCGAGGCGGGAAGGAGCAAGTTGCTCCCGCAGTTTCTTCTGGCGCGCGAGAAAATCCATGCCCGCTGAGTTTAACAGGCGGAGGAGGACTCGAATTGCCCAAAAGCAAAACCGCCGGCCCTGACAGGTTCGTCGGGCCGGCGGTTTCAAATCTTCAACTGCGCTGCTAGGTCTGACGCTGTTTACGTCTGAATGATTCGCGGCGTGATGAAGAAGATCAGCTCCTGGTTGGAAGTCTGAACTTGAACGTGCTTGAACAGGTTGCCCAGCACCGGGATATTGCCCAGCAACGGAACCTGCGTAATGTTGATTGAGTTCTGGGTCTGGATGACGCCGCCAATCACCACCGTGCCGCCGTCGGTCACCAGCACCTGAGTCGTCGCCTGTTGCGTGATCAATTCGGGGTTGCCCTGCACTTCCTGACCGAAGTTCGGCGTGGTATTTTCCACGTCCACGTTCAGGAAGATTGTGTTCTCCGAAGTGATTTGCGGAGTAACGGTCAACCGCAGAAAGGCGTCGACGTAAGTCACGGTCGGAGGACCACCCAACTGCGCCTGCGTAACGATAGGCACGCGCACGCCCTGCTTTACCAGCGCCTGAATATTGTTCTGCGTGACTACGCGCGGCCGAGACAGAACCTTCAGCAAGCCGCGAGACTCGGCCAGGGAGAGGATCGCGTCGATGCGCACCGTGTTGCTGGCGTTCAAGAAGGTCAAGCCGCTGCTGGGCGAGGTCGAGCCCAGGTTGGAGAACAACGGAATTGAGTTTCCAGTGGTTGATCCAGTACCCGGGATCGTGATATAGCCGGGGCTTCCGCCAGTGACGGTGGTTGGCGAGGCGCCGGCACCGGCGTTTCCGCCGATTGCGCTGTGGCCATCGCCCCAGCCAAAGCCAAACTGCGTGCCGATATCGCGCGCGAACTGCCGGGTGGCGGCCACCACCCGTGCCTCGATTTCCACTTCCTGAGTCTTGCGATCAAGCTGGGTAAGGAGGCGATCCACCACAGGGATCACTTTGGGAATGTCGTTGACGATAATCGCATTGGTACGTTCGTCTGCAACCACGTCACCACGCACCGAGAGGAATTTCTTTACCGTAATCATCACATCTTTGGCGTGGGCATAGCTCAGGAAACGCGTAATCGAAATCTTCTCGACCGCGAGCGCTTCCGCTTCTACCTGGGCGCGCCGTCCATCGGCTTCCTTTTTCAGCGTGTCGACGGTGGCGATGCGGAGAACGTTGCCTTCCAACTCGCGTGCCAGATCGTTGTTCTTGAGTACGATGTCCAGCGCCTGGTCCCACGGAACGTCATCCAAAACGATGGTGAGTGTGCCGTGCACGTTAGGATCGAGCACCACGTTCAGGCCGCTGATTTCGTGGATCAGGCGGAAGAAGTCCTTCAGATCCACATCCTTCAAATTCACAGAAATCGGTTCGCCGGTGTACCGGGGTCCGACGGCAGCCGGTTGCTGCGCTGCCTGCGCTTTCTGCTCCGCAGCCAGGTTGACCGCAGGCGTGATGCCAGTGCTGGAAGTGGTGTTCTGCGTCGCCTGCGCGGCGTTCATGCTCACGGGCAGCAATTCTGCGGCGGTCTTGTCAGAAAACTTCGCCGCCGCATCCTGTGATCGTTCTGCGGGCTCGGCTGCGTCATCCGCCTTCTTGGCCGCGTAGGTGGGTTCGACGAAAACAAAGTCGCTCGAGGAAGCTGGTGCATCGGCCTTCTGGGCGGGGGCGCTCAAGGCCAGGGGTGCCTGCGTCGTCGGGTCTGCTTTCGTAGCTGTCTCGGCCGCTGCGGTTGCATTCGCCGCATGTACAGTCTGGTCAACATAAAGCGTCAGGACCAGCTTTCCATCCGGAGACGCATTCATCTTATACCGGCAGGCGCGCTCCAGGTCGACCACCACACGAGTGGTCGGAGGCTGGTTGCCGTCCATGGCGATGCGTACGCCTTTCACGCCAGCGTTACCCACTGGAATGTGGCTCTGCCCGGTCGCCATAACGGTTGCCGGCAGATCCACAATAAGACGCGCCGGAGAGTCGGCGGCGCTCAGCTTGGGCGTCACCGCGCCATGAGCGCTGATCTCGACCCGGATCTCATCCGTGCCTCGAACTACATTCACTCGCTGCAGTTCGTTGCGCTGGCCAGCCGCCGGTGATGCCGGCGTCTCGGCTGAAGCTACCAGCCCCAGCAGCGGCAACAGTAGGAATACACTCAGCAATTGCTTTCGCATTTCGCTTCCCCCGACCCGCGGGCCTAACCCGCGTGTCCTTCTTTGAAATCAATTTCTTCGCGCTCCGGCTTTCCCGGTACGCTGCCGCCAACCGCTAGACTGCCGGCGTAACAATCCGCTTCGTGACTTCGCGCGTAAACGGCTTGCCCAACTTGTCTTGCACCGTCTCCTGGAACACAACGGAGTCTCCCGTGATTCGCATCACGTAGCCGTTGAATACGGGATCGTTTTCGTGCAGGAAATAAGCCTTGTTCATACTGTTGGTCACCACCGCGATGAAGCCGCCGTCCGACTTCACCACGACCCGCACATTGATCTGTCCGATCTCCAGGCATTTCTTGCCCGTCGAGCAACCTGAACCGGAAGCCTGTTGCACAACCGGGCTGAAGAAAGGATCGCGCTTGCCGCTCATCGCCCATTTCTTCTCCTCCGGCTTCGGCGCCGGCTTGGCGGCTTCCACGCCAGCCGAAGCAGGTGTGGCTGAATTTTCCTCGGCCGCAATCTTCGTCGCCGCGGCATGCTTAGGCTTGGCGCTTCCCTTGTTGGCCGCAACGGTGGCAGCTGCTGCCTTCGACGTTGGGACTGCCGCTACCGCAACTTTCGGCGCCGCTGGCGCCGTTGTTTGCTTTACTGCTTTCGTGGTTGCCACAGGAGGCGCTACAACCGGCTTTGCGGTTGCCACAGTCGGCGCCACAACCGGCTTTCCGACCTTTGCGGTTGCCGCAGGGGGCGCGGGTGGCACCACAACCGGCTTGGCTGCGGCTGTCTTCATCTGAATCTGAGGAGCGGGAGTCGTAACCGGAGCTGCAGGTGGAGTGGCCTTCGCTACTGCCTGCGTATGCAGCGTCAAAACAAACTTGTCGGAGGGGCCTGGCGTCAACTCATAACTGAGGGTGTGATCCAAATCTACGACGACGCTTGTAGTCGGAGGAATCTTGCCGTTCATCGCGATACGCACGCCCTTGACCCCGGCGCTATCGACTGGAATCTTGCTCTGGGATGTCCCTACCACTGTTGCCGGTAGTTCCACCAGCAGGCGCTCGGGCGATTTGAGTTTGCTCACTCGTGCGATCACGGTGTCGCGGGAGTGAATCTCGATCTGAATATCATCCGCGTGGCGGATGACGTTCACCCGCTCAAGCTTGTTGTTCGGGGTCGATCCCGTCGCCGCTGCTGCTTTCGGCGTGGCAGCAGTAGCGGTCTTCGCACTCGCCGAGGCGCCTGACTGGGCCGCCGTGGCCGGCTTCGCGCTCGGCATCGGCGCTGGCTTCACTGTGGACGCTGGAGCACCCGCCGCCGGCTTGGTTGCCTGAGTTGAGGTGGGCGCGCTCGATAGTCCGAGAGCAGCGTTCGAATCGTCAGTCTGCTTCTGCTGGATGGCTGTCATCTTACTCTGGACGTTATTGATGATGTTCGGGTTCTGTGCCCAGACTGCGCCCGTCATCAGCGCCGCTGCCAAAATGCTCGTGGTTAGCTTCATAAGCGATTCCTATTTCGCGCCTGCGGGCTTGACTGCAGGTCCCGGATTCAAGTCGTGACTGTAGAAAGTGGTTGCGGTAAAGGTCGCAGCCACACTCTCGTTCGGCGCATACTGGTACTGGTGCTTCACCTTGGCATCGCTGGCGTTCTTCGTCGTCGATACCATCAAGCCGCTGACGTTCACGATACGTTCCAGCTTCCCTACCCGGTCAAAGAAGTTCAGCATCGAGTAATACGGCCCATCCAGCTCGATGTCGAACGGGACCTCGGTGTAGTATTCCTGGGCCCTGACCGGCTGGGCGGAATAACGCCGCAGCTCCACACCTGCCTTCTGCGCTTCGCCATTCATAGTTTCGATGAACGTGTCCACTTGTTTTTCGTCGGGAACGATGCGCCGTTCAATTTCCAGCTGCTGTTTCAAGTTGGCCAACTGGCGTTCCATGTCCTTCAACTTGGGCCGGTAAGACTCGAGTTCGTTGTTCTCGCGAACCTTGTCCTGGACAGCATGTTCGGCTGCCGCGTTCTTATCGCTCTGGCCCTTGAACACCGTGTAATAGAGCGCTGCCGTCACCACCACCGCTCCGGCGAGCACCAGTCCCCACTGTTTCAGCCCCGACAATTCGTTAAAGTTCGTTGCCATAGGTCTGCCTCTACGACTTCCCCTTCTCGCAGGTCAGAGTGAACTGGAACGCCTGCATGTCCTTGATCTGATCGTCCTGGAAGGTCTCTTTCATCTCGACCGTCTTGAAGAATCCGGTTTTCTGCAGGTTCGCGATCAGGTTGGCTACCGCATCCGAACTGAGCGCAGTACCTTCCAGACTTACGCTGGCGCCGGTGGCATCCATCTTGCGCAACCAGATTGCCTCGGTTCCATTCACGGTCTCACCCAGCATGGCCAGCAAGTTCACCGGCCCGGCTTGGCCGGCACGCAATTGATCGATCACGTCCACCCGCCGCTTGTAGTTGTTAGCCTGGGTCTGGCGCTCCAAATACCGCGCCTTCACGTCACTGAGCTCGCGGTTTTTCTGCTCTGCAGCCTGCATTTGCGCTGCGATTGACTTAGCCTGCCGGTCCAGCCGATACCAGTAACCGAAATTCAATAGCCCGGCGACGAGCACCACGAGTAGGACTTTCAGTTTGGGCGAACCCAAGTCGCCCATTTCCATCGTGGGCAAGGATGGTCCGGCACCGCCTCCGGCGCGTTTGTTTTTCCCCTTGGAGTTTTCGAGCAGATTGATTTTGATCATAGGGATTCAAAGCTCCTCAAAGCCAAGCCCACGGCGACGGCGAGCTGGCCCGGATTCTGCTCCACCAACTCCGCTCCTGGACCCTCCGTTGGCGGCACTACGCGCTGGAATGGATTGAGCAACTCCACCGGCATCGAAAATTCCTGCCGTAAAGCCTCCATCAACCCCGGCACCTTCGCCGACCCGCCGGCCAGATAAATTTTTTCAATGTGCTCGCCCGCCGCACTGGCCCGGAAAAAGTCGAACGTCTTCTGAATTTCGAGCACGATGATCTCTGTCACCTGTTGCAGGATCGGCGCTTTCGCGTCCTCGCTTACCGTGCCGACTTTCTCGCCCAACTTTAGCTTTTCCGCGTCCTCAAAGTTCAGGTCGAGTTCCTTCTGGAGGGAGTCTGTATACTGGTGCCCGCCCACGCTGACGTCGCGCGGAAACAGGGGCGTCGTCCCTTTCACGATGTTAATGTTCATTACGCTGGCGCCCAGGTTCAACAGCGCCACCACCTGGCCGGGCGCCGGCTGGTAGTTGTATTCGTAGCAGTTCTGCAGCGCCAGGGCATCGATGTCCACGATAGCCGGGGTGCGTCCTGCCATCGAGAGTACGTTGGTGTAGTTCAAAATCTTGTCCTTCTTGACGGCCACCAGCAACACGTCCATCTGCGGGCTGCCCGCTTCTTCCGACAGAATCTGGTAGTCGAGACTCACGTCCGAGAGATCGAAGGGAATATGCTGCGCCGCTTCCTTCTCGATGGTCTCGGCGAGTTCCTGATCGCTCATTGATGGCAATGAGATTTTCTTCACGATCACCGAGTGACCGCTGACCGCCGTCGCCACTGACTTGGTTTTGATCAGGCAGTCGGCGAATAGCTTTGCGATCGCGCTCGATACTGTACCCGAGTCGACAATCATCGAGTCGACCACGATGTCAGAGGACAGCGGTTCAAGCCCCAGGTGCGCCACTTCTATCTGCGCGCCTTTCTTCTTCAACTCCACTGCCTTGATACTGGAAGAGCCCACATCCAGACCTACTATCGTCTTCGACCCCATTCCAAACATGTGTGCCCGCCTTTTCCCGTGCTTTTGTAGCGCCGGCGTACCGCCGGCCTTTTAACTACTACGACCCGGCAGCCTTCGATGCGGCCTTCGGTTTGTGCCTGCCCCCCGACTCCATCTGGCTCGACTTCTCTTCCATCCACTGGTCGAGCTTCGATTTTTTGAAGCGCCAGCGATTGCCCAGCTTGAAGGCGGGAATGATCTGTTCCCCGACGTACTTGTAGAGCGTGTCCGGACTCACTCCCAGATACTGGGAGGCCTGGCGAATGTTCATCACTTCCCGTGAGTCGGCCATGTTTCCTTGCCTGTCAATCAGAACCTATTCCACGTTTCAGTTCGCCGCTACTTACGAAAGAGCCTTGCCACCCATGCCTGTCCGGTAGGCTTTCGGTGTTCCGAGCATATATCAGCCCCGAAAAGCCCCTCGTCCAAGCGAATCTCCGCGTTTTGTGGCGTTTTATGCGGGTTTTCTGGAATCGGCCAGAGGGCCGTTCTCGGGGAAAATCTACATATTGTGGTTTATTCCAAAATTGTCACAATATGTGGTAGCGCATGAAGGGCGCTTAGGCAGCCACTCGAATGGCGGTAACTGAAGTACTAGAGACGGTACCGAAGTACTAAGTCGCTGGCTCAAGTTGCTGTGGTTGCTGAGTTTAACTTCCCTCAAGCGAGGCAGCTGCAGGGGGATGTCACGGCCCAAAGATGGACTGTTTCTGACGATCCATCTCTGGGCTACTACTGCACGTCGGAAACTTTGCCGTTCAGAAAAGTCACTTTCAGATCCTTGTAGACATAAATCTGTTTTGATCCGAGGTTCACGATTTTGTCGGGCTTGCCCATCGCAGCCTCTACTTGATCCGGCGTCTGTCCCTTTTCGATGGTTTGGGGCTCGGCTGCTGGTTGCTCCTGCGCGGCGGGTTGTTGCTGAGCGGCAGGCTGCTGGCCTCCCTGATCTCCACCTTGTTGTTGCTGCTGCGCACCCTGATCTCCGGCCTGCTGCCCGTCCTCGCTGCTGATGGAGAGCAATTGTCCGATTACATCTTCCACTTGACCGGCGCTGGCCGTCGCCAAGGTACCCTTGGGAAACTGGAAGACGACTTGCGCCTTGTTATAGGTCGGAGGATCGGTTTTATTGCAGGTGTCGCAAGCCACAACACTCAGGGTTACGGCATCTTTGGGGACGTTCACATCAATCTTCATGGGATACACTTTGTCGCCCACCTGGAAAAGATGAGTTGTCTGTTCCTTGCCAAATTTTCCCATGATGGATTTTCGCCCCATCAACGATAGGCCGCTCGGTCCCTTGACCGTGCCGCCTTCGTACTTAGTGGCAGGAACGTTGGCATCGCCGTATGGCACCCCTAAGACTCCTCCCTTCTGAATGGCGAGCAGCGTGCCCTTATCCACGACGGAGTATCCGCTGGTATCCGATCCCATCTTTACGAGCTTGTACTGCGCGGCGAGTTGCTCTTGCAGTGTGGGAGCCTGTGCGCTGGCTGGCGGCAACACACATACCGTGGCCGTCATGACTGCGATAACTGGAATGAGATGGTGGATTCTCTTCGACATCATCAGCCCCTCCCTGCGGCTTTCAAAGCTCAATTTTGCCAGGCTTCATGAAAGCGTGAAGACAAAAAAGGAAAAACACGGAGCGCCGATAGCGACGCTCCGTGTGCTCAGTGACGCGTCTTACCCTATTGCGATCCGCCGCCACCCGATGCCGCAGTCTCCTGCTTAACCTGGGCCTCGGTCTGGTCAGCCGCCTGCTGCTGGTCCTGCAGAGTCTTCGCCACGGTTGTATCCGGCGCAGGAGGCGGCAGGGCCGACGCCTGGGTTCCCGTGTCCGGTGCCTTCGGCATACCACCCGTGCCCTGCTTCTTGGCTAGTTCGCCCATGCCGTTGGTAAGCGTCTCCTGGAAGTGGTTGTACATTTCCTGGAGGTCATCCACTTTGACGGCCACGGTCGCTCCCGAAGCGCAGTCCCCTTTCTTTGTCGCTGAGACGCTGGCATTCACGGTGTTGTCGGTGGGATCCGGAGTATCCGTCAGGCGCGTAACCACGTCGCCTGACGTGAGGCCACATTCCTGACCATTGGCCACCACCGTAACACCAGTGTCCACAATAAAGGTGCGCTGTGCCGGATCCAACGCAGGTGGAGGAGTTTGGTCGCTCGCGTTGGTTGGCGCGGGCGCTGCACCAGCCGCCGCACCACCCTGAGTCGCAGCACCGCCCTGGGTCGCCGCCTGGTTCTCCTGCGCCGCCAACTGCGCCTTCACTTCCTCGGCAATTGCCTGCTTGACTTCGGGCGTTAGTGCCACTCCCGCCGAAGCGGGCGCCGGAGCAGCATCTCCACCTCCGCCTCCACCGCCGTCGCCAGCGCTGGCTTGCGCATCCGCTGCCATGGCATTCGCGTTAGCCTCGGCCCGCGCCGCGTACGCTGCCTGCAATTGTTCTGAGATCAGATAGTCCGTCAGCCAGAAGTACGGCGCGGCATAATAGGGATAAGGATTCCACCACCCGCCGTAGAAACCCCACCACGGCGCTCCACCCCAGCCCCAGGCCCCGACGCCCCAATAAAGCGGTGCGCCCCACGGATGCCAGCCCCAACCATAAAATCCGGGGTTGTACCAGACACCCGGGTAAAAGCCAAAGTAAGTGTGTCCACCCCAGCCGTAGCCTCGATAGAGCCCAACGTGGTAGCGCCCACCGGCATAGAAGGTTCGCGAGTAGTAGGCGTGCCCGCCACGCGTCACGTAGGCACGTTGTACATAGCCGCCATGTCCCGTGGTGACGACGCGAGCTCCATTGTGTTCACTCACCACGGTCCGTCCGCCGTGAACTCCGTGCGAGATGCTCATTCCGTTGCGATTGATCGAACGAATGGATCCGTTGGCGCGGACGCTCGCCGTGCCTCCACCCTTCAGACTGACGTTCCTGGTGCCCGCCGGCTGATGCGTGGTGCCACGACTAGCGTTCGTCGTGGTCCCGTGGCTTGTCGTCGCGCCGTGGCTCGTGGTAGCGGGGTGACTCGTCGTAGCGCCATGGCTTGTTGTCGCGCCGTGGCTCGTGGTAGCAGCGTGACTCGTCGTCGCGCCATGGCTCGTCGTCGCGCCGTGGCTTGTAGTACCGGCGTGACTCGTCGTCGGGCCATGGCTCGTCGTCGCGCCGTGGCTTGTGGTACCGGCGTGACTCGTCGTCGCACCGTGCGAGGCCGTGGAACCATGACTCTGGGTTGATCCATGCGAAGGCGTACTCGTCTTCGGCGCCGATGCATGCGGCGCACTGGTATGGGCAGGAGCGCTCGGTTTGCTGGGTTCGCTCGTCTTGTGCTGTCCCAGCACAAATATCGGAGTTGCCATCATCAGCAGAAGAAGCGTTCCCAACTTCCGCAACGTCTTTTCAGTATTCGAAATTCGAATCATACGGCCTCCTGGCCATTGAAAACTTTGTCGTCAGTTCGTCTTCCCCGAAAACAACGCCTCTTGACGAAGTAAGGAGCTAGCTCCGGACCCTATCTGCGATAACACAAAGCCCGCCGATTCCACGCGCGTGGTTGAATATTTAATTTCAAGGCCCCGAAGGAAGACCGCAAGACCTGCGAACCGGTGGCGATCGATGACAACCGGCTTCGATATCTTGGGCGAAAAAACGTTACCAGAAGTTTGTCCTGCGCGCAATCATTGAGTCTGCCGAAGTCCCAAGCGAATTACCCTCTCGTTACCCTCTTGGGAGGAATGCTTCCCACCGCCGGTCCGCTGCTGTAATCTATCTGTCTTTCTTTCTAGCGGAGGAGATACTTGCGCTACCTTGATCGTCTGCAGCCGCTTGCGCTCTTCGTCATGCGTCTGGCCCTTGGCGCTGTCATGGTTGGTCACGGATATCAAAAGGTTTTCGGAGGACTCCACCATCACGTTCAATTCGTCGCCAGTCTGGGACTTCCGGGCTGGACTGCCTACCTTTCTGCCTTTGCCGAATTCTTTGGGGGCCTGCTCGTTCTCTTTGGCCTATTCACTCGTGCGGCGGCTTTTGCCATCTGTATCGATTTGTGCGTCGCCATCGCCAAAGTTCACTTGCACAACGGACTGATGGGTGAGCACGGATACGAATTTCCTCTGGCTCTTGCCGCTCTTGCTTTTGCTCTTATTTTTTTCGGCGGAGGAGCGATCGCCCTCGACCACATTCGCGCTCCTGGCGGCGGGGGGAAACCGAAGTAAATTGCAGGTTTCCGATTTTTCCTTCTGGACCGCGCAACTTTTGCTAATGTATGGGTTTACATCGTCTACGCGGTACATGTCTCCTTAAGTGCGAAATTGCGTGCGATTCTTGACATTTCTTTACATGCACAACGATCTAGTTGTATCAACAACTCACGGAAATTATGATGAGCTGTTAGCGAGTTAAGTGCATCTTACCGATTTCGTGAGCGCATCTCATTGCATACCACGAACTGATAGGAGGTTGTCTTGAGAAAGTTAACGATTTTTGCACCTGTCTTGGCATTCCTGTTCTTTGCTCAGTTTGCCTCTGGTCAGCAGGGGGACGCTATGTTCGGCGGCGGAACTCTACTATCGTCCTCCGCTTCTAACGGCTCTCTTCCATCGGAAAAGGGCGGCGCCTGGCTCAACGTCAGCGCTGACGTGGTCTTCAAGAAGCGAATCGGCTTCAATTGGGAGACCGCATGGAAGGCAAGTCAGGGCGCTTACGCCGCACAAGAGAATTTCCGTCCGATCTTGACCGACTTCAACGCGCTTTATGAACCCCGCCTGGGCAAGAAAATCGGCCTCGACCTAATGGGCGGAATCGGCATCTCCACGACGCGTTTCTATCTGCCGCAAATAACTCAGTGCAATTTTACTGGTTGCATCAACTACGACAGCAGCCATCACTTCATGGAACATCTCGGTGCCGGCATCCGCTATTACGTCTGGCACCACGTGTTTGTCCGCCCCGAAATTCACTACTATCATGTCCAGAACAATGACGTGAACGAGTTCAACACTGACAACTTGTTCCGGGTCGGTGCCTCGATCGGATACACCATCGGCGGTCCGGAATAGGCTCCCTTCCCGTCAATGTCCAAACCGCAAGCTTTTTCGAGTCTGGAGCAAGCAGCTCCGGCTGCCTAGGGTATCCTGTTAGGCAGCCGCTCGCGGCTGCCTAACGGAATCCACCATTGAAGCGAGCATCCGAGCCGGAATGAATTCAGCAGGAGGGCTGTATTGAGAAAGTTGGCGCTCGTCGCATCGATATGCACGCTCTCGGCCGTTCTCGCCCGTGCCCAACAATTTGACATTGCCCTTAGCGGTTCTACTTTACTGGCATCTTCGCGGCCCAGCGATTTGATAACCTTCAACCCGCCCGTCCTGAAGGGCGGGACATTTGTCGGTGTCAACGCCGACTTTGTTGGTTTCCAGAAACGCCGGCTCGGCCTCAACATCGAAACTGCCTGGAGATATAGGAAGGCTACCTACCCTTACAATGGCGAAACCTACCGCCCCATCTTTACCGACATTAACGCGCTCTTTCAACCGCGTCTGGGCAAGCTAGCTGGAAGGGAGATCGGTCTCGACCTTATGGGTGGCGTCGGAGTTGCCACCACACCCTTCGACCTGCCCAGCGGCAGTTCGTGCACGGCGAGCGGATGCATCAACTACACCAGCAGCAATCACTTCATGGAACATCTGGGAGGCGGTGTTCGCTACCGCGTTTGGCGGCAATTCTTTGTGCGCCCGGAGATTCACTACTACCACGTCCAAAACTACGCCGAGTTCAATTCCAACAATGTGTTCCGGGTCGGCGCCTCGATAGGGTACACGTTTAAATAGATTTTCCAGCCGGAATGCTGAAGAGAAAAGGCAGCGTCCTATCGACGCTGCCTTTACTTTTCTTGATGAAAACTTACGGTTCCTGCAGGCAAATCCCAGCTTCGTGGATGGCACGGTCCAAATGCTCGATAGCTTTGGCGCGATGGCCATGGAATTCGCCATCGGCGTGCTCCAAGTGTTCTCTGGCGTGACGCATCGCTTCAATTGCTTCATGCACGCGGGGGTGCGGGGGTTGAGGCGCCGGAGCAGCAACTGCTGGACTCGCGGGAGCGGCTGCAACGACCGCGGCGCTCTTTGGACCAGACGCCGCCACCGGGAAGGCGAGAGTGAATAGAAGAGTTGCTGTAATCAACAAAGTCAAAAAACCAATTTTCTTCATGCGGTTCTCCTTGACCGAATTCCGGCGCAGACACCGGCAAGATGGATGGCCACGGACCTCACTTTCGGGCAAGGCACCCGCGACACCTGCACAGTATAGCCGCGCTTCTGAGAATTCCCTGCGCATTAGGTTGACCCTTAAGGATACTCGGTCAGTGCGAACTCGGGGTGTTCTTCTGACGGCTTCGCCACCACAGAATGGCCAGAATCAACGCGAACGCGGCTGCCAGAGCCAGATCGAAGCGCTTCATAAAATGCATCAGCACTCGCCACCGGCTGCCAAAGCTGTATCCCACAAAGGCAATCACCATTACCCAGAGCACCGCTCCCAGCAGGTTAAAAAAGGCGAATCTCCTCCACGGCATACGCAAGACCCCAGCCAAAGGTCCAGCAATCACCCGCAGTCCGAAAACGAATCGTGCAGCCAGTATAGTGAGCGCTCCGTACCGGCCAAACAGCTCCTCACCTCTCGCCAGAGTTCCATCGCGAATGTGGAAGGTATGCCGGTACCGCTCCAGCACAGGACGGCCTCCGTAATAGCCGATCGCATAGCCCAGGCTACTGCCCGCAACGGTGGCCACAGCTCCAACGAGAATGATCCACCCGAGTTGGAGATCGCGCTCAGTGTACGCAAGCAGGCTCGCCAACAACAGGACCGTCTCACCAGGCAAAGGCAGGCCAAGATTCTCCAGCAATAACGCCGCTGCCACGGCCCAGTAGCCGTAATGCACGAGCGCGCCGCGCGCCAGATCGATGATGTGATGATTGACGATGTAATGATTCCTGATTTGAGTCTTGTACGAATTGCGTCCCGCTCAGGACGGAGGCTCCTCCCGTGTCAGAAATTCAATCAAAACACGGTTAAACTCCTCCGGACATTCTTCGTAGGGCAGGTGGCCGACGCCAGGAAAAATGACCAATTGCGAAAGCGGGAAGTATTTGGCCAGTGGCGCAGCCGACGAAGCATACACTGCAGGATCCTTGCTGCCCCACATCAGCAGCGTAGGTATACTCGCTAGCTTCGGCAGTGTGTTTTGCAGTTCACGCAAATCTTGCGTCCAGGTACGAACGATGCTCAGTGCGTGTTCGAACAGCCCCGGCTTGGCCAGCGGCGCCTCGTAGCCATCGAGAGCTTCCTCTGGAATCCGGCGGCGGTCGCCATACATGCGAGCGTGCCAATAGGGATACATGAAACTCATTTGCGGCAGCAAGAACCGGAACCAAGCAGAACCAAGATCACTGCCAACAAAGGGCGCCAGGCGCTTGCCATGCGCCGAATACGGATTCACCGGTGCAACCAGAATCAGCCGCCGCATCCGCAGACCAGAATTGCGGCTCAGGCATTCCGCGGCCGCCATCATTGCCACGGCGCCACCATGCGAAGTTCCAAGCAGATCAAACGAAGATATTCCGAGATACTCGATAACACGCAGCAGGCGCCGCGCCGTTCCACTCATGGAGTGATCGATCCCCTTCGGGCGATCGGAGAAACCCGCACCCATCATGTCTGGCGCATACACTGTCGCGTAGGGCGCGAGCGCCGGCATTGTGTACCGCCAGGAAAACGAATATCCCAGAAGCCCATGCAGCAGAATCAGCGGAGGTCCAGAACCCGCGCGAAGATAACGCAGGCGCGCACCGTCGAAATGCATCCAGCATTCTTCAACGCCTGCGCTTGCGCCTGGGAAGGGTGCATTCGAAAGTTCCCCGACCGATTGCGTCACGGACAATTTCTTGACCTCGAATGCGCTCACTCCGGATGTTTCCAGTGTTAATCTTATCGGTCTAATCTTATTGCCGCGGGACAACTCTTTTCCCGCCGCCAGATTCTATTTAACTGAACATCGCCTCTGTTCACTTCACTTGGGGAGCTTCGGCTCCCCGTTTTTTGGGGCGTTCCTTAATGCCCTGTCATCTTGAGCGCAGCAGATGGATCGCGAAGCGATGCATCTGCGAAGTCGAAGGATCCCCTTGCGCTCACAGCATAGTTGGCTTGGCAAGGCATTTCGATACTTTCCTGCTGTAGCGGCGCGCTCACAACAACCTCACGCAGCTTCCTTCCGCTTCTTACGCAGCAGTTTTTTCAGCACGCGTATTCCCTTATCCACATGCTTCTCCTCCAGCAAAAACGGAGGCAGGAACCTCACCACCGTATCCTGCGTGCTGTTGAAGAGGACTCCCTCTGCCAGCGCCTCGTCCACAATTGGACGCGCTGGAATCGCCAAATTGATCCCTTGAATAAATCCTCTTCCGCGCACTTCCTTCGCTGCCGCGCTTTTTTCGGCAACTGCTTTCAACTCCTGTTGCAGGTAGGCTCCCACTTTCTTCACATTGTCGAGCAGCTTTTCTTCCTCCACGATGGTTAGAAACTCAAGTGCGACGCGGCACGCCAGAGGTCCGCCTCCAAAAGTTGTTCCATGCTGCCCAGGTGAAATCGCATTGGCGAATTCTTCCCTGGCGATGAATGCCCCCAGCGGAAGTCCGGCAGCAATTGGTTTGGCGATCGCCACGATGTCGGGCGTCACGCCGAAGCTGTGAAACGCAAAAATTGTTCCGGTGCGCCCGAGTCCGCACTGAATCTCATCGAAGATCAAAGCAGCTTTGTGTTTATCAGCTAAAGACCGGCACTCTTGCAGAAACTCCACCGAACATTCATAGATTCCGCCTTCGCCGAAAATCGGCTCCAGCACAATCGCGCAGGTGTTGTCGTTCACCGCCGCCCGCAAACTTTCCACGTCGTTCTGCTCCACGAAAGTCACTTCTTCCAGCAGCGGCTCGAATCCTTTGCGATGTTTTTCCTGCCCCGTCAGCGACAACGCCCCAAACGTCCGTCCGTGATACGACCCTTGCAGCGCCACCAGCTTGCTCTTGGCTTCGCCTCCGGCGCGATGTCCCGCCAGCCGCGCCAGCTTGATCGATCCCTCGATGGCCTCGGTCCCGCTGTTCGAAAAAAACGCCCGGCTGAGCCCGGACAGCGTGCACAGCTTCTCCGCCAGCTCCCCCTGATACTCGTGGTAATAAAGATTGGAGACATGAATCAGCTTCGCCGCCTGCTCCCGAATCGTCTTCACAATCCGCGGATGCGCGTGCCCCAGCGCATTCACCCCCAGCCCCGCAACAAAGTCGAGATAGCGCCGGTCATCCAGGTCGTAAAGAAACACGCCCTTCCCCCGCGTCAACACAATGGGATATCGGTTGTAAGTCCCCAGCAAATATTGCCGCTCTAAGTCTGCGATCTGTTCGAATGTTTTCATAGGAAGATTTGATTCTATCGGAAGATGCAGTGCCGAAGTGTTGTGCAGCTGCTAACACAGAGGACTATCATGATCGAGAAGAAATCGGCAGAAACATTAGTCTCCGGTACATCATCTGAGGTGAGTCCACCATTGGAATCCACGCCGAGGCCGGAAGGGAGGCTGCACTTCCAGCAGGAGTTCCTCCGAGCTCACCCTCCGCGAGTTAGATTTGCCGCTGACATCCGAGAAGGGAATCGCGCTGATCCGAGCAAAGTCGATCATTTCGAGTTCATGATGGCCTTGATGGAAGCGCACCCCATAATACCCCTCGAGGTCTGCACCTTCGGGTCCGATTTGCTCGACGCGAGGAGAGCGCTTGCGTATCAAATTATCATCCGACAACTCGGCCATACACGAAGCCTCGTGGCGAACGCCAATATCAGAAACAGGGTCGGCGTTGGGACATCGCTCCGTTGCATGCTTGAGATGTACGCCTTTGCCCAGTTCTTCAATCAGCCAGACAGGCTAAGCGATTACCGGCTGATCGAGGTATTCTTGCTGGGACAGTCGTTCGCTGTGGGCGGCTGGTACGAGTGGGAGCACGTGTGGGAGGAGACCCACGGCGAGCCCATGCCACAGGACGCGAGACAATTTTTTGAGAAACTTATTGGACTTCCGCGATTAAACAAGATTTTGAAGCCCGCGCACGAGGGGGACAAGGGATTCTCGTTCCTGTATTGGCGATACTCGGAGTACGTGCATCCAGCATTCGCTAGGCCTAGAGCCGAATTCGAAGAAGCGATTGGGCACGGTGATCCCATGAGCTTTGGATCGTCCCAATACTACGAACAGGAGGTCAAAGAGGGTGCCCCGATGAAGCTGAAATTGGAAGACATCGGTGCCGGGAGCTTCTGTCTAGAGATGTTTTGGCCGATCATGCTGAACATCGACCCCCACTTCGATGATGAGCTACGCCCCCGCATCGTTCAGATATTAACGGACCTGGGATTTGACAAGTCGTGAGCGGACCAGAAAAACCAGGGACAGGACAGGGCGTTTCCTTATTTTTCGACGCCGAAAACCGGGGAAGCGTCCTGTCTGTCCCCGAGTTTCCCATGGCCGAGTAATCGCCCCATGCCGGGCCGTATACCCTGCCCTATCCGCGATGATTAGTATTGTGCTGCATTTCCATCGCGAAGTGAAAACGGCGCTCATAGTTTTCCTCCGCTTCAGTAGGGAGATGGAAGGAACTCGTGCCTTTGACCTGCGAGACAGCTGGGTAGGGACGGATGGAAAATACCGGATGGTTCGTCATAACTGGGTCGCGCGAAACAGGGACGCGGTGAGCAGTCGGCGCTGATAGGACCGTAAGAAACAAGATTATTCCCACACCTATCGTTAGGGGCCACAGCGTCACGGCAAGCACACAAAACAAGGCCGTGAGAACAAAATAAGCGAGTCCGATCTCGCCATAAATGAAGGCCGCCCGAACTTGCTTAGCCGTGGCCTCCGCCCCTCCAGGGGAACCAAGGAAGAAGACGGTCGCAGCAAGGAGAACTCCGGGCCAAACTGCCAAAAAGAGAGCCGGGAAGAGGACGTTTCCCTCGGTCATCGCGTTGCAAGCCCCGAGGACCCCAAGTAGAAATATCGCAGCGTACAAGCATGCAGCCAAACCCTTGGGATGAATATTAGGCATGTCGCCCCTCCGGTGGTCCTGCATTACTTAGACGCTCCTCCCAGGGAAAAGTTGCGGTGCGGGGCGCTGGCCCACCTTTGATCCTATTGCCGGTTTACCGTCACCTCCGAGGCCGCCCACCTTTCGTGGTTTTCGAAACGTGGGCACCAGTTCTGCACATAGTCTTCAGCGAGCCCGTGTCAATCACGGCATGCTAGGCTAACAAAGTGAGCCGTCGGCAAGCCCCTTCACTTAACTCCATCGCAGTCGTTATTCTCTTTACGCCCTTCGTCCTAACTCCCGCCGCTGCCGCGAATTGGACCGTGCATGCGCAACCCACGAAGCTGGTCAACGGCGCTCCAGTGTTCTTTCAAGTGAAGTCCCCCGCGCGTCTGCGGTCGCTCAGCGGCTCTTGGCTGGGACATAAAGTTCCTTTCAGCTTCGATGCGAAAAGCAAAACCTGGTACGCGCTAGCAGGAGTCAGTCTCGAGACTGCACCGGGAAGTTATTCGCTGGAATTGGCGGGAGAGACGCCTGACGGCAACGGAGGAGTCAAGAACCTATCTTTGACTCGCAAGTTCAGCGTCGCCCGCGGCAAGTATCCCAAGATCGCAGTCAAGCTTAGCGTCGAAGGCAAGTTCACCGAGCCTAGCCCCGAGCAGCAGAAGGAAATTGCAGAAGGCGTGCAAGTTAAAAAAGACTATCTAAGCCGGGTGACGCCCGAGCGTGAGTGGTCAGGACCATTCACCGCGCCGGCCGACGCTGCGATCTCTGATGTCTTCGGCTCTGAGCGTGTTTTCAATGGCAGGACTTCGAGCCCGCACCTGGGCCTGGATTTCCGCGTCCCGAGCGGCACGCCGGTCGCCGCGATGAACGATGGCACGGTGCTCCTGGCAAGGCCGCTGTATTTTGAGGGCAACTTCGTTGTGCTGGATCACGGTCAAGGATTGCTAACCCTTTATCTCCATCTTTCCGAGTTCAAAGTAAAAGAAGGAGATCAGGTAAAACGCGGCCAGGAAATTGGATTGAGCGGCGGCACAGGTCGGGCAACTGGTCCGCATCTTCACGTCGCGGTGCGATGGCAGGGGACGTATCTGGATCCGGCGCAGTTGATGCGGCTGCGCTTGCCGTAGATTAAGTTTGTCTTCGAAGCTATGCGTTCCCACCCGAGATCCCACTCAAGCCTCGCGCCGGAATATCGCGCAACGCGTCCTTCAGACTTTCTTTCAACTCGAGGTTACGGATCAGGCGATGCAGATAGTTGGGATGCACGCCTAGAATGCGCGCCGCGTCGGCATAGCTGCCCTGGGTTTGCTCCACGGCATCGAGAATCAGTTGTTTCTTCAACTCCTTGACTGCCTGATGATATTTAGCTTCGGTCATCTCTGGTAACGGGGTACGTTCCAGGAGCGATTCTGGAAGATCCTCGGGCAGAATCATGTCGGAAGCACCGAGCACGAGCGCATGTTCGATTGCGTTTTCGAGCTCGCGCACGTTCCCCGGCCAATCGTAATTCACCAGGCAGGCCAGGGCCTCGCGCGAAACTGGCCGAGGCTTCACTTTGCAGCGCTTCGCGTGTTTCTGTACGAAGTGGCGTACCAGCATCGGAATGTCTTCCCGGCGGTCGCGCAAGGTTGGCATCGTAATTTTCAACACCGCTAAACGGTAATACAGATCCTGACGAAACTTGCCACTGCGCACCGCCTGCTCAAGGTTGCAGTTGGTCGCGGCGATCAGGCGGATATCCACCTTGATTGGATGCGTTCCGCCCACGCGTTCGAACTCGCGCTCCTGCAGCACGCGCAGCAGTTTGACTTGCAGCGCGGTAGCCAGTTCGCCGATTTCGTCGAGAAAAACCACGCCTCCATCGGCAACTTCGAAGCGGCCTTTCTTTTGCGAAGCTGCTCCCGTGAACGCTCCGCGCTCGTGGCCGAACAGATCGCTTTCGAGAAGGGTCTCTGGAATCGCGGCGCAATTGATTGCGATAAAGGGCTTGCTCGCCCGAGGACTATTGCGATGGATGGCTCGTGCAGCAAGTTCTTTCCCGGTTCCGCTCTCACCCTCGATCAGCACCGTCGACTCCGCAGGAGCTACCCGCTTCAGGAATTGGTAAACCTCTTTCATGCGGGCGCCTTCGCCCACCAGGCTACGGTCTTGAGAGATCTCGACCGTGAGGCGTTCGTTCTCCTCCTCGAGCCATTGCAAGCGGCGAGCATTCTCCAGCGCCACCGCGGAGATGCCTGCGATCGCCGTCACCAGTTGCAGATGCTCTTCGTTAAGACGGCTGCTGAGGCTTTCGCTGTCGAGATAAATGCATCCAATCACGCGCTGAAACACGGTCAAGGGCACGCACAAAAGTGAGCGGACTTGCGATGCCGCGAGGCTCTCGACCTCGCGCAATTCGTCGTGGCTGGGCACATCACTACCCAGAATCGCAACGCCTTGCTCGAGAACCTGGCGTGCGACCGTGCGGCTCACTTTGACCAACTGACCTTCCCCGGCCTGCCGCATGCGGGCGAACATGGAATTAAATTGATGACCTTCCCTATCCGCCAGCAGAATGGCGCCCCTGCCTGCGGGAGCAACTTCAAAAATCAGATCCAGCAACTGTTCTTGGAGTTGGTTGAGGTCGAGAATCGCATGCACGATGCGGCTGATTTTGAGCAGCGCATTCAGATTGCGGGCTACGCGTGAGGTCGCGGGCAACTCGCGCAACAATCGGTCCGGCTGCAGATAGACCACGTCCCTGGGATGGAGAATGGTGGTTTCCGCGGTGCACAGAGCATCCTCAAATTCTACGCGGCCCTCAGCCGGGGAGAGTTCTTCCTCCTCCAGCAGAAAAAGAAAAGAAGAGTCGCCGGCGGCAATCTCGTCTCCATGTTGCAGCCACTGTTCGTCCACGGCAGCGCGATTCACCAGGGTGCCATTGCGGCTGTCGAGGTCGCGCACCCGGAATCGTCCGTCCCGCCCGGTAAGCAGGCAATGTTTTCGCGAGACCGAGGGGTCGGCGATAGCGATGCCATTCGAAGCTTCTCGCCCGATTGTAATTTCGCCCTCGGATAAGGGAATGGTCGAGTCTTTCAGGGGCCCGGAAAGCACCAGGAGTCTGGGACGCAAGCTGGCTACCTCCGGCCTTTCATATCACAGTTTTGGACGAAATCCACACCCGGCGCCAGATTGTTCCGATATCCGAAAAGATAGGCCACTATCCGATCGGATAGCGCCAATGTTCGGCACCACGGAGACGCCCGCCCGTGGCCGCAACTCGCGTTCTGCGACAAAGGCTTTACCTGGAGCCAGTTGGCGCGATTCTCAACTTTGTGGAAAAGCTCACGTCGACTGGCATTCCACCTGCAAAGTTGAGTGTGCGATCAGCCTTGGCAAAAAGCGATGGGGGAAGCGCTTTTTTGTGATCTGTTCTTGCCGGGCTTGCGCAGTCAGGGACTCGAGGGGCCCCCTCACCGAGTCCCTGATTTTTTACCTTCCGAACCTACAGGCTGGGGCGGGGAACATGGGCCGAATCCTTTGGACCGAACTTTGTCAGGTCAATCTATCGAGCATCGGGAGTTCGCAGAACCTCAAATCTCGAGGGCTCCATCATCGGGTTCCTAACTTTGTGGCCCCACCAGATTAACTAGCCACGACCGCCCTGCCCGCAGGCTCCACTACCGGCACAGCGATTGCAGCCCCCTCACGATAGGTAACGCTGTTGCCGGAAATTGCGGGCACGCGCTCACCCGGGACCAGAATCCCCACCAGGTTCAGGGGATCGGCAGCCGACAACGTCACCGTGCCTCGCGCGGAGGCAAGCTTGCGCAGCGCTCGTACTGACTCAACGGCGACCGGCAGGGCAAATTGCTCGCCCAGGAATCCATCCACAAAACGGCCGCCACGAATCTCGCCGCGATCCTCCAGCCTGCGAAATGCCATCGACAGTTCGCGCCACGGCGGAAGGTTTGCCTCGCGCGCCAATACATCGCGGACCACAATTCCGTAACGCCACAGCAGCATCCAGCAGGCCGCCTCGACCGCACGAGGCCTCTCGACAACTTCCGCGGCGTGCAGCAAAGCCCAGCGTCCGGCACTGTGCCGCGGACGCGTGGTGCGTCCGCTGCCCTGCCCAGCGCGGCGTTTGGGATCGATCAGCGATCGTAGATTATCGAAGCCGTCCGCAGTCACCAGGCCCGCCGCGACCAACTCCCACAGCGCGGTTTCGATCTCCGCTTTCAGCTTTTCCGTGCCGCGTACAATGTCGGCAAAGAAAGACGCGCCGCGCTGACGCAGAAAATCCATCACAATTTGCGCTCCGTGGCTCAGGCCGTTATTTTCAGACATCTCGGCGCCCGGGTGCCGAGGCGTCATCCAATCGGCATCTTCTCGAATAAAGAACGTGATCGGCGCAACACTGGTCGGAATCACCCGCCTTTGTCGCGGAGGCGCGCCAGACTCAGACGCGGTTCCATTCCCCGGATGCATCGAGTCGAGCGTTGCCGGATGTGGCGACAGCCTGCCCCAGCCCACAGCGCCGGTGAGGCAAAGCTGATCGAGCCATTTGGGATCGTAATCCACTACGCGGCGGGCCAGCACCTGCCGCTCCCATGCGTTCGCTGGAATCTCAAACCCCTGTAACTGGCGCAGCACTTCGAGCGTGCCCCGCTCGCCCACAACCTGCGTTCCAGGAGCTACGTGCTGCCACTGCAGCAGCCATTGCATGAATTGTGCCGCGGTGACGGGCTCGATCTGCTTGCGCAAGCTGGCGACAGTGAGCCGGTGAATCCGCGCCAGCAGCCTCCGCTCGCACCACTCAGTCTTCGCAGTTTCAGTCTCCGCAGTTTGTGTGGGGACAGCCGCCCCCGGCTGTCCAGCCGAGCGCGGCTCGGCAGAGCGGCCACTGAAGTTTCCCCGAAGAATAGTCCCACTCGCCTCCATGCGAAGAAGAGCAGCGAAAATCTCAGACGCAGGAATTCCGAATGTCTCGCCCAGTTCCGTTGCTGTAGTCGGACCCAGATGCGACATCCATCCCGCCACAAGTGTCAGCAAAGCGTCGTCGCAGTTTGGAGCAGTGGGTTCGACGTCAGTCAACCGCGGCTCGAATCGCGCATCCGGAAATAATGAGGAAAGAGTTCTGGCCCGTTCTGCCGCCACCCAGTAAGTGCGCCCATCTGAAACTGCAGAGGCGGCGCGCCCTTCGCTGACTAGTCTCTCGAAATGCCCGGCCCAGAGGTTGCCAGCATTGATCGTGTGGGGAGAGCCGCCCTCGGCTGTCCGTTCGAGCGCAGCTGGACTTGTCCATGCAGCAGCGGCGGCACCCTCAGCTTTTCGCAAGAGCGGCTCGGCTTCGGCGAGCCGGACAGCCGGGAGCGGCTGTCCCCACATAAACTGTGAAATGTCCTGCGGTAACGCTACCAGCGTGTGCAGCACATCATGCAACTCATCTGCGTCGCGCACATCAGGCCAGGCTTCTTCGCGCACCTTGGCAATCGCAGCGGGATCGAGACCCCCGACTTCCTCGAGCACCGATTCCGGCAGCATGCGCCGCATCTGCACCGCGCGCGCCCGCCGTTCCTCGAGCGGCGCATCGTCCAAATAGGCATACGGATTCGCATTCAGAATCTCGTGTGAAAACTGCGATGGCACGGGCGTATCCACCGCAACACAGCGAATTCTTCCATCGGCCAGGCCGCTGAGCACGGACTTAAGACCATCGATGTCCATTGCCTCGGTGAGCACATCTTTCATCACTTCGCCGACGAGGGGATGATCCGGAATCTTGCGTTCGCCCTGGATGTTCTCGAAGCACGCGGCCGCGTCGGGAAAAACGGAAGCCAGCAGATCGTCGGAGCGCATGCGCTGAATCTGCGGAGGAACTTTCTTTCCATTTTGAAAACGCAGAAGGGCCAGCGCGCGATTCGCGTCCCAGCGCCAGCGTGTCGCAAAAATTGGAGAATCCAGAGCCGCCTGTTCGAGAATCGGCTGCACGGTCGCTGCCTGCAGAAAGGTGAAGACATCTCCAAGCGGAAAGCTGTGCTGCTCGGCCAAAGCGATATTCAGCCCGTTGTCGGTGGCCGCGGCCTGCAACTCAAAATTGAATCCGACGCAGAAGCGCTTGCGCAAAGCCAGTCCCCAAGCCTTGTTGATGCGGCCGCCGAAGGGCGCATGAATTACAAGCTGCATGCCGCCGCCCTCGTCGAAGAAGCGCTCGGCAATCACCGTTGTCTGTGTCGGCACCGCACCCAGCACTGCGCGGCCTTGCAGGATGTATTCGATCGTCTGCTCCGCGGCAGAATCATCCAGCCCACATTCTTCTTTCAAAAAAGCCACCGCTGCAGCTACATCCAGCTGTGTCGCTGAAAAACCTACTGGCGAAGTGTGCGGCAACATCTCGCTGATTTTTTCCCGCAAACTGCCAATATGCTCTGAAAGTTCTTCCGTTCTTGCCGGAGCTTCGCCTCGCCAGAATGGAACGCTGGGGGGCGCGCCGTGCGCATCCTGCACCAGCACACGGCCCGAGTTGGTCTCCACGCGTCGAATCATCCACGACGTATTTCCCAGCAGCATAATATCGCCGCGATTGCTCTCCACGGCAAAGTCTTCGTCAACCGTACCTACCACGAGGCCATCGGGTTCAGCGACGACCGCGTACAGCGAATTGTCGGGGATCGCTCCGCCGCTGGTAATTGCCGCCAGCCGCGCGCCGCGCCGCGCGCGCAGTTTGCCATTTACTCGATCCCGATGCAGATACGCCCCATATCGCCCGCGCCGCGCAGCAATACCTTCGGCCAGCATCTCCAGAATCGCCTCGAAGGTCACACGCGTTAAATTGCGATACGGATACGCGCGCCGCACCACCGCAAACATCTCATCTTCGCTCCACTCTCCGGCGGAGCAGGCTGCCACAATCTGCTGCGCAAGCACGTCCAGCGGTGATTCTGGAATCATCAGCCGATCCAGATCGCCCTGCCGGATGGCGCGCACTAACGCGGCGCACTCCAACAAATCATCGCGCGTCGTTGCAAAAAGGCGTCCCTTGGGAACCGCGCCTCGCCAGTGTCCGGAGCGTCCCACGCGCTGCAGCGTCACAGCAATGGCTCGCGGGGAATTAATCTGCACAACCAGGTCCACTGTGCCGACATCGATACCCAGCTCGAGCGAAGCGGTCGCCACAAGCACCTGCACCTGGCCTTCTTTTAATTTTTTCTCCGCCGCCAGCCGCAGCTTGCGCGAGAGACTGCCATGGTGGGCCGCGACATTGTCTTCCCCGATGCGCTCGCCGAGTTGATGCGCCACGCGCTCCGCCATGCGCCGCGTATTCACAAACACCAACGTCGATCGATGTTGCCCAACCAGCGTCACCAGCCGGTTGTAGACCTCGTCCCACATCTCGTTCGAAGCGACCGGCCCAAGGGGCATCCCAGGAACCTCGACCGCAATATCCAGCTTGCGCTTATGACCGATGTTGACGATCACCGGATCAGGACGGCCGCTGCCTGTGAGAAAGTGTGCGACTTCTTCAATCGGTTTCTGCGTAGCGGAGAGCCCGATGCGTACCGGCCGTTGGTAGGTCAATGCTTCGAGACGCTCCAGAGACAACGTCAGATGCGCTCCGCGCTTGTCGTCAGCAACGGCGTGAATTTCGTCGACAATCACCGTCTCCACGTCGCGCAGAATCGCCCGGCTTTTATCCGCCGTGAGCAGAATGTAGAGTGACTCCGGCGTCGTCACCAGGATGTGCGGAGGCCGCTTCAACATGGCGCGGCGCTCGGGCATCAATGTGTCGCCGGTGCGGACCGCGGTGCGAATCTCGGGCATGAGTAGCCCGCGTTCACCCGCCATCGCCAAAATTTCGCTCAGCGGGATCTCGAGATTCTTTTGGATGTCATTGCCGAGGGCCTTCAGCGGCGAGACATAGAGGACTTCGGTTCGATCCACCAGATCTCCAGCGAGAGCCTTGCGCACAAGACGATCAATGCAGGCAAGGAACGCGGCTAGGGTCTTACCCGAGCCGGTGGGCGCAGAGATCAATGTCGTCCGCCCGGCAAGAATGTGCGGCCAGCCCTGCTCCTGTGGCTCGGTGGGCGTGCCGAAGCGCTGCACAAACCACTCCGCCACCAGGGGATGCGCCCAGGCAAGGGAGTTAGGAAGGGACGACATCCGGATATTGTAGCCGGAAGAGAGAGTTTCGTAAATTGTTCGCTTCTTGCCGCGATTCGCTCGACCTGCAATTAGTCAAGATCGGTGCGATACAGGGCACGAGGTCGAGACCTCAGCACAAAAGCAAAAAGCCCATCGGATGCTTGCTTGGGGCGTGCTCGGGTCAGCATCCGATGGGCTACCGTTTCTCCTTACTCACCCTGTTGTTTTCAGGAGTATTTGTATTGATTAAACCCCAGAAGTTCAGTAAGTTCCGTCTAATTTTGTAAAGCTTTGTAATTCTTGTCACGAGTTGTACAACACTCTGTCGTCGATGCGATCGACGAGCGAATCGCGCTGGAATCAGTCTGCGACTACTGCCGTCTTCGACGCCATGAGTTCGGTGAAGCGCGGATTTTTTCGCAGCTCTGTAAACTCCGCGTCCTTGTAGACGTTCTTCAGATCTTTGTAGCCCGCTTCCATCGCCCTTCGCAAATACTCGAGCGATTGATTCGAGAATCCCATCTTGGCATACAGTTTCGCGACGGTGTAGTCGTAGCGGGCGCGATCCTCCGGACTGGGCAGTTGTGCCTGCACGCCCGAGCGCGAACTGCGCTCAAAGACCTCAGGGTCCAATTCCAGTGCATGCTGGTAAGCCGCCACCGCATGGTCAAAGTCCCGCTTGGAGAAGTAAGCAGCGCCCAGATTGCTGAAGAACGACGCCGAGTTGCCGTCCTTGGCAATCGCCTTCTCGTACTCCTTCGCAGCCGCACCGAATTTCTTGCTCTCGTAAAAAACCACGCCCAGGTTGTTGTAGGCATCGGCAAACTCGTGATCGCATCGAATGGATCGCTCGAAGGCTTTCCTCGCTTCCTTGTAGCGCTGCATCATGAGTTCTGTGATGCCGATTTTATTCAGCAGCCGCGAATCATTTGGTTTCTTGCCCAGCGCGGCGTGATAGTAGTCGAGGGCGTCTAGGTAAAGTTTCTCCGAGCGCAATTGATCGGCTTGCAGCTCCAGATCGGCAGGCTTTGCATCCGGCGCCGGAGGTTCGATCGCGCGCACCAGAGGAGGCGGGGAGATCTGCACTTGCTCGGAATGAGAAACTTGCGCCAGTGCGGCTGTGGAAAAGATTACAGCGAGAAGAATCAGGCAGGCTTTCCGGTAGGACATACACACCCCCAGACGACCACGATCCAATGACGCCATTCTGCCACAGTTTTGGCGGGACGGCTGGGAAAATTTAAAAGTGATGCTCTACGGCTGGGAAGCCTGGTCCCGCGCCAAGGCCGCGTCGTTTGGGTCACGGCTATCTCCGCAGGTGCTTGCGGCGTGTTGAGGCCGACTTCAACGCCTGCAAGGTATTTAGAATCAGTGGTTTGAATCCTTTGACTCCCTCTATTCGCAGAAGCTCACCTCAGCGCTTCTATTGGATGTACTTTCGTCGCACGTCTAGCGGGTACGTAGCTGGCCAGCAGGGCGATGCAGAGAAACACCAGCGGAGTAAGAACAAAGGTGATTGCATCGCGCGCGCCGACTTTGTACAGCATGCTCGACATCATCCTGGTCACGAGTAGCGCGACCATCAGACCGAGTGCAATGCCGGCGGTTGCCAGTAAGAGTCCCTGTCGCACCACGAGGCGCAGGATATCCCTGCGCTCCGCCCCCAGCGCCAAACGGATGCCAAACTCCTGCCGGCGCTGCGCCACCGAATACGACAGCACCCCGTAGATTCCGATCACCGCGAGTGCCAGCGCTGTGAAAGAAAAAGTGCCGACCAGCAACATGGTGAAGTGTGGCTGCGCACGTGATTTGTCCATAAGGTCGTCGACCGTTTGGATCTTGGTTACAGGCTGCTCAGAGTCGACTGCGGCGATCTGCGCCCGGACAGCTGAGGTTATGGATTGTGGGGGAACGGCAGTCCGCACCAGCAGGTTCATGTTTCCCCAGGGCAACTGCGGGAAAGAAAGATAGAGCTGCGGTTGCGTCTCCTGATCGATGCCTTTGTTCTTGATGTCGGCGGCAACGCCGATCACCTCAGCCGGGGTCGGCCAGCGGCCTACGATGATGTGCTTACCAACGGGATTCTGGTCCGGCCAGAATCGGCGAGCGAAGGTTTCATTCACGACTGCGACCTTGGGCGCCTGGGCATTGTCGGCGGCGGTGAAGTCGCGGCCACCACGCAATGGAACACGCATCGTCTGAAACCACAGCGGGCTGATGGCCTCAATATCGATAAACGGGCGCTTGGGCAGAGGTACGTCCGGTTGACCCTCCGGCAAAACTGGAGTGATGCGTATCCAAGCGAGTGGCAACGCAGCCGAGGTCGCGGCACTCCGTACAGCGGACAAGGCAGACACGCGACGCAATACCTCGTCGAAGAATGCAATCTGCTGCTCCGGTTTCGCGTATTTCACGGTGGGCAATGAGACCTCCATGGTCAGGACGTTTTGAGCATCAAAGCCGGGATCGACGCGGAGCAATCGAATAAAGCTGCGCAACAGCAATCCAGCGCCAATCAATAGCAGCAACGAGAGAGCCACTTGGCTTATCACCAGCAGATTCTTCATCTGTGCGCGCGTGTGGCCGGTTGAAATGCCACGGCCTTCATCGCGCAGCGACGCGCTCGGGTCAAGCCGTGCAAGCTGGAGCGCCGGGACGGTGCCAAAGATGATTCCTGCGCAAACCGAAATGATTAGCGTGAATAGCAGCACGCGCAGATCGACGCCGATTGGAACCCCCTGAGGAAGCTGGCTGGCTCCCCACGCAACCAGCGCGTGGGTGGCAGCCCAGCTCAATCCCACGCCGAGCACGCCGGCGACGAGCGCCAGCAGCATGCTCTCAGTGAGGAGTTGCCGAATGATCGTGCTACGGCTGGCACCGAGCGCCGTGCGTACCGCAATTTCTCTTCTGCGGGCGAGTGCGCGCGAAAGCAACAGACTGGCAACATTGGCACAAGCGATCAGCAGCACTACGGCGACTGCAGCCGAGAGCATCAGAACCTTGCCGCGAACGTCGCCGACGACGAGCTCGCGCAGCGTTTCGGCTGTCATCACGACAGCTGGATCAGCGTCCGGCGCGGTAGGATTCTGTTCGCGATAATGCTGGTTAAGCACGGCGAGTTCGGCGTTGGCTTGCGCGAGAGTTGTTCCCGGCCGCAGCCGCGCCATCATGCTGAGATATCCCACTCCCAGGCGCAGCCTCTGCGGGGTCATGAGCGAGAATTCGAAGTATCGCGGCGTCCAGATGTCGGCCGGGCCCATGAATGGGAACTGAACCTTGGCGGGCAAAACACCGACGATGGTGTACGGAGTGGAATCGAGCGTGACCGTCTGGTCGACGATATTGCGGTCACCGCGAAATCGGCTGCGCCACATGGCATCGCTGAGCATGGCTACCGGCTTGCCTTCGGGACGACCTTCATCTTCCGCGAAAGTGCGCCCGAGTTGAGGCTGGACTCCGAGGGTAGAAAAGAAACTGGGCGAGACGCGCGCAATCGGCACCTGAACAGGCTCGCCGGAGCCGGTAAGGTTCAAGTCGTCATTCGTCCATACGGCCACGGACTGGAATGAATGGTTGAGATCGCGCACCAACTCGTAGCGCAGTAATGTGCCGCTGCGGTCATTGGTCTTGTCCCGAGCGCTCACACTCACGAGTTGCTGCGGCTCACGATAAGGAAACGGCCGCAGCAGGAGCGCGCTGGTCACGGTGAAGATGGCCGTATTGGCGCCGATTCCCAACGCGAGAGTGAAAATCGTCGCAAGAGTGAATCCGGGACTCTTGACCAGCATGCGCGCCCCGAAACGGAGGTTGCGGAAAAGATCTTGCATGATGCAGGAAATTATAAATGTGAGTAGGTTAAGATCGCGGGCGGTTAATGTTGGCTAACGCTTCTGCTTCCGGCGCTTTGGTGGGTCCGCCGGTGATGAAGAGCAGGTCCCTCCACTCCGCCTCCCCTTCCCTTCGGGAACGGAACGCTCCGGTCGGGATGACATTCGTTGAATGGATTCAGTGGGGCGTGGTCTGGCCGTTGTCCGGTGGCTTTGGCGGCGGAGCCGACGACTTGTCATCCTTAAAAATTCCGGCAATTTTGCCAAAAAATCCCTTCTTTTTGTTCGGGTCTTTACTAGAATCCTGGGCGTCGTTGGCAGCCAGCGTGGGAGGCAGCGGCTTGTTTCCTCCTCCGAAGATTCGATTGAAAAAGCCCGCTACCGCGCCCGGTTGGTCGCAGGTTTCGCGTGGCTCGGTGCCCGCCACAAAGGCCGCTACGTAATCGTCGGGACAGGCTGGCGTGGCCAGGCGATTCGTCGCTTTATCGAGTTGCACATCCACCACGCCCGTCGGCTGGACGAAGGGCTTCATGTCGGAATACTGCGACAGCAAGGCAGCTTTCTTCATGAACTCCGTCCAGATCGGTGCGGCCGTCTGGGCGCCGCTGAGTCGAAGATCGCTGTAGTCGTCGTATCCCACCCAGACGATGCACAGCAGGTTCGAGGTATATCCGGCGAACCAGCCATCGTGCGAACTGCCGGTCTTCCCTGCTGCCGGCTGGGTGAATCCGCGCAGGCGGACTGCGGTGTAGCCCAGGCCGTTATTGATCACACTCTCCATCATGTTGGTCATGATGTAGGCGATGCGGGGATCGAGCACTTGCCGCTGATCGGTTTTGAAGTTCGCGACCACGTCGCCCTTGGCGTTGCGCACCGAGTTCACCAGGATCGGCGAAAGTCGCGTTCCATTATTCGCGAATGATGTGTAGGCTCCCGCCATATCAAGCGGAGGCGCATCGTAGGAGCCGAGAGCCATGGCGGGCGTCGCCTTCACCGAAGTGATTCCTGCCAGCTTGGCTAGATCTGCCACCTTGTCGTAGCCCACTTCCTCCGCCACTTTCACGGTGGCGTTGTTCAGCGACATAGCCAACGCGTAGCGCAGCGTCACATCCCCGTGGTATTCCTCTTTGTAATTGCGTGGCTCGTAGATCTGATCTCCATAGGCAAAGCTGGATGGCGCATCCGTCACGGTGGACGCCGGAGTGATCACGGTGGGTGAACCGTCGATACCAGTGTTCATTGCGGCGGCATAGACAAACGGCTTGAAAATCGAGCCCGTCGGCCGCTTCGATAAAACGTGATTGAGCTGGCTAAAGCCGTAATCGCGTCCACCCACTAAAGCAAGCACTGCGCCGGTGTGCGGATCGAGTGCAACGAGCGCCACCTGCGCCTGCGGGCCGGGCACAACGTGCGTTTCGACTTTCCTGCCGACCTTTATTTTCTTCGTGCGCAGCTTCGTGACTTGCTCATCCACCAGCTTGATTCCACTCTCGACCGCCTGCGCCGCCGCCTTCTGCAGGTCTGGATCGAGCGTGGTGTAAATGCGGTAGGACTGATCATTCAAATCATGTTCGTTGAACTTGTTGATCAGCGTATCGCGCACCATGTCGACGAAGTACGGCGCGTCGCTGGCCTCCACATTCGGGGGAGCCAGCTTTAACGGCGCGGCCTTGGCCTTCTCGGCTTCTTCGCGAGTAATGGCGTGAGTGTCCACCATGGAGTCGAGCACAAGGTTGCGGCGTTCAAGAGCGCGTTCGGGATGCCGGTACGGCGACAAGCGGCTCGGTCCCTGAATAATGCCCGCGAGCAACGCCGCTTCCGGCAGCGTGATGTCCTTCAGATCCTTGTTAAAATACGCGCGACACGCTTCGGCAAAGCCGCTGATGGCGAACGATCCACGCTGCCCTAAATTCACCCAGTTGCCGTAGAACTCAAAAATCTGCCGCTTGCTGAACTTCTGTTCGAACTCCTCGGCAATCAGCATCTCCGTCAGCTTGCGCCGCACGGTTTTTTCCGGAGTAAGAAAGAAGCCGCGCGAAAGCTGCATGGTGATCGTCGAACCGCCCTGTTCGTGCCGCTGTCGCATGAGATCGACCCATCCGGCTTCGAACATGCGGATAAAGTTCACTCCGCTGTGCTCGAAGAAGCGCCGGTCTTCGATCGCCAGTACGGCATCCACCATCACTTTCGGAATTTCGTCGTACTTCACGACCTGCCGCTTGGAGCGCTGTTCGGAGTCGAACAAGGCAGTCACCAGTTGAGGCTCCAACTCGTAGGCGGAGAGTTCAGTGCCCTTGCTGGTGATCTGCTGAACCTGGCCATCCTGGATCGAGATGTGCGCCTCTTCCGGACTGTGGTAGCTCTCAGGCCCGGGCGTAATCTCGATGCCACCTCTTACCAGATGAAAGGCGCCAAGTTGGGATTGGCCGTCCTCGTCAGAATATCCGGCGCGCCGCAGGAGAGCAGCGATTTCTTTGGCGTTTAACTTGTCGCCATCGTGGACTGTCCGTGGGAGGGCATAAATTTTCGCCGAGTTACTGAACACCGGCGTTCGGAAACGCTGCTCAATGATGCGGTCGTAGCGAATGTAAAAGTAGCAAAAGGATCCACCCAGACCCACTGCTGCCACCAGAAAGACAATGAGGGCGGCTCGTATCACTGGATCGCGCGGCAGCCCGCGCCATGCTTTACCACCCTTGCCGTCGTTTTTCGGGATCTTGATTTTAATGGCCAAAGTTTGAACTCGATGCCCGCCGAAAAAACTCCCTGCCGGTCAGACGATGGAACATGCCAAAAGGTTTGACGACCCTGCGATTCCCGCAGTTTCGCTCATTATTAGAGTACGGTGACTTCTATTGTACCGCTGCGCTCATAAACAAAAAGAGACCCGCTGTGCATGCGGGTCTCTAAGCTGTCAACACGAGCCACGTCACGGCGTGTCCGTTACCGCCCAGAAGCCTGGAGTGGCTAAGGTCAAAGTAGTAATCGGTTGAGTCAAAGCTCCACCAGTCCCAACGTCAAAAGGCGACAACTGCGTAACCACGGTATTCGTGTTGATATCGAGAAAGCTGCCATAGTCAAATAGGAACGCACCGCTTTGATCGAACTGGCCCCAGGAGCCGTTGGTCAGTCCGCTGAAGGGGGAACCTGTATCTGCCGTAAGCGCTCCCGCGCTCGAAATCGTGTAGCCTTCGGCTGCGTTGAATCCGGTAGCGGTGTCGTTAATGCTAAAGGAATACAGCAGATCTCCACCTGTATTCGACTGTACTGCGATGCTGAATGGCGAGAACGCAGTCGGAAATGGCGAACCTGAAACCGGGGTGATGGCTCCCGCACTCGCTCCCGATTGCGCGATGCTAAACACATAGAGATGAAGGTCGTCGGTCCCGCTTTTAGACGCCGTCTTTCCGCTGGTGCCTATGAGAAATTTCCCGGTAGGCTCTCCCTTCACCAGCCACATCGGAAAAGCAAATGGACTGCCCGGCACTGGAGTAAGTGTGCCGCTGCTGCCGATGACGAAGGCCGCGACTTCGGATCCCGTGTGCGTGCTGAAGGTGCCGTTGACCGCATAAAGGTATTTGCCCGTTCCATCCGTACCCAGGTTCATGGGTTGGAATCCCAATGGAAGGGTAATCGAAGGTGGAGTGGCTGGGGTTAAAACTCCGCCGCTACCAATTTGAAACACGAAGATCTCGCTCTGAAGCGTATCGGAGGCGAATAACATCGTACCGGCGGGATTGGTTATCATGTTGGCCTCGCCGACGCCCACTCCAAAGTCGCCCAGAAACGGCGCTGAAAACGGGCTGCCGGTAATGGCTGTCAAATTTCCTGTCGAGCTGATCTTCCATCCAAAGATCTCTCCCACTGTTCCGAAACCTGCATACAGGAATTGCTTTTGAGCGACCACCATCCCTACGCCGCCATTGTTATCGGGAATCGTGGGCGCGGTATAGCTGGGAGTCGCCTGGAATGTGTTCGCCGAAGTATCGAGCGTAAAGCCGTCAATCGTGCCAGTACCGGTTCCAGTGCCCTGGTCAACGGCAAAAACAAATGCCGCGGTCGCGCTGCCTCCAGTGCCGTTGCCGCCGGGATTGCTTATCGACGAGTTCGAGCATGTAGATGCGCCAAAGGTGAGGCCATTGGAGCAAGTGTAATGATCGCAACCGGCCAGTCCCAGCGTCGCCATTGCGACGATTAACAATAGGTCTGCACGAACTCTCTTCGCCATGAACTGCCTCCACTTGAGCTTTACTCAGCGTTTGTATTCCGGAACACCGCGGGCTAGATCTTGGGTAAGTGCTGAAATTGGCCGCGTTGCCAGGTTCGCGTGTGCGAGACCTGTGAGAAAATCCTCACCTATTGGCGATATTAGGAGGAAGGTAACTCGCTGGCAACGTTACGAATGTCACTGGGGCAATCGGACGGTAAGAACAGTGGACAGTGGACAGTGGTCAGTGGTCAGTGGTCAGGGGTCAGGGGTCAGGGGTCAGGGATCAGTGGTCGGAGATCAATGGTCAGAGATCAGTCACCCATGATCTTGCTGACCACTAACCACTGATCACTGAACACTTGAACTCAGAACCCTTTAGTTCCGCTGTTCGGAGTGAAATGCATGTCGAAGGAATATCCGGGCAGGCTCACTGTGACGGAGTAGTCCGCGGCGACATAAACGGCAGGGGCACCCGGGGTGTTGACACGCTGCACGGTTATCTGCTTGGGTTCGATCGGAAGGTCGCGCTCTTTAGCCTTTTTTAGCACGTCATTGCGGATCTCGTCGTCTGTCTTTTGAAAGGCTGCAACGTCCATCATCGCGACAGTCTTGAGGTCGTCCTGGAAGCTGTAGTTGTTCAACATAGGCGGAATGATCTGAAATAGCCCCACTACGACGGCGGCCACGACAAGAAATCCAAACGCTGCTTTAACGATTCCCATAGTCTGAAAATGCGCCGCAAAGCCGGCGCATTTTCAGGCGTCGGATCGCAGCACTCCTTGAAAATATTCCACTATCGCGGTGATCGTAACATCGCGCACTTCGCGAGTCGAGCGCGGAACCACTTCCACAGTATCTTCGGTAACTTTCTTTCCCACGTTGATTCTAAAGGGGATACCGACCAAATCGGCATCCTTGAACTTGACACCCGGGCGTTCATCGCGGTCGTCAAGGATTACATCAAAGCCAGAGGACTCCAGACGCGCGCCGATATCCGTCGCGGCACGCAGTAGATTCTCGTCCTTCACGTTCGTAGGGGTGACCACAATCTCAAACGGCGCAATCGACGGCGCCAGCCAAAATCCACTTTCGTCGTTGCTCTGCTCGACCGCAGCCGTCAGGATTCGTTCGATGCCAATGCCGTAACTCCCCATGATCGGGGTGACTTCCTTGCCGTTCCTGTCAAGCACTCGCGAACCCATCGATTCCGAGTACCGATATCCCAGCTTGAAAATGTGCCCAATCTCAACTGCAGTATCGATGCGCAACTCCTTGCCGCAATTCGGACAGCCTTCGCCCGCAGTAACCGCGCGTAGATCGGCATACGCCGTGGGATGAAATTCCCTCCCAGGCGTTAGATTCTTCAGGTGGTAATTCTCTTTGTTGGCACCAGCGATCAGATTCGTGCGGCCCTCCAGCGCTTTGTCGACGAGCAGAGCGGGAAGATCCAAATCTTTCTTCAGATCCTTCGCCCATACGATTCCGATCGGCCCCAAATATCCCGCAGGAGATTTGAAGAGGGCCTTGATTTCACCTTCCTCCATCGGCCGTGTCGCAACTGCGACAGTTGCGTTGAGCTTCGCCTCGTTCAACTGATGATCGCCCCGCATCAACACCACAATCGCACGCGACTTTACTTTGCCAGTCTTTTCATCTTTTTCGTCGGACATCAACGCCAGCGTCTTGATTTTGTTCTTCGGCGAGACGCCCAGAAATCGCGCCACATCCTCAATCGTCTTCTGCCCCGGAGTGTGTACTTCCAGCGGCTTCCCATCGCCCTCAGGACTCAGGTCCTCGACGATCTCGAGCTTCGAGGTAGCCTTTTCCATGTTGGCCGCGTAATCGCAGCCGTCGCAGCTCACGATCTGATCTTCGCCTGCGGGCGTCTGGACCATGAACTCGTGCGATTCCTTCCCGCCCATCGCTCCCGAGTCGGCCTCAACGACCTTATATTTCAGTCCGCAGCGGTCGAAGATGCGGCAATAGGTCGCGTAATGCTTCTTGTAGGAAACATCCAGCCCTGCCGCATCGATGTCGAACGAGTATGCGTCCTTCATCATGAATTGCCGCACCCGCAGCAGTCCCGACTTGGGCCGCGGCTCGTCGCGGAACTTAGACGCAATCTGGTACCAGATTTGCGGCAACTGCTTATAGCTGCGTAGCTCTTTGCGCGCGAGGTCGGTCATCACTTCTTCTTCGGTCATACCCAGCGCGAGGTCGGCGCCCTTGCGGTCTTTCAGGCGGAACAAATTGTCGCCCATCAAATCCCAACGCCCGCTGGCCTCCCAAATCTCGCGCGGATGCAGCACCGGCAGAAGAAACTCCTGCCCGATTTTGTCCATCTCCTCGCGGACGATGCCCATGATTTTGTTGAACGAGCGATTGCCAAGAAAAAGGTACGAGTAAATTCCAGCCGCGAGCTGACGGATGTAGCCTGCCCGCACCAGAAACTTGTGGCTGGCGACCTCGGCGTCCGCAGGAGCTTCGCGGAGCGTAGGAATGAACAGTTCTGACCAACGATGCATAGAGAATGAGTACTCGGTGGAAACTAGGATTGATGATTGTAAATGATTTCAGTATGCACGCTCCGGCCAGGACGTCCTGGGTTTGTGACCTTCCGTCATCGCCAGTGAATGCCGAAGCCTCTACGAGCGGGACAAGGGCCTTAGAGAACTCGGGCTGCGTCTTCAGTCCAATTGGAACTGAGCACCATTAGCAGCTTCATTGCAATTTCCTTCGGCAAGCGGATCGCGATCTCTTCGCCCCTCTCTTCTGCATCCGCCGCGATATAGATCGGCGCTCGTAGGGCCGTTTCATCTGATTCTCGCTCAGCGAGTTCCCAGTAGATGTGTACATGCTTGCCTTCGTTCTTGCCTAACCAGATCGATGATCGCGGGCTCATAATTTCCTCAAGGCTACTATCGGCGAAAAACCAGGCGGGCTTCGCCGGCTGGACAGCCGAGGGCGGCTGTCCCCACACGAACCCTAAATGCTATCCCGCCAGTTGCCGCAGAATTTCTTTCCCCAGCTTCTGGGCCTCGCCGAAAAATTTCTGATATTCGACAAAGAGCCGGTTCAGCTCCAACGATTTATCCGCTGAGAGTTTTTTGCGCAACATCATGTCGCGCACGTGCACCGGGTTCGGTAAAGTTGCGTCCTCGTTCAGTTCTTCCAGCGCGGTATTGGGATCATAGTGATACATGAAACACCTTTTCGATTCCTAGACTAACTCGGTACCCCAAAGATCATGCAGATGAACGATTCCTAGCAGGCGGCGATTTCCATCGACCACCATCAAAGAAGTAATCTTCTTCTCTTCCATCAGTGCCAGCGCAGTAGCCGCAAACTCCACAGCTCCAATCGTCCTCGGATTCTTCGTCATACACTCGCCAGCCGTCAGATCGAGCACGTCCTTCCCGCGCTTCTCCAGCAACCTCCGCAGGTCTCCATCGCTGATGATACCCACCAGCTTCTCATCTTCCACTACGGCCGTCACGCCCAGCTTCTTCCGGGACATTTCGTAAATCACATCGGGCATTTTCGTATTCGGGGCCACGCGGGGCAGCGCTTCGCCTGAATGCATCAGCGATTCGACACGCGCCAGGCGTTTTCCAAGCTTCCCTCCGGGATGCAAATTGGCGAAGTCTTCTTCTTTGAAGCCACGCTTTTCGCTAAGCGTGACCGCGAGGGCGTCGCCCAGGGCCAACATCGTCGTGGTCGAAGCGGTAGGCGCCAACCCAAGCGAGCAAGCTTCCTTGTCCACGGAGCAGTCCAAGGCTATATCGGCAGAGGCTGCAAGGGTCGAGCTGCGCGCCGGGGAAATGCCGCCGCTGTCCCTCAACGGCTGAAGCCGAGATTGATCATGCCCCTTCTGTGGCACGACTAAAGTCGTGCCCTTCCCCGGATCATTGCCCGGATCACTGGAGAAAATCTCATCCCCCGTCATGGCGATCAGCGGTACGCGCAGCCGCTTGATGGTCGCCAGCAGCGCCAAAATTTCCTCTGTCTCGCCGCTCGCTGAAAGTGCAAGCACCACATCCCCGCGGACCACGATTCCTAAATCCCCGTGCAATGCATCGACTGGATGCAGGTACAACGCCGGTGTCCCGGTCGAACTCAGGGTCGCCGCAATCTTGCGAGCAATGAGCCCGCTCTTCCCCATCCCCGTGACCACTACGCGCCCGGCACAACAAAACATCAAATCGACAGCTTGCTCGAAGGCTGCAGCCATGGGCCCGGCAATGCGGTCCGCCAACGCGCGAAGCGCTTCCGCTTCAATGCGCACTACGTTCTCGCCAACATGCTTCATGAAGCGCGATCTTACCAGATGCAGAATGCATCTAGTCTGCCGCGACACTCGGACCATCCAAATTAGCGAAGAGCTGGTCAGATAAAAGGTTCGTTGTAAAGAAATGCTGGCGCCGGGCCTGAGTTGCCGACTTCCACGGATCCTGAACGCGCGCAACCGATTCGTCCGCCATGGCCTGCAGAGCGTCTCGAATCGCCATGCCATCCTGCCACACCGCCTGAAAAATGCTGCGTGTTGAGCGGTCGCCGAATTGATTCGCCAGATCCAGCGTGAAACCCACTGCTCGCTCAGTATTCAACTGCGGCGCATACTGCTGGATCAGCTTCAGCGAGTTGCCGAAGTCCGCCAGCGCCGTTCGCGCCTGTGCCTGCTGGAAGGGCTTGAACAGAGCGGCATGCCGAAAGCGGCTGACCCAGGGTTCCTTGACCAGATCGTACGCCGCATCGGTGGTGTTTCCCGTGGAGGGGTCAGTTCCACCATTCGGCTGGGCGGTGTGAGCAACCAGACCGTCGGACACGCCGGCGTCGCCCCCGCCGAAGATATTGGCGAAGTCCGCGGCGCTCGCCGCCCGAAATGCCTTCAGGATTTCCGTGAGCCGACCCGGCTTTTGTGCCCACTGGATCAGGCCAAAGGATAATCCGGCTTTATCCATGTTTAAACTCATCGCGCTAAATTTTCCGGCCCCTTCCATCTGTGCCACCACGCTGAGAATCTTAGCCAGCCCGCTATAGGGAAAGTCTAGTACCAGCGTCATGTATCCGCGCGACGCTACTGGCGAGGATGGAGGCACCTTCACCAGCGTCTGGAACGTCAGCGAATCGACTTGGTTTCCCGCCGCAAGACCCTGCTGCGCGCGAAAGTTTTGCACAGCGGCGATAGTAAGCGGGCCAAAAGTTCCATAATCGGGACTTAGCAGATTCGGCAATCCCTTCTGCCCCTGCCCTGTAAGCATCTGCTGAACCAGTCCAACGGATTCGGTGTCCGTGTCGCCTGGCCCGATGGGTTTCACCGATGGCGCTCCAGCGTTCAAATCATCAATACGCGGAATCCCGCATAGTGCCATGACACCTCCCCGGCCGAACGGGTCTTCTCAGTTGGGACGCTAGAAATGATCCTCGCGGCCCCATGGGTGCAAGGGTTTCTGACCGAGCACGGCGAGCCCCTTCGCCTGGATCAACCGGTCCCACGGCCCGGCCTCCCAGTTGTCCCGGCCTCTCACCGCATGCTGCCACGGAGGCAGGGTCAGCATCAGATTTTGCGCCATCGAATGTACATAAGGTTCATACATGGAACGCAGCTTGGTCAGCTTCTGCCGGGCTTGATCGGTATCTCGCAATCTCAATCCTGCCGCGGCCAGCGTCTCTCGCAGCCTGGTGAAATCTTCATCCGTGAGCCTCTCCGGTGTCGATGGATCGTAGCGGGCGTTCACCACCTGGGCCAAATCAACGGCCGCGTGCCGCGCCATGGCGAAGGTCAGCTTAGCCTGCCCGGGATGAATGCCTTCGATGCCGGTGATTATCAGCGAAGTCACATCCAGCATGGTCAGCAGCGCTCCCAGCCACGACTGGTTGCTGTGCTGCGAACGAAAGAAACTCAGTGCCGGATAAGAAATGTGGCTCTCCAACAATTCCGCCGACCAACGCTCCCAGTCGCGCAAAACTTCATCGAGAACGATCTGATCGATCGCTCGATTTTCTGAACTGCCCGCCAGCCTCACCAGCAACTCGGCGGCGGTTGGTGGCGATCCGGCGCGTGCATCGAGCATGGAGATCTGAATCTCGCGCCGCGAAAACGAAGCGTAGACCACCGGCAGGTACCCGATCACTACGCCGAGAAAGGCAAAGCCCATACCTGCTTCGAACACCGAAAGCACGCGCGCCGCGCTCGATGTCGGCACTATGTCGCCGTAACCCAGCGTAAAGAATGTTTCGCCGCTGTGGTAGAGGATCCTGCCAAATGTGATCGGCTCGTTGCCCAGTTGCTCGTGACCTCCGATACCGTATTGCAACAGGGCAAAGCTGAGAATCAGGCTCGCAGCCCAGAATCCCAGCAGAAGAATCAGTGACAGCGGGCCGAAGTATCCCAGAAAATTCTGCTGCCGCGAAAATGTCCGGATGCGGCCGGCAATATTTCTCCAGGGAATCCAGGTGCGTCGGTAAAACCATGCCGTCAGCTTGAACTGCCGGGTGACGCGCCGCGGCAGCACCACGGTCTCAAACGCGTCCAACAGGACCGCGACGATAATGACGCAACCGAGAACAATCGCAGGAATGTTGGCGTGAGGGCTCATGCCGGTTTGTCAGCTTGCATGGATGCGGAAGGAAGGGTAACAGATTCGGAAGCCGGACATCGGACTCCGGACTTTGAACCACAGCCGGACCGGTTGGACCTCAGGGTGGCGGACAGTGTCGAAGCGCTTTGAAGCTGGGGCGCGAGCTCTGAAGTCCCGGGCTCTGAAGTCCAAGGTCTGATGTCCCTACTGAGGCTTAGGCTGAGCCGGCGGAGTTTGCGTCGCTGGCGGTGTCGTTCCCGGCGTTGTGGTGCCTGCCGGCTTCTTCGGCGCAGGCTTCTTCTTCACTGGAGGCTTTTTGGGCGGCGGCTCGGTGTCGTCCACTACGGTTTTCTTCGGCGGAGTGACGGGGATCGCCGCCTGCGCCGTTTTCAAGTCTGCACGCAAGCGCAAAATTTCCTGCTCCTTCGATCCAGCCAGGTTTTCCAGGCGCTCCGCCAATTGCTTCCGCGCGCTTTCGAAGCTGCTCAGATCATTAGAGACGCTTTGGAAGTCATCTTTTGGTCCGAAGGCTCCCGCCGATTCGACGACGCCTCCCAGAACCGAGTAGAGGGCATCCAAATTCCTGTAGAGCTTGAAGGTAGCAGTCAGGTCTTCTGGAGAATTGCGCAACTGCCCGATCATCTCCGGCAATGCATTCTGGAGATTACGCTGGACGGAATCGACATCTGCCAGCGCCTGTTTCTTGGAAGAGCTATCCGTCTTCCAGCGTTCTATGCGCAACTTGGTCAGGTCGGCCTGCGTCGTCTTCGACGTGTCCTCCAGTTGCCCCAGCAACCCATTTATTTGTGTCACCGACGCGTAAGAAACCACGGCCTGTGGCGGCGCAGCCGCAGATGCAACGCTTCCCTGCGTCGAATATTGAGGCCCCCCACTATTTTCTGGCGTTGTCGCCGGGTTGCTCTGAGCGAGCATGTTCGCAAACGTCGGCAGAATGGTTAGCACAACAGAATAGAAATTCAGTCTGGATTTCATCGTTTATAGAGTGGGCGGCGCGCTGTGTGCAACAGAATATCGACAAGCCGAGAATACTACAAGGGACAGCCCGAACGGGTAGTGGTCACTGTGATAAGGAAGCGATCCAAACGCGCGACTGGCAGCCAAGCAGAACGGGCAGCCCACATAAGCTCGCAAAGAATAGCCCAGGTACAACTTTGTGGGCCATGGCGGACCTCCAATCACAGGGGCAATTAAACGGGAATGTCCGTGTGCAAGATGCCATGTGGAAGCTCCTTTTTTGGAATAGTGTCGCGAAGGCTCGAAACGTTTCACCACTTGGAAAGTACGAGTGGCAGGGACACCCCTTCGGGAACGATAATGGAATTCGACGTATGATTCGGTTAACCGCATTCTCGCGATATACGCTGTTGTCGATTGCGCTCTGCGCGCTTTGCATCGCCGTATCCCCGCGCGCCCCGGCCCAGGGACTTTCCAAACGTCTGATCCTCAAGGACGGCTCTTATCAACTAGTTACCAAATATGAGGTGAAGGGTGATCGGGTGCGCTACATGAGCGCGGAGCGCAACGAGTGGGAGGAGATTCCCTCTGTGCTGATTGATTGGCCGGCCACCGAGAAATACGAGAAGGATCGCGCTACCTCAGCCATCCCTGAGGCCGCCGCCCTCGACAAGGAAACCGACGCCGAGCGCGAAGCTGACCTGTCTCACCTTCCGCAAGTCGCCCCCGGACTGCGCCTGCCGGAGGACTCCGGCATTTTCCTGCTCGATAATTTTCATGGGCAGCCGCAACTGGTCGAGATGCAGCAAGCCGAGGGCGACGTTAAGCAAAACGGCCGAGCCAACATTCTCCGCGGAGCCCTCAGCCCCATTGCTGGCGCAAAGCAAACTGTGGAACTCGATGGCGAACACGCCGCTTTGCACTCGCACGTCTCCGTCCCTTCCATCTACATCAACGTCGAAGACGAAGTGTCAACCCCGGAACCGCCTCCCGGCGAAACAACTTCCGCCAAACCATCCCAACCCAGCCTCGACGCTCCTCGCGACCAGCCCCAGGCCCCTCAACAACGGCAGCAGCCCGTGCAAGCCGTCGTCCCTTTTAACCGCTTTCGCATTGTGCAGGTCAAAGTCAAAGGCGGCAAACGCATAGTGGGCGGGCTAAAGCGCGCCGCCAATGGTACTATCAGCCCAGACGAGAATTTCATAAAGACCACGATCGACCGGGTCAGCGGTGGGTGGCTTAAGCTAACTCCCGTCGACGATCTGGCGCCGGGCGAATACGCCGTGGTTGAGATGAAGGGTAGCGAAGGCATGAACCTTTACGTATGGGATTTTGGAGTAAATCCGAACGCGCCGGAGAATAAGAATCCGCGGACGCCTGAGACGAAGCAGGTCGAGACGCAGAAGCCCAAGGAAAATTTGTAATTTTGTAATCGCGTAATTTGGTAAGGGAAACCTAGTCCCTCAAGCTCTGGCGTGCTTTTTAAATTACAAAATTACCCAATTTTTACTTCATCACTCCCCGTTGAGCGATTCCAATATTGTCGCGAGTAGTGTTCTTTACTAAATACATCATCTCGTCGGCTTGACGGATGATGTCGTGCGCGTCGCGCGCATCATGCGGATAGGTGGCCAATCCAATCGAGGCCCGGACATTCAAATTCAGGCCTTCATCGTGGCAGAAGTTGCTGGCGCGCATCCCATCGCGCAGCCGCTTAGCCACCACCAGCGCCTGATCCTTCCCCGTCTGAGGCAACAACACAACAAATTCATCGCCGCCATAGCGGAAGGCAAAATCGATCAGACGGAGTTGGGCTTTGACCAGGTACCCGATTTCGGCCAGCAGTTTGCTTCCCACCAGGTGGCCGTGCGTATCGTTTACTGATTTGAAGTGGTCGAGGTCGATAAAAAGCACACTGAATTCGTAGCCGAATCGCGCAGAGCGGTAGACTTCGGTTTCCAGCGTCTTGTACAAGTGCCGGGCGTTGTAGAGTCCGGTGCAGTCGTCAGTGATCGTCAGTTCCTGGATCTTTTCTACCCAGCGCGCGTTTTCGATGGCAATGGCGGCATAATCGCAAAGCGCCTGCAGGAAGAAAAGTTCCGGCTCGTTGAACTGCGACAGGTCGACGTTCACCAGTTGGATCACGCCCAGCACTCGCAGCCTCGACCGGAGCGGCACACAGACTACCGAATGCGTCTCCCATTGCGTGGTTTCGTCCACCCGCTTGGCAAAGCGCGGATCATGTTCCACATCCGGCGATATCACCTGCTCGCCATGTTTTGCCACCCAGCCGGCAATGCCCTCGCCCACTTTCAGCCGAACATTCTTCAGCGCTTCGGCGGCCTCGCCCACTGCGATCGCGAAATAGAGTTCCTCGTGCTGCTCATCCACCATCAGCAACGACCACGTGTCCGGACGGAAGTATTCCGCCATCTTTTCCATGATAGTCTGCAGAATGGAGTCAAGGTCCAGCGACGACGTAAGCGCCTTCGCTACATCGTGGAAGATAATGAGTTCCTGGCTCTGGCGGGTTAGTTGGGTGCCGGTGGCCTCGGACATGCCTGATTCTCTGATCTCGTTCGTTGATCTTTGATCGTGCTTTTTGATCTTTGCCGGACGGAGTGACAGTTGCAAAAAATTATATGGTTGCACCGCCGCTTGAGCAATAAACGTTGGTAACCAGAACCCTTAGAGCCAATGGGACCTGTCAAATACGGCCCAGGCGAAGGAGCAGCCTCCGACTGCGGGCTTTCATTGCAGGTGTACCTTCTCGGGTTGCTGTCTGCAGAATCTCCACCACCCCGGGTCGAAGACCGGGCTCGGCTTTAGCCATGTCAGCCATGCCCTGAAGAGCAAACGTCTTGACAATGGAACTACGGTCATCCAGATAAGCGTTCAGTGCAGACATCGCGGCTCGCATTTCCTTTGCATCCAGCGGGATGCGTGGAACCATCACCGCCAAGTGCCAGCGCAACTCTTGGTCCTTGGCCACAATCATCAAACTCAGCAGTTCTTTCTTGTGGGGCAGCAGATATTCATGATGCTTCCGCGTGACCTTCTCGGCCGCATCTGCGGCCCGCATTCGCACGAGGGGATCCTCGGACCGCAGACCGGCAATCAGTTGGGGAAAAAGCGCGGGATTGTTGGACACCATCACCACTACTTGGCCCGCGTGGCCGATCGACCTTCGATCTCCCCCACCGAGGAGTGCAAGGATTGTTCGCCGCATGGGAAGCAGTCCAGGAACATATGATAAACCGCGTCTTTGAGCCATTTTCGTGAGCCATTAATGTGTGTATTCTTATGGCGTATGCGAACGCTCGCACGTGACAGAATTGCGCCAACCCGGACGCTGCTGGTATTGCTGGTATTGCTTTCGGTACCCGCCGTGCGCGCTCAAAGCACTTCGCCACCCGACTCAAATTCAGTCCCGATTATCGATGGTGAGATCGGCCCATGTTCCGCCGATTTCACGGTTGTTGATAACGCGGGCGCGCCCATTTATGCTGCCACCATCCAGGTGCATATCGCCTACGGATTTCTGAGCGCCTACAAGTTGGATCTCCAACTCGGAACCAACGCCAGCGGCAAGGCCCGCTTTACTGGATTACCCGCCAAGAGCAAGCATGGTTTATTCTTTCGGGCTGCGAAAGAGAAGCTCGAAGGTTCTGCATTCGATGACCCAGGCAAGACGTGCAAGGCCGAGTTCACCGTCACGCTTGAGGAGAAAAAACCAACCGCGGAACTCCGCGCTCGTTCCGAAACGCTTCCGTCCGATTCCGAAGTGCTTGACCCTCGGACTGCGCTCCCCCACAACCTCTTCTGGCGTATGCGTCCGCCTTCGCCTATGATTATTTGCGTCTCGATGCGGACGTAAATTAATGTCGTCAGGCGGAGCCGGTCTTGGGAGCATTCGGAGAAAAACTTCGTAAACAGCGCGAGCAGCGCGGCATCGAGCTCGATAAGATTTCGAATGCCACAAAAATCAGCACCCGCATGCTGCGCGCTCTTGAAGAAGAGCACTTCGATCAGCTTCCCGGCGGCGTCTTCAACAAAGGCTTCGTCCGGGCCTATGCCCGCCAGGTTGGGCTGGATGCGGAAGAAGCTGTAAGCGACTATCTGGCGGCGTTGCGTGAGAGTCAGATTCAGGCACAAAACATTCTTCCCGATTTCCGTAAATCGGTCGACGTCGCCGCGCCGGCGGCCTCTCGACTGAGTCGCCCCAATGATGTTCCAAAGAATGACGGAGGCGCCAATAAAGATTTTCCGCGCGATGACATCAAACCCGTCGAAGTGGATCCGCGCCAACCGAATCGTGACGAGGTTCGAAGTAACGTCGTGATTCGGGCCAACAACCAGAAGGAGGATGTTCCTCGGCGTGATCGTTCGTCGTTGCCGATCAGAACTGGCCCTCTCCCAGAAATTCAGCCGGAAGCCCCCGGCAAGCCTGGTATTCCGTGGGGCAAGCTGGCCGCGGCTCTGCTGGTTGTGTCCGCCGTGTTGGCCTTCTGGAATCTCCGGCGCCAGAGTCAGCTCACGAACGCTTCGCTGCCCGCCGCTTCGAATCAGGCTCCGCCTACCGTGGCTACGGTGCAGCCTTCAGTCCAACCGCAGCCTTACAGCGCGAACAGTCCCCCTAAGGTCGACCAAACCAAGGTTGGACAAGCTAAGTCCGACCAAGCGAAGCCCAGTCAGGCAACACCGGATCACGCAGAGTTCACAGCTCCGCCCGTCTCAACTCCCACTTCGACGACTACGCCGGAAGCTGCCTCGGTCGCACCGGCAAAATCTGCTGCTGTGCCGGCAGCATCCGCGCCGAGCTCTGACCCCAATCCACCAGCCGCGAAAGCTTCTGTTCATAACCCCGCGGCGAAATCGGCGAGTACCTTCACTCTGCTCATCCGTGCCGAGAAAACGTCATGGGTGTCGATTCTGGCGGACGGCAAACCCGTGGCGGAAGAAACTTTGATCGCTCCTGCACATACCTCCGTTCGCGCGACTCGAGAGATTTCAGTAAGAACGGGCAACGCCGCAGGGATCAGCTTCCTCCTGAACGGAAAAGAAATTCCAGCCCAAGGTGTCGATGGCGAAGTCAGACTGTACACCTTCGACGCTCAGGGAATGAAAGCATCTGCGGCGCAGCCCCCGAATTCTGTACGCTAAGCGCCATCGCACCTTCAATTAGAAAAGCTCCCGCGGACTAACTGCCAGCTAGCGGGAGCTTTCTCTTTCTGCGATTCTTAAGTGCCCGTCTTCGCTGCCTGCGCCCCTGAGGAAAAAATATCCGCGATCTTCGTTCCGACGGGCGATCCCAGCCCGGTACATGCATCCCATCCCGGACCGGCTGAATAGGCTCCGTTGTTACCGGAGGTGATGTCGTCGAAATCGCCTGAGACGTCGCCCGCCTGATAGAGCAAGGGATTCATGAAGCCAATCGGCTTTCCCACGCTCTGGTTGATCAGCGCAACCAATCCCGCCCACAGCGGAGCGACCGCGCTTGTCCCGCCAATTACGTCTGGCTGTCCATCGACGAGGGTAACGTAGCCGGTGGTTGGATCGGCATCGCCCGCCACATCGGGAACGCCTCGGCCAACATTTTGGCTTGGATCGGCAGACGGAGGCACGCCGGCCCCATTCTGCCAACTGGGAAGCGGAAACACGTCGCTGATTCCGCCTCCGGTTGCGCCTTCATCGCTCGCCAGTTCGTTCCAAACAGTTTCGCTGGTGACGGTGTTGCCTGAGGTCACAAGCTGGGTCCCTCCGCATGCCAGCACGTTCGGACTCGATGCCGGGAAATCGACGTGATTCGCTCCGTCGTTTACGCCATCAGTCGAGCCATCGTCTCCCGCGGCGACACAAACCGTTACTCCCATCGCCGCCGCGGATTGAAAGGCCTCGTCCATCGACGTCATTGCCTGCTGCGTCCACGAAGATTCCGGACCACCCCAGCTGATCGAAAGGACGGAGGGATTGTTCGTACTGTCATGCGCAGCCGTAGTAATCGCGTTCAGAAAACCGGCGTCCGTGTTTTCCGCGAAATACACGACAATGTTGGCCCCGGGCGCGATCGCTCCCGCCACTTCAATATCCAACGTCACTTCGCCATCGGGTCCACTCGGATCACCGGTCGGCTGGTTGCTCCCGTTCCCGACCGACACTGCCGACACGTTCGGGGTCTTCGCGAGGTTGAGTTGACTCCAGTAGTTGCTCAGATCGGTGGAGTTGTATCCTCCGCCTAACTCGATCAGCGCAATGCACTCTCCCGATCCGTCAACACCGGTGGGGTAGTCATAGAATGCGGCAACTTGCAGGGGCGTGTAAGACAAGTTCACGGCAGCGGCACGGACACCCCCCAGTCCCTGCCGCCTACGAAAATGCGGCTTGGCTTGCGGACGGTTGTCCAAACCAAATACTCCCTCCACCACATCCTGCAATTCCGCCGGCAACTGCACCGCCCCTGTGCGCCCGCGATATTTTCCACTCGGATGCTCGTAAGTTTTCAACTGCACGCCAAATGCCCCATTCATGGCAGCTACAGTGCCGGAGAGGATGATCGTCCGGCGCGCCGCACTTTTTTCCTTCACGATAAGTTTGTGTTCGCGCGCAAACGCCTCCACTCGCGCAATACTGTCAGCGTCGGCTCCGTGGCGCTGCTCGAAATCTTTGCGACTTAAAATCGTACGTTTCTCAACTGGCTTTGTGAATTCATCAGGGTTAACGATCGGCTTCTTCCCCGCGCGGGATCGCAAGCGTATGGTCACGTCGACCATTTCGTTAGGATTGGCTGGACCTATCTCTCGCGCTCCTTCCAGCGGAGCGCGCTCACTACCGGCAAGGGCAAAGTGCTTCTTCGGAGTAGACATGGTTCTCCTTTCTATCGGGCGATGCCGAATGTGGAGGAAATGCAGAGCAGCGTTATTGCGGGTGTTCGCGTGCGGAACTCCAGTCAGGGAAAGGGTTCAGCCCTCTGCGATCCTGCGGAATCAGTGCTGGCCCGTTAGATGCTGCCGAAGTTAGCACCAGCCCAACCAGAAAGCAACCGGTTCTTACGTCGTGTTACGAAAAACGAACAAGATGTCGGATCAGGTTATTGCAGCTCGAATCCTTGCGGGAGTGCAAATTACTGCACACATTCTGGATTTGAAAAAAAAATCTTCATCCATTGCTATTCCCCCCAGAACGGGCTACGATAGCGCCATTTCGCGGATGGCTAACAATCCTGCAGACAAGTCTTTCAAGCCTTCCGCGACTCTACCAGTTTGCAAAGGCGACCGAAATGTGCACCACGGGTTCCGGTCCCATGTCTATTGAATGTTAATTGAACTGTGCCTCACTGCCAGGACAGCGTGTATTTCTGATGGTCTCAACTGTTCTGACTCAGGCTTTGCTAACTCGTTCCCAGGAGGAACAATGAATAAGAAAAGAGAAGAGCATCCAGGAGCTACCTTCGGCCGGTTGCGGGCGATCGGGCTGTTTCTGGTCGTCGCCACACTCGTCGCAGGCGTAACCCTACCGGCATTCGCCGGACAGTTGATCTCGCACAACACTCCCAGCTATGTAACTTCGGCGCGCAATCTTGGCGCAGAAAATCCCTCGAAGATCATCGAAGTTAGCATCTGGCTGCAGCCTCACAACCGGAGCGGACTCGATCAGTTGGCGCACAATCTTTACGACAAGACCTCGCCCGAGTACCGTCACTGGTTGAAGAGCAGCGACATCGCTGCCCGTTTCGCCCCGACGGCCGAAGAAGCAAAAACCGTCCGCGAGTTTTTTGAATCGCACAACCTGAAGGTAGTCAATGTCGGACCCAACAACTTTTTCGTGAGAGCGCGAGGAACCGTCAGCGATGTACAAGCGGCGTTCCAGGTACAGATGAACAAGTATCAGGTGTTCGGGGAAACCCTGCGAGCCAACGACCGCGATCCCTATGTAGATGGCGACGCAGCAGCGCTTGTTCAGTCCATCGCCGGGCTGGACTCGGGCAAGTATACCCATCCCCTGGCGCAGCGTCCGACGATTCTCCCTAACGGCAAGACTGCTCCTGCTGCGAAACTCGATCCCAGCTCGAACACCTTCTTCTCCTCCGCTTGCTTCACGGGCGTGAAGACGGAAAATTTCAGCACCAACGGAACTTTCCCGGAAGCCACTTACAAGGGCAATGCCTACTACACCGACATATTCAGCCCGGGCTGCGCCTACACGCCTCCCGAAATTTACACCGCCTACAATCTGACCGGCCTGTACGCTGAGGGATACAGTGGCAAAGGGCAGACCATCGTTATCATCGACTGGTGCGGTTCGGTGACCATTCAGCAGGATGCGAACACGTTTTCGGCCCGGTTCGGCTTGCCTCTGCTGACTTCGTCAAACTTCAGCATCATCGAGACTCCAACACCGTCGACTTGCGCTGGACCAGATCCTGAAATCAATATTGACGTAGAGTGGGCACACGCCATTGCTCCGGCGGCCAACATTGATTTGGTGGTCCCGCCTTCGGCCAGCTTCCAGGACGTCGATCAGGGCGTTTTTTACGCCGTGAATTACGATCTGGGCAACGTCCTCTCCGGCAGCTACGGTTCGCCTGAATCGTTTACGCCACCTACGGTGCTGGCTACCGAGGATCTGATTTCAGAAATCGCGGCAATCTCCGGCATCTCTACTAACTTTTCTTCCGGCGATGACGGCGACTTTACAGCATTCGGAATTCCGGCCACCGTCAGCGCCCCCGCGGATTCACCCTATGCCACGGGCGTCGGCGGCGTCAGCCTGGCGCTCACGTCCACGAACGCCATCGCTTGGCAGGCAGGCTGGGGCACCGACGAAACCCTGCTGAATGACGAAGGAACACTTTTCAATCCTCCGCTCGCCTTCGGCTTCAATTTTGGCTCGGGAGGAGGTGCGAGTGGCTTCTTCTCGAAACCGTCGTTCCAGTCTGGATTGCCTGGGTCCGCGCGCCTGTTGCCTGATATCTCCTGGCTCGCCGACCCGTTTACCGGGGCCGTCATTTTCCTGAGTGAGGAGGGCGTAACGCCAGCGTGGTATGCCTTCGGTGGCACCAGCCTGACCGCGCCGATGTTCTCGGGTCTTTGGGCCCTTGCCAATGAGGAGGCAGGTACGCCTCTAGGCCAGGCTGCTGCTTACGTATACACCCTACCGTCGGAAACGATCTTCGATGTCGTTCCCCTCGGATCAACTCACAACGTGACTGCCACGATCAAAGAATCGAGCACCGTCACAAACACTTACACCGCGTCTGAGGTCATGGGAGGAGCAACACCTGCCGCGTTCTATACCGGCTTGTGGAACGTTAATTATTTCTCAGACTTGGTCTATGCGATTTCGTTCGGCACCGACTGCGCGTTGCTACCCGCCACCGATTTTGACGGAACACCGTGCAACACGCCAGAGGCGCTACAGACGGCTGTGGGTTGGGACAACGTAACCGGAGTGGGAACTCCGAACGCGCAAGCCTTCGCCGACGCGTTCAAATCCGTAAAGTAAAACGCAACCTGGGTTATTGCAACCTGGGTTATCGCAACCTCGTTATCAACCTCCACCGCCTTCGGGCGGTGGATTTTTTTGGTGTTTCAGCCCAGCGGCTCTAGTCTCCGACAAACACAACATAGGAGCAGTTCCACAATGCGGTCGGTAAACTCCCGCGCGATTGTGCGGTGAGAATGATGTTGTATTCTCCTGCGGTTCCACGGTCTATCTCGCGCAGCATCGTGGCTTGCGGCGCTTGTAGGGTTTGATGATCTTTCAGCGGCTCGATCAGCGCCAGCGTCGTCAAGAATTCATGCAGATCGGCTGTTCGGTGAGCCCCAGGGACTGCGAACGAAACTTCGGCCTCTTGCGAAGAGAAGTGCCACGCAAGCGACGCTGCCAAGTTCAGCGCACGTTCGTACGCCTGATCAGAAATCATTCCAGCCGCCGGATTGTCGAAGACTATGCATAACTTGCGCTCATCTTCCCGGCTGAATTCACGCACCTTCAACGAGCCTGACTTGGCCGTAGCCTTCCAATCAACATGGCGTGCCGAATCCTCGGGCATGTACTCGCGGAGACGATACAGGTCGGAACCGCGTCCGCGCACAAAACTCTCCCACTCCCCGGTTACCAGCGGCAGAATTTCAAACATCTCGTCAGGAGGTTCAACTGGCGGGTACACCAGAATCTCGCGCTGCAGAGCAACCTCCCGCGTTTTTGTGAGGAAGGCAAAGGGGAATCGCGTCGCTAAGCCAAAACTTGATTCGCAATATCGCCCGCGTCGCTCAAAGCGCAATTGCAGATCCGCCCGCAACTCGGCATTCGGCGGCAGATACGGGAAATAGGCCATGCCCTCGAATATTCCGGGCGGAAGAGGTTCGGCATTCACACGTCGCACTCGCCAGTCACGCACTCGCAACCACTGATTCTGCGGAGCACGGTTCAGCGGGAATGCGAAGGTAGTTCGTTCCCAACGCCATTGCCTGCGAATCTTCTTTCCTTTTTCCTTGCGCGCCGGAACCACACGAATCGAGAACGATGGGAGGAATCGCCGCGGATTATGCAGCACAATTTGTCCCATGACGGGGCGGCCGGCAAACACCTGCTCGGGGAGACGAACCTCCAGGTTCAATCGGCGCAGCACATATGCGGAAACTATTCCCGACACCAGGATCGCAGCCAGCATCGCCGCCACCACGATGTACAACAGATTATTTCCGGTATTCAGCGCCGCAATGCCGATCACCAGCGTGACTAGCACATATACGACTCCCGCCTTCGTGACTTCGTAATGAAATGTCCGCCGCAGACGCTCGATGGCGACGCGCCGTGCCAAATAAGGCACTGTAACCAATCCCACAAACGCCGCAATGAGGAGGGCTAGAGACGCCAAAATCACCGACACCCAAAGATTGCCCGCCTCGCCCGATGCCGTGGAAAGCAGCGCTGCGCCGAAAGCCAGCCCCAATCCGACAAGGGCGAGCAAAAACTTTACCCACACTTCTCCCGACCAGGATTGCAGCCACGTTACCGCGCCGCTCCCGCCCGCTGGAGCGAGGTCCGCAGAATGGTTATAAACGGAGGTCACCTGCTGGCAGCCTAGCATCGCTGAGGAGAACGATCAACGAGAACAGGGTTGCGGAGAAAGCCTTCGTAACCGGGGAAACCAGGTTCGAACAGTCCCCAGGAACACGACGCGCAGAAAAACTTGCTGGCGCTTGGAACTCCAGCCCTACTTCGACCCTTGTTTCGCCGCCGGCTTCAATCCGAAAATCTGCAGCTCTTTATAGGTCGCCACATAGACCTTTCCGTTTGCCACCACAGGAACTTGATTCAAGTCACCGCTGTAGTATGGCCAGGGACCGGTCACGTAGCGGAAAATCTGAGTCATACCGCCTACAGCTTCGGGGTTGAACGCGTGAAGCACAGTACTGGTCAACTTGGCAGAAACTGGACGGGACAGCGCCCAGATGATTGGATTCGAATTCCCATTCGACGACACGCTGGTGAAGAATCCTCCGCTCTGTCCCGTAACAATCGCATTCGACTGCGCGACTCGGGTGAGCGTCGCCTTGGGCGACGTTTGCAACTTCCACACTTCGACGTGGTTGCTTCCACTGCTCACCACCCGCGCCAGGCCGTCATTCGGATCGACAAAGTAGGATTCTCCGCACCAGCAGGGGCCGACTCCGTAGCTGCCGAGGACATTGTTCTTCGTGGTCGAATATCCTCCCAACTTGTCTTCGTTCATAAAGTACATAGTTCCGTACTTGCCGGCGGCGACGGCGAGGTGCGGCATCGATCCGGGTTGGTCAGGCAAAACCAGCACTCCGCCCGAACCGAAATCCGTGTCTCCCTCGTCGAGCGTGGCCTGGTTCGAGGGGGTGAACAAACCAACTACCGTCGTAAGATCCGACGATATCTTGACCACGCTTTCCTGAATGTTGCTAACACCATCGTAGGTGGTTCCAGCGTAATCGGAATTTCCCGTCACAAATAAAACATTGCCCGAGTCGTCTGCCGCCGGACCATACCCTGACATCCAGATTGACGACAAAAAGAAACTGTTCGGCGAAGTGGCTTGGATGTCGTTAACCCGGTTGGCAGAAAGCGGCGCCAGTGTGGACGCATTCCAACCCAGCAGCCAACCCCGTGAGAGGTTCGCTGAAAAATCGCAGAAGCTGCCAAATCCCGCGTAGATGTTGCCGTTGGCCATCAACAAACCGGGACGCTGACGCTGGTAAGTGGCATTGAAGGTAAAGGTGGTTCCGTCGGTAAGAGTATGGGATGCGCCGACAATCCTCGGAGTCATTTTGTCGGTGAGGTTGCCCAGGTCCAACGCGTGAAGGCGATAGGCCGGACCCGTGCTGTCCTGAGTGTAGGCAATCAAATAAAGCGTGTTGGTGCTGATATCGATCACCGGGGTCGAATTGATGCCAACGTTAGGGCCGTTGTTATTGCACCCAAGCGGCCAGCTCACCGGCGTACCGAGATGGTTGCTCACGAGCACAGTTCCAGCACTGGCGTCGATGGAGTAGACGGTGTCATTTGCCGTCACGATGTACACGACGTTGTGAACTCCCTGGTTATTCCCTGCCGTAACATTTACGCCTGGAACGATAAGAGGAACCCCATCCACTTCATCGTCGACCGGAACGGTAACCAGCAGGCCGAATGAAGTGCTCGTAACATTCGCCGGTGTCAACACGGTCTCGGTTGAATTCCAGCCGGTACGGTAGTTGTCGTTGTGATAAGTGGTTACGGCGGTTTGCGCCGTGGCGGTCGCGGTGATAGCTAGCACCACGATGAATCCAAGGCGGGAAATTCCGGCCAGCACACGGACGTGGGCGTCAAGACGAAGCGGCGTCATCGTTCCCCCAAAAAAGTGGCGCCTGATTCTAGGTCGTTCGCGAAGCCACAGTCAATTGGAAATAACGCCCGGAGATGGAAGACTCTAGCTTGTCAAGGGGGTTGACTTTAACTGTTTTAGTATTCAGCCAATTCTTTCATGGCGCGGAATAAATCGTTCGCCTGCGGCAGGATTGCGTCTTCGAGAATCGGCTGGTAGGCCACAAAAGTATCGGCGGCGGCCACGCGGCGCACCGGAGCATCCAGTTGATCGAACAGTTGATCGGCGATGCGAGCCGCGATCTCCGCGCCGTATCCCCAGCTCAACGTATCTTCGTAGGCGACGAGCGCGCGATTTGTTTTGGCAACCGAAGCCGCGATCGTCTCCCAATCAAACGGATTCAAACAACGTAGATCGACTAACTCCACTTTCACTCCGTGTTCGCGTTCGAGCTTCTGCGCCGCCTGAAGCGCGCGCGGCACCACCGCGCCGTAGGTAATCACGGTCAAGTCCGTTCCCGGCTGAACAATCCTGGCCTTGCCAAACGGAATCATGTATTCGGAGCCGGGATAGGGTGCGCGCCCATAAGTCTCACGATACAAACGCTTGTGTTCAAGAAAAAGCACCGGGTCGTCGCAGCGGATCGCGGTGCGCAGCAGTCCCGCAGCGTCCAGCGCATTCGAGGGAAACACTACGCGCAGTCCAGGAATATGCGTGAACGCGCTCTCGCCGCACTGCGAGTGGTAAATCGCGCCGCCGGTTAGATAACCGCCAATGGCAACTCGAATAACCACCGGGCAGGAAAACGCGTTATTCGAGCGCCAGCGGATTACCGACAGTTCGTCTCGAATCTGCATCATGGCTGGCCAGATGTAGTCGAAGAACTGAATCTCCACCACCGGCTTCAACCCGCGCGTTGCCATGCCAGTCGCGCGGCCCACGATAGAAGCCTCGGCCAAGGGTGAATTGAAGACACGGTCGTTGCCAAATTCACACTGCAAGCCGAAAGTGAGTTTAAAAACACCACCCTTCCCTTTTACCAGCTTGCGCTTTAAATATTCTTCGCGGCTGCAGTCCGCGACATCTTCGCCGAAAATCACCATGCGCTCGTCGCGCTTCATTTCATCGCGAAGGGTCAGGTTGATCAGGTCGGCCATGGTTTTTGCCGCCGGCTTTTTTCCATCGGCGGAATCGGAAGCGACCAACACCTGGGTATCGAACGCCGCAGACCTGGGGTCGAGGTCGGGAGAATACACAAACTGCTTCACACTCTCAGGAGCCGGTGGCAGGGCCTCGAGCGCCCGATCTACTGCGGCCTGTAGTTCTTCCTCGACTTTTCTCTCCAGGTCGTTGATGCCCTTCTCGTCGAGAATCCCTTCGCGCAGCAAAAACATTTGCGTGCGCGAAACCGGATCGCGTGCCGCATCCCGCTCGCGCTCGGAGTCGGGGCGGTACAAACGTTCGTCATCGGAGAGAGAATGCGAGTACGGGCGGATCACGTGGGCATGCACAAACGCAGGCCCGTGGCCCTGGCGGCAATACTGCGCGGCGCGTTGAAACGCCGCGTAACTTGCCAAGGGATCGGTGCCATCGACTTCTTCAAAATGAAAATTCGGAAAGCCCGAGACCAGCCTGGAAATACTCCCGCCTGCGGTCTGCACTTCCACCGGCACCGAAATTGCATATCCGTTGTCTTGCACGCAGAAAATCACGGGCAGCTTGCCGAGAGCGGATGCGTTCATCGCCTCCCAGAACTCACCTTCGCTAGTGGTGCCGTCGCCGAGCGAAACGTAAGAAATTTCGTCCCCGTGGAAGGTCACATCTTTGAACTGGCGATAATCGGGTGCCCCATTCTTCGCGTCCTTTGCGAAAAGTGGGATTTCCGCGGCCCGTGGATGCTGCGAAAAATAGCGTCCCGCTTCAGCGCATCCCACCGCCTGCAGAATCTGGGACCCCGTCGGCGACGATTGGGTCACGATATTCAGCCGCTTGTATCCCCAGTGCGATGGCATCTGGCGTCCGCCGGAGCTGGGATCATCGGCTGCTCCCACCGCCTGCAGAAACATCTCCAGCGGTTTCGCCCCCAACGCAAGGCACAACCCGCGGTCGCGATAGTAAGGATAGAACCAGTCGTAACCCGGCTTCAGGGTCATACCGGCAACCACACCGATGACCTCGTGCCCGGCTCCCGACATTTGAAAGAAGATTTTCTGCTGGCGCTTGAGCAGGATTTCCCGGTCGTCGATCCGCCGGGAGGTATACATGATGCGGTAGGCTTCTATCAACTGCTCGCGCGTGAGGCCCTCGTAGTTGCGCGACTTCTTGTCGCCATTGGCTACAACGGATAGCTTGGGGTCGGTTTTTGTTGTTACCATCCGGTTCCTTGAAGAGGACGAATGCGTTATGAATATCCCGGCTATTAAATAAGGTGCCGGGTATTACCGGGCAGGTTGCATTGTAAATCGGAATCGAAGATTGGAAAACTTCTAAGTTCTGAATCGCCCGCAGAACTGCCGCCTTGAACGCAGCTTTGGGCCATCCTCGATGCCGGTGTTCATCGCACCCAGCGTCTCACTATTAGAGATTGGAATCAGAATAAAAGATGCGTAACGATGTGTATTGAACGACGCACCGACAGGATCATTCAGTCGAATTCGAAGACTTCCTGCTCCGCCGGATTACTCCACACCGGGGCGAACGACTGGCGATGCAGCGGCGTCGGGCCATACTGCTGCAGAGCCGCCAGATGTTGCGGCGTGCTGTAGCCCTTGTGCGAAGCCAGGCCGTACTCCGGGAAGACGGCATCCCACTCGCACATCATGCGGTCGCGCTCGACTTTAGCCAGAATCGAAGCCGCCGCGATCGAGGCGGAAAGCGCGTCGCCGTGGATAATTGCTCGCTGCGGCAGTTCGCAATCCAGGCGCACGGCATCGATTAGCAAGTGATCCGCGGCGGGTTGCAATCGCATCACCGCCTCCCGCATAGCCAGCCGCGATGCCTGGTAGATATTGATCTGATCGATGCGCGCCGCATCCACCGCCGCCACTGCCCAGGCGACCGCGTGCTCGCGAATGCGTGGCGCCAGCAGTTCACGGCGCTCCGGCAAAAGCAGCTTGGAATCACGCAGTCCTCGAATGCGATAGCCGCGATCGAGAATCACCGCTGCCGCCACTACCGGGCCGAACAACGATCCGCGCCCCACCTCATCCACTCCCGCAACCAGGGCCGAGCCGGCCGCCCACGCGATTTTTTCATAACGGAGCGTGCAGCGCAGCCTTTTCAGCAGACGCAGCTTGGCTGCTGCTGGAGAAAGGGAAAACTCTGACGCAATCTTGGCGCTAACCGGCATTTAGAGGTGAGATGCCACCATCTTTACCTGTCTGCACGAACTTTCGCAAGTAGGAAAACTATTCGGTTCAAGAAGTTACGACTCGAAAATCAGCGGCGAGACCCGCGTCGACTCCTAAAGCCTCAAAGTTCTTACTTACCTCATCGTAACCATTACTTCGATTACGAACGTACATTGTCCGTCAGGACATGTACTGCTAAGTTGAAAGCGTGAAGGAAGGGATCCAACCGCCGCATCAGGAAGTTTCACAGGATGCTGCTATCGAGAAGTTGATTCACTTGGCGCTGCCGGTCCGCCTCATCCACATGCAGGACGGCGAGCGTGGCGGCCTTGAATTGGCTTGCACCTATGACATCCATCCGCGGGGGGCACGCCTGCTGAGCTGTCGCGACCTAAAGGTGGGGGATTTCGTCACGGTCGAACGTGGACGCACCAAGTCTGTTTGCCAAGTCGTGTGGACTGCCAATCCCGACTCCGAGCTTCGTGGTCAGTTCACGGTGGAATGCGTCGAGGGTAGCAGGATTCCGTGGGAAGAAGAGCTGCGACAAATGGAGGAGCAGTATCTGCCCGTAATTTCAGGCGGGGACGGCGGGCAGCCCGCGCTGAAGGCCTTCCGCAGACATGAGCAGAACCGGCGGCGCCGGCCGCGATATCAAGTGCAGGGCGGAGCGGATGTCGAGTTCGACGGACGATCCCACGTGGAAGGACGCCTGGAACAGATTTCCGAGTACGGCTGCCTCATCAGCGCCAGCAATCTCCCCGCGCCTGGAACTTCCCTGAGACTCGTGTTGAACATGTGCGACGTCACTGTGGCGTTGCGGGGACACGTAAGATACACAGCCGAAAACCACGCCATGGGTGTCGAGTTTCAGGAGATTCGGCAGGGCGACCGTCCTCTGCTGGACTATGTTCTGAATCAGTTGAAGAAACCTCGAAGGGACGACTTCGCAGACCTCGAGGTTATCACCGAAAACTTGACCGCGATCGCCGGCTAGATCGCCTCAAAGCCCGCCTCAAAGCTTCGGCGCGTCCGAGGTGGGACGCGCAAACGTCGCCAGGAAATGGTCAGCTGGGTTTCTCAACGTCGCGCAGGCGTGCCGCTTTGCCCTTCAGCCCACGCAGATAATACAGCTTAGCGCGGCGGACCTTGGACGACCGCAGCAGATCAATCTTGTCGATCACTTTGGAGTGAATGGGGAAAATGCGCTCCACGCCCTGGCCGAAACTGATCTTGCGCACAGTGAAGCTGGCCTGCGGTCCGTTGTCGCGCTTGATGACCACGCCTTCAAACGCCTGCAAGCGCTCCTTGTCGCCTTCTTTGATCTTGACATGAACGCGAACGGTATCGCCCGAGTTGAATTTGGGAATATCGGTGCGTTGGGTTTTTGCCAGCAATTTTTCGATGACCAGGTTCGACATGATAGTTAGCCCTTCCGAATTCTCAATCTAAAATCGTGATTTCGCTCTCAAAACTCAGTCGCGATCTTTGGCCCATCTTTTCTGATCGCGGCCAGAACCTTATTATCTTCCTCGCTCAGCGCCGCTCCCTCCAGCAAGTCAGGACGGTTGCGCAGAGTCTTTTCCAGTGCCTGTTGGCGGCGCCACCGTCGAATTTCCTCGTGGTTGCCAGACATCAACGCCTCTGGCACTGCCATCCCCCGAAACTCCGCAGGCCGCGTGTAATGCGGATAATCCAGCAATCCATTCGACCCGCAAGTCGAATCCGCACCCGAGCTTTTCGGCTTTGCGTCGCTCAGCTTCTCAATCGTAAACGATTCCTGTTGCGTTGACGCTTCGTTCCCCACTGCTCCGGGAAGCAACCGCATCAGTGCTTCGACAATTACGGCCGCGGCTATCTCGCCACCGCTCAGGACATAGTCGCCGATCGAAATCTCGCGATCGGCGAGGAACTCGGCTACCCGCTCATCCACGCCCTCGTATCGCCCGCAGACGAGGACGACGCGGTCGAGCACTGCCAACTCCGCTGCAACTTTCTGAGTAAACCTCCGCCCCTGCGCCGAAAGCAGAACTACCGATTGCTTCGCCCGCGCCGCGATGCGCTCCTCGCGAGCTGCAACCTCAAGCGATTCCAAACATTCAAAAAGCGGTTCCAGCTTCAGCACCATGCCTTCGCCGCCACCAAACGGACGGTCGTCTACGGTACGGTGACGATCATGAGTGAACTCCCGCAGATCGTGGACTTGAATTGTCGCCAGCCCTAACTCCTGAGCTCTTCGAGTAATGCCGTATTCCAACGGTCCGCGAAAAAAGTCCGGAAAGATGGTTACGATGTCGGCCTTCATCGCGGATCGGAAAGCTTCACCACAAAGGACACAGAGTACCCAGGGTACGCACAGGACTTCTCTCTATGATCCTCTGTGGTTATTTCTTTTTTCCTCTCGCTAGCTTCGACTGCTCTCGTTTCTCTTCCTCCGTCAGCGGAGCATTAACTTCCAGCAGACCTTCCGGCAAGTTCATTCGTACTTGCTTCCTCTCCACGTCGACGTTGTCGAGATACGCTTCTGCGAAAGGAACTTCAACCAACCTCGCTGCGGCGTCGCGTACGATCAACAAAGGCGCTTCGCCTGCTCCAAACTGTACATCCTCGATACGTCCAATCTCGCAGTCGCCATCGAGCACCGAACAACCTACGAGGTCGCTGACGAAATTCCAGCCAGCTTGAAGTTTCGCACGCTGGATGCGGGGCACCTGCAATTCGCAGCCAATCAGCGTTTCCGCTTCGGAGATCGAATCAACTCCCGCGAACTTCAGTACGAGCATGCCCTTGTGCGGCCAGATCTCCTCCACTTCCAACTCGCGACGATGCGCTTCGTGATTCCGCGGGAGTGCCAGCAACTTCATCCCGATCACGAATCTTCCGGGAATGTCGCTGAGAATCTCGCTCGCAACTTCGCCGCGCCGGCCCTGCGTTTTCACCACGCGGGCCAGCGTAATGAACTCATTTGTTTCAAGATCGCGAATGGTTCCCTGCTCGAAACTCAACGCCTGAAGGCGACCTCACGACCAGCATTTACGGTTACGCCTGAAGGCATATCCTCATACGAACCGAAAAACACTCGGAGACGATGCTCGCAGTTGGCTTGCTCAGTCGAGCACTTCCAGCGTGTATCGTTTCCGCGCTCGCACTCCCGCAGCGCTCAGCAGCGTGCGCAAGGCGCGTACGTTGCGTCCTTGCCGTCCGATGATTTTGCCGACATCATCTTCGGCCACTTCCAGTTCGAGCACATCGTCGTCGAGGTGGTCAACGAAAACCTCGTCGGGAGCGTCGACGATCCATTTCGCAATCTTCTCGATAAGAGTGCGAACGTTGGCGGTAGATTCAGGCATGCGAACTCCTAGGCAACAGAAGCCGCAGGAGCAGCCGCGGGCTTGGCGTAGAGCTTCCCGACACGCTCGGACATTTGCGCGCCCTTCGAAACCCAATAGTCGACGCGATCCCGCTTGAAATCGACAGTGGCGGGGTTAGTGCGAGGATTATAAGTTCCAACAACTTCCACCGGCCGTCCATTGCGTGCGCGCGCCTTCTCAATCACCACGATGCGGTAATGCGGTTGTTTGCGTGCACCCATGCGCGACAGTCGAATCATTAACACAGATATATATCCTTGTTCCGGAAGCGTCCGGCGAGGTCAAGACAAACATTTATTATGCCGGAGGTTAGGAGGATTTGCAACGACGGCGGGTGTGTTTCCCCCAATCAGTCAGACGTCACGACCGAAGTCGTGCATTCCCGTTTCTCCCGCCAGCATCTTTCCCTTCCCTGCTAGACTCAAATGTTTTGGAGGCAGCGCTTTGCAGGCAGTTTATATACTCTCCGCGGTACGCACACCGATTGGAAAGTTTGGAGGGGCTCTCGCTTCTCTAACCGCGGCCGACCTGGGAGTCGTCGCTGCGAAGGCTGCCATGGAACGCGCTGGAATCCAGCCGGATCAAGTCGAAGAAGCCATCTTCGGCAACGCGCGTCAAGCCGGCGGAGGGCCGAACCCGGCGCGCCAGATTTCCATTCGCAGCGGCGTGCCGCAGGAAGTGCCGGGGTTCACGGTGAATAAGGCTTGTGCGTCGGGTCTGAAGTCGATCGCGCTGGCGTATCAGGCGATTCTGCTCGGCGATGCGAGTTGCATTCTGGCGGGCGGCACGGAATCCATGTCGCGGCTTCCTTATTATCTCGAGGCGCGCTGGGGCTATCGGCTGGGCAACCAGGAATTGGTTGACGGCATGTATCGCGACGGATTTTTTTGTCCCATGGCAAAGATGGTGATGGGTGAGACTGCGGAAGTGCTGGCTGAGCATTATAGGATTTCGCGCGAGGAGCAGGATGAATATGCGCTGATATCGCAAACTCGCGCTGCACGCGCGATTGCGGCTGGGCGGTTTGACGCCGAAATAGTTCCGGTCGAGATTGAAGGCAAAAAGGGTGCAACCACTTTCTGCCGCGACGAACATCCGTTCCCGGACGCCAGCATGGAAAAGCTGGGTAAGCTGACTCCGGTATTTTCAAAGGCCGGGACAGTCACGGCAGGAAATTCCTCGGGAATCACCGACGGCGCGGCGGCCGTCGTTGTCGCGAACGAATCTTTCGTGAAAAAGAACAACCTGACGCCGCTGGCGCGGGTCTGCGCCGTCACGTCTGCTGGAGTGGATCCGTGCACGATGGGGATTGGGCCCGTCCCGGCTTTGCGCAAGCTGGAGGAGAAGCACAACCTCAGGCTGCACGATTTTGGATTGATCGAATTGAACGAGGCCTTCGCCGCCCAGGTGATCGCCTGTGATCGCGAACTGAACTTTAACCGCGACCGGCTCAACGTGAACGGCGGTGCGATCGCGATTGGGCATCCTATCGGCTGCACCGGCACACGAATCACGGTGACTTTGGTGCACGAGATGATGAAGCGCAACACGCGTCGCGGCGTAGCCACACTCTGCATCAGCGGCGGGATGGGGATGGCGTTGGCGCTGGAGAATGTGGTGTGAGGAGCGAACCGTCGTTTCGGTTGGCAACGGAACTCGATGCCGTCACGCTGCTGAAGTTCATGCAGCCTTACTAGGCTTTCGATGGCTACAGCTTCGACGAGCGAGCCTGCATGGCGTTGAGCACTTTGATGCGCGACGCCAATCTCGCCGCGTCTGGCTCATTTCTGGATGGCGCGGCAACCGTGGCATTGATCAGCAACCTCTCTCGATTCTCGTCCCTTTGGGACCAGCGCAAAGTTCTGTTATGCTTTTTTTCTTCCAGTCGCTCATGGAACCGCTCATAGCGGTCGTGGGAAAAAAGGGAGACCTACATGTTTCGATCCTATTCGTTTCGATCAGTCGCGCGTATTTGCAGCCTACCGGCGTTACTTCTGACCGGCAGCTTCGCGCTGGCACAGGAGTTTTCCGCGGATGTGGTGACCACGAAACCAGACAATACTCGCATGAGCAAGGTCTATGCGGGCAAGAACAAGGTTCGGTTCGAAGTGGCAGGTGGGAACGCTGCCATGGGACCGAGCGCAATCATCTTTGATGATGCGCGACGCACCTACACTGTCGTCATGACGGATCGTCGCATGTATATGGACGCGCCACCAATGATGGTTAAGCCGATCATCACCAATTACTGGCGGGTGCAGGACGTGAACGATGCCTGCTCGGATTGGAAGAAAACTGCCGAAGCTGCCGGAACGGACAAGAACTGGGGCAGTTGCACAAAGATAGGAAGTGACAATCTAAACGGACGGAGTACAGTGAAGTACGAGGGTGTCTCCAAGAAGGGCGAGAAGATGCATGTGTGGGTGGACACGAAATTGAACGTTGTCGTGAAGACAGACGAATCCTCGGGCGGATTTGAGCTGCGCAACATTCAGGAAGGGTCGCAGCCGGCGAGCCTGTTTGAAATTCCTGCGGGCTACACGAAGATGGCAATCCCACTCGGCCAGGCTGGCAATCCCGCCGGGGAGCGGCAGCCGCACTGACTCTCTGTTCGAACGGGCCGCGTTGACTCCCGCGAAACGCGGTCGCTATACTTTTCTCAGGCGCGCGATTTCAGGAGACGAAATGCCCCTTTCTGCGGTGGTCGTTGACGATGAGCAGCTCGCGCGCGATGAGCTCGCCTTCCTGCTCAAGAACACCGGCGACGTCAATGTGGTGGCGCAGGGGAAAAACGGTCTCGAAGCCATCAGCCTCATCAAAGAGCACAATCCCGATCTCATGTTTCTCGACGTCCAGATGCCCGGCCTCGACGGCTTTGGAGTGATCAAGAGGCTTCTCGATAAGAAGATCACACTGCCTAAGATTGTCTTCGCGACGGCTTATGATCAGTATGCGGTAAAGGCGTTCGAGGTCAACGCGGTGGATTATCTTCTCAAGCCTTTCGACAAAAAGCGCGTCGCGCAGTCGGTGCAGAGGGCCCGCGCACAGCAGGGGACGGAGGGCTTGCCGGCCGAAAAAATCGACAACCTCGTCCGCATGCTGCAGACGCCGAAGACCCAAAGCACGAAAATCTTGCTCAAAGCCGTCGGCCGAATGTTTCTGGTGGACCAGAAAGAAATTTGCTACGCCTCGATTGAGGATGGGGTAATCACGGTCGTGACTGCCGGAACGTCGAGCATGGAAGGACATTCAAACTGCCGGACCTTGGAAGAACTGCTCGCCAGCCTGGATCCAGGAATGTTTTGGCGGGCGCACCGGTCTTACCTGGTAAACATCAACCGGATTCGTGAGGTTGTGCCCTGGTTCAAGAGTTCTTATCAGTTGCGGATGGATGACAAGAAGCAAAGCGAAATTCCCGTCAGCCGCGCTCAAACCAAACGGCTGCGGGAATTGTTCGGACTCTGAGGCTCCCGCCTCTGCGGCGCAGCATCGGTTCTCCATCTGCCTGCCCTTATACAGGCTCGATCACGTCGGTTCGGTTTAAGAGGATCTTCAGGCGTGACAGTCGGAGGGCAGCTGAGACTTAGGCCACCCTCCGGGGTGGGGGAAGATCAAACCGCCATAGCTTCCAGACCAGTGCGGTCGCGAATGATCAGCGTGGCTCCTTCGATCCGGATCAACCTCTTCTTCTTGAGATTACTTAGCAACCGCGTGACCGTCTCACGCGAGGAGCCGATTCTCTGCGCCATTTCCTCGTGGGTCATGGCGGATCGCAAATGTCCTTCGTTTGATTCCTGCAGTCCCCGCGGAGCACATGACGCCAACAACAACCGGGCAAGTTTTCCTGACGAGGAGCGCGCCAGCACCAGATCATGGATGTCGCGATAGGCCCCCTGGAACTCGCGGCTGAGCCACATTGCGGCGTGCACTCCGACTTCACTCTCGTTCTGCAGAAGAGTCATGAAGTCCGTGCGACCGATAAAGTTTAACTGGCACGCCGAAGCGGTTTCGGCGGTCATTTCGTAATCCGTTCCGGAAATGGCAGCGCTTAAACCCAGCACTTCACCCGCTTCCGCCTGTTTTAGGATCAGCACCTTACCGTCTTTGGATGTGGTTGAAAGCTTTACTTTGCCGGAGCACAGTACAAATATGCCCCTCGATGTCTGCCCCTCCACGAAAAGCAGAGCCCCCTCTGGCATGACGGTGTGGTGGCTGATCATGTCTACGGACCTCATCACCGGGGTGGAGAAGCGGCAGAAAAAGCCTTCGCGACTTGCCTTGCAGCCCATGCAGCTCTCGATGATTTCGAGACCGTGGGGACTTCTCATGCCTGCCTCCGCTGTCGAAGTTTGCCGGCGTTCCCGATCCGAAAGGATCAGTTCCGGAGATTTCTGCCCCATTCCTTGAGAATTTTCGAGTAGGGACTTGGCGTGTGCCCGCGTGCCGTCCAGCGGGTTGCGCGCGGCGGAAATAACTTCCCATGCGGCACCAGTGTCGGAACGCCGTTCCCATTCGACTTTGCATGCAAACAGGTAAAGAAAATCATTCAAACTTGGGTTAGTACGACAACTAACGTAATCGCCCAATTGATCCGGCACCGTAACCAAACTAGAATCGGCTGGATCCTCGGGCCAAGCTTCATCAGGGTCGACTGCCGCACCTACCCATGCGTTACCTCCAAGAACTGTGTGCGCCTTGGAGAACGGCTTAGCCGGCTCCGGCACCAAGCGCACCAAACTATTCGGCGGAAAATTCCGAGCCACTAACACGGTTCACCCCTACTCCGGATGCGGCCAGATCCTGACGAGCGCACAACTCGTCGGTTCGCGTTCGGGAAGCCCCGCTCTCATTTCTGCCGGATACGAACGCTATTGCACTTGGCGTTCCAAAATGGCTCCGCCCTTGTGGGCGGTATAACTCCAAGCAAGAAGGGACGATCCCGCACGGATCACCACCCTTCGAACCCGGTGTCTGCCGACTATTCGGCAGGTCGGAGAAAGTTCGGCACCCAAGGCTCACACCGTTCTCCAGGTCTTTACTCGGGCCTCGGGCCTGAGTATTCCTCGCGCGTGATGCCCAGGCGCTTCATTTTCGACTGAAGGGTCGTGCGCTTTAGACCGAGCCGACGCGCGGCTCCCGTGGGTCCGGAGATAATCCCACGGGTCTCTCGCAGCACACGAATGATGGCTTCCCGCTCGCTCGCTTCCAAGGAGGGCTCTGCAGTGTCTGCGCTCTCGGCATGAAACTCAGCCAGGGGCGCTCGTAAGGCGGTTCCGTCTGTAAGAATGACGGATCGCTCAATGAAGTTTTCCAACTCTCGGACGTTGCCCGGCCAATGCCATTGCACGAGGGTGTTCATGGTTTCGCGGGGAATCGTCTCAATTGCATGATCCATACGGCTGGCAAATTTTCGAACAAAGTAGCGGATCAGCAGAGGAATGTCCTCGCGCCGCTCGCGCAGAGACGGAAGCCGAATCGGAAACACGTTCAAGCGATAGAACAGGTCACTGCGAAACTGTTTCTGCGCAATGCTCTTCGCCAAATCACGGTTGGTAGCTGCAATCAGGCGCAGGTCCACTTTGATTGTTCGCGTGCCTCCCAACCGTTCGAACTCATGGTCCTGCAGGACGCGAAGCAGCTTCGGTTGCATCTCGAGAGGAATTTCGCCGATCTCATCGAGGAAGAGTGTGCCCTGGTCGGCCAGTTCCAGCCGGCCGATCTTCTGAGTGACGGCACCTGTAAACGCTCCTTTCTCATGCCCGAACAATTCGCTTTCCAACAGACCGGTAGGAATCGCGGCACAATTCAAGCTAATAAAACTGCGGCCCTTACGCTTGCTTGTGCGATGGATGGCACGGGCCACAAGACCTTTCCCGGTGCCGGTTTCCCCCAGGATGAGCACTGTGGCATCGCTGGCAGAGATGATCGCGATCTGGTCAAGAACCTGCTTAAGAATGGGACTCTCCCCAATAATTTCTTCGAAATGAAGTCGAGTTCGGGGTTCCCCCTCCATGTAATGTCTTTCCTGTTTCAGCTGTTGTTTCAGCTGCTGGACCTCATGTGCGCTCCGTGCATTTTCCAGAGCGATCGCAAGTTGAGCCGCGACCTGGTTCAGAAGCGTGAGATCATCGGTATGAAACGCGTCCGTCCGAGTGCTGCCGAGAACCAGAACTCCCAGCGGCCCTTTGGGCCGAAGCAGTGGCACGCAACATAGAGACTTGAGTCCTTCGGAGGTCAGGCCCGCAGCGATCCGGGGGTCAAGCGCTTGCAGCGCAGCTCCGCTGAAGATCAGAGACGAACGCTCCTGCAAAGCCTTACCTCCCGGTCCCTTGGCGGTATGGATTTCGTCGCCGACGCCCAGATTTCTTCCCAGAGGGAAATCGATCGCCTGCGGAAGCAACTGCCCGGTCTTTTCGTCGTGCAGCGCAAGGGCCGCATACTCCTGCCGCAAAACCCGGCGCAGATGGGCTGAGATCTGAGGAAAGATCTGCGGCATTTCCCATCTGGAGGCGAATAAGCGGCTTACCTGCATCAGCACCTCATGCCTTTTTTTCTCCTGTCGCAGCCTCTCGGAAACGCCTCGCAGCGATTCTTCGAGCTTCTTTTGTTCCGTGACCTCAACCACCACTCCGCCGATTTGAGTAACTTTGCCCTTCGCATCCTTGATGGGAATGAAATGCAACTTCCAGTGGCCGGCTTCGGTCCGGGTGGGCAGCATGGAGCTGATTTCGAGGTCCAAGATGGGTTGCCCTGTTGCGAGCACATGCTGGAACTGCGGCTCGACCAGCTCGGCAAGATCACCCAGCACCTCGCGGACGCTCTTTCCCAAATGCTCTTCGGCGGGTACGCCATTCATATCCGCCAGCGTTTGGTTGACCGCGAGATAGCGGAAGTCCGTATCTAAAATGCCAAAGCCCACCTTGGACGCGCTTAAGTAGGCGGTCCATAAGTGGTCCGACTGGGCGAGAGCTTCGAATGAAACGAGATTGCCGAGGGAGGAACTTTCGGAGTCCGTCGCGACTAAGGGGGCTAAAGCGCGAAAGAGATCAGCCAGTTCACGGCCACGAGAGTCGAGCCGTGCGTGAGAGGGGCGAGCATCCGGCTCCGAGCCCGGAGCGCACAAAAGGTACACTGCAACTAACTCCTGGCGGCCGCTCCCCCTCAAAAGCGGGCCGCAAACTTGGTCAGAATGATTAAATTATAAGCACCATATCTCGAGGGGATAGTTTGTTTCCTTTCGCATGTTCGGTTTTACGAACAGACTCTTCCCAAGATGGGAGCGGCGCGGGCGCTCTGCACTCCTTGCAACGTTGGGCGGGCCGTTGAAACGCTACGCTTACAGACAGCCATGAAGACCGTTATCGCTCGGGCCCGTGAAAGCTCGTCTGCCCCTCCTTAGTCCCTGGGGCTCAAGATCAAGCGGATCTCTTTGAGCAAAGTGAGCAAAGCTTGGTCGCCGGGTGGGTCAAGAACGTTTATTGCTCCCAGCTCGCGCGCCAATGCCCGGGTACCGTTATCCGCCGACGCAATAATGAAGATGGTCGGAATGTGACGCCCGGCAGCTACCAAATGACTCTGAAGCTGAAGTCCGCTCATACCCGGCGGTTGCACATCGACAACGAGGCACACCGTGTTGGGCAATTGATCGGACTGAATGAACTCCTCCGCCGATGGGAAAACCAGGACGCTACGGTCTGCTGAGCCGACGAGCCTCGCCACCGCCCAACCCACTGAGTCATCGTTATCGATGATCGCTACGAGGGGAAACTTCGGCAAACCACCTCCCACCACTCAGGTCAAGAGTAAATGGGGGCGGCGGCCAAATCTATTGTGCGTTGGTAGAGATGCCTTTACTTTCGTAAAGGCGGGCTTAACGAAGGTTGGTCGCTTTGAGCTTTATCGTTTTTGACTTTTATCGCTTCGAACCGGGAATACCAAGCTTCTCCGCCATCCTCACCAACTCCGGTAGTGATTCCGCACTCATCTTCTTCATCAGCTGGCTGCGATGAACCTTTACCGTGGCTTCGGTGGTTCCGAGTTCAGCGGCTATTTGTTTATTGAGCAGGCCGGAAACCACCCGGGGCAGCACCTCGCGCTCGCGCGGAGTGAGCGATTTCAGGCGCTCCCGGAGCATTGCGGCCTCCGCCTCCCGTTGTCGCCTGGCGCGGTCACTATCCAACGCCTCGTGAATCGCATCCAGCAGATCCTGGTCGCCGAAGGGCTTGGTCAGGAATTCGACGGCTCCCGCTTTCATTGCCCGTACCGACATGCGGATATCGCCGTGGCCGGTGATAAAGATGATTGGAATGTGGATATTGGCCTCAGCCAACTCACGCTGAAGATCGAGTCCGCTTTTCCCGCGTAGCCTGACGTCAAGGACCAGGCAACTCGGCGCATCCGGTCGCTCCCCTTGCAAGAATTCGTGTGACGAGCTGAAAAGCTCGACCTGTAAACCCACCGAGCGGATCAAGCTCTTGAGTGCATCGCGGATCGAGGCATCGTCATCGACGACGAAAACGATACTAGACGGCTCGCTCATCTGACGCGTCTGCCTTTGGCATAGTGAATTGAAAAACTGCTCCCTGGGAAGACCCCGCAGTAAACCACAAACGGCCGCCATGAGCCTCGACAATGGAGCGGCTAACCGATAGTCCCATACCGATACCTTCGCGCTTAGTGGTGAAGAATGGTTCAAAGATGTGGTCTGCTTGCTCCGGATCGACCCCCACTCCCGAATCATGAACCTGGATCAGCATGCCCTCCGGGTGCTTTGCCGACTTGATGAGCAACTCCCGCGGCCGATTCGTAATCGTGCTCATCGCATTGATGCCATTCAAAATCAGGTTCAATATGACCTGCTGCAATTGAACGCGATCGCCGAGCACAGCGGGAGCATCCGGCGCCAGATCTGTCTGAACCACAACCCCGCCCCGCAGAAGTTCGTTGCCGGCCAGAATCAGCACTTCCCGGATGATCGCATTCACATCAAGTCGCTCCATGTGAGGTGGCACCTTTTGCAGCAGTGCGCGAATTCTCGCGATCACGTTGCTGGCTCGATTCGCTTCCCGGACGGTCCTGTCGATCGCTTCCCGAGTCTCCTCCAGATTGGGCGGTTGCCCAGCCAACCAGCGCTGTGCGGCACTGCCATTCGTGACCACAGCCCCGAGCGGCTGGTTGACCTCATGGGCAATAGTGGCAGCCAATTCTCCCATCGCAGCCATGCGGGTGACGCGGGCGAGATCCGCCTGCGCTTCCTGCAATGCCGCCTCCGTGCGCCTTTGCTCCGTTATGTCTTTCCCTATGCCAAGACTGGTGCCGTTGGAAAGTCGAACGAGGCCAGCGGCCACGTCTATGACCCGCCCATCCCTCGCCCTCACTTTGAGGTCGATCGACTCGCCAGTTGACGCTGCAACGACATCCCGAACCATTTGGCGATACTGCGGATCAGGGAAAAGCTCGGTATATAGGTTGAGATTTTGCTCACGTATTTCTTCCAGCGTCCAACCGATCGTGCGCTCCCATTCAGGATTGACCAGCTCCAGGCGGCCATCCTGGCCCATGAAACTTATCATCATGGGGATATCCTCGAATATTTTCTGGAAAATCTCCTTCTGCCTTCTCAATTCATCTTCGGCGCGCTTTCGGTCCTCGATGTCAATAACGGAGCCGTACCACTTGACGATGTTGCCGGCCTCGTCGCGTAGCGGCACTTTTCGATGAAGGGTCAGGCGATATTCTCCGTCAGCACGCCGAAGTCGTGCTTCAGCCTCAAAGGTTTGCCGGTGGCCAACGATGTTTGCCACTTGTCCACGAGCTGCGCAAGGTCGTCGGGATGAATGACGCTGGTCCAGCGCCATCCCAGAAGGTCATCCAAAGAAACGCCCAGGTATTCCAGCCAGCGTTTATTGAAGAAATCCAAATATCCGTCAGGACGGGCGCTGTGTATCATCGCGGGAGTTGTGTCGATCACGAGGCGGAGGTGCTCTTCACTTCGGCGTACGGTCTCCTCGGCCCGCTCGCGCTCGGCAATTTCCTTTCTCAGCGCTTGGTTGGCCGCTTCCAGCTGCGAGGTGCGTTCCGCGACCCGACGCTCCAACTCCTGATTGAGCCGCTGAATTTCGGCGCTCGCCCGCCTGTCCACGGACGATGTGATGACGGCGGCCACGAGCACAATCAAGGTCACCATGACAACTCCAGAGTTGCCAATGGGGGAGACGCTCACGGCGTGGGATAGGTCCGGAGGCGGGGCGGGGATGAAACTTGCGGCGGCCATGCCGGTGTAATGCATCGTGGAGATCGCGATTCCCATCACCGTTGCGCTGCCAAGCCTGCTCCCTATACTCCACCTCGTCTCCTCGCGTAGACCGAACGCCATCAGCAGCCCAATTAGAGAGAACAAGATTGCAAGCAAGATGGAGCACGTCACCAGAAGTGGAGAAAACCGAGTGACGGCAGGCATTCTCATTGCGGCCATGAGGAGGTAGTGAATGCCGGCGATGCCGCCGCCCATGATGACGCTGCCGGCCAGGGCCTCAGCGGCACTCATTTTCTGGCGGCTCGCCACATAGAGCGCGACCGCGGACGCAAAGATAGCCACCATGAGCGCTGCCAGAGCCGTCGGCCAGTGATACTGGACGGGCACTGGCAGGCGGAAAGCTATCATCCCCTTGAAGTGCATCTCCCAGATTCCGAGGCCCATCGCAACGGCGCCACCGCTCAACCAAACCAGGCGAACCCGGCCCATTGCGGCGGTTACGCGCCCCGCAAGGTCAAGTGCGGCATAGGACGCGGCGATGGCGATCAACACCGAGCGCGCCACTTCGCCGTAGTCGTAAAACCCGGGGAGCCCCGCGTTTGCAGAGATCATCACAACGGATCCCTCGCCGCTTTTGCTAGCCTCAAAACTTGTAGGCCGAACCAGAAGTTCTGAAATACTATGGCCCGAAATCCATGACCCGCCCGAAATCTGATACCAGGGGAACTGAAGCGTCTAACAGTGTACGCCCTCAGGTCAAACCCGGCACACGATGTTGCGATCCAAAGAATTAAGAATGAGTACAGATGAGTCCATTGCAAGGGGGGCGCAGGACAATTGTCGCTGGCCTCATAGATGTCGGCCACGCCAGCGTATAATTTTCACGTGGCACGCGGCTGGGAGAGTAAGTCGGTTGAACTGCAACAGGACGATACCCGGTTCACGGAAGAACCGAAGCGAACCCTGAGCCTCGAACAAAGAAAAATCGAATCCCACAAAGAAGGTTTGAAGCTCTCCCGTAGCCGGATTCTGGCGCAGCTCCAGTCTGCAACAAATCCTCGGTACTGTCAGATTCTGGAGCAGGCTCTCGCCGAGGTCGACGAACAGATCGTTCAACTGGGGTGAATCAAGGCTTACCCACCCACCTAGGCTACCTTGGCTGCGTTACCTGGGTCGCGAACCTGAGTGCATCGAGCACGCCGTATTCCTGCCGTATAATGCGTTATCCCCATGAAAGCTTACGTTTACGTCTCGCTCAAGAAGAGTGTCCTCGATCCCCAAGGCAAAACGATCCAGGGCGCGTTGAAAAAGATGGGTTACAAAGGCCTCGAGGACGTTCGCCAGGGAAAGTATTTCGAACTTACTCTCGACGGCGGACTGAACCGGGAAGAAGCGCAAAACGAAGTCGAGCGGATTGCTCGCGAAGTTCTTACCAACCCGGTCATCGAAGAGTTCCGTTGTTCTCTCGCGGACTGAGTTCTGGAGTCCTCTCATGTGTGGCATTGTTGGCTATGTCGGCAAGAAGCAGGTAGTTCCGATTATCATCGAGGGTTTAAGGCGACTCGAATACCGCGGCTATGACTCGGCTGGAATTGCGGTTGCCGGCAATGGCGATGGCCTGCAGTTGCGACGCGCCGAAGGCAAGCTGCGCAACTTGGAAGAAGCAATTCGCCTCAAACCCCTGGAGGGCAGCTATGGCATCGGCCACACTCGCTGGGCCACCCACGGGCGTCCCACCGAAGAAAACGCTCATCCCCACCGCGACTGTACGGGAAAAATTGTCGTCGTACACAACGGCATCGTCGAGAATTATCTCAGCCTCAAGAAAAAGCTGATCGAAGAAGGCCATGCGTTCTCGACCGAAACCGATACCGAAGTCATCGCTCACCTGATTGAAAAACACCGTTTCAAAACCGGCAACGGCCACCACCCCACCCTGGAAGAAGCCGTCCGCCGGACAGTGAAGGAACTTACCGGAGTCTTCGCGATGGCGGTGATGTCGGTCGACGATCCTAATAAGATCGTAGCTGCCCGCAACGGCCCTCCGCTCGTGGTTGGCCTGGGCAACGACGAGTATTTTGTCGCTTCCGACGTGCCGGCGATCCTCTATCACACGCGCGACATCTTTTTTCTTGCGGATGGCGATCTGGCCGTGGTTACCCTTTCGGGCGTGCAGCTGACGGACTTTGACGGAAGGCCCATTCGGCGCCAGGTGCAGCACGTGACCTGGGATCCGATCATGGCGGAAAAGGGCGGCTTCAAGCACTTCATGCTCAAAGAAATTTATGAGCAGCCCCGCGCCGTCCGCGACACCACCCTGGGACGCATTTCGCTCGACACGGGCCACATCTTTCTCGATGAAATGCAAATCAGCGACGACGAATTCCGTGCCGCGAAAAAGATCAACATCGTGGCCTGCGGAACCAGTTGGCATGCCGGGCAAGCCGGCAAGTTCATGATTGAGGGTCTCTCCCGCGTGCCGGTCGAGGTCGATTACGCCAGCGAGTGGCGATACCGCGATCCCATCGTCAATCCTGAAACGATCACACTGGTGATCTCGCAATCCGGCGAAACCGCCGATACCATCGCCGCCCAACGCGAGGCCAAGGCGAAAGGCTCGAAGACTCTGGCGATTTGCAATGTCGTTGGCTCGATGATCACCCGCGAAGCCGCCGGAACTATCTACACTCACGCCGGACCCGAGATCGGCGTGGCCTCGACCAAAGCGTTCACCGGCCAACTCACCGCCCTTTATCTCTTCGCTCTTTATGTCGCGCAGGTGCGAGGCGCCATGACGGCCGAACAAACTCGCAAAGCCGCCGAGGAGCTTACTCTCATTCCCGGCAAGCTTGAGAACATTCTGACTCACGACGAAAAATGCGAAGAACTGGCCAAGCGATTCCAGCGTGCGCAGGATTTTCTTTTTCTTGGCCGCGGCATTCACTATCCCATCGCCCTGGAAGGCGCCCTGAAGCTGAAAGAAATCTCCTACATCCACGCCGAGGGATATCCGGCTGGCGAAATGAAGCATGGTCCCAACGCGCTAATCGACGAAAATCTACCGGTCGTTATCGTCGCCACGCGGGACGCAAACAATCCCGATTCGATGGTGCGTTACGAGAAGACGATGTCAAACCTGAAGGAAGTAAAGGCGCGCTCCGGTGTCGTCATCGCGCTGGCCACCGAAGGCGACGAAGAAATCAAAGAAGCTGCTGATTACATCCTCTATGTTCCCGCCGCTCCAGAAGAACTTTCACCCATCCTGGAAATTGTTCCGCTGCAGTTGCTGGCTTATCACATCGCGGTGCGCCGCGGCTGCGATGTGGATCAACCGAGGAACTTGGCCAAGTCGGTCACTGTGGAGTAGCAATTTGATGGGCTTTTGGGTGGCGCAGCGCTTCCAGCGCTGCGGTTCACGCACTCAAACTCGCCGGCTTTAGCCGCTGAGGGACCTGTATCCATCACGAATCCCGCCAAGTCCGCCCAAGTCCTCAGCGGCTTCGATATCGGTTTGGCAAAAATCATCACCTTTGAATAGCAACGTCTCGCCCTTCTCCTTCGCCAGCGCATAGGCGAAGCAGTCGCCAAAATTGAGGCCCGCGCGATGGCGGCCTTTGCCAAAATCGCGATACGCTTGGCGAGCGATCTCGGCTTGCCGTAGCGTCACTGACTCAATGACGATCTCCGCTTCCCGGAAAAAATCGTCGAAGCGACGGCTGGCTATCGGGTCACGGCTGCTGTCGATCACAATGGCAGCCTCCACATAACTAACCGCAGAAATGCCACACGCTTCGGCCCGGTCCAGCGCCCGCACCATCGCCGGCGCCTCCGGTTCGGCTCGCAGAATGGCGATGACGGCCGAGGAATCCAGGATCACTTGGGTAGCCCTTTCTCGTCATATAACATTTCCCCATGATCGATGGAACGGTAAGGCTCCTTCAGATGAGCAGCGCATTCCCTGCCGATCTTCAGCAGCCTCTCCGCCAACCCGCCGTTCTTGGCTTCGCGCACCCGTTCCAGCCTCTCTCGGACCGCCTTGTCTACTGCTGCCGTCATGCTCTCGCCTGTCAGCCTCGCCAACTCGCGCACCAAGCGATGGGTTTTCTCGTTCTTGATATTTAAGCTCATGTCTACCCTTCTACCATATCTTTTATACCATTCTACCATACCGCCTCGTGACCCCCGAATCCGCCCAGGACATTTATCTATAACTCGGAATTGACCGCGGATGATTGCGAGAAGATCAAGGATCACCAAGTTTGGGAGAAAGGAAAATTCCAGTGGAAGGTTGACTGGTAAGAGCAAACCCGCCCTGGAATCAATTCGGCATTGACCGCCGCACACCACCGCTGCAGACAAGGCAATCTCTGCTAACCTCTTAAACAGTTAGCCGTCTCTGAGTTACGTAGTCGTGTGTCTGGAACTCTTTGTCGAAGGAATAAATGCCCTCCATGAAGCAAGCTTCCGCTCTCGCTCTGCTCTTGATTTGTGCCGGCGCACTCTTTGCTCAGACCGCCAGCACGCAGCAAACATTTTCGCTGATTCCGGGACTCGACAGGAGTCTGATGGATACAACCGCTGACCCGTGCGTCGATTTTTATCAATACGCATGTGGCAACTGGAGCAAGCTGCATCCGATTCCGAACGATTCCCCGTACTCCGACCAGTTCTACAACCTGGACCAATACAACCGTCAGGTGCTGCACGGGATTCTCGAGAAGGCTTCGGCGGACGATGCGTCGCGCGACGCAACCAGTCAGAAGATTGGTGACTATTACGCAAGTTGCATGGATGAAGCGGCGATCCAGCGGAAAGGGTTGTCCCCGCTGCAGCCGGAGCTCGATCGCATCAACGCGCTTAGCAGCAAGGATCAGTTGCCGGATCTGCTGGCGCACTTTCAGCTGATCAATGTGAATGCGTTTCTGGGATTTGGATCGCAGCAGGATTTCAAAGATGCGACCCGATCCATCGCGGCCGCCAGCCAAAACGGACTCGGGCTTCCGGAGAAGGACTACTACTTACGCACGGGCCCCAAAGACGAAGAGATTCGCACACAGTATGTGCAACACGTCACCAATGTGCTCAAGCTCCTTGGATCCAGCGAGACCCAAGCGGCGGCGGACGCAGCGGCGATTATGAAGCTGGAAACGGCGCTGGCGAAAGTGTCGCTTGACGTCACGTCGCAGCGCGACCCGCACAATGTCTATCACATAATGCCGAACAAGGACCTGCAGGCGCTGACACCGGTCTTCAATTGGGAGCGTTTTTATTCTGCGAGCGGATCGCCCGGGTTTGCGGAGATCAATGTCGCGGAGCCGGAGTTTTTCAAGGGGATGAACCAGGTCATCAGCCAGACGGATCTTCCGACGATTAAAGCGTACTTGCGTTGGCAACTAGTCAGTTCGATTGCAGGTACGGTTTTTCCCAAGGCGTTGGATGAGGAGAAATTTGATTTTGGCGGACGCAAACTGGCAGGCATTCCCGAGCAGGAGCCGCGCTGGAAGCGGTGCGTGCAGAGCACAGACGGATCCCTGCCGGAAGCGTTAGGCAAAGCTTATGTCGACCAGCAGTTTCCCGGAGCGAGCAAGGAAAAGGCAGTGCTGATGATTCGAGACGTCGAAGCCGCCATGGATCGCGACATCGATTCGCTGGACTGGATGAGTGCGGCCACGAAAGCACGCGCCAAAGAGAAGCTTCACCTGATCGCAAATAAAGTTGGCTATCCCGATAAGTGGCGCGACTACTCGAAGCTGGAGATCGTTCGCGACGACGCGTTTGGAAACAATATAAGGGCAGCGGAGTTTGAGTCGCGACGGCAGCTGGCAAAGATCGGGAAGCCAGTGGATCGGCAAGAGTGGCTTATGTCGCCTCCCACCGTGAACGCCTACTACAACCCCAGTATGAATGACATCAACTTCCCTGCCGGAGTGTTGCAACTTGCCTTTTTCGATGCCGCCCAGCCCGATGCCCTGAACTACGGGCACATTGGATTGTTCATGGCACACGAAATTACACATGGGTTTGACGATCAGGGACGGCAGTTCGACGGACATGGAAATCTGGAAGACTGGTGGACCAAGGAAGATGGCGACAAGTTCACGCAGAAGGAGCAGTGCATTGTCGACGAGTACGCGCAATTCAGCGTAGGAGACACCAAGCTGAACGGCAAGCTCACCCTCGGTGAGAACACTGCGGACAACGGCGGGCTGCGGCTAGCTTATATGGCATTCCTGGCGCGAGCGGCGCAAGAGGGAATCGATCTCGACAAAAAATCTGGGGAAGGTTATACCCCGGTGCAAGAAATGTTCGTGGGATTCACCCAGGACTGGTGTGCGCAATGGCGCCCCGAAGTGGAGCGGCTTGTGGCGACGACCGATCCGCATTCTCCAGACCGCTTTCGGGCGAACGGCGTGCTAGTGAATATGCCCGAGTTCGGCAAGGCATTCGGCTGTAGAGTGGGACAGCCGATGGCGCCGCCGAAGACGTGCCGAGTTTGGTAGGAATCGACGGTGGTCTGGAGCCCCAACTTCCGGCGTCACCGATGAGAATTATTTGATCATTTATCAGCGGCCGCCATCAGGCCGCTGACGCCGCTGAGAAGTTTCTCCGCTGCTTCTCCTGGATCGTCGGTGGCAAAATTCTCGTCCAAAATAAGCAGTCCGACCGACGGATCAATTTCTTCCAGAGCTTTGCGAATCGGTTTGCCGTGCACGGATTGGATGCGCGCGGAAACCACCACCAATTTTGCCTTGGTTGCCTTGAGCAGGATTTGGGCGTCGTCGATCGACGTAGTAGTCAAGGCGTTGTATCCGGCACTGCACAGCACTTCTCTCAGGAACGTGCACACATCGGTGGAGGCGTAGACGCAGAGCAGCCGCTGCCTTGAGTCCCCAGTCTTTCCCCGCGAATATCGCGATCCTAAATAGGCGGCGGTGATCGCTTCTTCGATCGAATCGTAGACTTCAAATTGCGCGAGCAGGTTGGTCAGTTGAAGCACCTTGTAGACCTTGGGGGGCACGCCGGTGAGTTTGACGTCTCCACCTTTTGATCTCGCGGCCTGCACCAGGCGCATCATCGCACCTAATCCGCTGCTGTCGACGAACTCCACTTGATCGAGTTGCAGCACCACGTCGCCGTACTTTTCGATGGCGTCCGCAACGCGTGCGTGAAGCGTAAAGACTTCATTTCCCGCGACGATCCGCCCGTGACACTGCATGAGCAGGACATCACCGACAGGGCGGCTCTCGAGTCGCAACTGCATCACGCCTCCTCACTTTGGATTATGACTGAACCGCGACTACGTCGGCCCCCGGCGCGTTCCGCTCGGCTCCGCTTTCAGACGATGCGGCGGGGCGGGACCGTTTTACGGTGCGCGAATCTTACTTCGGTAAAGCTCGCAAGTCAATGAGAGCGGGTTGGACGAGCCGTGAGCACTGTCCTCAGCCGCGACAAAACCACCGCCAACCCTGCGATGGCAATTGCCCAAATGGTGAAGGCTGCCTTCACTACCCACGCCGGCGCCGCGCCCACTCTTCGCAGCAAAAATGGAAGGAAATTCCAGGTCGTGATGTGAACATAATCCCAGGGATCTTGCGTCATGGATTCGTTGTTCAATCCCCACGCCTCCATTTTCCCCAGAGCAAACGCAGCGATGTTCTTGAAGCGCAGGGCGATCACGAACGTGGGATGGCCCAGCGTCTCCATCTGATAAATTTCGAGCGGAAGCCAGAACGCGAGCGATGCAAGCTGGATGACCAAGCTGATAGCGATCAATACCATTCCAAGGCGCCAAATCCCCCTGCCCAAACTTTCGCGATAGCGCAACAACAATGGCACGGCGAGCAGAGCCGCCAGTTCCGCCGAGGTCGAAACATAACGATCGCCCCAGGCATGGTCGCCCGTCCAGTACGTGTAGCGCGCGTAAAAAGCGATGTAGCCGAATAGCAGCAGAAGAGAAGTCACGGCATAGGCGCGGACTTCCGGGAGGAGACGTCTCCACAGCAGCACAAGGACTAGCAGAGCAAGTACGAGCATTGGGTCAAAAAGGAAAATTGATTTCTCGGGCTTGAAGAGCGCACCTAAAAAGCCCTCGTGAAATGGAGTGCTCCACGGAAAGTTGGGGGGCAGCGTCGGGTCGTTAAGACGCTGCTCTTTCGCGAAAATCGGAATGTAGGTGCTGGTGAACGACCCGAAGCGGTAGAAGTTGTAGAGACGCTCGGCGAGCAGAAAGAACGCGTAAACGGGCGCGGCGATCTTGCAATAAGCCAGCAGGCGCTGCCACAGCGCACGACCCCGCACCTGCCCGAACCAGAGCACGGCCAACAAGAAGACACCCCCTGCTGCCAGGTCGAGGCCGGTGGTCAAACGAGTCAGCAGGTTAAGGCCAAGCGCGGCCGAGCCGATCAAGAGCACGCGGCGCCCGCCCGTGCTCAACCATTCATATTGGAAGGAAAACCCCACCAGAGTCAGAAGCATGATGTAGTTGTTCTCCATCATGTTCTGGGTATAGTGGAGGTGCGTGGTGCAGAACAGCAATGCCAGCACGCCTGCTACGGATTCTTTCACGCTGAAATTCAACTGCCCGAGCAGACGGAACACGATCAACGCAGTCAGGACGTTGATTAGAATGTTCGTGCTGTAGGTAACGATAATGCTGCGCACCGCGGGGTCTTCCTCATATCCGGAAAATATGTGCCAGTGCCCGATCCACGTGGCGATCAGATCGGCGGGTAGCATGAGTAAAGACTGTCCAATGCCATACCAGCTATAAAGCCGGCCACCGCGGCCGTGCAGGCCGAAATCGGGATAGTCGTCGGGAAATACTTGTGGCTGAGAGGTCCAGAGCCAGTGCGTGGTTTGAAGCCGATACGTCGTGTCAGCTGTTCCGAGTTCTCCAGACTGCACTACAAACGCGAGCAGACCCGCTGTTAGGCATAAAAGGAATAGAGGATCACGGAGCCAGTGGCCGAGACGAGAAGTCATTCGTTGCGATGGTAATACATAAGGAGCTTGACGTTTCGGGCTTCAAGGGCCTGGTTCAGACAAGAGGACCCCGACTTCACAATGGAGACAAAGAATGAGCGCCCGAGCTACAATGGCCCGGTTCAAAGACAGCCCACACAGACTATTGCGATGTGATTCGGGCCCAACCCCTCTGCTGGGCTGCAAAAACTCACTGAAAGAGGTGTTCCATGAAAAAGCTTTTCTTTGCGGCGTTTCTGCTAACGTCAGCAACTGTGTTTGCTCAAAGCCCGTTTGATGGAACTTGGGTGACTAAACTCGACACCGCCAAGCTTCCCACAAAGCCCGACGAGTATTCCTTGAACAACAACATGTATGAGTGCCTGACCTGCGTTCCCAAAGTCGAAGTCAAGGCGGACGGCACAGACCAAAAGGTTACGGGGCATACCTACTACGACACCATCGCGGTGAAGGTGGTGAATGCCAGCTCGGTTGAGACTATCGAAAAAAAAGATGGGAAAGTAATGTTCACGAGCACCAGAGCAGTTTCCGGCGACGGAAAAACTCTGGACGAGAAGTTCACCGACACGACTGGCACTCAGCCCGTGACCGGGGAGGTTACTTCCAAGCGCGTGAAGGCGGCCGCAGCCGGAGCGCACGCAATATCGGGAGCATGGCGCGCGGAGAAGGTCAACACCATCTCCAGCAATGGGCTTACCGTAACCTACCAAGGTACGGCCGATGGGCTGAAAATGTCAGACCCAAACGGCAACAGCTACGACGCAAAATTTGACGGCAAGGATTACCCAATCCAAGGCGACCCGGGACACACCATGGTTTCGCTGAAGCGCATTGGAAACGACACGATCGAAGAGACCGACAAGCGGGACGGGAAAATCGTTGGAGTGTATCGCATGACGGTGTCTTCCGACGGAAAGTCGATCAACGCTCAATACAACGACAAGCTGCACGGCACCACGACAACGTTCACTATGGAAAAGCAGTCGTAAGACATCAGCGGCGCGGGGATAGCGGACTGGTGCTCTCCCCGGCCGTGTTCAGTTCTTCGCGCACGGCAAATCACTTCTGCACTGGCGGAACGTTGTTTGCTCCAACGCGATAGACTGTAGCGGGAAAGATTCATGCCCGCGTGCTCATCTTGCGGTACCGATATCCCTGTTAACGGCCGATTCTGCTCGGCGTGCGGAACGCCAAGTAACACCGACGACGTTGCAACGCTCGACTTCGCCACCGCAACGTCGCCGTTGCCGCAGCGTCCTGCTTCCTCATCTTCTTCGCGGTCGCCATCTCGTCCATCCAGTTCCGCCGAATATCTCAGTGAAGGCCGCTTCCTGCCGGGCCGCCTGCTTGCCGGACGTTACCGCATCATCGCGCTTCTTGGAAAAGGTGGCATGGGCGAGGTCTACCGCGCCGACGATCTCACGCTCGGGCAGCCCGTCGCTCTCAAGTTTCTGCCCGACGAAGCTGCACGCGACCAAGGTCTGCTGGAGCGTTTCAAGAATGAAGTGCGCATCGCGCGGCGCGTTTCGCATCCTAACGTTTGCCGGGTCTACGACGTGGGCGACGTGGAGGGTCATACCTTTTTCACAATGGAGTACGTCGATGGCGAAGACCTGGCGTCGCTGCTCCGCCGCATTGGCCGTCTTCCCGAAGATAAGGCTCTCGACATCGCACGCCAACTCTGCGCCGGATTGGCCACCGCCCATACCAAAGGCGTGCTGCACCGCGACCTGAAGCCCGCGAACATCATGCTGGATGGACGTGGACAGGTGGTGATCACCGATTTTGGATTGGCTGGAGTTGCCGATCAAATTCACGGAGCAGAGGTGCGCAGCGGGACGCCAGCTTACATGGCTCCCGAGCAACTCGCGGGAAAAGAAGTCAGCACACGCAGTGATATTTATTCTCTGGGACTGGTGCTGTATGAGGTGTTCACCGGCAAGCGTGCATTCCCGGAAAAAACCGCCGACAAGGTGAGCGCGAGCGGCGACAGAACATTGAGCCGTCCCTCGTCGGTGGTCAAAGATCTCAATCCCGTGATCGAGCGCGTGATCCTGCGCTGCCTCGAGACGGAGCCTTCTGCGCGGCCGGCCACGGTTCTCAGTGTGGCTGCCGCGCTGCCCGGCGGCGATCCGCTGGCAGCGGCGTTGGCGGCCGGCGAAACTCCTTCACCGCAGTTAGTGGCCGCGTCGGGCGAAACCGCCGGTCTTCGATCACGAGTCGCGGTCGCGTGCTTCGCCGCGGTGCTGGCGGCGTTGGGTTTGGTCACTTTTCTAGGCATTCATTACATCGGACTGCAGAAAATGCAGCTGGAGCTGACTCCCGAGGTGCTTAGACAAAAGGCGCGCGAGATCATCGCTCAGCTCGGATATCCGGAGCGGCCTGCTGACAGCGCCTTCGATCTGCGATACGACGGCGACTTCCAGGATTACGTTGAGAAGAACGACAAACCGCGACCCAATTGGGATGCGGTCCTCGGCGCGCGGCCTTCGTTGCTCGCATATTGGTACCGCCAGAGTCCCGATGACATGGTCGCGCAGGGCTTTCGCGACCAGTTACTCAATCCTGGCATTGTGACAGAAAGTGATCCTCCGACGACTCTTTCGGGGATGATTAATGTCGAACTCGATCCGCAGGGGCGACTCACCTATTTCCAGGCGATTCCGCCGCAAAAGGATAGTTCAAGTGCGCAGCTGGCGCTGTTTGATTGGGATGTTTTCTTTTCTGCGGCCGGACTCGATCTCTCGCAGTTCAAAAAAGCGGAGCCGGCTTGGAACTCGCTGGCGAACTCTGACGCGCGAATGGCATGGACCGGCGCTTGGCCGGGGACGACGCGGCCGCTTCGCGTGGAAGCGGCTTCGTGGCAAGGCAAACCTGTTTTCTTCTCGCTTGTCGGCGACTGGACGAAACCGGATCGCATGAAAGCTCCGGAATCGACTGGAAAGAAAGTGCAACAGGCCATCACAATTGTCTTGTTTCTGGCTTTATTTTTTGGCGCGATTCGCCTGGCACGGCTGAACTATCGCCAGGGACGCGGCGATCGCGACGGCGCTTTGCGTCTGGCAGCGGTGATGTTTGCGCTCGAGATTCTGTTGTGGCTGTGCCGCGGGCACATGGTTGCCGGCATTGACAGCCTTTTCCTGCTTATCCTCGCGGTCAGCACAGGCTTGTTTGTGTCCGGCACAACATGGCTGCTGTATCTTGCGCTCGAACCGTGGGTGCGGCGGCGCTGGCCGCAAACCATTATCTCGTGGAGCCGACTGCTGTCGGGCCAGTTTCGCGATCCGCTGGTGGGGCGCGACATTTTATTTGGCGTGATGCTGGGAGTCCTCTGGGTTCTCATCATTCAGATCCGGTCGATCGTTACGATCCACATGGGAGCGGTACCCAGTCTCGGTCAAATCGAGTACCTCGCTGGCGGGCGTGAGGCGCTGGGCGCGTGGCTCATGCAAATTCCCGGTTCGATTCTGGGGACGCTGGGGTTCTTCTTCCTGCTCCTCGGACTGAAGATTGTGCTCCGCAAAGATTGGCTGGCCGCAATTGCCTTCGTTGCCCTCTACGCGCTGCCTCAAGGGCTTACTTCCTCTCACATGGCGGTGGATTTGCCGACGTGGACTCTCGTTTACGCCATCGCTGTGCTCATCGTCTATCGCTTCGGACTCATCCCGCTGGCCTGCGCCATCTTCACGGTCAACATGCTGTCGAATGTCCCGTTCACCGCCGACTTCTCCGCCTGGTATGTAAGCACGTTCATTCTGACATTGCTCAGCGTCGTGGCGCTGGCAGGCTGGGGCTTCTATCACTCGCTCGGGGGAGAGCCGCTGTGGCATCCAGAGATGGAGTGAATGGGCTCTTGCCTTTGAGTCAGGACTGCGCACCGCGGGGTGTCGTGAACCTTAACTCACCGCTCTTAATCTCTTAAACTCATCAGAGGCGATTCCGGTGGACCACGCTCCTCCGCGAGTGCCGTCGATGAGTTCAAAACGATTCAATTCTTACCCTCGGACCCGAGGCGGAGGCGAGACGGTGGTCCCGCGTTAGCAATGTGGCGCCAATCTCTTCGGCGAGCACCACATAGGCCGCATCGTAAGCCGACAGATTATGGCGGAGTCGCCAAATGTGGGGTAGGAAAATAAAGTGCGGATAGCGTGTTACGCGAAGATTGAGCAAGTCCTGGAGTGCCTGATCGGCACGTTGTGCGGAAACTGTAGTCTCCCGCACGAACCGCCGCAAGACCTGCGCAACCTCAAGGTCGAGAAGGTGCGGAGCATGAAGAGACTCGCCGCGCGAGTAAATCCGCGTCTCAATTCGTTGTCCCGCGGCGGTCTGAAGCAGCCAGTCAATCGCCGCAGACGCATCCAGGACGATCACCGCGCCTCGCGCTCTTCGCGAACCAGGCGAGCTGAGTCGAGTTGAACTGTAATCGCCTTGCGCGTACGCAGGCGGTTGCGAAATTCCGCCAGCGTCGGCCGCTCGGCGAGTTCCTTGATCTCTGCGAGCAAGTAGTCAGACAGTGACATACCTGCCATAGCGGCACGGGCTTTCAGGCTGCGATGCAAGGCATCCGGCACGTTCCGAAGCTGGATCATTTTCGGCATGTGGATAGTATAGTTTCATGTAGCGCACATGTAAATATTTTAACCGGCAGAAGGGAACAGGGGCGCCACCCCGTAGGCTTCCTGACTTGACCCGTTTGGTTGCCGCGAGGCGGAAAAGATGGGCTAACCCGCCACCCGACAGCCTTATCTAAACCCCTCGAACCTAAGGTGCATCTGACTTCCTGATACTTTTCGCGGACTTGGCGGGACATTTGTGATCTGGCCGGCCTCCCCATGGCGCGTTAAAACACGTTATGCGGGCCTCCGCCAAAAGCGTCCTTCTTTTACTTCTGATACGCCTCGTGTCCATTCCAGGTGCGGCCCAACGCCCCGACCTTCACTACGACGCAGGGGCTGTTCATACTCTAACTCGGGACGAAGGTCTAGCCGTTCTTGGGGCGGCGCTCGACTTCCGCCATTATCGCGGCTCCGAATCTGATTGTTCCCATTTCGTCCACGTACTTTACCAGCGCGCAGGCTTCCCCTACGCCTACGCCCCATCGATTGACCTTTATTCAGGCATCGACCAATTCCAGCGCGTAACCACTCCGCAAGCGGGCGACCTCGCGGTGTGGCGTGGACACGCCGGCATTGTGGTCAATCCAGTACAGCATTCCTTTTTCAGCCTGCTGCGTTCCGGAGCGGGAGTCGAGTCCTACGACTCGCCGTATTGGAGACGCCGCGGACATCCGCGGTTCTTCCGTTATGTCAAAGGGAATCCCGGTATAGGGCTTGCGACTTCGTTGCGCAACGCAAGCCTCAAACCCACGGCTGGAGAGGATGCCAACTCTGAGCAAGCTACCGATGATCCGAATCGGAGCGAACAGTTCTCAAACGAAGGCAGGTCTTCGACAAGGCTTGCCGATACGCAACCAGCGAGTCCGGTCATTCCTCAGATTGTGGTGCTGAACTCGCCTCACCCAACGCCGGATCAGGTCCGAACGGCTTTCTTGCAGTCCTGCGCAGATTCTGAGGAGAGCCTCGGTGGACGGGACCTCTTCAAGCCAGATCAATCACTAATTGTCTTCGACCATTTCATCGTAAAAAAGTTGCACCTCTCGGGAACACAAGGCTGGGCAGAAGTTGAGATCGATGAACTGGTCTCCGTCACTGCAGGCAAATCTGAGGTGCACGCCCATTCGGAGCGGCAACGCTGGCCCCTCATTCGCCGCACCCAGGCAACCTGGGAGCTGTCGCTGCCGCAGCGCACGATTTATCTTCCACAAAACATCGCTGCCCACATTACCGCTCAACAGCTGGCGCAACTCACCAGGGATACTGCCAGCAATTCAGATAAAACTCAGAAAATCGAATTAGCGCAGCTTCTGAATCTGCTTCTGCAAAAATAAAAGCCTCAGAGGGAGGGGACCGTGGAATCCCGCTTCGCAAGTGCGCGAAGCGATGAGCAACCGCTGGCAAGCAGCTTTTGGGTAGCGCAGCGCTTTCAGCGCTGCGGTTCAGGCAATTAAAGCTCGACGGCTTTAGCCGCTGAGGGACTTCGTCAATCAGGAATTCTTCTGTTCGAGCCGCCCTTGCGTTTTCTGTGAGGCGCAATATAGTGAAATCGAATCAGATATATGTTATTGCCCTTACCGTGTTTTGCAACCTTTAGCAGATCGAGTACTCCCAGGAAGCCGGATTCCCGCGCTAGATCCGGAGTAATATCAGGAAACCCGATCGGCGTGATCGACTCGATTTCTATCTCGCCGTCTCCCATGCGATAGCGGCGGCCTTCCGTGACGTGGGGCCTCGTACAAATCCTGACGCTACAAGTTATGTCGCCGCGAACCACCCCTTCGCGAAGACGCTTTGTAAAGACCATGGACTCCTCTGGCCGACCACTGCAGCATGCGATTATACCCCGTCATTTCCGGCGAGAGGCCGGGGTAGCGCCCAGCGTACCGAACAACATTGCCCCAACCAAGATTCTCCGACTTCTCGCAAAGGAGGCGAGAAGTGGGGCACCCGGCAAGCACGCGAAGCATGGGCCACCCGGCAATTCAGATAAAACTCAGAAAACCGAATTAGCGCAGCTTGTGAATGTGCTTCTGCAAAAATAAGCGGTTGAACGAGTTCTGAGTCGTGGAATCTCACTCTTTTGAAAGGCAGAAGGGGGGACTCGGCGAAGATTGAAGGGTCTTGCAAGAAGGGCGGCGACGCGCAAGAGTGCCGTCGCCACAGTGGTCCAATCCTCGCAACTTCTTTCCTTCCTATAGCATCTAAACCTTGACAACGCTCCACTCAGGTCTTAGCATGGAGATGTTGGCAATCGTAAGCACATTGATTACAAAGCACTTATTTGATTAACGGTAAGTTACAGGAGACGATTATGGCCAAGATTATTGGGATTGACCTTGGGACAACCAATTCCTGCGTGGCGGTGATGGAGGGCGGCGAGCCCAAAGTGATTGCCAACGAAGAAGGAGGGCGCACTACGCCTTCCGTGGTTGGGTTTACCAAGACTGGAGAGCGGTTGGTGGGGCAGGTGGCGAAGCGACAGGCCATCACCAATCCGGAGAATACGGTTTATTCGATCAAGCGCTTTATGGGGCGGCGCTATGACGAAGTGACGGAAGAGATCAAAATGGTGCCCTATAAGGTGGTCAAGTCGGGCGACCACGTGGCCGTGGTGGCGCAGGGCAAGGAGTACACGCCTCCACAGATTTCGGCGCTGATTTTGCAGAAGCTGAAGAAGGCCGCGGAAGACTACCTCGGCGAGAAAGTAACCGAGGCCGTGATTACCGTGCCCGCATATTTTAACGATGCGCAGCGGCAGGCCACGAAGGATGCCGGGCAGATTGCCGGGCTCGATGTGAAACGAATTATCAACGAACCCACGGCCGCGGCGCTGGCCTACGGTCTCGACAAGACTAAGGACGAAATGATTGCCGTCTACGATTTCGGCGGCGGAACTTTTGATATTTCGATTCTGGAAGTCGGCGAAGGCGTGATCGAAGTGAAGGCCACCAACGGCGACACGCACCTGGGTGGCGACAACCTCGATCAGCGAATCGTCGACTGGTTGATCGATGAGTTCAAGAAGGATGAAGGTCTCGACCTGCGCGGGAAGGGCAACGAGATGGCTTTGCAGCGGCTGCGCGACGCAGCCGAACGGGCGAAAATTGAGCTTTCGACCACCATGGAGCACGAGATCAATCTGCCGTTTATTACGGCAGACGCCAGCGGTCCGAAGCATCTGGTGAAGAAGCTGACACGGGCGAAGCTCGAATCGATGGTGGAAGACATCATTCAGAAGTCGGTGGGGCCGTGCAAGCAGTGCATGAAAGACGCGGGCGTGGATGCCAGCAAGATCCAGGAAGTGGTTCTGGTCGGCGGACAAACTCGTATGCCGCGCATTCAGGCGCTGGTGAAAGAGTTGTTCGGCAAGGAAGGCCACAAGGGCGTGAATCCCGATGAAGTGGTCGCGGTTGGGGCGGCGATTCAGGGCGGCGTGCTCGGCGGCGAAGTGAAAGATCTTTTGCTGCTGGACGTGACTCCGCTGTCGCTCTCGATTGAAACGCTGGGCGGAGTGGCGACGCCGATGATTCCGCGCAACACGACCATTCCCACCAAAAAGACGGAGACGTTCTCGACCGCGGCCGACAATCAGACTTCGGTTGAGGTGCATGTGCTGCAGGGCGAACGCCCCATGGCGGCGCAGAACCGGACTCTGGGCAAGTTCCATCTGACCGGGATTCCGACGGCTCCGCGAGGAGTACCGCAGATTGAAGTGACTTTCGACATTGACGCGAACGGCATCCTGAACGTGACTGCGAAGGATACGGCTACGGGCAAGGACCAGAAGATTACGATCACGTCGTCTTCTGGATTGTCGAAGGAAGAGGTCGAGCGCATGGCGAAAGAAGCCGACGCGCATGCGGCTGAGGACAAGGCACAGCGCGATGCGATCGAGGCCAAGAACCAACTCGATAGCATGGTCTACAACGTCGAGAAGATGCTGCGGGAGAACGGAGACAAAATCTCCGGCTCGGAACGTGGTGATGTTGAGAACGCTGTGGCCGATGCCAAGAAGGCGCTCGAGTCGAATGACAAGGCGCAGATGGATAAGGCGCGCGAGAACCTGACCAAGGCTTCGCACAAGCTCGCCGAAGAGATGTACAAATCGGCGCAGGCGAAGGGTCCGGAGGCAGGGGCTGGGCCGAGCGGCGGGCCGACTGACGGCGCTGGCGCGAGCGGCAACGGCGGCGGCCAGAAGAAGGACGAAGGCGTGATCGACGCTGAGTACGTGGATGTAGAGGACAAGAAATAAGCGAGAGATGCTAGCTCCTAGCGGTTAGCTTGGATCGTGTGGCGCGGGCATTCTGCCCGCGCCATGTGTTTATAGGTCTCTTGTGGGTTCTTGGAGGTGAAATGGATTTTCAGGTAAAGGAACAGACTTATTTCCTCAGCCTGGCTGAGGATGAGAACTTGTGGGAGTTTTTTGTCTCGACACCGAATGGGGCACGTGCGATTCCGGTCTATGTGGATGCGCCGCCGTCAGGGCCAGTGGTCGTGTTACAAGAAGAGAAGCACAGGCTGCCTAACTAAAAGGCGACCTGAGTAGCCCCCTTCTCGCAAAAGAGGCGAGAAGTGGGGCACCCAAATATTTCTAATGGCCACCACCACAAAAAAAGATTATTACGAGATTCTGGGCGTGAAGAAGTCCGCGTCGGCGGAGGAGATTCGCAAAGCGTTTCGCAAGCTGGCTCGGAAGTACCATCCTGACGTTAATCCTGGGGACAAATCGGCCGAGGAGAAGTTCAAGACGCTCTCCGAGGCCAACGACGTCCTCAGCGATCCCAAGAAACGGAAGATCTACGATCAGGTTGGCTTTTATTCCGACAATATCGATCCCGCGACGGCGGAAGCTTACGCGCGCGGCGGCGGGGTTGGAGGATTTGCTGGAGGAAGCGGCGCGCCGGGAGGGTTTCCCGGCGGCGGAGCGGGGCAAGCGGGCGGACAAGGCGTACCTTTTGACTTCAGCGGCTTCGACTTCTCGGACCTGGTGGATGGCGCCGGTCGAGCCCGGCGAAGTGGCGGTGGAGGCGGATTTCGCGACATCTTCTCGGGAATCTTTGGCGGCGGACGAGGAGCGGCGACTGAGACTGGACCCGAAGCGGGCTCCGACCTTGAGTATCAGGTAAACGTGCCGTTCTGGACGGCCATTCGCGGCGGCGTCATGCGGCTCAACATCACCCGGCAAGATGTTTGCAGCAATTGTCACGGGCAAGGTTACATCGAAGCGCCGGGAAAGTGTTCCGAATGCAACGGCACGGGCCAGATTACGCAGACCGGCGGTCGGATGAAGTTCAATGTGCAGTGTCCGAACTGCCAGGGCACAGGCAAGAATATTTCTACGTGCCCAACCTGCCACGGCGATGGAACGGTGAGCCGTACCGAGCCGATGGAAGTGCGCATTAAGGCCGGGACGCGTGATGGGCAGCGCATCCGCCTCGCGGGCAAGGGCAACGCCGGAGCACGCGGCGGCCCGGCGGGCGATCTCTACGTGATTATCCGGATCGAGCCGCATCCTGTATTCCGGCGCGATGGGGACGATATCTACCTAACGGTTCCAGTTAATGCAACCGAAGCAGCGCTGGGTGCGAAGATCGAAGTGCCAACCATTGATGGGCGGGCGCTGCTGAAGATTCCACCCGGCACGCAGCCGGGACAGAAGTTGCGCTTACGCGAAAAGGGCGTGCCCTCGGCTACGAAGGAAGGCGTGCGCGGCGACGAGATCGTCGCGATCACGGTGACCGTGCCCATGCCGCGGGACGAACGCACCAAGGAACTGCTGAAGGAACTTGCCAAGCTCAATCCCGAAGATCCGCGCGAAGAGTTGTGGAAGAAAGTCTAGCCTGACGGTTCAGATCTGGAAAGTCCAAGTGCGGCAGGTGGTCGATACGTTCGGCACTCTCTCCCTTTCAAATTAAATTGACATCGTCATATAATTTACTTGACTAAGTCAACATTCCTTATCAATACTTGTGCATGGCTTCCACAGCCCCTTCCCCCGTTTCCGATGACCGCATCGCGGCCATCCGCCGTTTCAACCGCTTCTACACTCGGCATCTCGGGCTGTTGGACGAAGGCTTCCTCAACAGCTCTCTTTCCTTGACCCAGATGCGGGTCCTGTACGAACTGGCGAACCGCAAACAGTCGACGGCGGCGGAGGTGGGCAATGCTTTGGGGCTCGATCCGGGTTACCTGAGCCGGATTCTGAGCGGCTTCGAGAAAGACAATCTGATCGACAAAAAGGAGTCGCCCCAGGACACGCGTCAGACTCTGCTGGCGCTCACAAAGAAAGGGCGGCAGGTATTCGAGCCGCTGAACGCCCGGTCCGACCAGCAGGTGAGGGACATCCTGAGTAAGCTGCCTCCTGGGAAACAGGCCGATCTTCTGCACTCGATACAGACGGTCGAGTCAGTGCTAAATCCTGGATCCGAGACCACAGCATCGTATGTCCTCCGGCACCACAGGCCTGGCGATATGGGATGGGTGGTGTGGCGGCACGGCGTGCTCTATTTCCAGGAATACGGCTACGACGAGCGCATGGAGGCGTTCATCGCCGGAATTGTTGCTGAATTTATCGAGAAATTCGATCCCGCACGCGAAGCCTGCTGGATCTCGGAGAGGGATGGCGAAAATGTTGGGTCGGTATTTCTGGTGAAGAAATCTCAAACCGTAGCCAAACTTCGCCTGCTCCTGGTGGAGCCCTCGGCGCGAGGGTTAGGAATTGGGAAGCGACTAGTAGAGGAGTGTGTTCGATTTGCCCGGCGGGCCGGTTACAAAAAAATCATGCTGTGGACCCAGAGCGAGCTCATCGCCGCTCGCAGCATCTATCAGAACGCCGGCTTCAAAATAGTAGCAAGGAAGAAGCACTCCAGTTGGAGCCGGAAGGATCTGGTTGCCGAAACCTGGGAACTGAAGCTGTGAAACATCGGAAAGGCTGGAACAACATTCCTTTCAAATCTCTTGCGGCCCTTGCAGTAAAGCTTTTGCTGTTACCTCCGACGCTGACCTCTTTGACAAAAATTTTCCGAGAAATTTCATATTTTTCTTGCATCCCTGAGAATTTCCCGTAATCTCACAAATGCGAACTAACTCCAGCGGAATTTCTGGAATCTAAACAAACCAGAAAGCTCGAGCACGTTTTGAGAATGTCCAACCCGCTGCGGAGTAGCTGAGAGTGAGTCGCTTGAGGAGGAAGCCATCGAAATTGGCAACAGCTAGCGCCCCGCGTCAACAAACCGGAAATCTCCAACCTCTCGCCGTCGTCCCCAACCGGAAAAAATTCGTTCGCTTGACCTTGTGGCCACTGGTCGCTGCCACCTTTTTTATGGTCTCGGGCGGAACCTACGGCACCGAAGACATCGTCCACGGAGCCGGCTACGGACGCGCCATTCTGATTCTGCTGCTCACTCCGCTGCTCTGGAGCCTGCCCACTGCCTTCATGATTGGCGAGCTTTCGAGCGCGCTGCCGTATGAAGGCGGCTACTATGCCTGGGTGCGCCGCGCCATGGGAAATTTCTGGGGATTTCAGGAAGCCTGGCTCTCGCTGGTAGCGTCGATTTTCGACATGGCGATTTATCCCACGCTGTTCGTGGCGTATCTGACGCGCATGTTCCCATGGTTCCAGCAAGGCAATCGCGGATGGTGGGTCGCGCTGGCGGTGGTAGTTGCTTGCGCTCTCCTGAATATTGCGGGGGTGAAAGTGGTGTCGCTGACATCCCTGTGGCTGTTCTTCGCGCTCTCGGCTCCGTTTGTGGCCATCGTCGTTTTGGCTCCTTTCAAGATAGGCGCGCTGGCCAACGCGGTGACCAAGCCGACCACTTCCACCGTTGATATTCTGGGCGGGCTGCTCATCTGCATGTGGAATTACATGGGCTGGGACAATGCCTCGACCATAGCTGCCGAAGTTGAAAAGCCGCAGCGGACCTATCCGCGTGCGATGCTGGTTGCGGTGGCGATTGTGGCTTTGAGCTATGTGCTTCCCTTCGCCGCAATGTGGATGACAGGGCTAACTCCGAGCGCGTGGGAGACCGGATCCTGGGCTGACATTGCCGGCCTGCTGGGTGGGCCGCTGCTGCGCGTTGGCGTGGTTCTCGGTGGGGTCATCAGCGCCTTTGGGATGTTCAACGCCCTGGTAATGAGCTACTCGCGGCTGCCTTTGGCGATGGCGCAAGACGGCATGCTGCCCGGAGTCTTCTCCAAGCTTCAGAAAAAGTCCCGGGCACCGTGGGTTGCCATTGTGGCGCTGGCGATGTGCTGGGCCATGTGCCTCGGCTTGGGCTTTGCCCGGCTGGTGACGCTCGACATCCTTCTTTATGGCTTCAGCTTGCTGCTGGAGTTCATCGCGCTGGCAGTGCTGCGCTTCCGTGAGCCAGATCTCCCCCGCCCGTTTCGTGTTCCCGGCGGATTGTTTGGCGCGATTGCGATCGGCATCCCTCCGATGCTACTGCTGGGTTTTTCCATCATCCGCAGCGAGCATGAGCAAGTGTGGAACATGAGCTCCTTCTGGTTCGGCATGATACTGATCGCGTCGGGCTTCGTGGCTTATGCGATTAACCATGCGCTGAAGCCTTCAGGATGGATTCATGAAGGTAAGGCTCAGCCCACCGCCTAGAAGTCGGCTCCAGACCACACAAACACAAAAGAGGATCGGAGGCACTCCGATCCTCTTTCCTTTAGTTCTAAGCCGGCTACGCCGTGGTGTTTATGTCAGAACTTATAGCCGAAACCTACGGAAATGATCGGATAGGCCTTGAAGAACGACATGCTGTTGTTGATTTTGGTTTGCTCTGCCAGTATCTGGCTCTGGACGATCGGATCAGCGACGCTGCGGCAATTGACTCCGGGAGAATCGCAGACATCGCCTACGAGATTCAGGGTTGACCTGGGCGAACCCTGGAACGCCAGTCCCAGTTCAACCGGAACGCTGAAGTGTTTGGGGTTGCGAGGAACCAGATTTCCCCAGCCGAAAGTGACCGTGGGCGCTGCTTGATTGAAATCAATCTTACCAGTCCCACTGGTGGGCGCGGTCGTGTCACTGTAGAAGGTCGTGCCGCCCAATGTGAAGCTTTGGCCGCTGGGAATTGCAGCATGACCCGTGATGGGTTCTCCAATATAGGCTAGAACGCCGGGGCCAACATGGAAATTGCCTGCGCGGGGGAAAAAGTCGAAGTGTCCTTCCATTGTTTTGAAGTCCAGGTGACCGTCGTATGGAATGCCGTCCTTGTTGAAGGTACGGCTGTAGCCCAGGAGGTTGAATCCCGCCCGTACGTTGGTGCGGCGCGTGACGCGGCCCGCAACCTCAACACCCACTCCCAGAGCAGATACTTTCACTCCGACGCCAGCGTAATCATTTTGGGCAGGCCCAGTGGCTGCGCTGGGAGTAGAAAGGGATTGGGGCTCCGCCGTCTCCGACGCGGTCGACTGGCAGAAGCCGGCTTGGCTAGATAATTGGATAGATAAGAAGAATGAGCTGCATGCAAAAACAGCGAGCCACCACTGCTCCATCGCGTTATTTTTCTCCTGACGTAAGTGCTGATGCTCTAGCGGCCGACAATTAAGGTGCTAAGGTTGATAAACAGGTTGGTGCAACCCTAGCACGGGCTCACTTGCCATCCCACGGTACTTTAGGGCACGATTGGCACGACCAGCGTTGATGAGGGCTTGCGGTGTATCTCGAGTAAAGTGCGCACGCTTACGAATTAGATCCGAAAGAGCATCGCTAGAAGGAGACAGGTGACCAAACGCAAATCCAAGGGCGCGTACATGATCTCAGCGGTGGCCGAGATGTATGGCATTCATCCGCAGACGCTGCGCCTCTACGAACGCGAGGGACTGCTCAAACCGTCGCGCACCGAGGGCAACACTCGCCTCTACACCGACGAAGATCTGCAGCGCCTGGAGTTCATCCTGACGCTGGCCCGCGATTTGGCCGTGAACATCAGCGGCATTGCGATCATCCTGCAAATGCGGGAGCGCATGGAGGAGATGCAGCGTCAGATTCAGGAGTTCGTGCAGTACATTCAGGAGGAAGTGCTCACCCGCGCCAATGCCGCCGCCGATCCTGCGAAAGGAGCGATCGTGCCGGTGCGCCGGGCGATGTTGACTCCTACCGTGGCGACGGGGAAAAAGCGGTAAGGTCGAGCAATCAGCATTCAGCACTTAGCATTCAGCCGCCTGATGGCGCACCAGCCTTTGCTCGTCCCCTAAGACGATGTGGTTGCAATTGGTTCCTGGCGTATCATATGGAGTCCTTCAGTACCAGACTGGCTGAGTGCTGAATGCTGAGTGCTGAATGCTGCCCTTCAAGCTGGTCTACAGCGACGCGTATTACCTTCCGATCGGCGAGCATGTCTTCCCTGCTGAAAAATATCGGCGCATCCGCGACCGGCTGCTTGCGACCGGCATCGCCGAAGTTGGAGATTTTCTGGAACCTGAGCCCGCCACTGATCTGGACATTCTGCTGGTCCACAAGCCGGAGTATGTGCACAAGCTAAAGACCGGCACGCTCGGCCCGCGCGAGGAAATGGAAATGGAGATTCCTTACTCTCGCGATCTGGTGGAGGCGTTCTGGTTGGCCGCCGGGGGATCGATTGCGGCAGCGCGAGAGGCTTTGGCCGACGGCATCTCCGTCAACATTGGCGGCGGCTTTCATCATGCCTTCCCCGATCACGGCGAAGGCTTCTGCATGATTCATGACGTAGCCGTGGCGATCCGGCGGCTGCAGCGCGACGACAAGATTCGCACAGCAATGACGGTCGACTGCGACGTGCACCAGGGCAACGGTACGGCTGTGATTTTTGCCGGTACGCAAACTGCAAGTGAGCCGTTGCCTTCGGCGGGGGCTTCGACGCGGAGCTCATCGCCCCCGAGTTCAGCCCTTCGGGGCAGGATGCGCGGGGTGCACGCCAGGGATGTTTTCACCATCTCGCTGCACCAGCACAACAACTATCCGATGTGGAAGCCGCCGTCCTCCATTGATGTGGACCTGCCCGATGGCGTCGAAGACCATGATTATCTGGCCTGGCTCGACAACGCGCTCAGCTCCGGACTGCGACAGTTCGAGCCTGACCTGATCTGCTATCTCGCCGGCGCCGATCCCTACAAAGAAGACCAACTGGGCGGCCTTTCTTTGACAGTCGAGGGATTGAAGCAGCGTGATGAATTGGTGTTCCGCGTGGCTCGCGCCCGCAACATTCCCGTGATGGTTACCTTCGCCGGTGGGTATGCGCAGAACGTGGAAGATACCGTGGCCATTCACTGCAACACGGTGGTTGCGGCGAAGGAAGTGTTCGTCGCCGAGAAGTGACGCCCGCCCGAAGATATACTGGATGGAATGATCGTCAGCCCGTCGGACCTTTCGCACAGCGACCTTTACAACATCCTGCTCAATTCCGTTGCGCCGCGCCCGATTGCCTGGGTGTCGACGATCAGCGCATCGGGACAGCTGAATCTCGCGCCTTTCTCCTTCTTTAATGCGGTGTGCGTCGATCCGCCTCTGTTAGCATTTGCCCCCGGACTTCGACGGCCCAAGCAGGCCAAAGCCAGCCATGGCGACCCCAAGGACACGTTGCGGAACATTCGTGAGACCAGGGAATTTGTGGTCAATATCGACACTTTCGAACTCGCCGAGGCGATGAATTTGACCAGCGGCGAATACGATGCCTCGGTGAACGAATTCGAAGTGGCAAAAGTTACTCCGCAATCATCGAAGGTCGTGCGTCCTCCCAGAGTCGCCGAATCTCCGGTCAGCTTTGAGTGCAGGCTTCATCAGATTCTCGACTTCTCTTCCGCGCCCACGAGCAGCAGCCTTGTGATCGGCCAGATTGTATCGATCTACATGAACGACGCGCATCTCAAAGACGGCCATTTGGATCGCAATTCGCTGGATCTCATCGGTCGCATGGGCGGCATCCAGTACACCAGGACGACACAACGATTTGAGATGGTGCGGCCGAAAGTTGACTAGGAGACGAGAGGTCACCACAAATCCAGTGCCGAAGGCACGGCGTGCGAAAGCCCGGCACGGCAGTGCCGGCTCGAGGTGAGAAACTGGAGCGAGTCCCGCAGAGCCTGCCCTGAGCGAAGCCGAAGGGGACGGCACCCTACCCGAACGCATCCTTCGGATCGAATGCGATCCCCGACTTCCGCAGCATCGCCTCGAACTCGCTTTCGTATGATCGCTCCCGATGATGCTCGGGCTGGTGTTCGATGTAATCCTTGACGGCATCTCTATTCGAACGGCTCACGCTAAAGGCTCCGTATCCCTCCTGCCATGCAAACTCCAGCCCGTGCTCATGCAGCCAGCGCGACGAGTTCGCCTTCAAGACCTGGATAGCCTTAGCGACAGGCATATCCGACGGCAGAACAATCAGCAAATGCGAATGGTTAGAAATGCCTCCTGCCGCTAGCACGGGAATTCCATGATTGCGCCCGATACCCGCAAAGTACTTCCACAATCTGGGCAGGATGTCCGGAGGAATGAGATTCTGCCGCTCCTTCGTGCTGAAAACGCAATGTATCAGAATGTTGGGATATTTGTGGGCCATGCGCCGACTTTCCACACTCTGTCGGTACGCGTCTGTGGCGGATGTCACATCGAGGCTGTGCAGAAAGGGTACCGTCCTTTAGAGGGACTCGATGTCCCGCAAAACGCAGTGCCGAACGCACGGCACGGGAAAGCCCGGCACGGCAGTGCCGGGAAGGAAAGGAGAAAGAGAACGAGTCCCGAAGGGACGACATGCACCCGACCCGCTTGCCCGGAATTAACGCCAGATGCCACGACGGGGCCGTGCCGTCCCTAAAGGGACTGGGGAAGGACTTGGCTCAATCCACCCGGCACTTCCGTGCCGCCATCCCGTGCCTTCGGCACTAGACCCTTGTTAATATACATTTTGGCCTTTCTATGTTCGAGAATCTTCAGGAAAAACTGCAGCGCGCGTTCAAGTCGCTTCGCGGCCAGGCCCGGCTGAGCGAGGAAAACATCGCCGAGGCGCTGCGCGAGATCCGGCTGGCGCTGCTTGAAGCCGACGTCAACTTCAAAGTGGTCAAGGAGTTGATCGACCGCATCCAGGCCAAGGCTGTGGGCCAGGAAGTGCTGACCGCACTCTCGCCAGGCGAACAGGTCATCAAGATCGTGCGCGATGAACTGGTCGAGACGCTGGGCAAGGACACGGCGCGCGTGAAGTTCGCTTCGCAGCCGCCCACGGTCGTGCTGATGGCCGGGCTGCAAGGCTCGGGCAAAACGACTACGTCGGGCAAGCTGGCACACTGGCTGAAAGCGGGCGGGCATCGTCCGCTGCTGGTCTCGGTCGACGTCTACCGTCCTGCGGCTCGCGAGCAGTTGAAAATTGTGGCGCAGGCCGTCAAAGCTCAGATCTACGAAGGCGAAGTGACTGAGGCAAACACAGCTACCGTCGAACGGCTGGTGAAAGAAGCGCGCCGCGAGGCCGTCGTCTCCGGATGCGATGTGTTAATCGTCGATACCGCCGGACGTCTGCACATCGACGACGAACTGATGAACGAGATGCAGTCGCTGAAGAAGCTGCTGAATCCATCGGAGATTCTGTTCGTCGCCGACGCCATGACTGGCCAGGACGCCGTGCGCTCCGCGGATGAGTTTCACAAAAAGCTCTCGCTTACCGGCGTCATCCTCACCAAGATGGATGGCGACGCCCGCGGTGGCGCGGCGCTCTCCATCCGGCAAGTAACGGGCCAGCCCATCAAGTTCATCGGCGTGGGCGAGAAGTACGATGCGCTAGAACCATTTCATCCCGACCGCATCGTCTCGCGCATTCTCGGCATGGGCGACATCCTCTCGCTGATCGAGCGCGCCGAATCACAAATCGATAAGAAGAAAGCGCAGGAGATGGCCACCAAAGCCCTCACCGGCGACGGCTTTTCGCTCGAAGATTTTCGCGACCAGTTGCGGCAAGTGAAGAAGATGGGATCGATCAAGAGCCTGATTGGCATGATGCCCTCGATCGGCCCGTTTTCCGGCCTGCAGAAGGCCGCCGACAACGTCGACGAAAAACAGATCAACCGTGTCGAAGCCATCATCAACTCGATGACCACGCACGAGCGCAATCATCATGAAGTAATCAACGGAAGCCGCCGCAAACGCATCGCCCGCGGCTCCGGCACCAGTGTTCAGGAAGTAAATAATCTGCTCCGCCAATACGCGCAGATGAAAAAAATGTTCAAGCAGATGGGCAAGCCCAGCTTCGCGCGCAGGATGGCGGGGATGAAATTGCCAGGAATGTGAGCAGTGATCAGTGGTCAGTGGCCAGTAACCGGAGTCTTGTTCTGATCACTGGCCACTGACTACTGACCACTGGCCACTTCTCTTATGAAATGGCGCTCCCTCGAAGAATCGAGCCCTGAGACTGACATCCGCCCGCTGCGCGACATCTTTGCCGAGCGCAAGGAACTGATCGCGAAGTACGTTCCGGCGGAGACGCAGGCGATTCACGCCCGAGCCGTCGAAGAGTTAAAGCAAAAATGGCTGGCCGCAAATATCCTGCCTGTCGGCGGGAAGGCTCCAGAATTCCAGCTCCAAAATCACGACGGCAAGAGCGTCTCTGCATCCGAATTGCTCTCCAAGGGAAGGCTGGTGCTCTGCTTCATCCGCGGCCGCTGGTGCCCGTTCTGCGTTGGTCAGATGGAAGCCATGAACCTCATCCTGCCAGAGATCGAGCAAGCATCTGCGACGATAGCAGCCATTTCGCCGCAGACGGTGCGGCAATCCTTCTTCATGCGCGACCAGCATAAACTGCGCTTCCCACTGCTCTCCGATGCCGGCAATAAAGTCGCTCGACAGTTCGGTCTGACCTACCGTGTCTGTGATGAACAGCGAGAGGTCTATCAACGTGCGTTCGTCAATCTGCCGTTCGTGAATGGAGACGACCGTTGGGAGTTGCCGATCCCTGCGACCTACATCATCGACCGCGATGGTACCGTACTCTACGCTTCCGCGAATGAGGACTACACTGAGCGGCCAGAGCCGCAGGACGTCGTGAGGGTTCTAACCGCGACCCTCAGCGGCTAAAGCCGGTTTGGTTGAGCTTTCCTTACGGCACGACTGAAGTTGTGCCCTTCCCGATCTTGCCGATGCACGATGTCGGGCACTGTCTGAATTCGCAGCTTTCGGTACACTGAATAGTTCGAGACTGGCAACTGACAACCGGCAATTGGCAACTGTTTTCATGAACTATATCTACGGCATCAACGCCGTCACTGAGGCGCTCAAGGCACGAGGACGGGCGTTTCAGTGGGTCGGGATGGCGAAGGAGCGGAACGACATCCGCCTGCAGCGGATGATCGAAGAGTGCCGGAAACTCGGCGTACCGGTCCGCTTCCTTTCACGGGTTGAGCTCGACCGCATGGCCGGCAACGCCGCTCATCAGGGAGTGGTCGCAGTCACCTCGGCTAAGCAGTACAGCGACCTCGACGATGTGGTTGGCGCCAAGCGCGGACGATATTCCTTCGTAGTCGTACTCGACGGTGTGGAAGATCCGCATAATCTCGGCGCGCTTTTGCGGACAGCCGATGCTGCGGGCGCCGATGGCGTGGTGATCCCCGAACGGCGTGCAGCGGCCGTCACGGGCACAGTCACAAAGGCTTCTGCGGGAGCCAGCGAACATTTGCCGATCGCGAAAGTGACGAACATCGCCCGCACGGTGGAAGAATTAAAAGAGCGCAACATCTGGACGGTTGGTTTGGACGAACGCGGGAAGCAGACTTACGACGCCCTCGATTACAACATGGATTGTGCGCTGGTTCTCGGCGCGGAAGGTAAGGGCCTACACGATTTAGTGAAGAAGAAATGCGACTTTCTGGTTTCGATTCCGATGCTTGGAAAAGTTCCTTCGCTGAACGTGTCGGTTGCGGGTGCCGTGGTGATGTACGAAATCGTGCGGCAGAGACGGTCGCAGGATCAGGATAAAAAGGCGCTCTCGGGTGCGAAGTGAGCTACCGTGGCCCGCGACTGCTCTTTCTCTTGCTCTTTGTGCTTCTCTCTGCCCCTCTAACACATGCGCTTTCTCGTGACCGCGAAGCATTCTCGTTTGCGCATTATGACCTGAATATCCAAATCGATCCCTCGCAACAGCGACTTGGTGTGCGCGGCCAAATCACTCTGCGGAACGATTCAGGAACTCTCCAAAAGACCGCGGTACTGCAAATTTCCTCCTCGCTGAACTGGCTGTCGATCAAAGCTAACGGCAAGCCCTTGGAGTTCGTCTCGCAACCTTACAACTCTGACATCGATCACACCGGGGCGCTTTCCGAGGCAATTGTGACCTTGCCTGACGTAATAGCTCCCAAGGGGACCATCGATCTTGAGGTCGCCTATGAAGGCGTCGTCGTGCTGGATGCGACGCGGCTGACGCGCATCGACACCCCCGAAACCGCGGCCCACAGCACTGATTGGGATCAGATCAGCACGAAATTCACCGCAGTACGCGGAGTGGGATACGTAGCGTGGTATCCGATAGCGACCGAAGCTGCGAGTCTCTCCGAAGGTACGGACTTGTTCGAGGTTCTGGACCGGTGGAAAACACGCGAGGCCGCTTCCACCATGCACGTGCAAATCACAGTGTCGAGCGACGATGACAATGAAAAACCTGAATTTCTAGTGAATGCGACGGCATGTCCGACGGCGCACGAAGTGATACATCAGTTCGTAGCGGATTGCACCTACAGGTCGATGGCTTCGGCGGTGCCAACTTTTGTAATTGCCAATTACGAAGTTGCAGAACATGCGGATATCGCCGTTCACTTCTTGTCCGGTCACGATTCTTCGGCAGTGAACTATGCCGACGCCGCGGAAAAAGTCGTACCACTCATCACGGAATGGTTTGGGGCACCGCGTTCGAAGGCCGAAACTGCCGATCTCGCCGATGCAAATGCAGCACCGTTCGAGAGCGGCGCTCTGTTACTTACACCGCTGGCTAGGACGGACCCCAAACTGGCGGGCTTGGTCGCCGCACACCAACTCACGCACGCAGCTTTTTCCTCGGTGCGACCCTGGATCAGCGAAGGTCTCGCCCATTTCGCGCAGGTGCTTTATCTCGAACAGCAGAGTGGACGCCAGTCGGCGCTCGATTACATGGAATTGCACAGCTCCGCGTTCAGCTTGGCAGATAACAAAAAAGCCGGACAGACCACCCCGCCGCGATCCGAAGATGAAGTGAACCACTCCTTGGTGAATTCCGCCGACGAGGGACTTTATCGCAGCAAAGCAATGTGCGTGTGGTGGATGCTGCGCGACATGGTCGGCGATCCGGCATTGAAGAAAGCTCTCGCCGCCTACCGGCCGCAGGAGGACAAGGAACCCTCTTATCTGCCGCGCCTGATTCAGGCGCAGACGCAGCGCGATCTGGAGTGGTTCTTCGATGACTGGGTCTATCGCGACCACGGCGTACCTGATTTCAAGGTTGAGTCGGCTTTCACGCGCAAGACCTTGCCGGAAGGTTACATGCTCACGATTACGGTGGCAAATCTAGGCGCGGCGGGAGCGGAGGTTCCCCTCAAAGTGAAGTTTGCCGGGGGAGAAGTAACGAAACGCTTACTGGTGCATGGCAAGAGCAATGGCGTGATTCGCGTCGAGGTCCAAAAAACGCCGGAGGAAATTGTGATCAACGACGGCAGCGTGCCTGAGAGCGACATGACGAATAACACGTTCAAGATTGTGGTGACCGATGCTCCGAAGTAGTTGGCAATGACAATCAGTTGAGCCGTGTCTCTGCCTGCTCTGAGCAACGTCGAAGGCTGGCCCCGTGGTAGGTTGATTGTTAGTTCCGGGAGGATTCTTGGCGTACATCCAGTTTTTGGGCGCAGCCGGCACCGTCACCGGTTCAAAGCACCTGATTAATACTTCGGAAAATTCATCCGTCAAATCCGGCTTTCAAGTTTTGGTCGATTGCGGCCTGTTCCAGGGACGGAAAGATTGGCGCGAGCGCAACTGGCGCGACACTCCGGTCCCCGCGAAAGAACTCGATGCCGTCATTCTCACCCACGCGCACCTCGACCACTGCGGCTGGATTCCGCGCCTGGTGAAAGAAGGCTTCCACGGGCCGATTTACGCGACGCCACCGACGATTGATTTATGCGGCATCATTCTTCCCGACTCGGGCCACCTGCAGGAAGAAGATGCCGCTTACTACAACAAGACAAAGAAGTCGAAGCACGATCCGGCCCTCCCGCTCTACACCTCTAAGGAAGCGCTACGCTCATTGCAGTGCTTCAAGGCGGTGCACGTGGGCGAAACGGTTGCGCTCTCCTCCGAACTCTCTTTTCGTTTCGCGCGTGCCGCTCATATCCTGGGGTCGTGCATGGCCGAAATCTCGCTGACCACCGGAGGGCGCACGCGACGACTGCTGTTCACCGGTGACATCGGCCGTGTGCAAGATCACCGCGTTGCTCCGGGCAAGGTGGTGCACTCCGGGCCCACGGAGGGCGAGACTGCCGACATCGCGGTAATGGAATCGACGTACGGCAACCGGCTTCATCCCAAGGACGATCCTCTGCCGGAACTAGCTGCGCTCATCACGGCGGCAGTAGGACGCGGCGGCAGCGTGGTCGTGCCCGCCTTCGCGATCGAGCGCACGCAGAAATTCATCTTTATCCTCAAGCATTTGATGGAGTCAGGCCAGATTCCGCTAATTCCAGTATTCGGCGACAGTCCCATGGCGATCAAGGCGGTGGAAGTTTTCCTGAAGCACGACGAGGAATACAGCGACGACACGCGCAGCATGATCCAGAGATACGGCTCGCCGATCGACTGGCCGGGGTTCACCTTCGCCTCCACCTCGGAAGAGTCGAAAAAGATCAATGCAGTCCTGACGCCGTCGATCATCATCTCTTCCAGCGGCATGGTCACCGGAGGCCGCATACTGCATCATCTGGCGCAGCGGTTACCGGACCCGAAGAACCTGGTCCTGTTCATCGGCTTTCAAGCGCCGGGAACGCGCGGATTTACCATCAAGAGCAAAGCTCTCGAGGTAAAGATTTTTGGCGATCTGGTGCCGATTCGTGCACAAGTCGCCGCGCTGGAGCAGTTCAGCGACCATGCCGATCCTCCCGAGCTGTTGCAATGGCTGCACACCTTTCGCAACCAGCCCAGCGTTACATATCTCGTTCATGGAGAGCCCGACGCCTCCGGCCAGTTGCGCGATCTGATGAAAAAAAATCTGGGATGGAATGTGGCGGTGGCGCAATATTTGCAAAAAGTGGGACTGGCCTGACCCGTTACTCGTTCGCGGGAATAGGATGCATTGTTGAGGTCATCACGCCGCCCGGCGCGTAAATCCGTTCACGTTGAAAATCATCGTGACCAACACAAACAATTCGGCAGCGGATGTTTCTTTCTACGTTTGTCCCCAATGCAAGGGAGAACTCGCGGCCACTGGCGCTACACTGCAGTGCTCCGCGTGCCGCCACAGCTACGCGGTGCGGCAGCAAATTCCCGATTTCATTTTGGAAGACCTCACCCAAAGCGCGAATCCGGTTCTTCGCCAGGTGAAGCGTCTCGATCTGCTGGCTCATATCTACGAGTCAAAGTTTTGGTATCCCGTGGTACTTCGATTGTTTGCCGGTCAAGGACTCTCTTTTCCCCGGCTCATCAACCTAGTCAAGGAAATGGTGGGACCGGTGAACGGACTGGTGCTCGATGTGGCGTGCGGCCCTGGCACCTTTGGCCGCCGCATCGCTTCGCCTTTGCGGAAAATCTATGGGATCGACATCTCATGGGGAATGCTTGAGCAGGGGGCAGCTTATGCGCGGCGCGAAGGTGTCACCAACATGCACTTCTCCCGCGCCCAGGTGGAAACGTTGCCCTTTCGCGATGCGGTTTTTGACGCGGCCATTTGCAGCGGGTCACTCCACCTTTTTCAAGACCCGAGCCGAGCCTTGGCTGAGATCGGCCGAACCTTGAAGTCCGGCGCGCCACTCGCCATCGTCACATTTACGGCGGGAAAATCGGGGCTTTTCCGCTTTTCCCGCATACTTCAGCGAGCTCGCGAGAGCGGCGGGCACGTGTTTTCGGTTTCGGAACTTGAAGGCCTCTTAAGTGAAAACGGATTTGAGGGGTGCAAATCCACCGTCTACGGATCGCTCCTGGCGTGTCGTACGCAGAAGCGTTGAGCGGGACCGTCATGGCGCAGGTTCGCATGGCGATGCAGCCCTTTCTTCAGCTCCCTAACTCAGGGAAGCGAGCGACTGAACCGCACCAACATATCGAGCTTTCGTGCCGCCGCGCCCGAATCAATCGACTGCGCTGCGATAGGAACTCCCTCCGCCAGATGGTCCGCCCGTCCCGCCGCTACAAGAGCGGCCGCGGAGTTCAGCAGAACTACATCGCGGCGTGCGGACTTCTTTCCACTCAATACTTCCCTGACAATAGCTGCATTGTCGGCCGCATCGCCACCGGAAATCTCTTCGAGCGTCGCTGGCTTCATGCCGAACTCCCCGGGATCAACCTCATATGTCCGCACCGATCCATCGCGAACTTCGGCGATACGCGTCGGTCCGGTGATGGTGATCTCGTCAAGTCCATCAAGGCCATGCACCACCAACGCCCGATGCAAACCCAGCATACTCAGCGCTTCGGCGAGCCTCTCGACCATGTCAAGCGCATACACACCTACAACTTGTCCCGATGCGTGCGCGGGATTCGTAAGCGGACCGAGCAGATTGAACATGGTGCGCAGCCTCAACTCCCGCCGCACCTTCTGTACTTGCTTCATGGAGGAGTGCAGATCGGGTGCATATAGAAAACAGATTCCGATTTCCCGCAGGCACTGCGCGGATTGTTCGGGAGACAACTGGATGTTCACGCCCAGGGCCTCCATCACATCCGCCGAGCCGCACTTCGAGCTGATGCTGCGATTGCCGTGTTTCGCAACACGAACACCCGCGCCTGCAGTCACAAACGCTGTTGCGGTTGAGATATTAAAAGTTCCGCTGGCATCGCCGCCGGTGCCGCTGGTATCAACAAGAGACGACTCGACCAGCGCGTCGCGACCTGTGCCGCTCAAGTCGAGAGCGCCGGATCCCGATGCTTCCGCTGCGGCAAGCGAGATGGGCAGGGGCGTCGCTGCGGCGCGGATCGCTTCTGCGAAGCCGACGATCTCTTGAACGGTTTCGCCCTTCATGCGCAAGGCAACGAGCAGCGCCGCGATCTGCGCGTCGGTGCACTTTCCCGCGAGCACCTCGCCCATCACTACGCAAGCTTCCGCCCGCGCCAGCGATTCGCCGTGATGAGTGACGCGATGGAGGGCGTCGAGGATCATGCATTCGGAATTGTAAGGGATAACCGTTATTCTCAAGCAGAGCGCATCAAGGAAACTACGCCCTCGCCGCCGGTCCCTTCAGTCTGGGCAGAAAGTATTCACGCCAGGAATCCGGTAGTGCGGTCGTGGCAATCGCCTTCTGCAATAGTTCGCGATTGTATCTGTCGTGGACGAAGAGCCGGTTCATTTCAGCGATCGTAACGCCTTCCGGATTCCGGGAAATAGGCTCGAAGGAGTCTCCCTCCCCAACCTCACCTTCCTGCTCCACTGAGAAATAAAACCCGCTGCGTCCACTGAGGAGAAACCGTTCTATCATGTCATCCCGTTGAAACTTAGCGGCCAGCTTATAACAAGGCATGCGCGGCTGACGAACCATCACAGTAGCTGAGCCGATTCGAAGGCGGTCGCCGACGTGAAGTTTGTCCTCGTTGAGGCCTTCACTGAGACCCTCCGTCGTGAAGTTCTCGCCGAACGTCCCCCATGGCAATTCCATCCCAGGCAGTTCGTGCCGCCAATACTCGTAATGTTCGGATGGGTATGCGTACACCGCTTTGTAAGGACCGCCGTGAACGGTGAGATCCGCTTGCTGATCGCCTTCCAGGTTCAAGGTTCGCAGCATGATCCGCCCGGACACCGACTTCTTGAAAATTCCGGTGTTGATGGTCGCTCCTTTATAAACTGTGAGGCGCGGTCGCGCGACGTTGAGCGAGATTATTTTCACGTTTGAGTCTTCGCTTTCTCGCGAATCTGATCGGGTCCCTTCTCCGCGACTGTTCCGCTTTGGACTTAGATGTACAGTCGATTGGAAGGACGCGGAACAGTGGTTTGCTCAAATCCACGGGGCTTCTATAAAATTGAGGGTTTGCTGCCTCAGTCGAAAGCCGCAAGCAGATTCCTTCCGATTCGTAGCGACGAGCGTCATTATGAAAATCCATGAGTACCAGGCCAAGGGAATTCTTAAGAAGTATGGTGTGACGGTGCCACGCGGAATAATGGCGACTTCTCAGGAAGAAGCCGACGCCGCGGCAAAAGAATTGTTCAGCGCAGGCGCAACCGGCGTGGTCGTCAAGGCGCAGATTCATGCGGGTGGACGCGGCAAGGGCGGAGGCGTAAAGATCGCCAAGTCCGTCGGAGAGGCGGCGGAACTTGCCGGCCGGATGCTGGGCATGAAGTTGATCACTCATCAAACTGGCCCCGAAGGGCGCACGGTTCGGCGCCTGCTGATCGAAGAAACTCTGCCCATCGAAAAGGAATTGTATCTGGGCATATTGGTGGATCGCGCAGAGGGCAAGCCGGTGTTCATGGCCTCGGCCGCGGGTGGAATGGAAATCGAGCAAGTCGCGGCGGAAAATCCCGACGCTATTTTGAAGCAGCACATCGATCCCGGCATGGGACTTGAAGCATTTCAGGCGCGCAAAATGGCTTTCAAGCTTGGACTTAGCGCCAGGCAGATCAATCCCGCGGTGCAATTTCTCTCGAACCTGTACAGGGCGTTTCTCGATACGGATGCATCGCTCGTCGAGATCAACCCGTTCATCACCACCACCGATGGCCGGCTATTCGCGCTCGATGCGAAACTGACCTTCGACGACAATGCGCTCTTTCGCCATCCTGATATTCGAGAATTGCGTGACATTACCGAAGAAGATCCACTGGAGGTCGAGGCTTCGAAATACAGCCTGAACTACATCAAGCTCGAGGGCAGCGTCGGATGTATGGTGAACGGCGCGGGGCTGGCGATGGCGACGATGGATATCATCAAGTACGCGGGCGGCATGCCCGCGAACTTCCTCGACGTGGGGGGAGGCGCAAATGCCGAGCAGGTCGCACACGCCTTCGAAATTCTGCTCAGCGACAAAAGCGTGCGAGCGGTGCTGATCAATATCTTTGGTGGCATTCTGCGCGTGGATACTCTGGCCACTGGCGTGGTGGAAGCCGCGAAGAAAACTAACATCAAGCTTCCCGTGGTGTTGCGACTCGAGGGTACCAACGTGGACGAAGGCAAAAAGATCCTGATGGAATCCGGATTCAACTTCGTGGTGTGCGACACCATGAAAGATGCAGCCGATAAAGTTGTGGCTGCGGCGCGATGACTTTCAACACCGCTGTCATCCCGGTCGAAGCGAGGAACCTTGGTGTTCGTCGGCGGTGACACCACTGCAGGCAAACACCAAGATTCCTCGCTTAGCTCGGAATGACAAGGAAACAAATGCAGTGAGGAATTATTTTATGGCAATCCTGGTTGATAAGAACACGCGACTGATCGTGCAGGGCCTCACGGGACGCGAAGGCACCTTCCATGCCAAGGCTTGCGCGGCTTATGGGACGCAGGTTGTGGGCGGAGTGACGCCCGGCAAGGGCGGTACCACTCACGAAGGCTGGCCCATTTTCAACACCATGCAGGAAGCGGTCGAAAAAACCGGCGCCGACACAACGGTGATCTTTGTTCCTCCTCCATTCGCGGCCGACGCAATTATGGAAGCGGCCGATGCCGAGCTTGATCTCATCGTGTGCATCACCGAGGGCATTCCCACGCTCGACATGGTCAAAGCCTGGGAGTTCCTGCAGAACCGTCGCTCCCGCCTGATCGGTCCAAACTGCCCCGGAATTATCTCGCCAGGAAAGTGCAAGATCGGAATTATGCCCGGGTCGATCCACAAGGAAGGCTCGATTGGTATTGTCTCGCGCTCAGGAACGCTGACTTATGAGGCCGTGCATCAACTTACGCAGCGCGGCATTGGGCAATCGACGGCCATCGGCATCGGCGGAGATCCGATTATCGGAACCGAATTTCTGGACGCGCTTGACCTGTTCAATCGCGATCCTGAGACCGAAGCTGTAATCATGATTGGTGAAATCGGCGGCGACGCTGAGGAGACTGCGGCAGAATTTGTGAAGACAAAAATGAAGAAGCCGGTCGTCGGCTTCATCGCCGGACAAACTGCTCCTCCGGGGCGTCGCATGGGACATGCCGGAGCGATCATCTCTGGTGGAAAAGGAACGGCTGCGGAAAAGATCAAAGCCATGGAAGCCGCCGGCATCCGTGTGGCAAAATCTCCAGCGGCCATCGGGGAGACGCTAGTGGCGGCTCTGGGAGTGAAGGTTTAGTAGTAACGAGGACCAAGTACCTGGTAGCCGATAAAGACGACCGAGCCAACGACTAAGGACTAATTAACGACCAACTATGAAGACTCTGCAACGCACTCTTACCATCGTGAAACCTGACGCCGTCGCCAAGAATGCAGTCGGCGACATCATCGAACAATTCGAAAAGAATGGCTTCCGCATCCTCGCCATGAAGATGCTGGAAATCTCCAAGTATCAGGCCGAGCAATTTTACGCGGTGCATGCGAGCCGGCCATTCTATAACTCGCTCACTGATTTCATGTCGAGCGGACCGATCGTCACGCTCGCCCTGGAAAAAGAAAATGCCATTGCGGACCTGCGTAAGCTCATGGGCGCCACCAACCCAGCTAATGCGGAGGAGGGCACAATCCGCAAGAAATGGGCCTCGAGCATCGAGCACAATGCCATTCATGGCTCCGATGCCGAGGATACAGCACGCTTCGAGTTGAGTTTCTTCTTTGCGGGCTACGAACTGGCGAAGTGACGGCACTTTGCGGGCCCGTTCGACAACCTCGCTCTGGCTCGGTCGCTCAGGGCAGGCTAAGAATGAGTGAAGCGGAAGCCCGCAGACGTCATCCCTTCGGCAGGCTCAGGGCAGGCTCTGAACCAAGTGAAGGATCTCGTCGCACCTGATGTCTAGACGTACAAGGGAACAAGCTACCCCATAGCCTCGTACAAGTGACCTTCTACTCGGTCCGCTACCTTGGGTAACTCCTTGCGGGCATACTGCAAAAAATGCGGCGAGGTACGATGGGCTTCGAGTGCGGCGTCGTCTTTGTACTGCTCGTAGATAAAGAAGCGCCGCGGCTCGGTTTTGTGCCGGTGCACCTGATACATAAGGCAGCCGGCCTCTTTGCGGGATTCTTCGGTGAGCTTCACAAAAATTGGGGCAACATCTGCGTCATGCCCCGCCTTCGCCTTCCACGTCACTGCCAAAACCACCATCTTGCACTCCTTACGCAGTCTCCATGCCTGCGATGTGGGAACTCATTCTAGACTTTTGGGGATGAAATTGTCTTCATTTCATTTTCGAATGCGTTGGTGAGGACTATTTGATCCCGCTCCGGACCCGTGGAAACCATGCCGGCCTTCGCTCCAGTTTCTTTTTCCACGAACGCCAAGTATTCGCGCGCTGGCTTGGGTAATAGCTCAAACTTAGTAATCCCCTGCGTGGAGGTCTGCCAGCCTGGCATCTTCTTGTAAACACATTCAATTTTTTCGTAGCCGCTGGCTTGTGCTGGAATCTCGACAGTTTTCCTGCCGTCGATTTTGTAGCCCACGCAGACCGGAATCTCCGACAGCTCATCGAGCACATCCAGTTTCGTTACCACCAGCCAGGAAATACCGTTAATCATGGCAGCGTAGCGCAACAGAGGCAAGTCGAGCCAACCGGTGCGCCGCGGACGCCCTGTAACGGCGCCAAACTCGTTGCCGCGCTTACGGAGTTGCTCGCCTGACTCGCCCTTCTCCTCGGTGGGAAATGGACCTTCGCCGACGCGCGTGCAGTATGCCTTGGTCAATCCAATCACCGAGTCGATCGCATTGGGAGCGACGCCCGTGCCGGTCGCGGCGCCACCTGACGTCGCGCTCGACGAAGTCACAAAAGGATAGGTGCCATGGTCGATGTCGAGCATCGTGCCCTGCGCGCCTTCAAACAGAATGGCCTCACCGCCCGCCAGCGCCTGGTTCAGCAGTAACGCCGTGTCGCATACGAAAGGCGAGATTTTATCGGCCGCCGCAGCGTATTCCGCATACATTTTGTCGGCGTCAAGCGGTTCGGAGTTAAACAGTGCATGCGCAATCATGTTCTTCTCGCGCACCGCGTTTTCAATGTGCTTCCTCAGCAGTTGCAGATCGAGGAGATCGGCAACGCGCAGACCGCGTCGGCCCATCTTGTCTTCATATGCAGGGCCGATTCCGCGGGAGGTGGTGCCAATTTTTACGCGGCCGGGGGCGTTCTCCGCTGCCAGCTCGATCATGCGATGGTAAGGAAGAATTACTTGGGCGCGGTTGGACACAAAAAGATTGCCGTCGACTCTGACGCCCGCTTCGCGAAGCCCTCCCACTTCTTTCAGAAAGGCCATGGGGTCGAGAACAACGCCGTTGCCGACCACGCTGCGGCAACCCGCTCGTAGTACTCCGCAGGGAACCAGTTGCAAAACAAATTTTTTGCCGTTGATGATGACCGTGTGTCCGGCATTGTGGCCGCCGGCGTAGCGGGCGACAACAGAGAAACTCTCCGACAGAACGTCGACAATTTTCCCTTTGCCCTCGTCGCCCCACTGGGCACCGACAATTACCGCGGTCTTGCCTCGCTTCAATGCCAACTCCGTCACATGGATTTCGCAGGCGCATCACTGCGCCGCGCGTGGCTCTCCACATCAGGGTCGCACACGCCTTGCCGCGGCAAAACTCTTATAACTCGCTGGGATGAAAAGCGGAGAAGATGTGTACAACGCATCTTATCGTGCCCACGCGACAGATGGCAACGCAAAGCCGGTGACCCGCGCAAGGATCACGGCGCGAGAGCATAAATCAGGCGCCAGACCTTTCCCATTGGACAAACGAAACCAAACGCCGGGAGTAGGTAGCTATTGAAAATGCCATCCAAACCCGCGCTTCACTCTTGCAAGAGCCAACCTGAATCAGCGTTTCGGTGTCTGTTTATTGAGCAATTTGGCGATCGCGGCTTCGGGATCGCCTTTGATGACAAGCCGCTCTTCGACGGGGCCGCGTTTACGTTTCAGTTTCTTTGGGTTCCGTTTTCTTGTCATGCGGTTGTACAATTATCTACGAGATTTCCTGCTGTGGCTAGTAAGGTGCCCCAGCCGGGGATTGGACCCGGACGCCCGGAATGGGCACGCGATTGCAAATCGCGCCTGTCTGCCAGTTCCAGCACTGGGGCACGTAACAAAGCGCTGAATGCAGGAGCGGTGACGCCACGCAAGGTTTCTCCCGCTCCTGCTTTGTTCGGGCCGTTCAGTGCGGCCCCAGGTCCCTCCTCATTCTGTGTCCCCCTTTCCACTCTTACCTTTGGCAAATGTGCGAAGCACATTCACAACCGCGCCAAACAAATCAACTTGATCTGGCGTGAGGTCCAAAGGAAACTGAATGAAGGCGTGAGGCAATCCCGGCACGGGCATTCGATCAAAGCCCTTGGGAACCGCGTGTTCAGTGCCAGATTGCGGCAGCGTGAACTTAGTCGTTCCTCGCTGATCTGTTTTCTTCGGACCATTGCGGGGGGCACGCGGCTTTGGTTTGGTGATGTGTGGCGAGACCTTAAAGCCGATCTCTTGGAGTGCCTTGATATAGAAGCGAATGGTCTTGGTCAGCATCTGACCCTGCGGAACGCCGTAATCTCGGAACGCCTTCTCAAGTTGTGCAGCGGTTCCAGACTCCACATCCAGATCGCCAACGACGGGGTCATACTTGGCGAGCGCATCCAGCATAAGGCTGTGGAATTGGCTTGGGTCTTTGGCGGCGGATACGAGTTTCCGATAGCTCTCAGTCGCTCGCCGCTCATCATCTACAAACCCGAGAAACCGGAGGCCAGAAATAAGCGCTCCGTGATCGGCACCGGAAAGATTGTCCAGAACGCGGCGATCAAGTGGCCCAGTCGGCACGGTGGATTCGGCCAGTGTGTCGATTGCCGACTTGAAAACGCCATACGACATATAGGGAGGAGAGATTTTGGATTGATCAGGTGGCATCTTTACGCTCCTGCTGCTAACAATGGCAACTTTACGCTCATGGAGGATTGTAATGCAACTGGAAAATGCTAGCACTGTAAGGCCCGAAGTAATTGTACGGGCGTGGGGAGATGAGCCCGTTCGATTGTTTCTCCATCGCATTGAAAAAAATAGGTGTTTCGTTGGCATTGAACGCGCGGCTAAACCAATAGGGTTGCCTTTTGGGGAGGTCTTCGTATTCGATGTGGATAGATTTTCTGCCCTATGCACAGCTTTTAAACAGGGAGATGCAAGTAAACTTGGCGAACTTTGGGCGAACATCCAAGTGGACGATTTTGCTTGCAACAAGTATCAAGATATGATAACGTGTCTACATGATCAAGAACACATCACCGATCCTGAAGGCGCTTCGTGCGGCAACTCTCAATGAAACTGCTGCCGTTGAATTCTTAGAGCGTCAGCGATGGTCAGACACTCCAGCGTGTCCACTTTGTGGTGACGTGAGTGTGTACGCAATGATGAGCGGCGAACAACGGAACAAAGATTATCGGTGGCGCTGCCGAGGTTGCCAGAAGATGTTTACGGTTCGCACCGGCACGCCTTTCGAGGAAACGCGGCTTCCGTTACGGGTTTGGGTCTACGCGATCTGGAAAGCATGTAGCAGCAAGAAAGGAATCTCGGCGCTACAACTGTCGCGAGAAATGGAAATCACACACAAGAGCGCGCTGTTCATTCTTCGCCGCATTCGTCATGGTCTCGGTGAGCAGGACCAACCAAAATTCAGCAACACGACAATCGAAGTCGATGAAGTTTTTATCGGCGGAAAGCCGCGCTATAAGGGAACCGCAGACAATCGCACGGTGCCAGACAAAACGCCTGTTGTGGGAATCGTAGAGCGGGACGGAGATGTGCGATTCAGAATGATGGAGCGCATCACCGCCGAAAACATCGGCCAATTCGTTGCAGAAAACGCGGATTTAACCTGCCGCATTATGACTGACGATTTCAAGTCTTACACGAAATTAGGGAAGCGATTTCAGGGCGGACACTTCACTACCAAACATACGGCAGGGCAGTACGCTATCGCGGGCACAGACATACACTCGAATACGATTGAGGGCGTATTCTCTCTCATCCGACGCGGAGTGATGGGAACGTTTCACAGCGTCAGCCGCAAGCATCTGCCGAACTACCTGAATGAGTTTCAGTTCCGATGGAACACGCGCAAGATGAATGACGGGCAGCGCGTAACGGCTGCAATCAAACAGATCGACGGTAAGCGACTGCAATATCGGGAGTCAGTCGAGAATCCGCCGTATCTTCCGAAACCCAAGCCGACTGGAGAAGCGGATGCCGAACAGATGGAGGCACCGTTCTAGTGTCCTAATAGTGCGTTGATCCCCTGTACCTCACGGTGGCGTTCCCATTCCGGAAGATAGCAATCGAACTGGATTCTTCTTGGTTCCGTACACCGTCAGCGTTACTAGTTGCTCCGCTCCAAGATTCGGAGCAGAGATGCATTTAGTAAAAGTATTGCCAATTTTACCTGGGCCGCCTGCTCCCATAGCCCATCCGCCGGGAATGGAAATGTTCCCTTCCTTGAAATCGTCGCTATTAAATTTCGCAGTGGCGCAAAATGGAGCATCCAAGCGATAGTTGCAGTGAGTAGCAACGATAGTGCTGTTGAAGGAATCCTCAGTCACCGGGCCACCAATAATCTCATGCGCCCAACATTGATGCGGTTTCTCCAGTGCAGTCTTTTGCGGCTGAGGCGGGGGACAGCTCGAACATGCTGGACAGGTCGGACACACAGGCTTTGGCGCATTCGCTAGCGCTACCAATGATTCATGATCCTTGTAGATCAATCCGGGAATTTGCCATAGAATCAAGACTGCCCAGCAGAATATAACGCCGCAAATAGCTCCAGCCCACGGTGTCCAAGACTTTAGAGCCGCTACAAAGGAAGCCACTGTTCGGCCTCCTTTCCACCATTCAAACAACACCGTAAAGCCGTATCCAGCAACCAGTCCACAAATTCCGATAACCAAGATTCCGACGACTGTTGATCCTCCCATAGGCACTGCCCGCAACGCCGCCCTTTTGAGAAGATCGATGAAGTAAAACCACATCGCTCACACCTCCGCCATACACACCTAGAGCGTTGACTTCTTTGGCGAGGTGCTGCCATACTGGCTTTGGATGCGCAGCACCCCAAAGCCCAGCTACGAACTGGGCTTGTTGTATTTTAGGGGTGTACAAACGACACAAACAGCGGCAGGAATCTAGATAGCCAGCGGTGCTAGAATGCCATTTTCAACAGATACCTACTCCCGCCAAACGCTATAAAAAGAAATACGAAATAAAAGTCCTCGCTGGCTTCCGCCCGCGATAAAGCCGACGGGGGGTAAGCAAACTCGATTGCTGAACGAAGAACGACGCCGCGCCATTTTGGAAATCTTGAGCCGCCAGGGACGGGTCCTGGTCGCGGAACTCTCACGACATTTCCAGACTTCTCAAGTTACGATCCGCAAAGATCTCGAGATTCTGCACGCTCACGGGCAGGTCCACCGCACCCACGGCGGGGCTCTGCCGGCCCGCGAAAGCGTTTTGGAGGATCCAACTCTGCGGGAAAAAGAGAAACTGCATCGGCAGGAGAAACTGCGGATTGCGGAGGCCGCGGCCAGCAAGGTGATGGAGGGTCAAGTCGTAATTTTGGACTCCGGCACCACCACGACTGCGATCGCCCGCGCCTTGCGCGAATTTCGCAGCCTGACCGTGGTAACGAATGCGGTCAACATCGCGGCGGAATTGACCGGGACTGCGGTCGAAGTGATTCTTACGGGTGGCACGCTGCGCAAGAATTCATTCTCGCTGGTCGGCCCTATTGCGGAGGAAACCTTGCGCCGCCTGAGCGCTGACCTTCTGTTTCTTGGGGTCGACGGCTTCGATGTGCATCACGGGCTGAGCACTCCCAATCTGCTGGAGGCAAAGGTAAACCGCGTGATGGTCGAGATTTCGAAGCGCACGATCGCGGTTTGCGACTCGAGCAAGTTCGGCCGCCGCAGCCTGTCGCTGATCGCACCCCCGTCATCGCTTCAGGAAGTCATCACCGACCGTGGAATTTCGAAATCCGATTTGCGCAGTTTGAAACAGGCCGCAATCGAGGTCACGATCGTCTGAACAGATTGCATAACAACATAATTTTTCTGAGTCAGTCGGAGAACTGATTTGCAGGAGTCCTGATGCCAGCTTTTGACGTGACCATCGCCGGCGAAATCAATCTTGACTTGATCCTCTACGGACTGCCCGATGAACTTCCACCCGAGCGCGAACTGCTGGCGGAGGGCATGATGCTGACCCTGGGAGGATCCTCCGCGATCATGGCGCACAATCTTTCTTCCTTAGGCAGCCGCGTGGGATTTCAGTCGCGCATCGGCGACGACGAGCTGGGCTCAGGCGCTCTGCTGACGCTGCAAGAAAGTGGCGTGGATATTTCGCAGGTACGTCGCGTTCCCGGTGCGGTGAAGACTGGGCTTACCGTCATTTTGCAGCGCGAGGCCTGGCGCAACATGGTGACTTATTCCGGAACGATTGCTGAGCTGATGTGGGACGATCTTGATTTGGACTACCTTGCCAATTCGCGCCACTTTCACCTCTCCTCTTTTTATCTACAGCGCGGGCTGCGGCCACGAGTGCCGGAGCTTATTCGCAAAATGAAAGAGGCCGGTCTCACCACATCACTCGATACCAATGACGACCCCGACGACGGATGGAAAGGGGGGCTGGAGGACGTGCTGCAGTATGTCGACGTATTTCTGCCGAACGAGCGGGAGGTCCAGAAAGCCGCGGGAGTCGCCGATGTCGAAGAGGCCGTGAAAAAGCTGGCGGCGATTGTCCCCTTGGTCGTCGTGAAACTGGGCCGCCAGGGCGCGATCGCGCAGCGCGGCGCAGAGCGTTTCGCATGCCCATCGATCTCAGTCGACGCCGTCGACGCGGTTGGGGCTGGAGACAGTTTCGATGCGGGGTTTCTGCATCAGTATGTGCGGGGCGCGGATTTGACCGCATGCCTTCGCGCCGGCAACATAGCTGGCGCTTTTTCCACCACGCGCGCCGGGGGCACGGAGGCTTTCCGCGACCAAAAATATCGCGACCAATTCTTTCGAGAACATTGAGAGATTCTTTTGGTAGTGGTGCGCCTTGATAAAGATGCGACGCAAACGCGCGATTATTGCGTCGCAAAGAACCCTTCGGCGCGCTGCGTTTGCTCAGGGCGGGCTGCGACGCTCCGCGGGGGTCGCCGAGATTCCCTTCGGCTCCGCTCAGGGCAAGCTCTCGCTGCACAAAATACGCTTGCTCGGAATGACAACCAAAGTGCGCACCACCGTTCTTTTCCAAGTTCTCTCTCCGTTTTCTCTCCATTTTCTCTCCGGGCCCATTCGTGAAGATCTCACGTTACTCTGGTTACCTTCGGCGTTCCCAATATTGGAATATCCTCGAAACGGGTTCCAGCAATGAAGAAACTCAATTTTCTCGTTTCCCTCACCAACGACGATAACGACTACCAGCAGGAACAGGCCTCTGCGGCGCAGCAAGCTGCCAAGCGGCTGGATGTGGACATCACGATCGTCCATGCTAACAACGACGCAGTTACGCAAAGCCAGCAACTGCTGCATTACATCCAGGGATCGGCATCGTCGCGGCCGGATGCCATCATATTCGAGCCAGCGAGCGGAACTGCGTTCCCGCAGGTTGCCAGGGCCGCCACAGCCGCCGATATTGGCTGGGTCGTCCTGAACCACGACCCGGATTATCTTTCGAAACTTCGCCTGAATTGCCATGTTCCGGTTTTCTCTATCAGCTCCGATCACGAAGCGGTAGGCGAGATTCAGGGTAAGCAGTTTGCACAACTGCTGCCGCAGGGCGGATCCGTTTTGTACATCGAAGGCCCGATTAATAGTTCGGCTGCGCGGGCACGAACGGCGGGCATGATGCATATGAAGCCCGCTAACATCCATGTGAAGACGCTGCGTGGCAATTGGACCGAGGAGAGCGCCTACCGTGCCGTTGGTTCTTGGTTACGACTGCGTACTTCGCAGGAAAGCCTTTTTGATCTGGTGGGAGCCCAGGACGACAGTATGGCCGCGGGCGCCAGAAAAGCGTTCGCGGAAATGGCGGAAGGCGAGCGCGAACGATGGCTTAAGATACCTTTTACGGGCTGCGACGGATTGCCCAAGACGGGCCAGTCGTGGGTGCGCAGCGGCCTGCTGACGGCTACCATCTATATCCAACCCAACACCGACCTCGCTTTGGAAATGTTGACTGAGGCGATCCGCACCGGAGTACAACCTCCGGAGCGCAGATTGATTGTTCCGGAGTCGGTGCCATCGATCGAGGAACTTGTTGCAAAAACAGCCGGTACGGGCAGACAGCATCGCTCAGCCGGTGTGTGAAGTTCGAAGGATGCCGGCAAAACAGATAGCACATCGACCGGCATCCCTCAAGAGTTAACCTTACGCGTGCGGTGGGAAGTGATCGAACATTTTGTCGACCGCCTTGTCCAGCTTTTTCTCGTTTTTCTCAGTGTTATTGGAGAGCGTGTCGCTTGAAACGCCCCGCCAGATGAGTTGCTTGTTGTGCACGTCGTAGAGATCTAGCACGAGTGAGCCGACGGGATAATTTTCTACTTGAGTTGTGGTTTCACCGAAGCCGCCCCATCGCCAACCACCGAGTCCGTCATAAAAGGTTTGGTATTCGCGTTCGTTGTGCGTACTTCCGACGGCGGTGACGGCTACGTCGCCGCCATTATCGACGCGCTGCCAGCCTTTGGCCTGCAGGGCATGGTCAACCGCATCCTGAATGCGGCTCTGCCAAAGGGGGTCGGTGGTTTTTACTTTCTCCCAATAGTAGGTGTGATATTGAGAAAAATTGGCGTGATGGTCATAGTCGGTTTTCACATCCTGCGCGAGTGCAGGGGCGGATACTACGAGTACGGCCAGCAAGGCCGAAAATGAAATGCGGAGTGCGTTCATAGGTCCCTCAGAGAATCGAAATCTGGTGCGCAAGGCCGAGGCAGGTTCACCATCGGCAAATTGCGCGAAAATGAGATGCGACCTCGCCGTTCCGGGATTGCCCCTACGGAATCGTTCCTTGCAAATTGGGGTTGCGACCTCAGAGAACGCCACTGCAGGCAAGACTTAGTGCTCAGGACAAACCTGCAGTACGAGATTAACTTCTTCGCGGTCTTGGTTACTTCTTAGGATCCTTGACATTCTGAGGTGCGACGAGTCTGCTGCCAGCGCCTGTTCCTTTGACGAGTCCGCCGTCTGAACCGGTTGCTGATTTGGCTGCGGCTTAGTTTGATCGGACGGTGGCGTACGCGCCGACACGGGTTGCGGTTCCTGCAGCTCAGACCACGCGATCAGTTGCGGACCGATCACGTCGCTCGGCGCTGGGGGAGCGGGGCGACCGTGATCATCATCATCCTGATCCTGTGCGAACATCACAGGGACCGCGGCTAGCAATGCCACCAGTACGATTGCAAGGATTGTCTCTCGTTTCATGACACCTCCCGAGGGACGAAAGCAGCGAAGCCGACCGGCAATAACAAACGGCGCGAGTGCATATTTTTTTGTACAGCGTGAGTTGCGATGCGTCTATACACGGTTTCACGTAACTCGGGGAATTATGGAAATTTGGATCTCGCTCCGGGCAGGCTTTCCGCAAAGATACAATCTTTACTGTATGGGCAAGCCTGGCTGGTTGCATTAGGCTGTGTGTCTACTCGACAGACGCCCCCATCGAGCAGGTGTCGTTTCACTGGGAGAGACGGCACCTGCTCCCCTTCTCCGAATGGTCACAAATCTCCTGGGAGCGCGCCTTTTACTTCTCGCAGACTTTGCAGCTCAGAAGGGCTCGAAATACACATTGCAGGGGATTCTTCGGGCGTGACCCAGGTCTTACCTTGGTTTCTGGCTGACAACAGAATCAACTCTGAGGAGGGCATTATGCTTTATTGGACGATTGTGTTCCTGGTGATAGCGCTGATCGCTGGAGTCTTAGGATTTACCGGTGTGGCTGTCGCGGCGGCGGGTATCGCCAAGCTGCTATTTTTCGTTTTTCTCGTTCTTTTTGTGATTTCACTCGTCACCCATTTGGCGCGTCGCGGGTCTGTTTAGAGGTTCCGGACCGGGCCGAACTGTTGAAGTTTCAAGCATCGACGGCTGGATGTTAAACATGTTCCACATCCCGGCCCCGATGCTTTTTATTGCGAGTTGGATTGTCCGCTTTTTCCTTTGCGTTCTCCTTCGCGAAGGGCTGAGGTGATGTATCCGCCAGGATGCCTCCCAACCTTTGCAATATTTTGCAGCAACTAATGTATAGATTGCGATTAAATCGAAGGCGCGGAAGAGCGCGTTTTCTTAGGAGAAAAAGGTTTTATGGCAGATGATACTGAGAAGAAAAATCAGCAGTCCGGACAATATGGACAGGGCCAACGCGGCAGTCAATCCGGGCAGCCTGGCCAAGGCCAGAGCGGCCAGAATCAGCCTAAGAAGGACAATCGGGGGCAGAACGAGAACGAGCAGGATGACCAGAACCGAGATCGTCAGCGCCGTTCAGCGTGAGTTGATTCGAGCGGAACCGGGTCCCGGCCTTTTGGGCCGGGACTTCTTGTTTAACGCGAATTGTTTACAGGATCTTGTTAATTAGAAGGAACAAGGTGGTATGCTGGACGCCAAAAAAGAGCGACCAACTGCAGAGGAAGCCAGATGACAGCCAAGCAGAAGCCAGCCAAGAAAGAGCGTCGAGAAAGTGAGCCCCTGCTAAACGCGGTCGCGCGCAAATTGGGTCACGCCGCCGGCACATTCAGCAAGGCAACACAGGAATTCGCGGAGGCTATTTCAGGTATGCCTGTGGCCGTCACTGCAAAGGTACGCGACGCGGCTCTTTTTGCCACTTCGACAGATGCAGCAGGCAGCCATCCCCGTGCCAAAAAACGATCTACGGCTGGCCGCAATCGTAGGGTGAAAAAGACTGCCAGCGCGAGGAAACGTGCGCCGAGCGCGCGACACTCGCCTTCAGGCCGGAAAAGCACAAAAAAGAAGACGAAGTAACTCCTCCAAAGCATTCATCTTTTTCCGCAGCTAATGCCTCGCCATGCTTTATACAGCGCGAACCCATTGCCGACGCATGAAGCGTACAGAGTCCGGGGGTATTGTCTCGGCCCGGATTCACAACCTAGTTTGAAATAAGCCACGCGAGAAGAGCCAGGAAGAATTGGCATGGCGGAAACCATTCTAGGAGAATACAAAATGCAGAAGGACTCATTGCGAGAGCTGTACATCGACGAACTTCGGGATCTTTACAATGCGGAAACGCAACTGGTAAAGGCTCTGCCGAAGATGGCCAAGGCGTCCGCGAACGATTAGTTGCGGCAAGCGTTCGAAGAACATTTACGCCAGACCACGGAGCACGTGTCGCGTCTGGAGCAGATCTTTGAACAACTGGAGGAGAAACCATCTGGCAAAAAGTGCCTTGGCATGGAAGGCTTGGTCAAAGAAGGAGCCGAGACCCTCAAGGAGGATTTCCCCGAAGAGATCAAGGATGCCGCGATCATCGGCGCAGCCCAGAGGGTGGAGCACTATGAGATGGCTGGATACGGAACAGTGAGGGCCTTTGCCGAGCTTCTCGGCGAAAATGAACAGGTTTCGCTGTTGCAGCAGACGCTGGAAGAGGAGAAAGAGGCTGACCAGAAGCTGACCGAGCTTGCGGAAGAAATTAATGCCCAGGCGGCAGAGGGTCAGGGACAAGGACAAGCACACGCCCCGACCGGTGCACGCGAAAACCGGAGCATGGCCTCGAAATCCAAGAGAGTTGCCTAAGGAACTAAAGAATAAGGTTGAAGTGCGGACCAGAAAGGGCCATTGCATGGCCATTTTTCCGCTGGTGATAGTAACTACGGGATTCACCTGATGGCGTTCCCTCTGAAGTCCGACTATGGTACCCTAAGGTTAGTGCTGCAGTAAGTCATCCACTTCGAGGTCGATATGGCAGACGCAGCCATCCATCCTGTAAACAGTCCCCATGGCAACGTCCAAACCTGGCGTGAACTTTATATCGCCGCTTTATTCGAGACCGACACGAATAGAATTCCGCACCGCATCGCGGAAGCAGAGAGAGCAATTGTGGCAAGGTCACGAGAACTTTTTGCGGCTAGTTCTGACACGATCGAAGAAGATCAAGCTCTAGACGATGCTTTGTATGCACTGCGTGCACTCCAGAGCTGCCTGCAGGTTCAGGCATCAGCCGCCTGAAATTCTATATTGGCGACCGGACTTTTGCGGGAGATTCGTGTCCTCGTCCCTTCTTTCGCCCGCTGATGAGCGTAGGCTTCAAACCCTCCAGAGCTGAGCGAGGGCACGCGCCGCGTCGGAAACGGCACGTTTTTCGGCGTTCGCTTGTGAGACCCCTAGCAGTCTCGCGCGAGGGACGATAGGCGCCCGGTATCGCAAATTCCTCTTGACGGCGAGATCCGCCTGGTGAATTTCTGATACAGCGGCCTCGAACACGCGCCTGAGGTCTTCGTGGGACGCCGAACGATGCGTCTGGATATTATTATTTTGTCCTACGATTCTGGATGCCATTAGAGAAGCTCAACTTTCGTAGTCTTGACTCTGGGAACTTTAAAATGGCCTTGGCTGGGTAACAATACTGTTAAGCACCGGGTGCCAATGGTCTGTTTCCCTACTTAGGAGTCTTTTATTCCTGTAAATTCATTCGCAGAAGTTCTCGGATGCTTGGCGTGCCCCTTGATTGGATTTTTTTCTCGCTGAATTGTTACCATCCCTAAAATCATCGAGGCCTCCAGTCCTCGGCTAATCTTCGCAGCCGTACTGGAAGTGAAGTGCCCCCATTTGCTGCACCAATCGCAATGTAAGTTCTGGGTTGATGTTCAGCGGGGATGAGGTCTGGAGCAGGGGACGGCGTCTGAGTCCCTTGCTCCAGCAGCTCTGTACTAGCTT